>WARQ01010969.1_pt1 | contig 14006 bp, 12 predicted proteins | sample 4769161 | NCBI WGS metagenome assembly WARQ01 (sample SAMN08893024, study PRJNA449175) | gut metagenome | isolation source: rumen sample fed with dry roughage | host: buffalo | place: India: Nagpur | collected 2016 | reverse complement strand
CCTGTCCGACGTTGGACGGCGAGACTCCCCTCTGGTCTCCCAGGATGAAGGTGCTGGTCCTGATGTGGTCTGCGATGATGCGCATGGAGACATCGGTCTTCTCGTCCTGACCGTACGTGACGCCTGCAAGCTCACCGATCTTCCTGAGGATGGGCTGCATGACCTCGGTCTCGTAGACGCTCTTCTTGCCCTGCAGGATTGCGATGGTTCTCTCGATTCCCATTCCGGTATCGATGCACTTGCGCTCCATCTCCACGAACTTGCCGTCCTTGGTCTTGCGGTATCCCATCAGGACATCGTTCCAGACCTCGAAGTACTTGCCGCATCCGCAGCCGGGCTTGCAGTCCGGTCCGCACTTGGGGCGTCCGGTGTCTATGAACATCTCCGTGTCGGGTCCGCAGGGTCCTGTCTCTCCGGCAGGTCCCCACCAGTTGTCCGAACGCGGCATGAAGTAGATTCTCTCATACGGAATTCCGCACTTGTGCCATATCTCGGCGCTCTCCTCGTCACGCGGGATTCCCGGCTCGCCCTCGAATACAGTGACGGAAAGCTTTTCCGGATCGATTCCGAGCTCCTTGGTCAGGAACTCGTAGCTCCAGGGAATCATCTCCTGCTTGAAGTAATCGCCGAGAGACCAGTTTCCCAGCATCTCGAAGCATGTGAGATGGTGCGGATCACCGACACTGTCGATGTCTCCGGTCCTGATGCACTTCTGGTAGTCCGTCAGTCTCTTTCCTGCCGGATGGGGCTGGCCCAGGATGTACGGTACGAGAGGATGCATGCCGGCCGTGGTGAAAAGGACGGTCGGGTCGTTCTCGGGGATGACGGAGGCGCCGCTGATCTGAGCGTGGCCCCTGGACACGAAGAAGTCGATGAATTTCTTTCTGAGTTCATTAGCTGTAAGTGGTTTCATAATGTACTAGATATTATCTTTATGAGTGTATTCAGTCAATAATGATGGGGCCCTTGCGGGGGCTCAGAAGAGGGACGGCTGGAGGTCTTCGGTCTTCTTTCTTCCGAACGTGCGCGTCATCTGCAGGGCCCGCTTTACCAGCGTTCCCGAGTTGTGGCTCAGGCTGATGACAACGGGGTCGTTGAACTTGCGCGGCCACAGGTAGGTGCGGTTGTCGTAGGTTTCGCGCAGGATGAAGACCTTCTTGCCCTGCTTCTCGCTGTACTGGGCCTGCTTGACTCCGCCGCCTCCGTCCTTGCTCTCGATGACGAAGCTTCCCAGGGATATCTGGCTCATCAGCAGGTTGCGCTGCATGAAGAAATACTGCTGGACCTTGCGGCTCGGGGCGAACTGCGATACAAGCAGTCCGTGCTCCGCAACCAGGGACTGAAGTTTCTCATGCTTGGGCGGGTATGCCTCGCAGACGGAGGTCCCGATTACGCCTATGGTCTTGAAATCCTTGGCCAAGGCCTCGATATGGGCCACTCCGTCTATTCCCATGGCAAGACCGCTGACTATGGTGAATCCGTTCTCTCCCAGCGAATCCACCACCTCTCTGGCCAGCGCCATGCCGCGGTTGGACGGGTTCCTGGTACCCACCACGCTTATGCCGCTGCCCAGAAGCAGGTTGGGATCGCCCTTGAGGTAGAGAAAAGGAATTCCCTTGACGTCATCCGGCCACAGCGGGCTGGTCTCGTCGATTATGATGGTGCGGTCATCCAGAAGCTCGAAAGCCTGGCGGCATCTGAGGTACGCCTCGTTGAGCACCGGCTTGGGGATTCCCAGTACGGACGAGTATGTGTTGATGTTGTAAGGGAGTTCCTCCCTTGTGTCGCACTCGTTCGTGACCTGGAGGAACTGGTCCCAGCAGTATCCGTCCGCCTTCTGAAGCACACGGACCAAGGTCTCGTAGTTAAGCGCCCTCTGATAGTTTTCCATGTGCTGTATTGTACACTGTTTTTTCCCGAAGCACCACTTGACAGTTACGAATCTTTGGGTTATACATACTTCTGCACGCCGTTTTAGCTCAGTTGGTAGAGCAAGGGACTGAAAATCCCTGTGTCCCTGGTTCAATTCCTGGAGACGGCACTAAGGCAGCTAGAGATAGCTGCCTTTTTTTCTATTCTGGAAGCACTATGGAAGAAAAGCAGGCTTTGAGACAGAGAATACTCAGTGAAATCCGGAGAACACCCGGGCCTGACCCGCAAAAAGTGGCCGACACGCTCTGCGCCCTAAAAGAATACCGGGAAGCAGGCTTCATCCTGGGTTATGTCCCCCTGAAGAGCGAGGTTGACATATCCGTTTTCCTTGACAAAGCTGCCGCAGAAGGAAAAACAATAGCCTTCCCGGCCCTGAATCCCGGAGACATCGCAACTGCTACTGCGGACTGGAGAAACCACCTCATAAAACTTCCTAACAATACTTACACCACAGATTCCTCACCTGTATTGAAAATTAATGGATTGAGGAGTAGAATGGCACCCGTTGGAATAACGAAAGGACTTATCCTGGTACCCGGACTTGCCTTCACAGAATTCGGAACCAGACTTGGAAGAGGTGCAGGATACTATGATCAACTACTTGATTTGATGACGAACTCCGGTTCATTGGATTTCATTTCTATTGGAATCTGCAGGCAATCACAGCTGCTGGACAATCTTCCGCAGCAGCCACACGACAGAAAAGTCCGTATGGTAATCACCTTCTGACATCTGGATCACAGATTTACTCAAACACACTATGCGCAGACTACTTAAATATGCCCGCAGGCAGTGGAAGCTCTACCTGACATCAATCATATTCCTTGTCATCGGAGTGTACCTGAATGCCCTCGGGCCTAAATACATAAAGGAAATAATAGACACATGCGTGGTCGGCGGCAAAGGAGACCTTTTCTTCTCCATAGCCATCCCCATGCTGGTGGTCTATCTCGTCACGGGTGTGGCCAAGTACATACAGGAGTTCTCGTCCGACTGCATAAGCTCCGCCATGCAGAGATGCATGCGTGAGGAGACCTTCCGCAGCATCCTGGCCGAGGACCAGTACTTCTTCAGGGAGAACAATCCCGGAGAGCTGATGAGCCGCACCAAGCAGGACATAGAGACCGTGGGATTCACCACCGGCTTCATCGCCATGTTCTTCGTCGAGATAGTCTTCCACGTCATCTACATGTCATACTGCCTGATCAACATCAACCCCAGCGGGGCAATCCCTGCCCTGGTGATCATGCCCATAATCGGCGTGCTGGCAATCCTCTCCGAGCCCAAGGGAGACAAGCTCTCAGACAAGAGGTCGGATGATATTGCCGACATGAACCAGAGCGCAACCGAGAGCCTCAGCGGAATCAGAACCGTCAAGGCATTCGGACGCGAGCGCGAGGAAGCCGTGAGGTTCGACAAGAGCAACAGGTCGTTCTTCAGACACTCTCTCAAGCTGGACTTCCTCTGGGCCAACTGGATCACTCCTATGGAGGCACTTGCAAGGATCATGCTTTATCTTGCCATCCTGCTCTCCGGAATCCAGGTGATCAGGGGCAAGATGACGCTGGGTGAGCTTTCGGCAGTCACGTCCTACACCAGCGAGCTGGCATGGCCGATGATGGAGCTCGGATGGCTCCTGACGGAGTTCGCCGCCGCAAGGGCATCGCTTAGGAAGATATCCAAGATCCTTGATGCAAAGCCCAGGATCAAGAGCGGGGAAAAGCATCTGGACAAGCCTTCCGGAGACCTCGAGTTCGACCATGTGACGCTCAAGGCAGATAACGGCAAGGTGATCCTGGACGATGTCTCGTTCCACCTGAAAAAGGGCAGAACTTTGGGCATCATGGGCGCTACAGGCAGCGGAAAGAGCACTATTGCAAATCTCTCCATGCGCTTTCTGGACCCCACGTCCGGCAGCATAAAGACGGATGGAGTCGACCTCAGGGAGCTTGATCTGGACAGCGCCAGATTCAGCAAGGCCATTGTCACGCAGGACATCTTCCTGTTCTCCGACACAATCACGTCCAACATGGACAAGGGACAGAAGGGAGAGCTGGAGCAGCAGGTCATTGAGGAAGCAGCTAAGGATGCCGCGGCCCATGACTTCATATCCAAGCTCGGCGAAGGCTACGAGACGGTCATTGGAGAAAAGGGAGTCGGACTTTCCGGAGGACAGAAGCAGAGGGTCTCCATTGCCCGCGCGTTTGCATCGGGCAGACCGCTTCTGATTTTCGACGATGCCACGTCCGCGCTCGACATGGAGACGGAGAAGAAGGTCCAGAAGGCCATCAGACACCACAGGAGCCTGACGATGATGATCATCGCCCACAGGATTTCCGCGGTGCGCGATGCCGACGAGATAATCATCCTGGACCATGGAAAGATAGTAGAGAGAGGCACCCATGACAGCCTGATGGCCCTCAAGGGAACCTACTACAAGACGTATATGACGCAATATCCTGAAGAAGAGGAGGCAAACTGATGGCTGTAAACACCTACAAAGAAGACGAGAAAGTCTCTGACGTCAGCAACATCAGGACCCTTCTCCGGACTGTTTCATATCTCAAGGACTACAAGATCCAGACGGCTCTGGCAATAATCATGATCCTGGCCGAGACGCTGATCGTGGCAATACTGCCGTCGTTCAGCGAGCGTGCCGTGGACGTGAACATCGCACAGGGTGACGTAAAGGGTCTGATCACAACCATGTGCATAGCAACCGGCCTGGCACTGACCAGCTGGCTGCTGACCATGGGGTTCAAGAAGATCCTGGCAAACGTCACCAACAAGATCGTCTACGACATCAGGCGCACGGCATTCGACCACCTGCAGACCCTGTCTCTGTACTACTTCGACTCAAGGCCCACGGGAAAGATCCTCAGCCGTCTGATCAACGATGTCTCGTCGCTCAAGGAAATGTTCACAAGGCTGATCACCAGCCTCATCCCCAACCTGACGCTGATAATCGCGGTGGTGGTGATCATGCTCAGGGCAAACGCCATTCTTAGCCTTTCGGCCTTCCTGGTGGTTCCCCTGCTCGTGGTCAGCATCTATTTCGTCATGATCAAGAACTTCAAGAACTGGATGGACTTCAGGCAGAAGAACTCCAACATGAACGCCTACACGCACGAATCCTACGCCGGCATCAAGGTCATACAGGCCTTCAGCGCCGAGCGCGAGACAATTGCCGAAGGCGACAAGATCATGAAGGATGTGGAAAAGTCATGGGTCAAGGCGGTCAGAAGGGCTGACCTGCTGAACATAGTCATCCACTGGTCCATGGGTATCGGATACTTCGTGCTGTACCTGTTTGCGGTCAAGTGGCTCAAGCTGGGCGAATCGTCTGTTGGACAGCTGATTGCATTTGCAACCTACATTGCCCTGTTCTGGCAGCCCATCAGGTCCCTTGCGGCCACGTTCAACCAGTTCACCAACCAGGTCACCAGCGCACAGAGGGTCTTTGAGCTTCTGGACACGCAGTCCATCCTGCAGGAAGTTCCCGATGCCGTGGAGCTCAAGGTCACCGACGGTGCAGTGGACTTCAGGAACATCACCTTTGCCTACCCCGACGAGCCCGATGTGGAGGTCATCCACAACCTGTCGCTCAGCGTAAAGCCCGGCGAGATGATTGCCCTGGTCGGCCCCACGGGTGCCGGAAAGACCACCATAGTGAACCTGATCTCAAGGTTCTATGACCCGGTCTCCGGACAGGTGATGATCGACGGTCAGGACATCTCCAAGGTCACTCTGGCATCGCTGAGGTCAAACATCGGAGTCATGACGCAGGATTCGTTCCTGTTCTCCGGCACCATCCGTGAGAACCTTCTGTACGGAAAGCCGGATGCCACCGAGGAGCAGATGCTCTCCGCATGCCACGAACTCGGAATGGACGACATGATAATGTCGCAGCCCCAGGGATTCGACACGGTGATATCCCAGGATTCCCTGTCACAAGGTCAGAAGCAGCTGATTGCACTTGCAAGAACGCTGATCGCCGATCCAAGGATCCTGCTTCTGGACGAGGCCACAAGTGCCATCGATACCAGGACGGAGGAGCTGGTACAGGCCGGTATGGCGCTTCTGATGAAGGGACGCACCAGCTTTGTCGTAGCCCACAGGCTCTCGACCATCGTCAAGGCCGACAGGATCCTGGTGATCCAGAACAAGGGCATTGCCGAGGAAGGAACCCACAGGGAGCTGATGAAGAAGAACGGCATCTATGCCGATCTGTACAACTCACAGTTCGAAGAGTTGGATAAGGAATAATCAGAGGGTCGCAAGGAAATCGGTCACAGCCTGATCGTATTTCTCTGTGTTGTTGATCCTCACGAACGAGTGCCTGCCCTTGTCGAAGAAGACTATCTTCTTGTGCGAGGACGGGCACTTTTCGTATAGTGCCTTGGTCTTCTCGGGTAGCGAGAACACATCCTCCCTGCTGTGGAGGAACAGGATGGGCCTTGTCATCCTGTCTATGCAGAAGACGGGTCCGTTGGTTCCCGGATTCACGCCGGTGCGGCATCTGTAGATCAGGAAGAAGATGTTGATGAACGGGAAGATGGGGCGCTTGTCCTGGACCATGTGTTCCTTGAAGGACTCCCTGAACGTGGTGAACATGCCGTCGGCAACGATGGCCGTGAAGTAGTCGGGACAGCCCTCGGTGGTGAATGCATAGAGGGCCGTGGCCGATCCGATGCACACCCCGTGGCACACGATGCTCTTTATTCCGTACTTCTCGTTCAGCATCTTTCCCCAGGCCAGGATGTCCCTGTATTCCTTGAGACCCAGATTGTTGTACTTGCCCTCGGAGTGTCCGTGGCTCCTGTTGTCTATTGCCAGGACGTTGTAGCCTGCCTTCCTGTATGGCTCTGCAAAATAGCAGGAATAGGTGCAGCCCTCGGTGCGTCCGGGAATCAGGAGCACGGCCTTGTCATGGCCGAAATCGTAATACTGACCGCATAATCTCAATCCATCATTGGTTATCGAGACATCGGTCATGGAAGACTTGTACTTCTCCGCCCAGGCCTCGCCTCCCCTCACCATGGCCACGTATTCGGGGTCATCCGGGAAGTTCACCGTCCTGTTCCACTTCTCGGGGGAAGTCCTGGTGAACAGGAGCTTCATCTGCTTGTCCGCAATGATGTAGAAAGGCAGGAAGAAGAACAGAAATCCAAGAACAAGAAGCGCAAGTACAATCCAGAGTACGATCATCACACAATTCCCATCATCAGGTCACAGTTTTCCTGACATCCTTCGATCGGGGCGAACCCGATGTCCTCATAGGCATCCGACAGGGCCTGAACCAGATCATCGGCATCCTCGCCTTCCCTGTGGAAGACGAACGCCGTCTCACGCGAGCTCAGGTCATCCACACTGCCCACAGCCTCTACGGCGCAGGCAGTAAGATCATCAAGGCAGCACTTTATCCTGCCGTCCACGTAGGCCACGAACTGACCCTCGGTACATGACACTCCGTCGATCACGCAGGTCTTGGAGGCACGCGAGATCCTGACTGCGGCCACCTGGCCCACAAGTTCCCTCAGCTCGTCGATCCACGCCTGCGGGTCCTCGTCCTCTATGCTGCTCATTGTGATGGCATAGAAGGCCTTGACCACGCTGTCCGAGTCGATTATCTCGATGTTGTCGCGGCCGGCGATGGAGACAGCCTGCACAGCGGCCTCACGTGCATTCTTGCTGTTGGGGAACACGGCGATCTTCTTTGCATCGATGCAGTTGAAGCGCTCGATGAACTCGCTCACAGGGATGCTCTGCGTGTCGTGGCTGTCTATGCAGCTGACAAAGGGGAACGGCTTGAACTGGGCAAAGAGGTCCCTGTCGCAGACAACCACGGCCACGAACGGTGCGCTTATGGTCTTCTGGACGGATCTTATGAACTCGTTGTGCTGCAGGCACATGTTCTCCAGCTTGAACGAGATGAACTCGCCGTACTGCTGGGCATACGTGATGATGGGTGCTGGCTTGAGAGTGTGCACATGGACCTTGATCCTTGATCCGTCCGGAATGTACACCAGAGACTCGCCCTGCTCGGCAAGGAATTTCCTGAAGGCTTCGTAGTCGAATGATGCAATATCCGTCCTGGAGTTCATCAGCTGCAGGATGAACTCCATGCAGTATCCGTACTCGAAGACGGTGTCAGCAGTGAATGAATCCAAATCCACGGTATCAAGCGGATTGGCCGGAGAAGGCATCCTCTCGGCTTCCACTTCCCTGCCGATGCTGTCGCCCAGCAGGTAGCCTCCCGCACCTTCCATTATCTTGAGGAATCCGTATCCGCCGCTGTCCACCACCCCGGCCTCGGCCAGAAGCGCCATCAGGTTGGGCGTGTTGTTCAGGCTCTCGCGGATCTTGGTGAGGTAGATCTTGAAGAAGTCCTCGAAGCATGTGAACTCATCCACCTTGCGCAGCATGAAGTCCGAGCTCTCCAGGACAACCGTGAGGATTGTTCCCTCCACCGGGTTCATGACGGCAAGGTATGCATTCCTTGCACCTTCCTTGAGCGCAAGGGCAAAATCCTTGGGCTGCATTTCCGGTAAGCCGGCCAGCGCCACGGAGATTCCCTTGAATATCTGGGACAGGATCACGCCCGAGTTTCCCCTTGCACCGTAGAGCATTCCCCTGCTCAGGGCCTCCAGGAACTCGGACAGGTTCTCCGTAGCAGGGGAACCGTTGAGTCCGTTCTCCAGCGTCAGCAGCATGTTTGTGCCCGTATCCCCGTCGGGGACAGGGAACACGTTCATCCTGTTTATCTCATTCTCGGAGCTGTACAGGTTGTTCAGAGAGTTCACGAGCATCTGCTTGAAGACAATGCCGTTTATTACCTTCATCCCTTACTTTGAAGAAAGCTCGGCAAAGAGCTTCTTCTCCTCCTCAAGATTCTGACTTACCGGTTTTCCGTAGTAATAGGCGGCCATCAGACCGGGACCGATGTTGATTCCGCATGACGGGAACACCGTGGTCATCAGGAGCTTGCCGGGCTTGATGCGCTGCTCTATCAGTTTCCTGAACTCCACGGCCTGCTTCTCCCTGTTGGTATGTGCAACGATCACGATATGGTCCTGCGGATCGATGATGGTCTTCTCCATGTATCTGAGGCAGAGCTCGTAGCCGGACTTGTCGCCCTTGGCCTTTCCGATGATGGTGGTCATGCCGTTGGGGTCCAGGTCTCCGATGGGCTTGATGCCGGCCAGGGTTCCGAAGAACGCCTTGGCATTGTTCATCCTCTTTGCGCGGGCAACGAACGAAAGGTCATCCAGCCATCCTGCCTGATGGATGTTGAACCTCATTCCGTTGATCTGATCTGCTGCGGCATCCACATCCAGTCCCTGGTCCCTGAGCTGGGCGGCCATGATGGCCAGAAGCCCGATTCCGGGTCCGAAACGCAGTGTGTCTATGCAGCGGATCTTTACATCGGGGTATTTCTCCGCGGTAGACTCGGCACCTGCACGTGCAAAACCGAACGTTCCGCTCATGGCCGATGAGATTGTCAGAACCATGATGTCATAGCCCTTCTGGGCCCAGACATCAAACGCCTGGCTGAACTCATAGGCGTTGGGCGGAGCGGTCTTGTATGCAAGAGGGTTCTTCCTGAGGTTGTTGTAGAACTCCACGCGGTCCACATTGCCCCACGTGAGGTCGCTGACCACCTCGGTCTTGTCCGGAAGCGAATAATGCCCCGAAATAACCTCGACCTTGTACTCATCCCTGATTTCCTGATTCAGATCACATGTCGGATCTGCCATAACGACGAATTTCCTGCTCATATTCACTTCCTGTTTGCCACAATGTAGTCAATCACATCCCGGACAGTCTGAAAGCTGCCCAGGTTCACGTTCTGGAACCTGACGGAGAACGCCTCCTCTATGGAGATCACCATGAAGAGCATTCCCACGGAATTCAGTCCCAGGTCAGTTACGAGATTGGAATCCTCCGTGCACCTGTCCAGGATCTCCGAGGAGTCGCTGAAGCTGAATGCGAGGATTTCCTTGAGCTTGTCGAATATCTGCTGCCTGTCCATGTCAGTCCTGCTTCCTGAGGATCTTCATGCTGGGCGATCTCTTGAAGTCTGCCGTCCTGATGACGATCCTGTTGATCTGCTTGTATGACGGGAGGGCCGAATTGACCTTGTTGATCTCATCCTTGATGAATATCTCGCGAACATTCTCCGGAACGGCGGCAATCACGGCAGGTCTGGGCAGGACCTCCAGCACCAGGTACTCGCGTCCGTCCTCGATCTTGGAATAGACCAGAGCATCCTGGATGCAGTCGATCTCGGTGAACCTTGACTCCAGCTCCGCAGGCGAGATGTTCTCTCCGTTGGAAAGCACGATGATTTCCTTGATCCTTCCGGTGATGTAGAGTCTGCCGTCATCGTCGAACCTCACCAGGTCTCCGGTGCGGAACCAGCCGTCCGAGAATGCCTTCTGATCCTCCTCGGGCTCCGATGCATAGCCGTCGAGCATGTTCACGCCCCTGAGCCACAGCTCGCCGTCCACGACCTTGACTTCCATTCCGCTGTAGATGTATCCAACTGAATCCGGATGCTCCAGACAGTCGGGGTTTCCGCTGACCAGGTTGGCGCTCTCCGTGAGGCCGTAGCCCGGGAACAGCGTCACGCCCAGCTTGTGCCATTCCTTGACCAGGAACGGGGCAACTGCCGCAGCTCCGCAGATGATGTACTTGCAGTCGGGGCCGAGCATGTTCTTTCCGAACTGCCTCGAAATGTTCAGGGCCATCTCGGCCAAGGCCGGGACAAGCACCAGGATGGTGGGTCTGAACATCGCGATCTCCCTGAACATCTGCGTGTTGTCGTGGCAGATGTGCAGGCAGCTTCCGGTATAGAGCGATGTCAGCGTATTGCGGATGAGTCCGAAAACGTGGGTCATGGGCAGAACGATGAAATACTTCTGGTTGAAGACTTCCTTATAGCCGTAGCAGCCGTTCTTGGTTCCCCTCATCACGGCCCTGTGGCTGAGCACCACGCCCTTGCTCCTTCCGGTTGTTCCGCCGGTGAACATCACGGCACACGGTGCATCCGTATCCACATCGCAGTCCGGAGCGGTCTGGCCTTCTGCCTTGCCTGCATCGATGATCCTGAAGCCTGGTCTCTTGGCTGCCAGCACCCCGGTCTTGCCCATCATGGCATCGACCGTAAGAAGCGCATCCAGACCGTACTTCATGGAGAATCCGAACAGCGTGGCATCGTCAAGCTGAGGCGGAATCAGGACGGCAACGGCACCGAGAGTGGTGCATCCGATGAAGCTGTAGACGAACTGCACCGAATTGGGCATGAAGATTCCCACCTTGGCTCCCCTGCCGATTCCGGCCGCTGCCAGAGCCCCCCTGACGCCTGAAGCCAGCCTGTCGAGCTCGCTGAAGCTGTAGGGTCTTCCGTCGTCTATGGCGGGATTGTCTGTATACCGGGCGCAGCAGTTTCTCCACATCTGCGTCATGTTGGGATAATCCACGATTCTGGAAAGGGTCTCGGGATCCGTGTACTTGTCAAAGACGTTCTCGATGACAAAGCTCATTTTCGCACCTCTTGCTTGTAATAGTTCTCCAGTTCAAGTTCCCTTTGGAAAAGGAGCGCGGTGTAGTCCTTTATCCCGGCCATGGTCAGCGCTGACCCGCCGGAAGGATGCACCAATTTACCGATTATAACATGCTGACGTCTGAATGCAGAAGTCCTTTTGGCTATATATACGGGCAGAACCGGCACGCCGGCCTTCAGGGCCATCAGCATGGCACCGTCCCTGAACGGATGCACAGTATCCTCGGCGGTGTCCACAAAGCCCTCCGGGAATATCACGGCTCCGTTTCCCTGCTTCAGGCTGTCCATCAGGCTGTAGTAGGTATCCATGCTGAAGTTGTCCTTGTCCACCGGAATCAGGTGGAAGTGCCTGAACACGAAACGTCCGGCGGCCACCTTTCCCAGCTCCGTAGTTGCCATGAAGTTGAGATGGCGCTTGCGGACCGTCATCAGGAGAACAACGGGATTAGTGAATGCATTGTGGTTGCTGATTATTATGACCGGGCCTTGGGGTAAGGCTTCCTTTCCGAACGGCCGGTGGACCTTGGGACGCCAGAACAGCCAGGCCGGAATGGCACCCGTCACCTTCGCAAAATCATAGAGGAAATAGCCCTTGTCAGCCTTTCTTGCGTCGCTCAAGCTCTTCTCCCAGCTCGATGATCCTGGAACGGACATAGCTGTTGATCGCCTCTATGTTCTCCCTCTCTCCGAGCGATTCATCATAAAGCTCCGACACGTTGATCGGGGTTCCCACCATCACGTGCGAACGATTCTTCGAGAAATAGCATCCGTCGGTGAACACCGGGATGATCGGGGCATCGGCCTGAAGAGCGATGTACACGTAGCTGGGCTTGAACTCAAGCGGAGTACTCTCGCCCTTTTCAGGGATCCTGGATTCGGGGAATATCTCCACCACACCGCCATTCTTGAGGATGTCGATGGACTTCCACATGAAGCCGAAATCCCCATCGTTGCGGTCCACGCGGATGGCTCCCCACATCTTCAGAAGCGTGTGCATCACTACGTTGCGGTCATAGGTGATCTCGGCCACTATGCACCTGAGGGTGCGCGTGAGGAACACGAACATCCATACGCCGAAGTCGAATATGTTCTTGTGGTTGGTCACCACCAGGGCCTTTCCGCGGATATGGCGGCCCTGCACCTTCCTGTCCTGGAAGTACATCTTTGTCCTGAAGAAAATCAGGAACAGAGGATAGCCGGTGATCTTGGTGAACCAGTTGAAGAACGTCATCATGGCTTCAGTCTTCCATCTGCTTCATCACGCAGCGCGTGATGTCCTTTACGGACGACATCCTGGAACCGTCTTTGGAAGAAAGCTCTACGTCAAGCTGAGACTCCAGGTTGCCCAGAAGCACGAAATAGTCCAGGCTCTCGCCGTTGAACGTCTTGAAGAAATCCCCGCCGTAGGTGATTTCCTCCACCGGGCGGTCCAGCACGGAAGCAAAGCACCTGGTCACTGCTGAGCGGACCTCGTCCTCCGTCATTGCCTTCTGCTCCGGAAGATGATCGGGATCGATCAGCTCCAGCTTGCCGGAAGCAAGATCGGATTTCACCTTCTCACGGTCGATGCGGCACCCGCCGCAAGTGATGTCGGATGCGGTGTAGATCATCCTGACATCCCTTGACTTCTCTCCGACGGCCTTTGCCACCTGCCTTACGGCCGTTGCGGTCCTGCGCGGAGAAAGACCCGGATCCAGGGATACAACAAGAGTACCGTCACAGGCAAGCACGGCAGCACGCACGTACATGATGTCGGCGGCAGTCTCCAAGGGATCCTGCATGGCTTTGCCGGAACCTTCATAAACGCCCGTACTGTAGCCAAGGCATGAGAAAAACCTGATCACATCGGGATTCAGGCCATCGTTATCAGTATAAATCACCTTCACGGAAGGTCCCGTGATCTCGGTAGCGGCCTGCCTGAGTGCAGAGCCGTGGAAGAGCTTTCCCAAAAATCCGTTTGATGAAAGGGCCTTGTTCAGTGACTCCAGCTTTCCTTCCCTGGACAGCTTCTTCTGAAGCCGCTTCATCATCTGAGACAGTGTGAGCGGGCAGGCGACTACATGCGTTACGTCATGGCTGCGGGCTGTCTCGGAGACCGCCTGTACCTTTCCTTCCGGCGCCAGTACTATGGCAGCTCCGATTGCGGCAAGGGCAAGCAGGCCGAACAGACCCAGATCCGTATCGGCCGGAGCAAGGCACAGTGCCCTGATTTGCGCACCTGATTCCGCTGCAGGCATGTCCATGACCTTGAGGATTCCCTGACGGAGGGAATCGAGGTCGTGGCGTGACAGCGCACCCTGCACTGCCTGTCTTATCCTGTCTTCGGCATCCTTGCCGGCAAGACGTGTCTTCTTCAGGCCGGTGCTGTATTCTACGGTCACACCGCCTTTGAACACGTTTTCAAGCAGCTCATCCACGGAAGACGAGCTGCGTATCAGTTCTGTCTTATCTGTCTTCATTCCTGCTGCCCCTTGTACTCGATGCAGAGCATGGTGATGTCGTCGAACTG
>WARQ01001306.1_pt1 | contig 14069 bp, 31 predicted proteins | sample 4769161 | NCBI WGS metagenome assembly WARQ01 (sample SAMN08893024, study PRJNA449175) | gut metagenome | isolation source: rumen sample fed with dry roughage | host: buffalo | place: India: Nagpur | collected 2016 | reverse complement strand
AAATATTATATACAATATTACAGAAATTTAAATTGTGCTATGTATAATATCGCAAATGGTGGTGAAGGAGGAGATGTAATTAGTAAATTATCAGAAGAAGATAGGAAACTAAGAAAAGAAAAATTAAGCAAAAACGGATATTTTAGCAACTTGACCTCTGAACAACGCCAAGTGATGCAAGCTAAAGCATGGAAGACACGAAGAAAAAATGGAAATGATAAATTTTCAGATGAGTACCGTAAAAAATTAAGTGAGTCCCATAAAGGTATAAAGCCTACTAAGTCTCAATTAGAGAAGATGGTAGCAACAAGAAAAGCAAAGGGATATAAACATTCAGATGAAACCAAGAGAAGGATAAGTGAATCAAATAGTGGCAAAAAGCATATTTTATCTGAATCTGTGCATAGTAAATTGTCTGAACAAGGTAAAGCTAGAGTGGGTGAGAAAAACCCATTTTATGGTAAAACACATTCAGAAGAAATGAAGCTACATATTGGAGAAAAATCAAAAGAATGGTATTCTAAAAATAAAGTAATCTGGATAAATGACGGTAAAACAAACACACGAATACCAGAAGAAAATTTTTTAGATTATGAAAAACTTGGATATAAGAAAGGAAGAATAAAATGGCAAAATCATTAGCTGTCAAGTACAGACCGACTTCGTGGAACGATTTAATCGAACAGGATGCCGTAAAGGTAATTCTTAAACAGCAGTTAGAGAGTGGGAACATTCATTCAGCTATGTTGTTTTGTGGACCATCTGGTGATGGTAAGACAACAACAGCCCGTATCTTTGCAAATATGCTGAATAAGGGTAAGGGTGTGCCGATTGAGATGGATGCCGCATCTCATAATGGTGTAGATGATGTAAGAGAGATTGGTAAGTTAGCGAGTACAAAGGCAGTAGATGCAGAGTATAAGGTGTTCATCATTGATGAGTGTCATATGATTACTGCTCAAGGATGGGCTTCATTCTTGAAACTGATAGAAGAACCGCCAGCTAAAGTAGTATTTATCTTTTGTACGACGGATCCGCAGAAAATCCCTGCTACAATTCTTAGTAGAGTACAGAGATTTCAGTTCCAGAAAGTGAGCACAAAAGGTATATTTCACAGACTTCATCATATTTTAAACAACGAAGGATATGTTGGTTATGACGAAGATTCTTTTGACGATTCCCTTGAATATATTGCCAAACTTGCTAGTGGTGGAATGCGTCTTGCAATTCAGTATATGGAGAAATGTTTGGCGTATAGTGAAGAACTTACTGTAGCTAATGTAGTAAAGGCACTCAATGTTACCAACTATAGTGATTATATCGAGTTGACAAATTTCATCTTGGCTCAGAACAAAGCAAATATAATAAAGTTTTTAGATGAGATTTATGCGTCCGGTGTCGATTTTAAGCAGTTTTTAAAGCAGTATGTATCATTTATACTAGATGTAAATAAAACGCTTATTTTAGACGATTTAGACGAAGCCTACAAGTATATAGATTTACCTAAAACGTCAGAAGTAGAAACATGGCTGACTACGACATTGAAAGATGGAGATTTAGAAACCTATAACAAACTACTCAGCCATTTAGTAAAATTAGATTCAGACGTAAAGTATTCACAGAATCCAAAAGTTGATATTCTTTGTGGAGTGCTACTATTCGAGGTGTAATTTATGGGTAGACAGGATGAATATTATTCCAAGATATTTGATGCATTAGAATTAATACATCAAGAGAATATAGGTATCATTCAATCATTGATGCGTTTAGGAAAGAATGGACACAATAATTATGATGTAGAACAGTTATGTGACCAGATAGAATCATCTTGGAATGAAAGATTTAACGATATAAGAAAGTGGTGAGCATATGATAGGACAAAAAAAGTTATTAGCAGAATTGGATAGTATGTTAGATAAACGAGCAGTCACAGCTTTACCTAGATTTACATTAATTCTAGGTATGAGAGGTGCAGGTCATGAAGAGTTAGCGAGGTATATAGCTAATAAGTTCGATGATGCGGATTACATTCAATTACAGGATGTAAAGATAGATTCAATCCGTACTATGATTAAGCAGGCATATTCTTTGCATAGAGTGACTATATTCTGTATCCCTCATGCAGATGATATGTCAATCAATGCAAAGAATGCCATGCTTAAGGTAGTAGAAGAAGTACCTAACAAAGCATATTTCATCATGTGTTTAGAGGATTTATCCAACACGCTTGCTACGATTGAGAGTAGGGCACAAATGTTGCGTATGGATGTATCTACATCAGATGAGATAAAGAGATTCGCCCGCAGTTTATATGAATCGAAGCCAGACGATGCCGAGATAGATATGATTGGTAGAGTGTGTATGAGCGAGGGCGAAGTGAAGATGATGCAGAAGTATGGAGCAAAGAACTTCTATGCCTATGCAAAGTATGTAGTTGATAATATGACAAAAATGTCAGGTGCAGAAGTATTCAAATTATCTGAGAAGCTGGCTCTAAAAGATGAGGAAGATAAATATGATTTGAAACTCTTTCTCCGAACATTGCAGATGATTCTTGTAGACGATATGGAGGCAGATACCACAAATAAATATACAAAGGAATTGTTATTGTCGTACACCATTAGTAAGTATCTGTCAGATTTGAGAATTAAGGGCATAAATAAAACTATGCTCATGGATAATCTTTTTCTTGAGGTGAGAAGAGTATGGAAAGAAATGATGTAAAACAACATATAAAAACAGGACAGCTTGATAAGTTTTATATCTTTTATGGATGTGAGCATGCCATTATGAAAATATATATCAAGATGATGGCAGAAAAGGCAGGGCTAGATATAGTCTATGCTGACAGCGTAACGGATTTAATGACTGGTGCAAGAACAAAGTCATTAGTAAAAGTCAACCATTTATATATAGTAATGGATGATAAAGAATTTCTCGATACAGAGAAGATGTGGGATAAGTTCAAAGGTCTAAAGGATGATGTTGTAGTATTCTATTATTCAACAGCCGATAAAAGAAAGAAGTTTTGGAAACATTTTAAAGATAAAGCTGTAGAGTTCACCCAATTAGATACCAGGATTCTTACCAAATATATTCAGAAAGAGGCTCCATTTAATGATAAGGATTGTGAGTTGTTGATAGACCTATGTGCTAATGATTATGGTAGGATCCTGCTAGAGATTGACAAGGTGAAAGCATATAGTAGAGCATTAGCCATCACCGCTGATTCAGCACTACATGAGTTGATAGATAAAGGGGTGATATATAGACAACCCTATGATGCCATATTCGATTTTGTGGCTGCCTTCTTAGAGCGTAGACCGTCTAAAGCATATAACTTGTTACAGCAGTCAAAAGACGTCGGAGAAGCAAACATGGTGCTATTATCCGTGTTGTATAATAATATCAAAACATTATTACAGGTGCAGTCAGCAAAAGATTATAAAGCACTAGGATTAAATGGATTCGCTGTAAAGAATGTTATTGCATATAAAGGCAACTATAGTAATGCAGAGTTGGTAAAAGCTATGAAGTTAATCAGACAAGTTGAAAAAGGTATCAAAACTGGTACAGTACCAGATGAGTTATCAGTAGAGTATGTAATGGTATCAATAATGTAAAGGAGAAGATGTATGAGATGTCCGTCATGTGAAAGTTCTGAACTAGCCGTTTTAGAAACCATCAATCAGCCCAAGGCTACACTACGAATGAGAAAGTGTAGTACTTGCGGCACAAAGTTTTATACTAGAGAAGAAGCTGTATCTCCTGATGAAGTGAAGCCGATATTCGATGAGTGGATCAGAGAGAGGTCAAGAAAGTGTAGAGCTAAGAAGAAAGGAGAGGAATACAATGTCAAATTCGAGGATGGAAGAGAACAGCCCGCAACCCCAAAAAAACCTACATCCCCTCTGTTTTAGATGTGGGCGAAAACTGAGAAGTGAAGAGAGCAAGAAACTAGGTATGGGACCTACTTGCTATAAGAAGTGGCAAAATGAAAACAATACAAAACCATTGATATAGGAGTAATGCTATGGAAAGAATATTAGTTTGTCCATTTTGTGATATGCCTGCAAAAAAGAAAAAGAATTATGAACCAATCATGCTACCTCATAAAATCTATACACCTATGATATGTGAGATGGGGCATGAGTTCTATTCAGTAGAAGAGATACCAGAAGACCAGTCGGCATTAGTCAAAGAAATAAGGGAGATTAAGAGTGATGCAATCAAGTGGAAGAAACAACTTAGAAATCTTAAAAAGTGATTTAGCCAACCTGAAGAACTGGAGAACAAATGAAGAGAAGCCTACTGTTGATATAGGTTATTTAGATTTTTGCAGAAAGTACAATAAGCGGTATTTAAGATACCGGATGCCATTATTTGAAGAAAGAGAAATTGCTCCATTTATACCAGTAGCCGAAACATCCAAATCCTATGTCCTGTTCAGTGGTGGTAGAACAAGTCTGGCACTAGCTTTGTGGTTGGTGGAGATGGGAAAAGATATTGAGCTTCTATATATCAAAGACAATAATTATTTACAGGTACAGGACTTGATGGAAGAGATAAATATTCCATTTAATATTATATCTGTAAATATTCCCAACAATGAGTTCGCAGGCATGTATATGGCATATTATGCCATGGAGTACGCCATTGAGAATCATGTAAATCCTTCCATTTATATGGGCTATTTTGAGTTTGCATTAATGGACAACAATCAGAAAAAGAATTGGCGGTATTGCAAAGATTTCATAGAGGCTTATACCAACGTGGCAAAGAAGTATATTGTAGGAGCAGATGTTCTTGGAGTGTTACCTAACTATGCTGTTGTAGATGATATACTATCAAAGTATAAATACGAGCCGGTGCAGTAAATATGAGCGCCTGGCACGATTTTAAGTATTAAAAATGATTGTGTTTCTTCTATATAAATGAAAAAAAAAGAAGTTATCTCGATTGAGGTAACTTCTTTTGCTGTAATAAGTTCCTGTTGAAGTATAGTTGTTCCTAATATACTATATGATTATAAACAACAACGCAATCTTGAAAGGAGATAAAAGAAATGGCAAACACAAAAAGAAAAACTCATTATTATGTATTGGTAATCACAGACTACGGTCCTAAGTTCGTAACACAGGTAGACTTTGGAGATAAGACAGCAGAGTGGAATTATAAAGAGAAGCCTTTAGAGCTGTCAAAAGCATGGGCAGAAGATTTAGCAAAAGGTCTTACATGGAATGGAAACGCAGCCTTTGTAGTAGCACAGCCTTGGGAAGTAGATTATCACCCATATCGTTATGCAGACTACAAACTTATTTGGACAAAGAGAGAAAAAGAGGAAGAATAATCTTCCTCTTGTATTTCATCATAGCCAGTAATAAGATATAGTTGTAAACAATAAAACAACGCATAGTTGAAAGGAGAATCAGATGTACACAACAACCAATTTTAAAACAAAGAAGGCACTTAAAGAAGCAGTAGCTAATGGAGATAAGGTAACTTATTATCAGCCTGGACCTTTTGGTGGAGATGTTCCTAAGAATGGTAGCATTTGTGTAGAGGGACCTCATTATCCTCAGCCACACAGATGGTATGCTGAGTGTAAGGTAGAGAATGGTTACATTGTTTCAGTAAAGTGAGGTAGAGGAATGATAAAACATGTGGGATTTGTCGAATTAAAACAGAAGCTAAAAGAGGATGTTCTTGACAAGCTAAGAGCCGAGATAGAGCAGAAAATCGAACAGGAAATATTTGCTCGTTCTGTTTTTCGTGGCGAAGAAAAAGATACTGTTAGAGCTGAACAATGTACGGGTAGTATTTTTGCTTACAACAATGTGATTAGCCTTATTGACAAGTATAAGGCAGAAAGTGAGGAGAGAGATTATGAAGAAGAAAAGTAAAGCAACCAATATGGTAGAAAGTATCTTTTATAGCCTTATATTGATGATAATACTGGTATCACTTCCTTTTCTGCTTGGTATGACATTAACTTCACCAAATGCCGAATCTGTAAATGTGATTATATTGTCCCTATGTGTGCTTATAGAAGCCATTTTTATCTGGTTATCATTGCTAACAGATTTTATAAAGGATGATGAGCAGAAGGAGGAAGAGGATGATTTTTAAAATAAGGTGTACAATGGGCAAAGTGAGGTGAGTATATGAATACCCTAAAATTGATGCTATTGAGAATACTAGAGGATAATGGATATACATTAAACAATGATATGACGGACATTGATGATGTAGTTAACTACTTGGAGATGTGTAACAGAGATGCTTCTCCATATGATGTATATACACCAGAAAATTGGTTCAGCGATACAAAGGAGCGTTATCCTGAGTATCTTGTAAAGAAAGGAGAATAATATCCTGTTGTAGTGTGTTATTGCCAATGATAAGATAGCATTGTAAACGATAACATACTACTTTTTGAAAGGAGATTTAAAATGAAACGAGTAATTTATTTACCTGATGAACTTAATGATAACAAATTTAAGCTCAAAGCGGAATACAGAGGACATGGTGTATATCAGAGATGTACTCCTAGTGGATATCCGGTACATCAAGATTGGGCAGTGGTGAGAGAAGATGGATTCACTTTTGCCATTCAATCTTACAATAACATATGCTATTATGAAGTACTGGATGCCATTGACAACTACGGTGTCAATAAGAAGTATGGATTCAAGGTGATTCAGACAGAAAAAGGATTAGAACATGGTTATTATACTGTTCATCCTAGTGGAAAGGAGACAATATGAGTCTACATACAATTCAGACAAAGAGTGGAAAGACCTTTACCCCACTCAGTACGAATGATGTTTTAGATGTGGTAAGAGATGAGATGGGAGATGATGTATATGATTGCCTTAAAGAGGAGATAGATTTCAAACACTGGGAGAAAGAGGATGAATATAGTAGTCTTAGGGCAGAGTTTACGAACTATGAAATATCCATTGACGGATGGCATAGCTTTGTAGATAACCTTTCAGAAGAGATAGAGGCTATCAGAAGAAAGATAGAGGATAATAAATTGACTAAGGCTCAGATTTCTATTGAGCTGTATAAGGTCTATGAGAAGATGAGAAAGGAGCTGTAATAATGTGGTTTCTTATAATCTTTATTATATTTTGTGCCATATGTCTATAATAAGTTCCTGTTGATTTATATTAGCTCCAAGTATAATATATAGTTATAAACAATAACAACACATATTTGAAAGGAGCTATTATGAATCAGGTTGAGATTGAAGGATGGATGAGAATATCTAAGAGTATGGCAAGAAAGTTATATGATGCAGGACAGACAATTAGAGTTTGCCCCTGCAAAGTAAATCCTTGTAATGAGTATTATCCTTTGAGTTTTGATATGAATAAGGAAGATGATGTGTACTCAGAGCCTACGATGTTTGACTGGGAGATAAAATTTGACACAAGGGTAAACCGATTTGAGTATTATAACTGCCAATATAATGAAACTGGTAAATACTCAGCATTTTATGTAAAGAAGGAGGTGTTGGCATGATAGATTACACTATTGTAGGAGACACTAAAGAGTATGGTACGTGCCTTATCTATGTATGTGGTCATGATAAGTCCAATGCTGAAAGAGTTTTGAATAGGATGCTGACGGATCCTGATACAGAGGATAAGCGAGTGATGGAAACACATTCCAACATCAGAATTGATGAAGTGGAATCAGAGAAGGCATGGTGGAATGATCCGTTCTTAGCAAATTGAGAGGAGATATAGAAGATGAACCCTAAGTATTTTAATGATTATTCAAGCAATAAGGAGGAAAATAATATGAAGTATAGAGTTATTTTAAAGGTAAGTTATCACGAGGCTTGGTTTGAGTTTGATACAATCGAAGAAGCAGGAGAGTTCGCTAAGACTGTCCTAATACATCAGACAGAAAGTCCTGATAGTAAGAAAAAGTCAACAATAAAGGTAGAGATTATAGATCCAACAGCAGAGGAGGAAAATGAAGATGACTGATACAGGATATGAGTGCTGTTTATGTGGAAAGACATTTACAGATTGGGGCAATGACCCTTATCCTGTAAATATGGATCCTAATGCTAAGTGCTGTGACGCTTGCTGTATGGGATTGGTAGTACCTGTAAGAATGGTAAGAATAGTAGCAAAGTCGAAAGGAGAGAGGGTATAATGACATGTAATCACAATGATTGTTTTACCTGTCCATATCCAGATTGTGTGGCATCAAAAAAGGAGAAAAAAGGAATGAATAGTATAAACAGTGAATTTGGAAGAAATAATAAGGAGGCATTTGAGAAATTAATCAAGTCTGCTGGATATGATAATCTTAGGCAGTTCTGTATAGATGTTGGCATTGACCAGTCCAATTTATATTCTAATCTGACAGGTAAATTCAAGATGGATATAAAGAGGATGTTTAAAGTAGCTAACACATTAGGTGTGCCTTTCTTACAGATAGTAGATATGTTTTATCACGAGGAGTTGGAAGAGAATCAGTCGTTGCTATAAGTTCCTGTTGTGTAGATATAGAACCCATGTTACTATGTTATTGTAAACAATAACACAACACAATATTGAAAGGAGAACTAATATGGTAACAACAAGACAGATTAGAGAGTGGATGGATGCACAGGTAGATGCTTACAAAATTATACGAAAGGGTTTGGTGATAGAAGAACAGGATTTGGTGCTTCGCAACATCGGCGTACTGGGTACTGGAATACATTTATCCTCAGATGAGTTTCGATATATAGCTCAGGTACTTGATTTGGATATATATGTAAGATCCAGAGAAGAGGTGGAGGACTATCCTTATGAATTACACTTCATCTATAAGGATACGGTATTCTATGATATAGAATCTGAGGAGTATTACAAAGAGCATGGGGCAGTGGTTTAATACCACTGCTTCTGTAAAATGGAGGGAGATATATGGCAAAAAATAGTATCAAAAGGAATCCTAAGAAAGATTTTAGCAAGTTTGTGGATATGATGAATAATAGTAGTAGGGATGCCAGAGCATACTACACAGCCTATATGGATGGCTTCATCACTCTCGAGGAGTACATAAGCCAGCTCTATAGGGTGGAGAAAGAGATGATTATTAGAGGAGAATGAGTTATGATGACACTTAAGGAATTAGCCTCAGTATTTGATGAGGAACAAGAATTACAGATATTTGATTGGAAAAATAATCAGAAATATCTTGGTTGCTATGATGGTAAAATGGAAACTTTGGATAATAAATATATGAATTGGAAAGTGGTTAAGATTGCTCCATATGAGCAAGAGATTGGAACAGAACATTGGGCAGTTCTTAGAGTGCTGATAGCAGAGGATTAAAACTTCCTGTTGAGTTGTCGTTAAACCCATGTTACTATATTATTGTAAACAACAAATAGTTAGTAAGCACTTTGGATGCTGAGTATATCTCCGTCAAAGGTGCTGAGGACGACAACACATATAAAGGAGAAAGATTATGAATAAGGTACTTACAACACTATTGGCAAGAGACAGAAAGTTCTATATTACTACATGGGAAGGAGAGATACCCGGTCTCACTGGAACACAGAAGAGATATGTGGCAATCGAGGATAAGTATTTAGACAAGGATATGAAACTAAATAGAACTTTAAATGGACTCCAGATGCATGCCGAGCCTACAATAGAGAAGTGCATCGAAACCGTAAGAACAGCAGTAGAAGTGGATTATAGGGTGAATACACTGGGAATGTCTATAGAATCAGCTCTATACGAGGTTATGTTTGGATGATGAAATTTAGCGCCTGGATTTGATTTTCTGGGCGCTGACGATAAATTGTTAATATTGAAAGGAGAAATTGAAAATGGCGACAATGGTGAATAGAGGAACTAAGAGAGCAGAGGAACTTATTTATGATATGAGGAGAACACACTATAAAGGTATAACCCTTTATGATGTATATGGTAGATGTAGTGCCAAGAAGAGAGATAGTTGGGAGAAAATCAGAAGAGAGTGTGAGGATCTTAATGGAGTTGATTTACACATCACAGGAGCATCCTCTCATCAGTACTCCTGCATGTATGCTTACCCTAAGACAGATGAGACAGGAAAAGTAGTAGCAATGGTACTCAGAAAAGAAACATCGGCTAACACATATGATTTGGAATTGCCAATAGAAGAATATAATAGTTTATTATATTTTTGATAGGATGAACTCCTTTCTATAGTGTGTTGTTTACGGCACTAGGGATGTCAAAGTTCCTAGTGCTATTCTTTTATACCTATGATATTCTATTATTAGAAACAACAACACAGTAAATATGATAGATGCAAATAGGAGGGCAAGAGTGTGAATGAGATAAAGCAGAATAGGAAAAGAAAGTTAGTGGAAGAATATGGACCCCATATGAACAAAAGATGGTCAGTATATGACAACAAGGGAGTGCTAGAAGCGTGGTTCTTAGATAAGCAGAAAGCATTGAATTGGTGGGAAGAGAATAAAGACAGGGAGACCTATGAAGAGTATAGACAGAGGGAGAAGCTAGAGGATGCTAAGAAGTGGTCAGAGTTACCAGAGATAGAAGAGGATTTGCCATTCTAGTCAATGAAAGGAGAACAGAGATGATAAAAGTAGGAAGTAATCATAACTGTAGAACATGCCGATGGTTTTCAGAGAGGCTTGATATTGATGATAATGGATATTTATCTGGCTGTCCTTATTGTGAGATATATGGCGTACTAGATAGCGATTGGACTCCTTATTGTGAAGGATATGATGATTGTAATATAGGAGAACTTAATATGTAAAAACTCCTGTTGAGCAGATATAGCACCTATGATAGTATATAGTTGTAAACAACAACACATTAAATATGAGAGTGAGGTACAAAATGTTTAAGAAGCATAGGTATTACATATCCAACGATAATGTAAGAAAAGTAATGGAGCTGACAAAGAGGCAGGTGTACAGATTACTTACTGATGGATATTCAGTAGCATTGATAGACTAAGGAGGTCAATATGATTATATTCAAGGAGAATAAGAAAACAGGATTACAGTGTGGAGTAAATGACTACGGTGAGTTGTTCTTAGGAGATAATAGAAGTGGATATAATCTTCCTGATACAGAGGAGAATAGGGAAACTGTAAAGCGTGACTTTGATTATTGGAACAAAGTAGATAGCAGATGGGCATAAGGAGGAATAAAGATATGATGGAGAAACAGGTAAGATATGTTAAAGGTGAATACCAGTTATTATTAGGAGAGAAAGATGGAGAAAGATATTGGCTAACACAAGCATCATTCGACTGTGAATGGTATTGGGGAATAGGATATATAGAATCATATAGAGGTAATGGCAGAGGAGAAAAGAGCTGGAGAAGTCATATACATTTTGATGGCATATTCTTACAGCCTGCAAAGTTTGTAGAGGGATATAAGGACTTCTTTGATGACAGAACACTAATGGATGATAAGGAGATATGGCAACTATTAGAGCTGATGAGTGCGGCATATAAGTGTAGGGAGTATTCAGATATGATACATAGGGGTGGGGCACATTTAACAGAAAACCCATGTAAAGACTTCTTACTCAATCCTAATGAATATGCAAGGCTAAACAACTGTGTAATACCTGAACTGATGAATAAGGTATATGAACTGTTGGCGCCTAATGAAGGCTCATTATCTTTAGTAAAGCATGAAGTAGGTAAACGATATGTCTCCGATCCATTCTTTGAAGAAGATGATGGGAATGATTGGGCGGATTAAGAATAAAGGCAAAAGTAACACCTCATAATATAGTAAATACCATATATAATACAAGTAAAAGACAAATAGGGATAGACTAAAATCTATCCCTAAAATCATGCTCTCCTTCAGTAACTATCTATGTGGAAACCAGGGCGGTATAAGAGACCCTACTACACTTATACTCCATATATAAATATACACCATAGTCTAAACAGATATACCTGCATATATTTTAGCCTCCAAGACTATACTTCCATTCTGATATTCAGTAACCACGCATTATGTCCCATTCTTAGTATGCCCAAATTCATGCCTTCTTTCAGCCAGGTAGGCCTTTAGGCCAAGATTGTCAACCTCCGACCTGAATTTGGTTGACAATAGGTCCAAAGCGCATGGTTGACGCATTTCCAAGGGGTTGACAATAGTGGCCACAGGTTGACAATAGGCATTTGGCCCTTTTGCCTGGATTTCCTTTGTGCAAATTGCATACCTGGATCCATTATCAGTGGCCATCTAGCTTTCCAGACTTGGCAGGTAAAAGGCAAAAAGCTCGGATAAGGTTTTAGCCCCGTCTGAATACAAAAAATATTGGCCTTCCTGGATACCCTTCGTCAAATTGCACAAAAGGACTAGGTTGACAATAGGCCCTTGGCCCCCTTGGCCCAGGTTGACAATAGATTACAAGGTTGACAATAGCGTGGAGACCCTGGGCGGTATAAAGAGATTGAATACCATATCTATATAGTATAGGAATATATAGACTATTCTATTTAGGCCCCAGGTATTTCTATCTCACAGTTGATTTGGCCTTTCCATTAGCCGGACTTCTTTATTTGGCCATTAACCCATTTGGCCATTAGCTCCCCCGGCCTAACGGGAGAGTTTTGATCGGCTCCGCCTCGAGGAGGCTGCAAGCGCAGCTTGGTGGAGAATACTTGATCGGAGTAAAGTGGTAAAGTGGAAAAGGGCGAGGGATCGAGGCTGAGGCTAAAAAATTAATTTATATAGGAAGAAATATTTTATTGACAGCTAGAAAGTATATCTATATAATTATAGTTGTAAACAACAACACACTATTATAAAGAAAGTGAGAAAGAGCTATGAATATGTATCAATTAGAAAAACAGAAACTATTATATGAAGTAATACATGACTTGTTTAAACAAGACATTGAAAACAACGATTGCGATTTTTTCAACTTTGAGATTATTGAACGACATAATAATTTTATATCGATTGAAGCTGATTATATTATTAAATACAACGATATAGAGTATACAGTATCATTCGATGATGCAGACGAACAAATAAGAATATACAAGCAAATAGATAGTATGTATTATACGAATGTAGCTACATACGATATTAGCTATAAAAATAATTTTGCAAAAATTGAAAAAATATGTTGACGTATGTTTTAGATTGTAGTATATTATTATTAACAACAAAACAACACACACAACACGCAAGTTGTAAAAATGCGAGAAAGTGAGATATTATGAAGAACACAACAAAACTTAATACTGTTGACGTAATGAACACAGTTAATGTTTTACTTAAAGAGATTGACAGCAACGTAATTGTAGACTTACAAAAGGGCGGTGCAACGTACACACAGTTATTTGGTGACACAGTTGCAACACGTACACAGATATTTTTTATGAGTAACTCAATCGACGTATATTGTGGAAATATGACACGTACATATGAGTTAATGAGTGAAAGTGATACGTACAGACGTGACACAAAACAACGTTTACGCAAGTTTAAGAGCTTAGAAGAATTCACACAGTTTATCACACAGCTCAAGACAGAAAGTAGCGAGAAAAAGACACAGACAGCTAAAAAGACAGCAACTAAGAAAGTCACAGCAAGCAAAACTAAGAAAGTAACTAAGAAAGTGAGCGCAAGTGCATGATACTAATTTTAAGTTTTCTACTGACTTTGTTAATCTTAATAATAATATTACTTAAAATTAAATAAAGTGATTAAGAAACTTACAAGACAAAAGTTTTGTAAGTTTCTTTTTGCTTAAAATTAACCATTATGTACGTGACCACCCCCTATGCGTACACATGTTCGTGCGTGAGCAGTTTTACTGCGTGGGCTCTCTGGAACGTGGAGGTGGTTCTCTAAGTACCGTCTCCCGTCTCCACAAGTGGATTCTCTGAAACATGGAGGCTATTTTCTATTGAAACATGGAGGTCATCTTCATGGAGGAGCAAGCATTTCAAGGAGGAGCGTTATTTACGTTCACACTCAGATTTTTCTGGAGGATAAAAACACAAAGACCGTCTCCTTATTTAGTATCAGATTGTTTAGATTGGC
>WARQ01000339.1_pt1 | contig 14076 bp, 16 predicted proteins | sample 4769161 | NCBI WGS metagenome assembly WARQ01 (sample SAMN08893024, study PRJNA449175) | gut metagenome | isolation source: rumen sample fed with dry roughage | host: buffalo | place: India: Nagpur | collected 2016 | reverse complement strand
GCTTCCGGATAGCCCTTCTGACGCAATGCGAATGCCACCTCATCATAGACAAGGTCGCAGCTTATCATATGGTTGGGGTTCTGCATCACAAACCCGATCATCGAAGATCGCTGGCTGGCTGAGTAGTCGTTGATGAGATGCTCTTCAAAGAAAATATCCCCGCTGTCCTGCTTGAGCACCCCCATCAGAAGCTGGGCGAGTGTCGATTTCCCCGCCCCGTTGCTTCCCAATATACTGACCATCTCTCCTTCATGGATGGTCGCATCCAGACCTTGTAAAACCGGGGTCATGCCATCATAGGAGTAGCTCAGGCCATTGAACCTCAACTGGACCGCCCGTTCCGCCCGTGGATGCTCGACCCGGCTTTTTGTATGCCATGCCGACAATTGTGCAGCACAACGCTCAACACTCATGCTCTTGAGGTCACTCACATCGCCAAGCGTTGAAAGGTCACAGCCTGCAAGCCTCAAGGCCCCGAGATAGAGGGGATCGCGGATTCCCAGTGAAGGCAGAAGAGACGAGCCGAGCAATTCGGCCGGTGACGTATCCGATACCAGACAACCTTCCTGCATCACCAGGATTCGGTCCACCGGGCAGGATAGGACATCCTCCAGACGATGCTCGATGATGATGATCGTCTTATCAGTCGTCTTGGCCAGTTCATCGATCAGGGCGATGGCGGTCCTCCCCGTCTCAGGATCGAGATTGGCCAACGGCTCATCGAAGAGCAGGACCTCCACATCATCGACGAGCACCCCGGCAAGCGAGACTCGTTGCTTCTGCCCGCCTGACAGGTCCTGGGGGCTGTGTGAGAGAAAGGCCTCCATATCGACGATGCGGGCCATGCTTGTCACCAGACGTTGCATGTCTTGTTGGTCCATGCACTGATTTTCCAGAGAGAAGGCGATGTCCTCGGCGCTGCTGAGGGCCACGAACTGGGCATCGGTATCCTGCATCACCGTTCCGACCTTCTTGTTGACCGCATAGATGTCCGAATGCTGGATATCCAAACCGCATACAACAACCCTGCCCTCGACCTTCCCGCTGTAGGCGTGAGGGATGAGGGCGTTGACGGCGTAGCCGAGGGTGCTCTTCCCGCTCCCTGAAGGACCGGCGACGAGAATTTTTTCGCCTTTCCTGATCCGAAGATTAATATGATGGAGCGTGGCTTCCGTCTGGCCCTTATAGGTGAAGCTGAAGTCTGTAAACGTGATGAGATCTTCTTGCATGTATCCACGCAAAGCCGCAAGGCCCCGCTCGTACTCCTTTTATGCCTCGTTGTCCTTCTGCAGATTCATCTTACTCGTAGTGCGTCTTACAACGAGCAAGAGAAGCAGCGTGCCGAGGATTGCGATGACGATGGTATTGGAGAAAGCTATGATCAACTGCTGGGTGATGACCTTGTCCATGGGTTCGGCAAAGATGAGATAATCAAGGATGGCGCTGATCATGTATCCAATGAAGTTCCCCAAAAAGGAGAGCAGGATGAACAGACCGATTGCTGATCGCTTCAATTCTCCCTTGTCAATGGAGTGTTCCGTCATTCTCCCGAACAAACCGATTGCCGCTCCTACTATGCCGCTTCCGAGCACCCAGGTAAGCCACACACCCCAACCTGCAAAGAGGTCGGTGAGCAAGTGCCCGAGAAAGCCGACCAAGAAGCCGATGACCGGCCCGTAGACAGCGGCAAAAAGCGCAAGAACCGCCATCGCCGGCTTGATGGTCGTATTGGCAAACACCGGGATGCTGATCAGACCACCTACTCCATACAGTGCAGCACCGATGGCGATTACAACTACAGCCTTGACCGCCTGCATGCCTTTGGATGTATTCATATGAGAACCTCCTGAATAACAAATATGTTTGTCATGATACCACCGAAAATGTAATTTTCCAGCCTTCACCCGTGCCTATTTGATACGTTGCTGCGAAACTTCCCTGATTGACCGCAACTGCAAGCTTGAGCAGGCTGTTGACGTAGATCAGCGGTTCTCCTTTCTGGACATCGGTAAAGGCTTTGCAAAGCGTGAGATGATAGCCATATACGATTCTTCCATCCTTGGTGATCACAACCTGCAGCTGGTCACCCCAGTCTACGCCCAGTTGTTCAAGGAACTCATTACCGATATTTGTCCATAGCGAGCCGTAGCGGCTGTCGTGGATATCGATGGAGCCTATCAGGGTCGTACCTTCAAGCCGTGCACGTTCAATCTTCAACCTCACCAGTTTGGGAAGAACCGGTCCAAGCTGTTCAAACTCTATCTGAGCCGAGGCGAGGCGTGCCCCTGTATAGGCATACACATCACGGCCGAAAAACGTATGGCTCTGCTGGCTTCCTGCCAGGCGGTTGTCCTCGACATTGATGGTACGGACTTCGATCAGCCCGATTCGATCGGCCACATGGGAGAGCGTCCCATTGTCAGGGGTGACCACCAAGTGGCCGCTCTCGGTCAAGGCGACGATGCTCTTGCGGTCCGAACCGACCCCTGGATCGACGACGCAGACAAACACCGTACCAGGAGCCCAATACGGGAGAGCCTGGGCCAGGCGGTAGGAAGCTTCCCAAATATTGAACTGGGGAATATCGTGGGTCAAGTCATCCAAGCGAAGCGTATTGGAGATGCCGTCGGCCACCCCGTGCATGGCTGAAACCGCCCCGTCGCTGGTTCCGAAGTCGCTGAGAAAGACTACTGTCCGCCTCTCTTTCCACGCTTGGTTTGCCATAAGTTCATTTCTTAGCCGACTCTTCATTACGTTTCTCCCGCCCTCTCGTCTGACGATCGAATTTCACGGCTTGGACAAGAAGGACAACCGACATGCCGATCACCACCAATCCTAACACGGCTGCAACCAATACGGAAGGCTTGGAGAGCTTGTAGAGCAATGAGAAGCCGACAAGCATGGACAGGATGAGCAGGATGATGGTGGGAGTCAGTCTCTCGCGTTTCATGTCCCCAGAAACCCCTTTATCTCACAGAGGAACTCTTCATAGGTATTGGTTATGCGAAGGTCGGGACACTCGCTTAGGATGTTCTGGGGAGCCCGGAACAAGCAACCCCCGTCAGCCTCCCTGATCATGCTCAAATCATTGTAGGAGTCCCCTGCTGCGAACGTTCGATAGTTGAGGCTTCTCATTGCCTGGACCGCCTTGCGTTTCCCGTCGTGCAGTCTCATCCGGTGACGGACGATCATATTCTGTTCATCAACTACAAGGCTGTTGCACCAGATCATCGGGTAATCGAGCTGACGCATCAGAGGCTGCGCAAACTCGGTGAAGGTGTCACTTAAGATCACCACCTGGGTCATCGCCCTGAGCGACTGCAAAAACTCGTAGGCCCCCTCAAGCGGCCCCATCCCCGCGATTACATCCTGGATGTCGGAAAGTCGCAGGTTGTGCTCTTTGAGAATCCTGATGCGATTGGCCATGAGCTTGTCGTAATCAGGTTCCTCACGCGTGGTGATCTTCAGCTCTTCAATGCCGGTGCGCAAGGCAACATTGATCCAGATTTCCGGTACGAGCACCCCTTCCATATCAAGACAAACAATATCCATCACCCTACCTCTCATGTTGTGTAAGGTAGTATTACCGACACGCAAATTTCATGCAAGAGGGAGAAGGAAGCCAAGTAGGGCTGCACTCTCGCCCAACACCTCAATCGCTCCCAATACATCGCCTGTTACTCCGCCCAGCCGTCGCTTTGCCACCTGCATCACAACCAGGCTCATCAGCAGGGCACACCCAAGCGCCGTCAAAGCCTTCAGGGCGAGCACTTCGTCAAAGAAGAGATACAAGACAAGACAGGTGCCAAGCACCTGTACAAGCGGGAGAAGGCTGTGTCTCCTGGTCGCCCTTCTCACCAGTTGGGATGCAGTGCCCTCCCCGCTTCTGGCATAGGGCAGAAAGGAAGCTGCGATGACCTGCATCAACCTTCCGATGGCAGGTGCAAGTATGAGAGCGGGTGCAAGAGCGTCCACAATGATCGTGAGACAGGAGTATTGTACAAGAAGAACAACGATGAGCGTTACGACAGCGAATGCGCCGCTATGGCTGTCGCGCATGATTTCAAGCGCACGTTCACGAGTCCATCCCCCACCCAACCCGTCGGCGAAATCTGCAAGTCCGTCGAGATGGAAGGCACGTGTCAGATAAGCGGTGAGAGCAAGCACCAAGGCGGCGCGAACGGTGCCGGCCAACGGAAGAGACGCGACACCATATGAGCACAATCCAAGAAGGGCGCCTACGAAAGGGAACCAAAACAAGCTTTTCTCCGGTGCCTCCTCGCCCCTTCCGGGCACAGGAAACCGGGTCAGGGTTCTGATCGCCAGACTCAAGCCAAGAGAGGTCACAACACGGAGCCTTTCAATGCAAGGGGCAGGCCTGCAACGAGCAGAATGACATTCTGGGCGATTTCGGCAATATCCTGATTCATCCAACCGGCAAGATCGCGGAACGCCCTGCTCTCTGCATCCGCGGGAATCAAACCCAGCCCGGTCTCGTTGGTAACCAGCAGAATTTCACACGGCGGATGGTGAAGCACCTCATACAGGGCGTCCATCTGTTCAAACCGTTTGGAAGGAACTCCACTATGGTGCAGAAGATTACCCAACCATACCGTAAGGCAATCAATCACACATACTTCCACCGAAGGGGGCAGGTCCTTGATGGCCTTCGCCAAGTCAAGGGGTTCCTCGATGGTGATGAAACGGTCGCCACGGTCCTTCTGATGAGCGGCAATCCGCTGCTTCATCTCCTCATCGATCGGCTCGGCGGTAGCGATGTAGGCCCGCGACTCAGTCCCTTCGCAGACACTCAGGGCGTAGTCCTGGGCATAGGAACTCTTTCCGCTTCTCCCACCACCGATTATCAGGCTTACCTGACTCTTGATGCGGGTGTGAATCTTGATGCTCCCGGCCGTTGATACAATCGTCCCCTTGCCGGCATGCAGCGGATATCCCTTTATCTGGTTCTTTTTCAAGTCAATGGTAGCCATGGCACCCTCCCCGATTTCATCTCATCATAGCATGGCTTTCCTGCAAGAGGGAGAGGGAGGCAAAAAACTCCGCCTCAGAAAAAACCTCCAGGGTAAGAACACGTTCAATCCTGTCCCTCTGGCCTTGCAACACAAGCCGCTTCAGAAAATACTCGATTGCTTCTCCATCTCCTTGGTCAAGACCAAGATGGTCGGTCTTGCCCTTCACTCCGTGCAGATGACAGATGCGGGTCCTCTCCAACAAGGAATCGAGGACCTTGCGGCTGTCGTAGCCCATCAACCAGACATGCCCGATATCCAAGGTTACTGAAAGATCGTAGCGTTCAACCAAGTCCTGCACACAGGCAAATGGGTAGCTGAGCGTTTCTATGCAGAACATTCTCGGACTGACGTCGGTCTGCTCAAACAGTGATTGCAACGTTTTCCCCAGGCAGTCATGCCAACGCTCCACTTCCGGCGATGGTACAGTTCCATACAGCTCGGGAGTGAGGTGCAGCACATAGCCGAAAGGTTTCAGGTTCCGGGTCAATGCAATGATGGAAAGGATCGAAGCTACACACGCCGACCGAAGAGCAGGATCAGCACTACCTGGCTGGATGTCCAATGGAAAATGCACCGTATAGGTAAGGTCATGCTGCCGGGCCAGGACAGCGAGCTCTTCAACGACCTCCTTGGAAGGAAGATTGCTCATTTCTTCACTCTCAAACAATACCAGCTCGATATCGTCCACCATTGGAGCCAAATAGCGGACATTCGGAAGAATGTCGTCGGCCAGGATGTAGCTGGTCGTTCCTATGCGCAGGTGCGGTACCTTCATACCACCCCCAGCTGTGCCAAAAGTGCCGTACTATTGGTTACATTGCCTTCTTCGAAGCTGGTCATCTCAAAGAGAATGCGGCTTGCCAGGCGAACCAAGGGCCAGGCGGCCAAAGCGCCGGTACCCTCGCCCAACTGCATCGCCAAATCCAGCAAAGGAGGCTTGCATCCAATGGCATCCAGGATTGCCTGATGACCCTGCATTGCGGAACGGTGGCAGGCGATCAGGTAGTCAGCCAATGCAGGTTCAAGTTTCACCGCCACCAAGGCGGCACTGCTCACAACATAACCATCAAGCAATATCGGAAGCCCAAGCTCTGCAGCCTGCCACATACCACCGACTATTGCCGCCAACTCATAGCCTCCAAGGTTGCACAGCACCTCAAAAGGCGCCCGCTGCGGATGAAGGACAAGAGCCTGCTCGATCACCGCAATCTTGTGCAGAAGCTCTGCATCACTCAAGCCGGAACCCTTACCGGTAAGAGAGGGTACTGGCAGGCCGGTGAGGGCGGCAGCCATGCTGGACGCACTGGTGGTGTTTCCTACTCCCATCTCCCCGAAGGCGATGGCATCACAACCCCTTTCATGAGCTTGAAGAACCAACTGCCTGCCTGTCTCAACGGCTTTGAGACAGGCCTCTCGTTCCAAGGCGGGAGCCGTGAGGAAGTTCCTGCTGCCCCAGGCCACCTTCCGATCCACCACGTTGTCGGAGATGCTGAAGGTATGCTTGACTGCTACATCGATGACCGCTAGTGCCGCATCGACTTGGGAGGCAAACAGCGAGCAGGCTCCCCCGCCCCTGGCGAAATTCAAACACTGCTGATAGGTTATTTCCACCGGGCTGTGAGTCACCCCCTCCTCGACAATGCCGTGGTCGGCGGCAAAGAGCAACAGCGAGAGATGCTTGAGCGGACGTGGACGGATCATTGCCAGGTCCAAGGCAAGATCGGAGAGCCTGCCCAGACTGTGGGGAGGCATCGCTTTGCTCAGCAAGATCTGCTGATAGCGAACAAGACTGCTTCGGTCGATCGGTGGTATTGACATGCACACATTGTAGGTAGGTTGTGCTGGCATGACAAGGCATTACAGGATACAATGCCCCCATGAACCTTGCACTCTACCTCTTTTTGGATGTCCTGACCGGTATGGTCATCTCGATCATGGTGGTTGCCAACACCCTCTACGGGCAGGCGACGACCATGGGCGTCTCCTTGATCGTCAACCATACCATCGGTTTGACCGTCCTTACGCTTATCCTGCTGCTGGGCAGAAACAAACCTGCGATCAGGGGTCCGAGGTTGAAAGCTCCTTGGTACCTTTACTTCAATGGGTTGTTCGGCCTGGCCATCCTGAACCTGAACTACTACACAGTCATCAACACAGGGGCTTCCCTGGCCATGGCTTCAACGGTTTTCGGACAGAGCATCTGCTCGCTTGTTTTTGACCTCACTGGTTGGATGGGAATGCAGAAACGCTCCTTGAACAAAGTCAAGGCGGTAAGTCTGACTGTCAGTTTGGTTGGCATCCTCATCATGGCTGCCAGCGGCGACGGTACGTTCGCCCTGCTTTTCATTCTGCTCGGCATCCTTGCAGGAGCATTGACCATGACCCAGATGGTACTGAACAGCACGCTGGCAATCTACAAGGGAGCGATTCGGGCAAGTCATCAGAACTTCATCGGCGGTTTGGTTGCAGGGCTGGTCTTCTACTTCCTCCTGCAGGGCGAACAAACGCTAGGAGGTCTGGCCACCACCGCCGGCCTTCCGTTCCTGTTGGTTTTCTCAGGGGGAACCCTTGCCGTGTTCGTGGTTGTGAGCACCAGTTACGTCATCGTCAAGATCCCGGCAGTCTACTCGGCCCTGCTGCTGTCTTCGTCCCAGATTCTCATGAGTCTGGCCATCGATACCGTCTTCTTTGACAGTTTTTCCCTGCCGTTGCTGCTCGGTTCGCTCTTGATGCTCCTGGGCATGGGAGGCAATCTATTTGCCGACAAAAAGGCTAATCCTTAGCAATACGGTATACACCCTCTTGTTCCTGCACAAATCCTTCGTTCTGCAGTTGCTGAAGACAGGCATGAATGCGCTCCTCATCAAACGAAGAGAGCAAAGCGATAATGTGATCCTTCTCTTTCGCCCCGGTGTCGGAGAGCAGATGGATCAACTGCCCGCGGATCTGGCGGTTTGAATTCTCGAAGGCGCTCTGTTTTGTATAGTGGGCGCTGCGTACATTGGCATTTGGAAGCAGTTGCTTGAGCAGCACCCCGTAGTCCATCAGGGCATAGTACCAGCTCTTCATATCCGTCACTCCCTCAGCCAGCAGGCCAAGCAGCTCTTCAAGCTGTCGGTCCTTCACCGCCTCCTGGTGCGGGAAGAAGCAAGTAAGCAGGACCCTGCGGATATTGGTTTCCAGATAGATGGACTTCTTTTGGTAGCAGAATGCAAGCAATGCAGCGGCTGTTGCTTTTCCCACACCCGGCAGGGTCGCGATCAAGGCAGGATCGTCGGGAATGGTCCAGCCCCAGGATTCGGTCATTTTGGCACTCTTTCTCAGATTCAATGCCCTTCGGTTGTACCCGAGTCCCTTCCAGTGATAGAGCAATGCATCGAGCGAACCGGCTGCCAAATCAGCGAAGGTGGGCCAAAGCGTGAGAAACAACTCATACTTGGGGAGGACTCGCGAAGTTTGGGTTTGTTGAAGCATCACCTCGGAGAGCAAGATGCGGTAAGGATCCGTGGTTTCCCGCCAGATGAAGCGACGACCGTGCAACTCATAGAATGCAAGGATGCGCGAGCGAAACTCATGCAACGAGGCTTCGTCGAGGGTAAAGGCGGGCCACAGATACGAAGCCGCCTCCTCTTCTGTCAAGGAAGGAAAGCCGTTCATTTTTTATCGCCGAAACTCTCAGGCAGTACGAAATCGCCTTTGTGGTATACGTTGGTCGCCTCGGCATCCTCCGCCTCGGCCATATGGGCGGCCGATGGATGCTCTCCCCTTTTGAGCTTGTCCTGCTTGCGCAAATACCGTTCCAGCGCACGTTGCTTGGCACTCTCGCGCTGGTAACTCTTCCCGCTGGAGATGAGAATGGCGACCGGCCTGAGACTCTTGATATTCGCACACAGGATCTGCAGCACGCTGGTCAGCGGTACAGAGATGAACATTCCCGGAATACCCCAAATGAACCCCCACAAGGACAAGGAGACCAAAATGACGAAGGGAGAGAGATTGAGCTGGCCTCCCTGCAGTCGGGGGTCGATGATGTTTCCCAGAATCATCTGGGTGCTGATCGTAAGGATGCCGACATAAATCACGTTCGTCCAGTCGGGAGCGAATTGGATCAGGGCCATGAAAATGGTCAGGGTGGTGACGATGACCGATCCGATGGAGGGAATGAAGTTGAAAATAAAAGCCAAGACACCCCAAAGGATGGGCAAATCGAGACCGGTGACAACTGCAGTCAGGAAGAAGAACAAGCCGGTGAAGGCACTGATTACAGCTTTGAGAATCAAATACTTGGAAATCTGGCGGGTGATGCGTTCAAACATCACAGCAATCTTCATCCCCTTGCTCTTTGGCACTGCCGCAAGCAGCTTGGGAATGACACTCTGCCGTTCCAGAAGCAGAAAGAGGAAGAAGATGTAGACCAAGGTCGCCACCTTGGTGATGTCCAGGAACTTATTCGATATGGAAGTGAGGCTGCTGATCGCAAGACTGGACCAGTTCACCGGCAACAGGGAGAGGAAACTGGTTCCCAGCGGCAGGTCGATGAACTCGGACACCCTGCTGGAAATAAGCCGGTCGAGCGAAACCACTTTCTCGGCGTAGAAGGGAATGAGACGTACCAACGTGTCCACTGTCATGATCACAAACCAACCAGCCAGCACGAATATGAAGAGAAGCAACACCATGACAAATGTTACCGAGATGATCTTGGGAATATGCAACTTATCGAGACGACGCAGCAGCGGGCTGAATAAAAGAAAACAAAAGAAGGAGAGAACCAACGGAATGGTAACATCCTTGGAGAGCTTCAACGCTGCAAGGATGGCTAAAACTGCGAGTATCCCCAGAAAGATGTGTGAATACTTGTTGCTGCCGGACGGAGTTTCTGTCATGGAACAACTATAGACTAGCTTGGAAAAACCTGCAATATCTGTTACTACTGGAATCATGGACCAACAAAGCAATCTCGCCAGGATTCAAATTGTACTTGTGGACACGCAGGATGGGGCAAATATCGGCTCTACGTGTCGAGCCATGAAGACGATGGGCATCACTCGCCTGGTCCTTGTCGGGGAACGCGAGTACGACGAGAACCGTGTACGGACGCTCGCCCTCCATGCCAGCGATGTGTGGGACAATGCAAAGCGTTTTCCTACACTCAAGAAGGCACTTGCTGACAGCGTACTCTCGGTTGCGGCCACCCGCAGACGAGGCAAGTTCCGCAAAAACAGCGCGCTCAGCCCGGCCCAATTGGCCGATACCGTGATGAAAACGGGTGAAGGGTTGGTTTCCATCGTCTTCGGCCGGGAGTCGGATGGCTTGACCGACGATGAGGTTGCCGAGTGTTCACAGGTGGTGACCATCCCTACCAGCGACCAGTTTCCTTCCCTCAACCTTTCCCAAGCCGTACAGATTGTCACGTTCACACTCTTCGATACCATCAAGACGTTTCCTGTACAGGCAAACCCGGTGACCCAGGACAGGTGCGAGCAGGCCGCCCTCGCCTCGTGTGAGGCCCTCGATGGTATTGGATATTTCAAGCTGGCCCAGGAGAAGCTGTGGACTTTCAGGTTTCTCAGGGATGTGTTCGTGCGCGCCGGTCTGACCGAGAGCGAAATCCAGAAAATGGAGAAGGTTTTTGTAAAGATGTCCCGCATCAAGGCGCACAAGGAGACGGACGACGATGTTCAAGTCTTTCTTTGACCCTATGCCGCGCGTGGTCGCTCACCGCGGTGACAGCGCTCACTTTCCTGAAAACACCCTGCCGGCCTTTGAGAGTGCCTGTAAAATGGGCGTGGATGTAATCGAGACCGATGTACACCTGAGCAAGGATGGTCACCTGGTCATTTGGCACGACCCCACCCTGGACCGCAACACCGACGGCAGCGGCAGTGTCGAGGACCATACACTTGAAGAATTGAAGGCATTCGATGCCGGCTATACATTCACCACCGACGAGGGAAAAACCTATCCCTTCAGAGGCAAGGGTGTACAGCTGTGCACGCTTCAAGAAGCTCTGCAAACTTGTCCGGCAATGTGCTTCAATGTCGATTTGAAGAGTGAAGGAGCAGCCATCGTCGATGCCTTTATTCAGGTGATCAAGGACGAGCATGCAACCAGACGCGTAGTTGCTGCATCATTCCATCTCTCCAATCTGAAACTTCTCAGAAAACGTGAACCAAGAATCCAGACCAGCCTCACCACAAAAGAAGTGATTCCTTTGCTCGCTTTACAGAAACTGCATCTCCTGCCTAAAAGGACAACTGCCAGATCCAAGGTAATTTTCCAAGTACCGGTACGCCAGTGGGGCATCGAGGTCATCACCAGGAAGTTTGTCGAGGTGATGCACGCCCGCGGGGCTGTCATCCAAGTGTGGACCATCAACGATGAAGCGGAGATGCGAAGGCTTTATGACCTTGGAGTGGACTCAATCATGACTGACAGGCCGCAGCTGGCCATCAAGGTCGCCGGTGAGATGGGATTGCGTAAAGAAGACAGGCTCTGATATCCGGCCCTTATTAAAGGTGTAGTGAACACATCTTCGAGGTTTTTAAGAAAGCATATATCGAACATGCCCATGAGCCAAGTCACTGAAAAAGGTGTTTCAGACCTCCAGAGCCCAACATATCAGAGTAAATAGCATAGTTTCCGGTTTCATATCGTATGCAACCTGCAAGTATCGCAGGAGAACGTCTAAGCTCTTTTGATGTTGCAAGTATTCTGGATGCAGACCAAACAGAGGAATCTCCCAATTCATCACAATCTATGAGCGTTGATGGGATTAAATACTCCCTGGCAAATTGATTTGCTTCTTGTTCCAGTTGCGATTCACATTCCTCAGAGCTGGATGAGGTGTCGTCAAAAAAGACTCTGTCATCCGGCCCTCTATAGAGATGTTCTTTGACATGAACCAACTCATGCAAGAGTGTAAACCAGAAGTTGTCAACTCGATCATATCGTAAAGAAAGAGCAACTATAGGTTTGCCATCATGAGATTTAAATGCTGCACCATCTATATATGTCTTAGGGAGATGCGGCTCTATCACAAAATGAATTCCATACGATTGAAGGTAGTCTTTCACTAATAACGGACCTTTGGAATACATACTGAATGAAAGCAATTCCTCGAAGAATGAGCTAGTAAGAGCCTCCAATGAAAATGCATCAATCTCATCTGTGGAGATCTTCCTCAGGATATGTGCCTGCCATGCCAATAAAGTATCTGGATTTAAGCTTTCTTTTGATTGCCTAGAATACATCGGCTGGGTATCTTTGCCATCAAATTGACTGAACAAGGTGGACATTGCTTCCTCAAAGTATTCTTTAACTTGAGAAATCGAATGGTAATTTGGGAAATACCCTAACGCAAACATAGCAGGAACTGGAAAGTTATCATATACAAATCGTTTTTCAGGAATCTGGTTTCGCTGTGAATCCTTGAGAAGAATTTCTGCTGGTATATGCAATGCTTCATGTAGCTTTCTGATCATGGATAGACTAAGAGGCCGTTTTCTATTCAAGATTTCTGATACTTTTCCCTGACTTCCAAGAATAGGAATAAGATCTTTTCTTGTGAGACTTCTCTGTTCCATTACAAACAGGATCGCATTAATCGGGTCTGGGAGATCAACAGGGAAAGTCTTCTCCTCATAGAACGAGATCAATGAAGTGAACAACTCAATCTCTTCATTGATTTCTGCCGATTCAGGGGCATCCATCAGAAATGCTATATGCTTAAGTGCCATTTCATAATCATGATTATTCTTTAAGATTTTTGGTTTCATTATATTGTCTCCGCATGTACTTTACTGTACTCTGCATGCGTTCCGATAAACCTGATAAACATAGTTTGTGTGGAATATTTTACCTTCACTATGATCCGATATGAATTACCCTTGATGTTGAATATTACTCTGTCTCCAGCAATAATGTCTGCTGAACCAAATACCTGTTTGATGGATATGGGACTAGGATATTCATTCTTTTCCATCATATAAAACCAAGTATCCAGTTCTTCTTTAACATTTGGGTGACAAGTCCCAAACTCAATCAAACACCTTCTTGATATCACATGCATATAGTACAATCCCTTTTCGGAAATAATCAATATAGAAATTTCCCTTTTTGGGATATTTTTATATGGACCAGCTCCAACATTCTGAACATTCCATTCAGTAGTATCACCACGGCAGTCTTTCATGGTAAAAAACTTCCGTACCATACTATCTATACCTATTACATGCATATGTAAGCGAATTGCTTCAAGCATGTGTTGCTTATAAGCTTTATTCCACAGAAAATAGAGATAATTTTCCACTGAGATCAGCAAAGAACTCTCAACAGACCCCAGTATTCCTTGAAAATTTGGGGCTTAAATAATTTTCTCAGCAACTACACTACTGTACTCTGCATGCGTTGCCGTACATCTATGAGTATGGTTTGTATAGAATATCGCCTGGACTATACAGAAGCCGTCAATCTGCTGTTTCTTGTCCTAATTATACCTCAAGCAAAAAGCGGAGCCGACTATTAAAATCAAGCTCACAGCATCTCATTCATCGGGAAAGTATAATTTGGGTAGTTCGTTATCTTACGTACGGACCATGAAGTGCAATTATTTGCATATTTTCTAGATCAATGTAAAAAGATATAGAAATAACCATTGAAATATTAATCACCAATGGTTATGGTTTTAGTTGCTATCAGCAAAACTATATCACTATTGATTGAGGAGTTTTTCATGAAGAAGACGACTATCACCTTGGTAATCATCGCTTTGCTCACATCCATTCCTATGTTTGGAGCAACAAGCAAAGTCTCTGTAGGTGGGTTTTACACATTTGAAACCATTGATTCAATTTCTATTGGTAATCTTAGTTCATCAGTCGATATAAAAGGGACTAGCCTTGGGGCCTACGTCAAAGGGACTTCATATTTCTCGTCCTCTAGCTCAATCGGTATGAGTTATATGGCAAGATTCGGCAAGGCCACCTCAATGAAAATTGATGGAACGGCGCAAGATGTGTCTGATGAACCGATTGGATGGGAT
>WARQ01000259.1_pt1 | contig 14215 bp, 14 predicted proteins | sample 4769161 | NCBI WGS metagenome assembly WARQ01 (sample SAMN08893024, study PRJNA449175) | gut metagenome | isolation source: rumen sample fed with dry roughage | host: buffalo | place: India: Nagpur | collected 2016 | reverse complement strand
AATAAGAAAGAAGATAATCCACGTACAGGTGGATCATCACCAAATCTTTTCAATGATGACAGAATTCCTCAGGCGGTACAACGTTTATCCAAAGGATAATGAGGAATAATATGTAAAGATATATTGGGTGCCCATATGGGCACCCTTTATTCTTTATTCTATTTTTTATATTTTAGGATATGTATATTATGATATTGACGGGGGTAATTGAAGGATATGTTTTTATATATTACATATACAAATGAATACATTGACAAAGGGAGTGATTACTATTGTGGCTATAGATGATACTGGTGTATTATATCCAGAGATAGATGAATGTATAGATGAAATTATTCAAGTCATTCTTCACATATATACTTATTTGCGTCCAAATACTAAATTGGATTTANNTAGATTGTTGTTAGTGCCTATGTCACAAAAAAAGATATCGAAGAATTAAAACAATGGGTGATCAATCTGTATTCAAAATATTACACTATTGACTTTTCATGGATTTCCGATCAACCACCAATGGTTATGGTTCTTTCGGTCGTAGGATTATCAATAAAGATAAAGCATGATTTTAGATATCATGAATATCCTTTTGATGCGGGTTCAATTATCAATGATATTGATGAGATTATGTCGCATGATTATTATAATTGCAACAATACTATTATTTATAATAATGACATATTCGAACCGGCGTTATCCATATATCAAGTTCCGTTCGATTGTATGAGTATATCTTATTTCGAAATACGTTCAAAGATCGATTCCTTATTATCGAAATAACCAACTGTTGTTACATGCAATAATATGGGTAATTCTTATATGTCATTTCTTCGAAGACAACATAATGAAAATAGAGAAAGGAATGATAATATTATGAGTTACTCTATAAAGATATTAGATAGCAAAGGAGTTCTTATAGGTAAGAAGATGGATGCCTCTCCGACAGAGGTATTGACATTTATTGCCAAAGGATTCACTGTTATCGATATCCATACGGGACAACCAATTCAGGAGCAAATGATAACTGAATCCGTTGGAATCTCTGACGGTGTATGTGAATATTAACAAATAAAAATGCATGTAACAACAACATTTCATTACATTGATAACACTATACGTGTTCATCATAAATATATTTTACCAAGGAGGAAAATACAATGACAGACAAGGCATTTTCAAAGGCAGTCTGGGGAGGATATCTCAATAAGATTGCTAACAATGTTGACAATCATCACGACGAGGATCAGACTGCTGTACGTACATTCGTCGAGAAGACCATCCGTAAGATGGGTTGTCCTAACCAGGATGAGGTTCATGATGTAGTTCAGAACTTCAAGGACTTCGATCTTACACCTCTCGCTGAGAGAATCCCTGCATGGGTAGGTGGCGTAATGGCAGAGGAGAGAATGGCTTTCAACATTCCTGCAGTTAACGCTAACACCGCTCCTGCAACAATCAAAGTTCGTGCCGTTGACAAGAAGGTCAAGGAAGGAACTATCATGTTCGGCGAGAACAAGGGCAAGCCTTACAAGTCCACAGTAGAGGCTCATGAAGAGATCTATGTGAAGAACTTCACTAAGGCATTCAAAAAGTAATCTACGTTCATTTGTGAACTTCCTACGTTGAGAGTGTACCGGGGCATATGCCCCGGTGTACTTCTCAATCATATTTTAAGGAGAAACCATAATGGAGAAATCAACAGTATACGTTGTTAAACATGAAAATGATCCACCGGGTTTTGCAAATGCATATTATGCTGCATATAAGCCTGATGGAACAATCGACAAAGATTATGAATTACCCACCGGAACAGGGTTTATGTTATTACCCGATGGGAAAACCGTACTCGACGTATGCGGTCGTGAATGGCCGTTAAAAATAATTCCAGATAATAAAGGAGAAGTAACTATGGAAAATCAGCTCTCAATCAACAACGTTCTCGACAATATCGAGAAATCAGTACCTTCAAACGAAGAGGTTAACGCATTCCACGATGGTATGAGTGCAGGTGTAAAACTTGCTAACGATATCAAGAATCACACAGAGAAAGTTGACGAAAGAAACCTCGGTCGTGAATATGTAGAAGCTGGACGTAATCCAGTTCGTGATTATGCTCGGAGAAATGCAATCGCCAACTATAATATGAATTACAGAAGACCGGGTATATCATTCAATAATAAACGTTTCATGGATTGTTCATACGATGATTACAATGCTCCTGCAAATTCACCCATAATACCAAATGCTCCACAGTATAACTACTTATATGCGAACGTTTCGTCGTGTATGAACACCGGTAATGAAATACAGATTGCTGAAAAGCGTCTCATGATGATTAAGGATTCTATCACGGTATCTGAATGGGATATCCTTAATGCAACTAACTTCACATCACCTATCGACCAGATCAAGCGTTATGTCGAAATCATCGACAAGCTTGGTAAAGCTGGTGTGTTTGATCCAACGGATGAAGATACAATCAAAGAGTGAGAATATGACGCCCCTTCGCGGGGCGTCTTTTTTCTCGTTTGAATATTAGAAGTCGAAACCACCATTGTCACCATCATCTGTAGAAGAAGATGTATCTTCCTCCTTTTCATTAGGTGATTCTTTGGTTTCATTCTTTGGTTCGTCATCCTCATCAGAATCAACATGTCTACCTTCGTAAATATCATTTGTTTCTTCATGAGAACGTGAATCAAAGTGATCGATCTTAGCCTGAAGATTCTTCATCTTGATATTATACTTCTCGATGTTCTTCTGATACTTGGATTCGATCTTCGCTTTACGATCTCCAGCGGGGAGCTTCTTGTACTCTTCATATGCATCCTTTGATGCGATATACATAGCAGCCGCTTCTTCATACTTGTCAATAGTCTTGTCATATGAACGTGACAAGAGTGCAGATATGAATGAAATCGGATTAAGCTGAGAAGCTGTCTTGAAGACACTGCCGAGAACATTAAATACAACAGCAGCTGCATCAATAATGTTATCGATTGCAATAGCCACAGCAGCTTCCTGCTTAACTGCAGTCTTTGGCTTCAACTTCTGAACACGTCTTATAGCATCCTCGATCAGCTTATCGAGGTTCTCGTTATAATAGCGAATATAACGCAGAACGAACTCACGACGTCCTATCTTTCCAGGCTTGTACACGATGCCTTTCTCAGTTGCTTCGGTTGATGCATATATACGTGCAAGTTCACCACGAAGCAAACGGTAACCGTTTGTGAAGGCAATTGTGTATGCTGTATTACGTTCATCGGGTTTAGCGATGTACTCCGTAACCATCTTCTTCCATATAGGACGATGGAGTGTCATGAACATTGTCTTGATATCATTAGCTTCACCAGATGGGAAATGCTTGAGAGTTGAGAGATCATTCACAAGACGTTCCATCGTTGAGTAATGAGAAGATGCTGTGATATCACCATGCATCTTATATTCATCAGAACTCTTGTTAGCATAGATCTTTGCAAGAGTCTTGATCATCTTTTCGGTCATTTCACGAAGACGAGCTTCGTTGACCTTTCCGCGTGTAGGTATACCCATTTTATTTTCCTCCCTTCCTTAACGATTGATAGCCTTGAAGTAATCTCTTACAGATGAACTTGATGCATCAAGAGAAGCAAGCTGGTGATTCAATGATGCAATAGAATGTACATCGTAATCGTTATGGAGTTCCGGAAGGATAACGGAAACACGCTCGTTATCAGTATCGATAACACAGAGTCCCATCATGAAGAGTTCATTACAGAACTTAGCAGCTGTACGACCATTAAGAAGATCGATACCTGTCTCCATCTTACAGATGTCAACATCAGCCTTTGATATTACCATAGTGACATTAGGAATCAATCCCGATGCACTTGTAGTCTTACCACGCTTATCCATGATGAATGAACTGAGTACAGATCCACCGTTGAGTACATTTACTGTAGGAGCATCACCCTTCATATGTGCAAGCTCATACAGTCTGCGATACCACTTACGCTTAGGATCACGCTTGTCAACAGCCGTCTGTTTCTTCTGTTTGATACGGAATACGATATCAGAGAAGAACTTAAGCTCTCCAGCACGCCACTTAGCCTTACGAGTAATCTTGTCCATCTCCTTAAGAGGATACTGAACAACCTCGGGAATTGTATCAGCGTCAATCATACGATTGAATGTCTTGACACCGATAACATATTCAACTGGAGACATGGTTCCATCCTTAGCCATTACATTGAGATCAACGCTCATGAGGATAGGCTTCATTGAATTGAGCTTATCCATATCGCTTGCTCTAAGAACAGTCGGAGCCTTAACACGTGCTTTGTTTGCGAGATCACCCTGACGCATACGACGATCCTGAGCATCCCACTTGGCATCACGATCATTTTTCGAGATATCCTGACCAAGCTTCTTCATGTCAAGCTTGTTCTTCTCAAGAGCATCTTTGTTCTTCTCGATCTCCTGATCAAGCTTCTTCAGATCCTTTTCATGCTTTTCTTTAGCACGCTCATCTGCAGCCTTTTCCATCTCGTCTTTAGCTTTCTGACGCTCACTCTGAAGATCATCGAGCTTCTTCTGAATTGATTCACCTTGTTTCTTAAGATTCTCGATTTGTCTATTTGCACCCTTGACTTCATTCTGAGCAGATCTGAGTTCCGCTTTCACACCAGGGAGTTTCTTTGCGTCATGTTCGTATTTATCAGCACGATCATTCGCTTTTGCTGATTTCTTACCGGATATGTCAGCTCTTCTCTTCTGTCTGTCCAGGTCATCAGTCAAATGTCTGATTTCTTCTTCCTGCTGATCAATTACTTTTTGCATGGTCGCTTTTCCCATAGCTTCAGTAAAGTAATGAGAGAACTCTTCAAGAGGCTGATAGTCGACAGATTCAAGAAGAACCTTTGCATCAGAATTATCATATCCGAGAAGGTTGAACTCAACATATACACCTTCATCGTTTACATATTCAGCGTGACAGAAATCATGCTGATATATGGTATCTGTATACTCAAGATACTTGTTAGTCGTACTTCTCAAACCAGAGAACTGCAGACCATTGACGGCTTTTGTTGAGTCGATTATCGGATTGATTGATATTGCCATCTGGAGGTATGATGCATATACCTGTTCCAGAAGAGATGTTGTTGCAGTAGCGTAATCAAGCGGTACGCTGTTAGATATGAATACCGGGAATTCAAATATATTTCCCTTTGCAGCCGATACGATGGAACCACTTTTACGACGGAACTTACTTGATGCGGTATCAAGACGGTCCAAAGAGTTTCCAATCTTATTGAAATCAGCTGTAACCGTTGCTTTATCTAAAGCCATTTATCTTCACTCCTCATCATCGTCATTATCTAAATCGGAAAATAATGACTTTTTAGTTTTTGTTTCATTCATCTTGTTATATTCATCAGCCTTTTGGTCAAGCTTGATGAAAGAAAGTTTTGCAGCTGATATACTCTTGAACACACGTGCATCAAATTGAGAAAAATCATCACGGAGAACACGTATATCATTGAATATGCGGTTAACCATTTCAATTTGTCCAGGTGATGTTTTACCCTTTTGGGACATTTTGTCATTGTACCATTTGTTTACAGTCTGCATTGATTTTCTGATAGACTTTGCTGTTTCCTCCTGTGTATCAACAACCTTGTCCATAAGTTTTCTGAATTCAGGTATCAAGACATAATGAACATCATTTCTATCGGAGAAAATATTTCTGTCAATATATGTTTTTATGTCATAATGCAGATTTGTAAATGCGTCCAGTTTTCCCGTATATTCACGAGCAGCTTCTTCATAAGATTTGAAAAATCCCGCGATTAATTTATAAGCATCGATAAGATCTTTATAGTCTTTTATATCTGACAAATATTCGAAGTTACCAGTGCTTTTATTGATAATCACATTAGGGATATCATTTAACGCAGCATCCAACTTACGTTGTTCCTCTTTAGCAGCTTCATTCTCGGCTTTAGCTTTCTCGTTTTCCAAGAGAGCTTCTTCGTATTTGGCGATTTGTTCTTCGTTTATTTTAGCCATCTTTATATTTTCCCATCTTTTCTTGATAAGATTTATAAGATGCATTATGAAACGAGGTATAGCGAGAAATATGGTTTTGATAATACTTTCGTCATCGGTCTTATCAAGCCAACCTTCGCCAAAGAATTGTTCGCCATATATCTTCATCTCGATTTCTTTTTCATAGTTATCCATCAATGCATTAGTGATGTTTATTCCAGACTCGTAACAAACATCATCAATACGATTGATACTATCTATAGCTGCTTGCGCAACTGAATAATCGTTACTCAAGATATTCAACTCCTTTCAGTCGTAATATTTTTGTTAATTCAATTGGAATTTCATCCATGAACGAAATTGTCAATTCATAACGAGGAGTCTTTGAATAGAACTTTCGTGTGGTAGATTCCATTATCAAGCAGTCATTTTCCATGATGCCAATGTTACCACGTTTTTCATTTGGTTGACACATATCGAATACAGCTTTCGCAAAGTTATCAACATCACCGGTATTACCCCAAGGACGAAGTATCTTCATTTCAGCTAATATCTTTTGTGTCTTAGTAAAAGATGCTGGTGTCTCACAGAATATATCAACATCAACCGTGCATGGTGTTGTTATGAATAAACCATGTAACGTTGGTAATACATGTTTTTGGAAGAATCGTTGATTCTTTGCAGCACCCGGAACATATACTCTATAGCCACACAAACGTGGACGATGTGATGGTTCTGGTTTCAATGGTATAGTGAAACGAACCGTTTTACGTTTGATCTTCTTATAAAGACCAATACACGTGGCTACATTTGTTTTAGTAGCACCATTAGCTTCTTCGAGCATGTGTATTTCATTTTCATGATTGACATCTTTAACCACAACCATCACCTCTTTCCATCATTAGTTAGCATAGATTCTGTACTTGATAAGAACCTTCCAGTTTTCTGTGAGCGGAATATTCTTGAATGTGTAATATGTTACGAGACGACATCTCTGTGCCTCATCGTTTGTAAGAGTATTGAACTCTGAAGCCGCAAGGAAGTCAAGGAACATATCAGTTGTATAAACAAAGTCACCATTCTGATTATACAACGCCTCAACATTTATATTTCCATTAGGTTGATGATCCTCATCAAATTCGGTTAACATATTTTGCCATGTTCTCCACTGTTCATCTGTTATAAGTGATTCCGACATGTCTTTGATCGCATCCATAAGTTCAAGGAACTTATTGATATTCGATTGACCGTAATCTGATAAAGATATGTAGATAGGTTCATCGTTCTCATCATAACCATCTATGAGATGTGTGCATATATACGTGATCTCATTTGCGAGAGCGATGACAGATTTGTTTGCAGACAGTTCGCGATTGTTATCAAATATAAGACGAAGGATATCTTTCACCTTTGTATTATACATTGTCTCAACAATTGATCTGTTACCATATTCAGCATCCCATGCAACAAGACCGAGTTCATTGATGAGTGCAGTTCCTTGTCCTTCATTCTGGAAGTAAGACATGCAGTCACCATTGAGAGGATCTACAGACATTTCACACTGAACATATGTCTCGATACGATTTGTACGAGGCTGTCCTGAAGAAGCATCTGGGCCGAGATCATTAGGTGATACAGGATCAATATAATCCCATGCCTGTCCTTCTGAATACCATGAATGATATATGTGAGGAATTGAATCGAATTTCTTGATAAAGTAATTCTTTGAGAATGAACTTGTACCAACTCTCTGGTTACCGAGATATTTACCGGCCTTAGATGGATCGAGTTGTGTCTGAGTCTGCTGGAAAGGAATAGCATCTCTCAGTCTGATGAATGAGTAATCTGTATTCTTGGTTGTGATGGCATCTTCACCAGCACCACCATTACCTACCATGAAGCCCTGAATGAAATGAGCATCGGAGATATCCTCTTCCATGACAGAATAGCTTGCTGGATCTATACCAATATTTTCACCAGCTGCAGAGTTAAGATCGGGAATAACGAGATTTGTATCACGTGATATATTCTCATATTCCTTAGCATGTGATGTATCAAGATAGAGTCCGAACATCTTCATGAGTATCCACTGTGCACCGGATATACAGATGACATTATCATCTTCATCCCACAGTGAAACTTTACCTGTATCTCTATCTTCTACAAATACCTGAACGTGACCATGAAGTCCGATCTTATGATCTTCCTTAGTGGTCAATTTATCAGATACTTTAAGAATCTTATTTTCCATTATATGACCTCCCTTGATTAGTTTATAGGTGTCAACGTTGTGTTACCTGTATAATCCTGTCCTTCAACAAATCCTGAATTTGTGAAATCTGAATTTACATATAAACATGATAACCTCATGCTTTCGATGAAGTATGTTTCAACACCAGGTTGTGTTGGCGGTCTATATGTAATATCGCGGATAACAAACATTGCCATTGTTTCTTGTTGATTATTAGCAATACGCGAATGTGCTTCGACATAAATACGTGAACCATTTCGTGTCACGTTATTACGAATGGTTGGGTGTGAGACGAGTTCTATCAATTCACCAGCGTTTGGATGATAAGATGTCTTATTATTCCAATCGGCTGCAACACCACAACACCAAGTAGATATTGGGTAATTGAAAGAATCTATTATGTCGGAAACGGTTTTTGGAGTTGTTGTCCAAGTTATACCATTACCCGCATAATTAGACGCCTTATACATACCACATGCGAATATTAATTCGATGACTTCACGATTACCATCAACGAAGTTTGATATGGTTGATCCCGATGATACGGGATATCCTGAAGCTGGTATACATGTCCATTCATCACAAGTGGAACCACCGTTTGGTCCTTGGTCACCTTTAAGATTTTCAACGTATAGTCCTTGTTGAACATCTGTTCCGGATGTGACAATTGATACATTTGCACCAGTATCGACAGAAATAGAATTTCCATCAAAGGTCATTCCATCTCCGAGTTTGATTGAAAGTTTTGGCGGTGTTGACATTATATCACCTCTCAAAAGCTTCGGATTTGGTTATACATGAAATAGGCAACTGAGCCATGATCGGACATATATCCGTCATAGTCAGACATGACAGGACCTTCATTAGAATGAATAAACGAGTATTTATTTTTTGAAGTGTCATGACATTTCTTGTGTCTGGAAACAGTATCGTTCATACCGACAACGGGCATGGCACCAGTGCCGTTGCCCATCGCGTTACCAACATTATTTTGATTGCTTCCAGTTCCAGGATCTCCTTGAGCTCCTTTTACACCCACAAGTTTGCCGTTCTGTATCTGTAATCCGTTACCTGCATCTGGTGATAATTTTAATGTCAATCCACCATTTGCATCATACTGAAGATCACTTTCTTCGATGTTGACTTTCAATGTTGGGTTTGGCATAATATCACCTCCGTGTTAATTTACTTCTGTATATGAATCCGGTATAGCAGCAACTATTTTCGAATATGATGTTATCTCACGTCCAGTTGTTTTAAGAATTATTCTATATAACCAACCACCATGAGTTTCATCACGATATCTGTACATGTCACCCGGATAAAGTGTATCCATTGCTCTTAATGGAATACCATTACCTTGTTCATCGGTTGCATTAAATATACGATGAACACAGTGATGTGCTGATATACGACCTGGATGAGATACTAAAGATTCACCAGAATGCACCCAGTCTTCATATCCACATAACAGAACATTTGCGGATTGATATCCATCGGGATAACCGTTACCAGATGAACCGGGATCACCCTTTGGTGCATTCGCATATAAACCGTTTTGTCTTCGTTCGAGAGAGGTGCCACTTTTCAGTGACACCCTTACTCTGAACTTTTCATCGGAAGAAACTTCCATTGATTTGTTATAGTCTAACTTGAGTGTTGGCATAATAACACCTCCATTATTCAAGTTTCAAACCTGGACCGATTTCGATTGTTACTTCGGTAGAACCGTCATATTCCCATGCCTGTGTAGCAGGTCCAAGACCACCACTACCAGGAGTTGAATATGAGAAGATAAGCTTTTCTCTGTTGATAGGTGACCATTCGTCGGATATAACAAGATTACCACTTGTATCAAATGTAAGATCTCCACGTGTCGTATTTACTTGTATACCGAGAACGTTATCATTATCAATACACAGACCACGAGTACCATGTTTCAGATTGTCGGTTGTAACGCCGGCATACATGTTTATACCGTCTTCTGAATAACCACCGTTCTCATGAGTATAACGTCTATTTGGATCTATTGCTGAGTAATTATTGCTGTCATTTATACGAATTGCAAGAACACCGTTAGCTCCGAAACGAAGACCACCATTTCCATATGGATCGTTAGTCGCAAAACCATTTGTGGTATCTTTGATATTTACACACAAAGGTTCCATGTCATAAGGATAACCTCCGTTTGGACTTGTATCTACACGAAGTCCTTGATAACAACTGTATTCGAGATGTACACCCGGTACAGCATCTCTGGAATTTACGCTTGACTGATCAGTGTTTATTCGTAAATTCTCAATATATCCCTCAAAAGGTTCATCTGGATTGAGATGTTCATAATCGATAAGATATTGTTTCCATCCAGTGATATCGTTAGTATATTCACCATTTCCACATCTTCTGATAAATCCCAATACACTTGATGCATCGACCGCTGAAATATATCCATTACAATCAACATCTGCACGACGTACCCATGTTTCGTCAATATCGTTACCCGATGAATCTTGACGATAATCAAATGAATTCGTTGCCGCTGTATATTGGTATATAGTCGTCGGTTTTCCATTCGACAAGTCGATATAATATCTTCCGTCAACGGGTGATATTTCATGTTGACGTTCGGCATCTTCATAAAATTTATTATTTATTTTATCAAGATAACCATATATGCCACCGGTGGATCTGTCTGAATATTCTGTTAATATCTTATCACCATCATCGGTTGTCAATGTTCCTGGAACAGTGAAATCAGGGAAATACACACCATCGACTTTATGCCATGTCTTAACAGAAATTATACTACCAGGTGTATTATAATCAATCTCAAGATATATAACACGACCATTACCTGTTGCTGGTAAAGGATTGTCATCATCGATGACTTCAAATGCGGAAATAAAACTATTTGTTGGTGCATCATAGATATAATATCCACCGTGATAGTTATATATTTTTCCTTCATTTGGATTACTTGGCGGAATTGTTTGTGGTGGATTAACGATATATTCTTCCTTCAATCCATTGAAAGGTGGATCCATCATCATCAAGATATCTCGGAATTTTATCTGTTTGATATGAATCGGATTAACAGTGGACTTGCTTGTATCCTTGTACGGTTGTACACTGAGAACATTATTATCTCCTATTTGTAGTCCATTAGAACCAATACGTGTCGGACCTATATTTGAAGGGTCTTCAGCGTCCCAGGATACAACTTCATTTACACGTACCGCCAATGATGAACAATATCTACCCGTTGCCTGAATATACCTCAAACCCCCAAGCCAATTATTGGAAATAGCTCGCTGTCTTGCTGCTTCGCTTGTTCCGGATGAATCGAATATATCATATGGAGATGTGTCCGGGTCTACGGTTACAGCACATAGATGCATATTAACTTCTCCACTCGGTGGTTCATCTGGATATCCTCTGTATCCAACACGTGAGAAACCTAAACCCTGACCAAGATATATACTAAGTTCACCACCCGGGCCAAAATGCAGACCGCCGTCTGGACCAGTACTTGTATGTGATGTTGCTAACTTGATACCGAGTTTACCATCACCGACATTATCAAGACCATACATCTTATTTACGTTGACGATGACTTTACCGGAATTATAGTAATTAGCAGCAGAAGGTGCAGTACCATCAGTTGGATATTCGATAGCAAGGAATTCACCAACATTGACGGCAAGACCACCACTATGATCATCTCCTGTCAAATCAAGTGTCCGAGTATTGTCGCTTGGATCTAATACTCTTACTGTATCAGAAGGACCAACGATTTTAAGACCTGAAAGGTTGATAGCATTCGTCTCATCGAATCCACCAGCTGCGAGGACCCATTTAAGCAGATTGACACCGAGATTTGACATGTTGGTATCATTACCGGTTTTATCATCAACATTACCGGGACGCTTAATAGGAAGATTCGTCACATTATCTGTATCATCATATCCATGTGGAATTACACAGAGAGACATATCAGGAGCTACTGATACACCTCCACATGAACCAGATACAGATTTATCCATTGCTGTATATACTGTTCGTGCTCCATGTGGGAATACTGTTGCGTATTCACGATTGTTTGCTTCGTGGTCACTTTCGTTGTCGACTTTTCCATGAGTACCTGATACGGTCAAACCCGAAACGTTCACAACCGCATTACCGTTGGAAACACCTTCAACATATCCAGTTGTCGGTTTAACACCAAGGATAGATGGATGTGCATGTTCGAGAGGATCACCATATTCACCGTTCTCATTGTCTGTTCCGTCCTGATGGAAATAAGTCAGACCGAAATCTACCTTTGGGCGGAATGTGAAGAACCTGACAGCATATGATACATTAGGATGATCTCTGTCGGGAGCCGATACAACTTGACCAATAGCGGGTTGACCCGTTATCAGTTCAGGATATATTCCATCCTTTATAGAACCATCACTTTCATGATATTCTGGAAGATCTGCAAAGTTACAGATAATGATATCATATTTATTGATCTGAAGACCAGAATCAAGATAAAAGGTTCCACCGAGATTTATTCTTGAACCATCGATCCAAATGTCAATGATTCTTGGATTCAAAATCGGTGCTTGTTTAGCAAGGAATGTATTGAATGATGTAGGTGAATAACATCCATCGAACACATATACTTCATGTGCTAATACATCTTTATCGATGTACAAACCTGACTCTTCAAGAGATGATTGTGTTGCAGGTTCACCTGAAGTCGCATTATACAGCTTCAAAGCATTTTCGTATTTATAGATGTTAACACCGATTCTACCACCTGTGAAATCGTGACCATTTACGTATTCATTATATATGATAGAATTATCGGTTCCACCAATTGTGTTGATTATACGATGTTCAAAAGTTAATCTGCCAGAACCGGTGTCCCAATAGAAGTAACCGATTACTGATCTCAGCTCATGTTCTGAAGCACGACCATGATTTGAAAAGAAAGGTGTTCCGTGGAAACTTTCATCATGAGATGCTGCAAATTGATCAGCTTCTTCGAGTGTGTCAAACAGTTGAAGTATGTGATTGTCGAATTCCTGTTTGATACGGGTGATAACCCATTTCTTTATATCATCAAAAGAAACGTTATCAACGTTCTCAAGACCGACATCTGATGAATCAAGAACTACGACACCTGTTCTACCATTAACGCTGTTTACAACTCTCGACAGTTTGTTGTTGATGTCATTCCACATCTTGTCCAGTGTCTGAGCAAGGGTCATACCTTTAGCAGAATCTTCAACGGATTCCGTATTAGTGATAGGAGCGATATCAGAGAGAACAACTTCGTTTCCAACCACTTCTTCACGCTTGAGTTGAACTCTTTCATTCTCAGCCATGATAGGATTCCTCCTTTATAATAGTATTCATGAATTTGACACGGGACTTTTCCATAACATACGTCCGGAACAACCCTATATGCCAAACATTATAATCGAGTTTTTCGGGCCTATAATGAAAGTAAACAAAATAAAATCAAGGAGGTTTTATAATGGCGGAAGTCGTACTTAATAACTATTCCGATGATAGTAAAAGTAAAGAATATATTGTAAACGAATTGATGCCGCGAGTATTTCACGACATACCTTTGAACCATTTGAACGTTGGTATGTATTCACTTATCGCAGAATACATGTCACAAGGTTTGGAACAACAGGCATTCACGTCCTCATTCTTTTTCAATGAATCTTTCATAACAAAGGCGGTTCTTCAGGATTCCATATATTCTGAAGCTGCTATATTCAACATCGGATATTCGTTTGCAACACCATCGTCGGTATTCATGTTGCTCGAACTGAAGTTGGAAGATATCTATAACAACGCAACGTTCAATAATGATACACGTCTGTATGAATTTATTCTCGATAAGGATACCAAGTTCAACCTTTCAAATGGTAATGT
>WARQ01003929.1_pt1 | contig 14281 bp, 14 predicted proteins | sample 4769161 | NCBI WGS metagenome assembly WARQ01 (sample SAMN08893024, study PRJNA449175) | gut metagenome | isolation source: rumen sample fed with dry roughage | host: buffalo | place: India: Nagpur | collected 2016 | reverse complement strand
CACCCTGCGTCGAATGCTCAGTCACTGTACTTTTTTTCAGCATAAGTGTCAACCCGCCGGGCAAAATATGTAAAAATGACCGGATTTTGTGTCAAAAAATCCATACTGTGTCAAAAAGCTACACTTTTGAGCCTGAATCTGCCGAGTGTTTCAAAAAGACCCTCAAGATGCCCTGACGTGAGTTGATTTCTGAAAACCTGAAAAACACAATTCAATTTAGCATAAAGAGTTACAGAACTTGGCACGCCTCATGCAATATGGCAGGTGTCAGCCGGAAACGGCAGACATGAAACAGCAAAAAGATTCGGAGGCAACGAAATGACTTATATGATGACAAGAAACAACGACAACTACCTGGACAACTTCTTTGACGACATGTTCTGCAACTGGGGCGTCAGGAACAGCTCCTATCCTGCAGTGAACGTATATGAGGACTCCAAGGCTTTCTACCTTGAGGCATCACTTCCCGGATACACCACTGAAGACGTGAACATCAACATCGACAAGCATGTGCTGCACATCTCTTCGGAAAAGGTCGCACAGAAGGACGAGCGCAAGTACATCGTCCGCGAGAGAAGCAACATGAAGTTCGACAGAGCCTTCTCGCTTCCCGAGGGAATCAACGAGGAGTCCATCGAGGCCGAGTTCAAGAACGGCATCCTGACGGTCACGCTGCCGAAGCTCCCTGTCAGGGAACCCAAGAAAATCACAGTCAAGGTCTCTGCTTAAGAGGCCTTGGTCGAGGACATAAATCAAGCATAGATGAAATGGAGGTTTTACTATGAAGAATTATTTGATGACCAGAAACGCAGACAACGATTTCGACACCCTTTTCGACACCATGTTCGGTGATTGGGGTATCAGGAACAGCACTTATCCTACAGTCAACGTCTACGAGGACTCAAAGGCATTCTACGTAGAGGCTGAGCTTCCTGGATATACAAGTGACGAAGTGAGCATCGACGTGGAAAAGCATGTGCTGCACATCTCATCCGAAAAGGTCGAGAAGAAGCACGAGGACAAGAAGTACGTCGTCCACGAGAGAAGCTTCGTGAAGTTCAACAGGGCATTCTCTCTTCCGGAGGGAATCAACGAAGAGGCAATCGAGGCCGAGTTCAAGAACGGAATCCTCACGGTGACTCTTCCCAAGCTCCCGGTGGAACAGCCCAAGAAAATCACAGTCAAGATCGCCGGTTGATAATACCAGACATCCCCTTTTAGGCTGCCGAGACAACTCGGCAGCCTTTTTCTTTCTTCCGGGTCCTATTGACGGAAGGCAAAAGCGTTTCTAGACTTTATGCAGATCCAATCTAATCAAAAGGAGAAAAAAATGAAGAAAAACAGAATTCTCTTGCTGTGTCTATTTGCCCTCATCAGCATAGTTGTTCTCGTTTCATGCTTCCAGGAAGACCCGATCAAGGACAACAGGGTCATAAACACCTGGACGGCCTCAGAAGGACAGGGGACCTTCCTTCTCAAAGCAGACTTGAACCAGGAGTTCTATAGAACCAAAACTGTGGGAAAGAAAGAAGAAACCATCCATGGAACATGGGATGCCACTTCCGTGAACGAAGGAGCTTTTTATTTCGAGGGTGTCAAGATTGCGACATTCACTGCATACACAGATGAAATGCTGTACCGCGATCTGGAATTAGGTGAGACCATCACATACTATCGCAAGAAGTGATTCATGCACCACCAACCGCTGCCGGGGAACCTCCCCGGCAGTTTTTTTCCCCCATTCGACCCGAAAGCATGATAGTATCCATAGATAGCAATTGTTTATCGGAGGATTCTTCGCATCATGTCAGACTATGTTTCGACCATCAACACCCTGAATCATTTGTACCAGTTGCTGCTTTATTCTGCGCTGTTCATATTCGTAATACTGCTGATTAACAACCTCATGTTGTACAAGAGGAAGCTCAAGGATCCGATCACCGTCATGCTGATCTGCGGAATCTTCATCAGTGTATTCGAGCTGCTGTGGGATTACGCCTCAGGGAAACCGAACCTCAAGGTGCTGGGCTATATCAGCGTCTGCGGATACTGCTGCTCATTCCTTGTGTTCATCACGGTTCTCAACAGCTTCATCCTCGGTCAGTTCGGAATGACGCCAAAGAAGAAACTTACACGCTGGCTCATGTACTACGTGCCGCATATCCTGTTCTTCATCCTGTGTATCACCACACCATGGACCCACATGCTGGCATACGTGGATGAAATGGGCGTCATAAATGAAGGATCGCTGTTCGTCGTATTCGTCGTCATTCTGTTTGCCTATTTCTTTGGCGCTCTGATTCCGGCAGTCTACAAGATCATCACCAGCAAGAACAAGAAATCCGTGGACATCAAGATTGCGGAAACCCTGATAATAGCAACTGCAATCATCCCGCTTTTGTATATCCTCGAGGTCCTGGTTATGGGTGATGTAGATGACTACTACGCAGTATCCCTGATATGCGCGGTGGCCATGGTTTATATTGTCACCCAGATCAGTACGCATCTTCTGGTGGATGCACAGACGAAGTTCGAGGCCGTGGAAGCCGATCTGCGCATTGCCGCAAAGATCCAGGCCGATGCCCTGCCCGCCATGGCTCCTGTATTTGCAGAACACCTGGAGCTCAATCTGCGCGCATTCATGAACACGGCCAAGGAAGTCGGTGGAGACTTCTATGACTATTTCCCCATAGATGAGAACCGTCTGTGCTTCCTTATTGCCGATGTCTCGGGAAAGGGTACTCCGGCCGCCCTGTTCATGATGACGGCAAAGACCGTGATCAAGGACTACGCCCTTACCCACGGAAACACCGCGGAAATCTTCACCGAAGTCAACAACCGTCTGTGCGAAGGCAATGAAGCCAACATGTTCGCAACCGCATGGATCGGAATCCTGGATTTCAGGACCATGAAACTCCAGTACACGAATGCGGGTCACAACTTCCCGATGCTGAAGCGCAAGGGCGAACCGGTCGAGATGATCGAAAAGAAACACGGAATCATCCTCGCAGCCATGGAGGACCACCCCTACGGTCAGTCGGAGATACAGCTCCACACCGGAGACCGCCTTGTGCTGTACACCGACGGAGTCACGGAAGCCCACTCCAAGACCAAGGAACTTTACGGCGAAGAACGTCTGATGAAGGTGATCGATGACAATGCGGACGTAAACGGCGATACCCTGATCAACCACCTCAACGAGGATCTTGAGAAATTCGCATACGGCGTCCAGCAGTTCGATGACATCACGGTCATGGTCCTTACGCTGAAGGACTGATCCTCAGTTCATCACTCGTAGTTCAGGCTCTCTATGGGATCCAGCTTGGCTGCCTTGGCGGCCGGATACAGGCCGAAGAACACTCCGATGGCGGTGGAGAAGCCCACGCTCAGCAGACATGCGGGAAGCGAGATGGAAAAATCCCATCCGGCGATGTTGGTCACGAGCTTGCTTATTCCGATTCCCAGGAGGATTCCCATGACTCCGCCTATGGCCGTCAGGGTGATGGCCTCGGTGAGGAACTGACGCTTGATCACGGACGGGGATGCTCCCAGGGCCTTGCGGATGCCGATTTCCTTGGTGCGCTCGGCTACGGAGACAAGCATGATGTTCATGATTCCTATTCCGCCGACCAGAAGCGAGATTCCGCCTATTGCCGCCAGGAAGATGCTCAGCGTACCGGTGATGGAGCTGACCATGTCTGCCAGCGTTGCGGACGAGATGATGTAGTAGTTGTCGCTTCCGACCAGCTCGTTCAGGAATGCCTCGCAGTCGCTGTTGACCTTCTTGGGGTCATGGTCGTCCTTGACCTTTATGATGTAGTCACCGACATCGCCGCGCTGGAAACGTTGCGTGAACGTGTTCAGGGGAATGTAGACGCTGCTGTTGTAGCTGGCACCGAACGACGGGTCCTTCTCCTCCATTACGCCGACAACAAGATAGCGCCTGCCGGTGTCCTTGTAGACGGTGATGTAGTTGCCCACGGCGTTTCCGCCCGGGAAGAGCTTCTTGGCCACATCCGAGCCCAGGACTATCACCTGCCGCTTGAAGATGCTGTCCTCAACGGAGAACCAGCTTCCGTAGGCGGGAACGTAGCTGTTGTTGGCAGCATAGTCCGAGTACACGCCCTGTACAGATGCCGATGTTGTCTCGTTCTCGTATCTGAGCCTGGCGCTGCCGGAGACGGTGGGCATCACGATCTCGATTCCCTCGACATTGGCCATGAGCTCGTTGCCGAACAGCTCGTCGAAGTTCTCGCGGACCTTGGTGGTGCCGAACGTGGTCAGGTAGAGCATGTCGTAGCCGCTTGAGGTGAGGCTGCCGGTGATGCTGTCCGAGGCACTGTTTCCGAGATTGAGGATGGTGACGACGGACGAGACGCCGATGATGATTCCCAGAAGGGAAAGCAGCGTGCGCATCTTGCCGCCTTTCATGGAAGCCAATGCAAGCTTGATGTTCTGCAACAACATGTCAGGCCTCCAGTTTTCCGTCTCTCAGACGTATCTGACGGGGACAGGCCGCACCTATCTCCTCGTTGTGTGTGACTACGACGATGGTGTTGCCCTCGTCGTTGAGCTCCCGGAAAAGCTCCATTATCTGCTCGCCCGTCTTCGTGTCCAGGGCTCCGGTAGGCTCGTCCGCAAGGATGATTGACGGACGGGTGACAATTGCGCGTGCTATGGCAACCCTCTGCTTCTGTCCTCCGGAAAGCTCGTTGGGAAGATGCTTCATCCTGTCCGCAAGGCCTACGCGCTCAAGAGCCTGCTCCGCCCTCTCGCGGCGCTCGCGGTAGCTGACGTCGCCCGAGTAGATCAGCGGCGTCATGACGTTGTCCAGGGCATTGAGCTTGCCCAGGAGGTTGAACTGCTGGAAGACAAAGCCTATCTTGCGGTTGCGGATGTAGGCAAGATCGGTCTCCCTGAGGCCCCTTGTGTCCTCGCCGTCTATCAGGATGCCGCCGCTTGTGGGCGTGTCCAGACAGCCGATGAGGTTCATCATGGTGGACTTGCCGCTTCCGGACGGACCCATTATGGCCGTGAAGTCGCGCTTGTATATCTTGATGGAGACACCGTCCAGAGCCTTGACCACGATATCGCCCACGATGTAGTACCTGTGCACGTCGTGCAGGTAGATTATCGGGATGCGCCGTGAGTCGATCATCTCTGTCAGATCGGGTCTGTCGACAGTCTTCTTCATTGATGCCTCCGTCAGTTCATGCTGCTGCGGATGTCGGAAATCTTGCTGTTGATGAAGTTTTCAAGCGATCCCGTGAGGTTGTATGCAAGGACATCGCCTTCCTTGACATCTCCGTCGAGAATCTGATAGAGGTTCTCGCCCAGGTATTTGACGGTGACGTTTACCTTCTGGATGGTTCCGTCGTCGGCAACCTTGTAGACGGAACTCGTTCCACGGCTTGTCGAGACTGCGGCCTGGTTGACCAGAAGCATGGTCTGCTCTTCCGAGACCTCGATGCTTCCGCCGAACGAGAAGCCCGGCTTGAGTGCCGCCGGCGGATTGTCTATGACTATCTCCACATCCATGACTCCGATTCCCTGTGTGGTGTAGCGTCCGATCATCGGGATGTAGCTCACCCTGCCCTCGATGCTGACTCCGGGGCATGAATCGCACGTGATGTGCACGGGAGTGCCGACCTTGACCATCTGGATGTCGATTTCGTCGACCTCGACGGTGGTCTTGAGCCTGCTGTCATCGATGATTGTGATGGCGGCCGAACCTGCGGTGTAGTAGTCACCCTCGCGGATTGAGACCTGGACCACCACGCCGTCGAAGTCAGCAAAAGCGTTCATGTTGTCCAGCTTGTTCTTTGCACTGTCCAGGCGCATCTCCAGAAGTTCGATGTCCCTTGCGGATGTGGTTCCGCCCATCTTTGCCGTCTCAAGTTGCTTTTCGATGCTGGCAACCTCGTACCGCTGGTCTGAATCATCCACTGATGCCAGAAGCTGGCCTTTCTTTACCCTGTCGCCTTCGGAGACGAATACTCCGGTGACGGCACCGGTTCCGCGGATCTGCACCTTCTGGGTGTCATAGGCAACAACCGAGCCGGAGACATCTATGGACGTGTGGTAGGACTCGCGCCTGACGGTTGTGGTGCTGATGCTCTCGGCCTTGGCTTCGGTTTTCTTTGCCTCCCACGGGAACACACCGTTGTTCATCTTGTACGTATAGAGCCACCAGCCGACGGAAACCACGGCAAGTATTATCAGGCCGATGATGAGGCTGCGGATTCTCTTCTTCCTGAGCTTCTTGGCCATTGCGTTTCTTACGATCTTCTCATTATCCATATCCACCTCACAGCTGCAGTGCAGCAATCCTGTCTTCAAGGACAAGGGCGTTCAGTCTGTAAATCAAGGCCTGGACTTCGTCTTTCTCCACATTCAGCTTGGCATCCTCGAGATCACGTCCGGTGACAAGTCCCTTGTCATACATCTCCTGTGTCCTCTCCAGGATCATCCTGTTGTATTCCGCGCTGACCTCGAACTGGGCCACATCCGACAGGTGGTCGCTGATGCTGGACCTGAGGGATTCGATGTCGCTTCTGTAAGAGGCAACGGCGCTGTCATAGTCCATCTGAGCCAGGATCACGTTGTTCTTGAGGCTCTGGATGGTCATGTCATCGGTGTTCGAGGTCTTCTTGTTGCTCCACGTACCGGTGACTGAAATGTATGGGTAAAGCTCATCGGACCTGTAGGAAGCCCCTGCCCTTGCGCCTAAGGAGTAATTTGTACCGGTTATAGTTCCGGAAACGGAACCATTGATTACGGTATCCAGACCCTGTCCGCTGGTCAGCGTCACCGGTATGCTGGTGTTGGCGCCGAGATCCAGCTTGGTAGTGGTACCCAACATGGCATCAAGTGTCTGCTGAGCCAGTTCAAGGGAAATCTCGGCCAGAAGCACCGTGGAGTTCCCGTTCTCGAGATAATCGACCTCAAGCTTTGCATCCCGTACCGAATCCGGTGTCTGGAAATCGATTCCGTAGTTGTCACGGAATGTCTTCAGCAGCTCTGCATGTCTGGCTTTCGAGGATTCCAGCGCCACCCTGCGGGTCTCAAGGCTCATCTGGCTCTGCAGGTCCTTGAGGCTGTCGGGCGTGATGTCGCCGGAAATCAGGGACGCCTGCCGGTCTATCACCTGGCGGTCATAGGAAATCTGACCCGATTTCAGACTGATTTCGCTCTGCATGATGTTGGCTATGCTCTGGAGCACGCCGATTTCGAACTGGATCAGGCTCTTCTCGTAGCTGACGTCCTGCGACAGCTCGCTGGAGGTCTTCTTGAGGTCGTCGGCGGTGTCCTTGTACGATTTCAGGTTGATTGTCTTCCGGTACGTGGCATCAGGAGTGAATGTAACGGAGGTGTCGCCCGACTTGTACATGCGCGTAACGTTCGAAAGCCCGATCGACAGCGTTGCATCGTCCCCTTCCGGAATCGTGACAGTCGCCGAAGGACCCATGGTGAATACCGGAGTGCCAAGGCTCTCCTTCTGCACCGTGACGTCGCCTGTGGACAACGTGACCGATGTAATCGGAGAGGCATCCGAAATCTGCCTGTTGAGGAGAGCGTTCTCCCTGTTGATGTTCATTGACCTGACTGTAGTGCTGTTCTCTATGGCGCTGCGCACGATGTCATCGGCGCTGAGTGCGCCTATGCTCATGGCCGTGCAGGCCAGGACCGCAATGCCTATCAGTCGTCTGATTTTTCTTCCCATGGGACTAAAATAGCGTCCAGTCCCGCCGAAAGGCAACCTTTTCATGCCGATTTCCTTCCTTTTTCCTCTTTTTCCAACAGTTTCACACCATCTGTCAAACAAATTGCAATAAAAAAAGTTTCTCGATATAATGACTTGAATTTTATTAATATATAAGGAAGCAAAGCCGCAAGGCGTTTTTGAAATATGAATACACACACCATCGACGGAACCCTTTTTGCCCGAATGGTAAAGGAAGGCACCAGGGAACTGAACAGGAACAGACAGACGGTCAACGACCTCAACGTCTTCCCCATCCCAGACGGAGACACCGGCGACAACATGTTCATGACCATAAGCGGAGGCGCCCAGGCTGCGGATGCATCATGCGCCGACATCAGCCAGGTGGCAAAGCAGGTATCGCAGGGCACGTTCATGGGAGCCAGGGGAAACTCCGGAGTCATCCTCTCCCGCATCTTCAAGGGAATCGGAACAGGCCTCTCCAATGGAGCTGACGCAGATGTCCGGACATTCCTGGGAGCACTTCAGCTCGGAGTCAAGGAGTCCTACAAGGCAGTATCGCAACCGGTTGAGGGAACCATCCTCACCGTCTTCAGGGAAGCCGTGGAGGAAACAACGAACCTGGTCAAGGACGACACTCCGTACGAACTTCTGTTCGAGGAGCTTCTGGATGCAATGAGCAGGTCGCTCAAGAAAACGCCGGAGCTCCTGGACGTGCTCAGGCAGGCAGGCGTTGTGGACAGCGGCGGAGCCGGTCTGATCTACATCTTCCAGGGAATGGAGAACGCACTTCTGGGCCTTGAGACCGAAGACGATGCCTCGGCACACACTGCAACCGACTCGCAGCCGACCATAGACCTCAGCAAGTTCAACGAGAACAGCGAGCTTGTCTACGGATACTGCACCGAGTTCATCCTCCAGCTGATGACCGCCAAGGTGGGCGATGTCAGCCTTTTCAACGAGCAGGAGGTGTTCGACTACCTCAACTCTGTTGGAGAATCCGTCGTGGCATTCCGTGACGGAAGCATCATCCGCGTCCACGTGCACACCAAGACTCCCGGAGACATCCTGAACCACTGCCAGAAATGGGGCGAGTTCCTCAAGCTCAAGATCGAGAACATGACGGTGCAGCACAACGAGACCATCGGCCACGAGAGGCCGGAGCTGGTCCTCACCACCAAGAAACCGCGCAAGAAGTTCGCAACCGTGACGGTTGCCGCCGGAGACGGAGTGTGCGACATCTTCCGCGAGGTTGGCGTGGATGCCGTGATCAACGGCGGACAGAGCATGAACCCGTCCGTCAGGGACTTCCTGGACGCCTACGAAGGCATTGACGCAGACAACATCATCGTCTTCCCCAACAACGGAAACGTGATCCTGACCGCACGCCAGAGCGCCGATGTCTACGACAAGTCCAACATCGTCGTGATCCCCAACAAGGACCTGGGAACAGGCTATGCGGCAATCTCGATGCTCGATGTGTCGGCCGAAACCGTGGATGACATCGTCTCTTCCATCAATGCCAGCATGGAAGGCGTGGTGACCGCAATGGTCAGCCAGGCCAACAGGGACACGGAGCAGGACGGCGTTGCCATCACCAGCGGCCACTACATCGGCTTTGCAGGCTCGAAGGTCTACACGGACAACGCCTCCAGGGTTCAGGCCGCAGAGGATCTTGCCGAGAAGCTCGGTGCCGGGGACTACAGCATCCTGATGCTGATCAGGGGCAAGGGAGTCCCGCAGGACGAGGCCGACGGTCTGCTCGAGGTGCTGGAAAAGAAATACAGGCGCACGGAGATCATCCCGATAGACGGACGCCAGCCCATTCATGATTACATGATGATTTTCGAAGAATGAAGATAGGAGACAGCAATGAACTACGTACTTTTCACAGATTCAGACAGCGACATGACCCCTGAGCTTGCCAGGGAATACGGATACAAGACAATAATCAGCATGCCGTACAGCATCGACGGCAAGACCACCAGACCATATGAGGACTTTCAGAAGTTCGAGCCCAAGCCGTTCTACGACCAGCTCAGAAACGGTGTCCTGCCCAACACGAGCGCAATCGGCGTGACGCAGTACATCGATTACTTCGAGAAGGAGTTCGCTGCCGGCAACGACATCCTCTATGTCCACTTCTCGGGCGCCATGTCAATGACGTTCGGCAACATGGCACAGGCCCTCAAGGACCTCAAGAAGAAGTATCCCGAGCGCACTCTCTACGAAATCGATACCAGGGGAATCACGACCATCAGCCTTGCAATCGACATCGAGGTCGGAAAAATGTACAAGGCCGGAAAGAGCGTCGAGGAGATCCTCAAGTGGGCAGAGACCGGCGTGGACAGCTTTGCAATGTACTTCTTTGCCGATGACCTGAAGTTCTTCAAGCACAGCGGAAGAGTCAGCGGACTTACCGCCACCATGGGAAGCATCCTGGGAATCAGGCCGCTCATCTACATGAGCAAGGAAGGAAAGATGGAGAGCTACGGCACCGCACGCGGCAGAAGACGCGCAATCGAGGCTGTCGTAGGCAAGGTTGTAGAGCTGGGTGACGATCCTGCAAAGCACACCATCTACATCGGACACAGCGATGCCGATGACCTTGTGGAAGAGTCGATTGCCGCCCTCAAGGAGAAGCTCGGCGACAACCTGGACATCATGGTCGTGCCGGTGAACCCGACTGCAGGTTCGCACTGCGGACCGGATGCAATGGGAATCTGCTTCCGCGCAAAACACAGGTAATTCCTTAGGTCAAGAAGAGAAAAGAATGGTTACGATTGAAGAAGTAAAGACTTCGAGACAGATAAGGCAGTTCATCAACTACCCGCTGAAGCTCTATAAGGGCAACCGGTATTTCGTCCCGCCCCTCTACACCGACGAGAAGGCGATGTTCAAGCCGAACTACCACTACAGGGATACCTGCGAGTACGTCTGCTACAACGCCTACAGGGACGGAGAGATGGTGGGCCGCATCATGGCGATCCTCCAGAAGGCCAGCAACGAGAAGCGCAACGAAAAGCGCGTGCGCTTCACGCACTTCGACAGCATCAACGACCAGGAAGTCGCCGATGCCCTCTTTGACGCAATCGAGAAATGGGCGGCCTCCAAGGGCATGGACACCATCGTTGGACCGTTGAGTTTCTCGGATCTTGAGAGAGAGGGCCTTCTGACCGACGGATTCGACCAGCTTTCCACGTTTGAGGAGCAGTACAACTATCCTTACTACAAGGACCTGATCCTCAAGCGCGGCTACGAGCAGGAAGTGCTGTGGACGGAGAGCATGATCATGCCGCCCGAGCCGGACGACGGAACCCTTGAGAAGATGGAAACCTTCCTCATGCAGCGCTACGACCTCCATTTCGGAAGTGCCAGGAACATCCGGGAGTGGATCAGAAAGTACAAGGACCAGTTCTTCGACATCATGGACAGGACCTACTCCGACATCTACGGAACCGTTCCTTTCACGGACGGCATGAAGAACAGTCTGATATCCAGCTTCAAACTGGTGATTGACCTGAAACATGTTGCTGTAATTCTGGACAAGAACGAGAAGGTAATCTGCTTCGGACTCTGCTTTCCCTCAATCGCCAAGGCAGTGCAGAAGTGCAAGGGTCATCTGACCCCGATGGGAATCATAAGGCTGCTGTGGACAATCAAGCATCCGGAGATAATAGATCTGTGCCTGGTGGGTGTAGATCCCGAGTATGCAAATAGGGGAATCAGCGCCATCATGTCGGCAGAGCTCCTGAAGATGCTCAAACAGCCCGGAATCAAGTATGCCGAGACCAACCTGAACCTCGAGACCAACTACCAGATCCAGAACCAGTGGAAGAGATTCAAGGAAATCAAGCACAAGAGGCGCATTAGCGTCGTCAAGAAGATAGTATAGGAACGCAGATGATAAAGATTGCAGTAGACTGCTTCGGCGGTGACAGAAGCCCGCAGGCAAACATAGACGGAAGTCTCTCGGCTCTCGAGAAGAACAAGGACCTGTACATCATCCTCACGGGTGATGAGACGATCATCAAGGAAAACCTCCAGGGAAAGAACTACGACTCTTCAAGGCTGGAGATTGTCCATGCTCCGGACATAATCACTCCGGATGAGAAGCCCACCGATGCCATAAGGCTCAAGCGCGACAGCTCCATGATGGCTGCAGTGAACCTCCTGAGGAAGGACGACAGCGTCAGCGGCATGGTGAGCACGGGCTCTACGGGAGCTCTGGTAACGGCGGCGGTCCTCAGGATCGGAAGACTCAGGAACGTCATCCGTCCGACATTCTGCCCTATCCTGCCCACAATGGCAGGCGGAATCGTTGGTGTCTGTGACAGCGGAGCAAATGTGGACATCTCTCCTGAGCAGCTCCAGCAATATGCCGTACTCGGAAGCATATACCTTCAGACAGTATACAACATCAAGAACCCGCGCATCGCGATGCTGAATATCGGCACCGAACCCGGCAAGGGAGACGAACTAAGGAAAGAAGCATACGGACTGCTGCAGAGCACGCCCGAGATCAACTTCGTGGGCAACATGGAATCCAGGGATCTTCTTACAGGAAGCTATGACCTGGTGGTCTGCGACGGCTTCTCAGGCAATGTCCTGGTCAAGACAACAGAAGGAACGGCCATGGAGCTTCTGAAGAAGCTGAAGAAGGAAATCTACTCCAAGACGATCTACAAGATCGGCGCAGGCCTCATGAAGGGCCTTTTCACCGACCTGAAGGAATTCATGAACTATCAGAACTACGGCGGAAGCGTCCTGCTGGGTACATCCAAGGTCGTGGTCAAGGGCCACGGCAGCAGCAACGCCACCGCAGTGGAGAAATGCATAGAGCAGGCTCTGGGCATGGAGCGCAATGCATTTGCGGAGAAGACGGAGAGCCTTCTTGACCGCATCACCGAGGATAAGGAGAAATCAAGCAATGAATGAGAAACTTTTTGAAGAAGTGAAGAAGGTCCTGGCCAAGCAGCTCAGGAAGCCTGAAGATATCATCAAGCCCGAATCAAGAATCATCGAGGATCTGGGAGCAGACTCCCTGAACATCCTCATGCTCCTCATGACCATCGAGGAAGACTTCGGCATCAAGGTTCCCGATGAGGAACTTGCCGATTTCAAGACAGTCGGAGACGTCATCTCCTTCCTGGAGAAGCAGCAGAAATAAGCTTTCTGCAAAAGANNCCTTATCCGATCAATATCCTACCGCCACTCCCAGGATGATGAATCCCACAACCAGAATCAGGTTGACAAGGAAAAGCGGAAGGCTTTTCTTCACCCAGGTGAAGTAATCAACCTCTATCATTGAAAGCGATATCAGAAGCACCGGAGATGTCGGGAAGATGACGTTTGTGTAGCCGTCGCCGAAGGTGTACAGAAGCACCAGCATCTGCTTGGAAAGCCCGGTACTCACCATTGCCAGAAGTCCCATCACCAGGATTGCCTTGGCCGTCGATGACGAGATGAAGAACTCCAGCAGAAGAACTATCAGATAAATCACCAGCGCCACCATGATGGGGCTGCGGCCTTCTATCAGCACGTTGATCTGATGGACTATGGTTGGAAGTATGGCACCTTCCTCAAGAACGAACTTCACGGATGCCGCAAAAGCAATGAAAACAATTGTAGGCAGCGTTCCCACTATTCCGCTTGCAAAGCTCTTCATGGTCTTCCTGAAGTCGCCGGAGGCAAGGAATCCGGCAAGAGGTCCGAATATCAGGAAGTACGCGGCCAGAATCACTACTGCATAGCCTCTGAGGGTTGCACTCATCGAAGAAACGATTATCAGCAGAAGCGATGCAATCAGGAAGACCATATAAATCAGCTTTATCTTCTTCTCATTCTCAACGGAGACAACGGCTTCAGATGCTGCGCTGCTTCTGAGGTTCGCATCATGTGCAAGCGTAAGACTTGCAGACGGATTCCTTGTAATCCTACGCACATACAGTGCCACAAAGGCCATCAGAAGGCCGAACATCACGATGAAGATGATGATCCTGAACCAGATGTGGGCCATGGGATTTGCTCCGATTATCTCGGATGCAAGAAGCACCGTGAACGGATTGGTGATTGCACCCGCAAAACCGAATCCGCATGCGATAATGCAGCACAGGAAACCAGTGAACGAATCGAATCCCACCATCACGCACAGTGCGGTGATGATGGGGAGCATGGTGAGCATTTCCTCGAACAGCCCCAGGAAAGAACCGAAACAGTAGAAGACCAGCGAGATCAGCACTATCAGAGCATATCTGTGGTTCACGAAGCGCTGCGATACAGCCCCTACAAGCGCACGGATTCCTCCGACGTCATTCATCACCTGGAACGATGCGGANNAAGGATTCCCCTGAGGATGTCGATTCCGTCGGCACCCTCCATGGGAATGTACTCCAGATAGTTGATGCTGCCGTCTGCAAGGGTTCCGAAGCATCCCTTGGGCACCAGATATGTCAGCACGATGGAGAACACCAGCAGGCCAAGGAGCAGTCCCGTGACCTGGATGAATGTCTTCCTGGAAATGTTGATGAGTGTCTTCTTCTTTTCAGTTCTATCCAT
>WARQ01005177.1_pt1 | contig 14323 bp, 18 predicted proteins | sample 4769161 | NCBI WGS metagenome assembly WARQ01 (sample SAMN08893024, study PRJNA449175) | gut metagenome | isolation source: rumen sample fed with dry roughage | host: buffalo | place: India: Nagpur | collected 2016 | reverse complement strand
CCGTCCTTCACCGGATCGGGGGATGGGTTCAATGGACGTAAAAAAGGACCATGCTAAAAGCATGATCCTTATGTTTAGCGCTTGTTATAATTTGCCATGACCTGAACAAAGTTCGTACCGGTTAAATTATCGGAGTAGCATGTTTTACAATTATTATATAAATCGGCATAAATCGCGCCAAGTGCGTTATTAGGCCACCAACGGGAATAGCGCGGTGATGGATTAAAAGTATCACTAATGACTATTGCCTTAGGCCTTAGTTCGGTGGTGTGCGGTCGTACAAATATAAACATACCTTCTTTACACTTTAATAATTCCATAGCAAATAAGAAATCCATGGACTTATAAAAGATGGTATATAACTTTTTACAATCTTCATATTTAGCCGGAAGTGTCGGATACTCCTGCGTTTCCCAGGCACCATTAACAATACTATCCTCGGCTTGACCAAAGAAGAGTTTACTTTGATGATCGTGTCCAATACGCTGGCGCGCATTCTCCGCAATGATATTAACAATGGTTCCATCCAACTTCTTTACGTGGTACACTTCGCGCGTGTCCTGGGCTTGTCGGTGGAAGTTCGTAAGACCGAAATACCTATAATAAGGACAAACCTGCGATATTGTATTACCAATTAAAAAGATAAAAGGGTGTTCTATATCATTACGGATTACAGTTGATACCAAATTAAGCAGCTCCCTTGGTTCATTCATGCCATTGATATATACACCATTGGTTACAACTTCTTCATAAATTACGATCATCAATTCCTTGCCAAAAAATTGCGACTTTAAATGCTCCGCGCCGTTTAGATCACCGGAGTAGCCTATATGATACTCTTTGACATCTTTCCCGGTCTTTTCGTCACCGGTACAAATCCAAATTTCACTTCCAAATGCCTTAATATAATGATGCAGTCCATCATCCAACATATCATCCACCGGCACATCACCAAAATATCTAGTGATTTCTTTGCTTGAAATATCTTCTTGCCATCTTCTTAAATAGAATAAGCGAGGTGCAATAGTTCCTTCTTGATATGGCTTTAAGATCGGAAGCTTCGTAATCGGATTGATACCCAAACTAATGGCCGTCGCAAACTCTTTAATCGAGTAGGATTTACCATTTTTACGCATTCCCAAGGTTACGGCGTAATTAGCGCCCTCGCGCATCATGGTGCGGATTAGTGGGATAGCAGTATAATGCTTCTTATCATCTTTCATCTTATAGGCCATGATCGTCACCACCTTCTAAAAGCCAATCAAATAATACATGATAATGTAATCCGGTTACCTGGGATAATCTATGGATATCATCCACGGACCATGCACGGCTACCATCTAACTTCCGATAAAGCGTGCTTCTCTCCATATCCATCATTTGGGCCAATTGTGCGGTTGATAAATTCATTTCCAGCATCCATCCCTTCAACCTTTTATTAAAATAAATCTCACTCATTGATAATTCCCTCCTTTGTTAAATAGTATTCCAATGCATCTTCAAAACTCTTATGACTATCGAGCGTATATGACGTTGGGCGCATATTAATGCCATATTTGAAGGTGCTATGATAACCTTCACTTATAAACTCCCTTTGATATAATCCATTGGATCCATCCAGGTATACCGGCATTACCTTATTGATATCCGGATATTCCCATGTCATACCATCTTTAAATCGGTTCAGATCATCATGCAATGCAGCCGCACCGCCCTTTTTTGGCACTCCTGCGACAGTAACATGAAGTTTACCATCCTTTTTATCACGGTAGGCATAGCGCTTGCATCCAAGTACCTTCATTTCGGAATAATGACCATCATTAAAATCCCATACTCCAAGCGGATGCTCTTTTCCTTTGATATCCTTTGGTGCAAGTCGCTCGACCGGAATTTTATAATGTTTTAAGCACTTCTTTCCAAGCTCGATAATCTCAGCATTTCTATTTATAAAGTAACTCATATCAGTACCTTTTGGCACTTTTACCGAATCTGTATCAAAGTAAGCTACAAATGATCCGGAATTGTGGACTGCTTGAATGCCCTTCCATAATTCCCAACGTGCATAAGCGGTACACCATACACCAATATTAAAAAAGCCAAAGTTTTTATAGGGGTGTTCGAGTATCTCCGCAAGCTGATCGCCACCGGTCCTTTGTACTTCTTCCCAATCACCATTAAATGTAATTTCGGGGTGAATAAGCGCCGTGCATACCATACCGTACATGGAATTAAGCTTGTTTTTGCTCTTGGTATATAACTCTTCCAAGCTTCCATCCTCGGAAGATACACCTTTTAATTTTGTCTTTTTTTCATAATATTCGAGGATTGCTTCAATATAATATTTCGGTAGGTAGTTCTTCTTGGAGTACCAGCTTTCCATAATCTCCAAGCCTTCTATATCATACATTTCTTGGAAGATCTCATAATCCAATTCGGTCATCCAACATTCAAATCCACCTGTGATGGCTACCACTCGTCCATTATCGCAGGTCATACCCTTAGCATATCCACCATGATAGATTGTAAATCGCGTGGATGATAAATAATGTTGCTTCGATTTACTCTTTAAGGATTTACCGCGTAAATGGATTTGATAAGCATATTCATCCGTATTGGTGATTTTATTAGATATATTTGGTCGGAATGGTGTCATTGGATATTTCAGGAAGAGGTGGAATGGATAATCACTGGTTAAATCCCACGATTCCATATCTTCTAAAATCTTCCCAATGATTTCAAGAAATCCATGAACGTCACCACCAAAGAAAAGATATTTGCTTCTTCGGTATTCTTCCATATTTTGTGGCTGTAAGGCCGTCATTTTGATTTTATTAGAATAAGAACAAGCTGCATGCATATCCCGTCGGACTTCACCGGTAGAAGTAAGTGGGATATTTCCAATATTGCCATATTCTTTCCGATATTTATGCAGTCCGGCAAGCATAATGGTTATATCATGCTCACAATAGCCATATTCTTGAAAGGTTAGTGGTGTGTTTGGAGTTCGCCAAATTTTATAATCCAAGTCACCTAGCATCTTCGGTATCCCAACTTCACTACCCCATAACGCAAGGGATTTATTTGTCAGTAGGTAGCTACAACGCATGGTGACTTGTGCAGATGGGATATTAAAATAAATAATACTCCTGGTTGACCGTGCAAACATATCCTCGATTTCTTCATTATAAAGATTGCGAAGAAAGACAAATTCATATGAAAGATTATGGACGAAACAATGCCAATTCATTTTTTCACATTCCTTTACCGTTGCGAAGATTTCTTTTACATCCTTAAAGTCGCGCACATAATATACCCATTGGGTACCAGGTTCCGGAGAATATCCAAACATGGCTATATATGGAAGGCTTACCTTCTCATGGGAATTGTAATAAGTATCATTTAAGCTAGCGTCAAATCCATGGATATAGCCATAGTCATTGATCCATCCGGAGGAAACTTCAATATCAAAAGCATATACGGAATTAGACATGATTGTCTTTTTATACTTTATTGGATTGGGGGTAAATCTTGCCTTGAAAAGTTCAGCGCTCCAAGGCTCCATTAAAATCCTTTATCCTTTACGACATCATCAAAGCGCTTTAAAAGGTCCTTTTCATTCGTGATCCCCCACTCTTCACGGAAGTCCTTTTTGTGACTTTGCCAATCGAAGTAAAATTTAAGCAGTTGTAACCGATCTTCTTCCGAATACTTGTTGCGTGTGCTTTTGATAAATTCCATAGCGCGAGTTGATGTCTTTTCGCCTATACCTTTACCGGTGGCCATAACGGATGCTTCATAAACAAATTCATTCCCAAATACATCATTATATTGGTCAATGATATCTGACGCGTAGCCCTTACCTTTGTAGGTAGAATGCTTCCGCCTTTTTGCAGCTGCTTCCTTTTGCTTTGCGGAGCGATATTTTACACTGGTTTCTTCCAGAGCTTTATCAATTCGCTTTTGCTTGGTGCCTTTTCGCTTCGCGCCTTTAATCGCCTTAATGGATTTATCAATGGACTGTACCAAGGCAGTTTTGCCGGTCTTAACTGCATAAGACCTACGGCTATATAATCTTTTTAGGGCCGTGCGTTCATCTGCCGGCCCTTCCTTTTTAATTCGTCTAGGCATTTAACATACCTCCTTAATATCCATTCAAATGGTGCGCCCTGATAACTTCCGGGAAGTCTACCGTGCAAACATTCAAATCCACATTGGTACAAATCCCCGGTATACTTCCAGTGGAAGAATATTGGTGCATCGGTGCCGGTACTGGATTGGAATAATCCGCAACCCACCATGTATAATCTTCTAAAAGAATCTTATTTAATCGGTCTATAAAGCCACTAACACGGGAGCCATAAATCCCCACATAATATCCTTTATCTTCTAAATATTCGCAAAATTCAATGGCTTCTCTTGTGGTGCCGACTTTATCGCTTACCGGCTGCGCTTCAATATCCAAATAGATTGGATATTCAAATTGTAAGCCTTTAATGATCTCGTGAAACCGCTTTGCATCTGCAATGCCATTGCCAACAGATGCACCAAATTTTGGACCTGCGAAATAATAAGCGCCGACTGGGATATTAAGCCTTTTGCATTCAAGATAATTGTGCTGGAAAATATTGTCCATATAAAATCCTTTATCACTTCCACCGGCTTTTAAGATCGCAAATCCGACTTTACCGGACTTCTTCACTTCTTCCCAATCAATTAGGCCCTGCCACTTGGATACATCAATGCCATAACTTTTCATGATTAATCCTCCTTTTCCTGAATATGTAATACTTCGCTAATACGGATCATCACTTTGGTATTATTTTCTACCGTTTCGCGTAATTTTTCAATTTCCTTGGCATGCGATTCTTCATTCTTGTTATTCGTATAAATCATATAAATACATGCCACGATCGGAAAGCCCACGCTTCCAATTGCTTGAATTAATGCGTTAAAATCCATCTTTTTTTCCTCCTAAACTTTATTTAATCTATAACCAAGTCGCCTGTATTCATCATACACCGGTTTCCAAATGGCTTCGCATTGTTTTCTTTCATTTGGGAAAAACTTTTCCAGAATGTCCAGCGCCTCTTGTAAACCTATCGCAAACGGACACCCCTTGCATCCTGTTCTTGTAAAGTTATATGGTGGTTTGTATATATCGCAAATTTTGACATTATACTCTGTTATAAACCAATTTTCCCACTCTTTTGTGACTGGTGCTAGTGGATGGAATGAAACGATTTTTCCATTTTTCTTGAATGCTAGACACTTTGTTGTTGTTCTTCTTCCACCCTCGGATGGCATTATGCCAATCATCCGACAGTTTTTTTTGTTGTCACTTGCCCATTTGTTAAGTGGTTCCTCTTTCATTCTCAAACAACATTTGTCACTCACTTTCAAACGTTCTTTGAACTCATCTGTGAACTGGTATCTCAAGATGTTCGGACACATATATCTTTTTCCATATCCTTCTCGCTCTCCCAGATAGCTCGGAACAGTCTTGCACTCCATACCATTTCTATTATAGATGTTAACAATGTGTGAATGTTCTTTGCTTTTGAACGGATACCCCTCTTTTTCCAACATTCTTTTGACTGGAACAGATGGCTTAATGACGATAAACCTATCGTCAGTCTTTTGTAGGTTCAGCACGAAACTTCTAATCATGTTGAGTTCGATTCCAGTATCTGCATATACTCTTGGAATCTTGTTGCCTGGCATTGCCATATCGACTAATGCAGATAACACCACACTGTCCTTGCCACCACTAAAACTGATATAGAAGTTTTCTTCACCGTACTTATCAATCACTTGTTTAATTTTTTGCAATCGGTCTTGCAACAAAAATTCATTATCATTCATTTTTTCCCTCCTTTAAAAAATGGTGGAGCAGTTCCCCACTCCACCAACGCTACTAAAGTTTGGTTACTTTTTCTTATTTTCGAGCTTAGCTCCAAGTGATATGGAGCCAAGCATCCCAATGCAGATTATACTATAAATAGTAATACCTATTCCAGCATCCGATTGCAAAAATTCGAGCATATTAAACCTCCCATGCATCAATCTTTTCACATACTACATCCGTTGTATAAACTTTACCATTCTTGCCATCATAAGATCCCGTCTGAATATATCCCTGGATCATTAAATATTCCCCTTCGGTTACTTCCCAGGAATCCCCGAAGTATTTACAAGATATGAATGAGTGGGCGAGCTTTCCATTCGGAGTTTTCATAGCAACGTCCAAACGGAAAGACTGCACCCCGTTTCCTACTCTAACTGAATTCGCCATGACCTGGCCCGTTAATACCACTGTTGCGTCACCCGCTACGGTATTCAATGTACTCTTCTTCGCTTCCTTTGTTTCTTCCTTCTTATTAGTTGTTCTTGCTGCCATTTGTTGGCCCTCCTTTAATATAAATAATTTATATAAACCTATAAAGGTTTATTTTTATCTTTTAATGTCTGAGCAGTTTGCCCCACAAAATCTAATATATCCGATATCGGTATATCAAATTCTTTTGCCAATGTTTCAACGCAACCGTTTAAACAATATAACTTTGCAGGCAAGGATCCGTGCAGTTCATGTCTTTCTTTCTTTTCTTTGACATTGCAAAAAGATATGATGGCCCCGGTGCAAAGATATTCTAAACCATCCTCAAAATCCATATCCATCATCTTCATTTGATCTTCCATGATTAAATCGCTTAATTTATTCATCTTCTTCCACCCCCGGCTTTTCATCATAATAATAGATACTAAGTGCAAGCATCACCCAGTTCATAAACTGAGCAGGATTTTCAAACTGGTTCATATCTCCGGATGCAAATTCAAATCCATCATCATATAAGGAGATACTAAAGGGATCAATATGTACTTGCCACTCGAACTGATCCGGACGTTCCCCAGCTTCCATAATCAAATGTTGTATAATATCCCTTGCTTCCAACATGGCCTCGATCGCCTTTGCTGCTTTTTCTGAATTAGTCATATTTTATTCCTCACTTTCTTTTGTAGAAGTTGTTATTTAACTTTCTATGCGTAGTATAAATCTATTGTGTCAAAATGTCAACAACTAAATTCTATTTTTTTATGTTTTTTTATTGTACAATACCCATTAAGAAGGGAGGAAGTGACCTATGAGCTTTTTTGATAAATACGAGCAGGTATTTGGGAAGAAGGAAGAGCCAGCTGCACCGGTAAATACCGACGAACTGCGCAAGATCATTAGAGAAGAGATTGACGCGGCTTTTGCAGGATTTGAAGCTTCATCTGAAACCAAACCAAAGAAAAAGGAAGAAACGGAAGAAACCGAAGAAACGGAAGAAACCGAAGAAACCGAAGAAACCAAAGAAAATGAAGAAAAGGAGGATGAATAAATGACTTATACACAGATTTATTCATTGATTAATGACTTACTCCCTGAGGCCCTGGGAGCTAAGGCCATCACCGTAAAAGATACCAGCACATTTGTAAGTGCAGGTTCTGAGGTAGTATCTAGTGCTACTTCCCTTGATATCTTTTATAAGGGCTTAATTGACCGCATTAATAAGGTCTTTTTTGAAAGTAAGGCATATTCTTTTAATGACCGCTTCACCGAAGTTGATACCATCACTTTTGGGGCTGCCCTTGCGAAGGTTAAGGTCATTGGTGGTCAGGCAACCAACAATGATGCCCGTAACAATGGTACTGCAAATAGTGCTTATGACGTACTTGGTAATCAGACCGTTGGCACCATTACCAACACTTTAGATTTACCATCTGATACTATGGGAGTGCGGGTTAAGGTATATTCTAAGCGCGCCACATGGGAATATTCTTACGTTCGCCCAATCGACCAGATCACCACGGCATTCACTTCAGAAGCTGAAATGGCTGCTTTTATTGGTGCCATTGAAACCGAAGTGATGAATAATTACAACCAGGCTAAGGAAGAGCTTGTAAATCTTGCGATTGCATCCGGTATGGCTTTAACCATCAACCGTGCTGGCGGTAATGTTCGACACTTACTTACTGAATATAATTCACTTGCAGCTACTCCGATCGCAGATGCAGCGCATGCACTTATTGACCATGATTTCATTGCTTATACGAATAAGCAGATCATGGACACCGTAGGATATATGGGAGAGCGTGGTATCCTTTATAATTCCGGTGCGGTGCCTACCTTCTCTGAAAAGAGTGATTTAGTAGTAGAGATCCTGCAAAACTACTTATCTGCTGCAAACACTTATGCTTATTCTGATACCTTCCATGAGGAATATATCGGACTTCCAAATCATGGTTCCGTAACACGTTGGCAGGGTACCGGCACTACCGGATCATTTGCAGACCGTTCAAAGATCAATGTAAAGGTTGACGGTGTAGCTACAGCCGTGGAACAGGGTAATATTATTGCATGCATTAGAGATAAACGTGCAGTATTTACTCACTTTAATAAGGTATATTCTGATTCATTCTATAATCCATCCAAGAGAACTGAATCTGTATGGCTTCGTTCGGATGATGGATTTGGTGTAGATGATGATTATAACATGGCCGTATTTATCGTAGATTAGGCTTCCCCCCTTTCTATGATATTTACCTTAATAGCGCTTGGATCCCTCACTTGTCCAGGCGCTATTTTTTTAAGGAGGTTTATTTATGGAAAAAACATTGAAGAAAACAAGCAAGAAGAAAAAAGTGGTTGATCAGGTAAAGGCTTCCAAATTTATTAGAAGTGCAAGGAAGAGCCTGCGCCACAACCGGAAGGAGGGATAAACATGTCATTTATCGACGACTACTTAGCAAGTGACCTTGCGAAGGGAATTGTAAAGAATAATAAGAAGGCAAGCACCTATGCGGTATTATATCCATATTATCGCGATTATTTATTAGGTAGGATCATTCGTATATTTGAGTGGACTAATGCCCCGGTGGATCAGCGCCATATTGAACTACCCATGCTAATTAGTGGTATGGTATGGACTACTCGATATGCTGGGGAGATCATATCAAACTTTGGTACCAGAGGAAGAAGCACCGATATATATATGGATGAAGTCTTAACCGGCTTTTGCCATACAAACCGACGCGGTGATTTACCATTAATCAATCATAAGACGGGTGTTTATGGACGTAATGATACCTTAGCAAGTGGTGTGATGGGTATTATTCACATTTACGCAGATCTGATGACACATGCGCATTTAACTTTTATCAATGCCTTAGTAAATGGACGAAGTGACCAGATATTTAAGGCATCCGAAGGATCCACGGCTGAAAGCGTGAATAACTTTATTAAGCAACGTTGGGAAGGTAAGCAAACGGCGCTTGTGGATGATCTAGCAGTCCTTGCGGATGTTATAAATTGCGGAGATTCTAATAGTAATATACTTTCCCTGGAAGAAGTGCAGGAGAAGTTACTGACACGGTTTTATAAAGAGTTTGGCATCAAGACGGAAAGTGATAAAAAGGAACGGCTTGTAGTTGATGAAGTCAATGAAGATAATGCAAGCACCACCATATCTATTGCGGATATGCTGGAATGCCGTGCTAAATTTATTGAAGATGCTGCGGCTTTATATCCTGAATGGGAAGGCACTACTGTAAAAGCAAGGGTTGATTATATGAAGGAAGGCGGTGAAGAAAAAAATGAAGATGAGTAATTTTTTAAATGCCTCAGATTTTTCTACAATCGTAGCAAATCAAAATATACACGCGTGGTCTGATAATGCATATATTATAGAAGATATATTAAAGAAGGAATTTGGCGAAAAAGTAATATCTTCTTTATATTTAACCAGCGCCGAGGATGTTCTTAAAAATTTCCTTTTGGCAAACGCTTGGAACTTTAACGAGCTTTACAAAATACTTGGACTTAGTGCCGGTGTGGATTATGAAATCTTGGATAACGTCAATGAGATCACCGACGAAGAAACGTATCTTGGAGAACGTAAGACCGTAACCACCGGTGGCGAATGGAAGAATACGGACACGGGTACTGAAACGAATACCAGCACGGATTATACAGTACCTTATGAAAGTACAACGGAAGTAGAAACGGGGAAGAATGTTAATAGCCGTGACCTTGGACAAGGTATGGTGAGTGAATCGGACCGTATCACCGACGATCAGGTGACTTCTTCCATGAAGTCAGATGACCCTGACACCTTCTCACGTCGCCGTCATGGTAATATCGGTGTGACTACTTCTGGCCAGCTTATGCGCGACTTTGAAGATAGCCACAAATGGAATTTCTATTACCATGTAGCCAGGGAGATTGTTTTAAAGCTTTGCACCCGTGAATGGGAATTTGATGACTAAGGAGGTGGAAGGATGCAAGATTATAATTTAACAGCCGAACTTAAAAAGATAGCTACCGGTGTTAGTACAAGTAATCCTAACACGGAGCTTGGCAATATTAATAATGGTGTTGGCAATCTGGACACGGCTATGCAGTCGGTAGCAACTGCAATCGGTAATATATCTATCCCAAATCCTGGGACCAATATTGATGGTGTGGCAACTGCCATAACTAATAAGACGATACCGGATCCGAGTAGTAATATAACTGCGGTTGCTACTGCCGTGGATAATCTCGCTGGTGGCAAGGATTTAGGAGATATCGAAACAATACTTACTACCATGAATGGTAATATTGCGAATTTGGGCACAAATCACATCACAGACCTTATACCAACCACCGGTGGTTATATTATGGGGCGTGGTTCTGGCTTAACTGCACTTCTCCCAAATGAAGCTAGATACACTTCATACATCGACACCAACAATATCGGCGCTACGGATGTTCAAAGTGCGGTGACTAAGTTGAGTACATACGCTTATGGAAGTGCTACTTTAAATTCTACTTATATAACTTCAGGATCCGTTATATATCAACAATTTGGTAAAGTTGTTACTGTTACGATTCAAAACATTAGGTTTTCGTCACTACCAGCAAGTGCTTCTTTTACAGACGCATTCGCTACTGGATTGCCAAATTTGAAAACAGTTAATGAAAATCCCACAATATTATTAATGCCAAACGCACCGGTTAATTATCCAATCCGTTTATTATTAAGTGCAGCGGGTAACGTATATTTTCACTTTTCGGGAACCAGTTTTGACAATGCCCAATATTATGGAACATTTAGTTATATTTGCCAGTAAGGAGGTGACCGCATGAACGTTACTTTATATTCAAATAAAGACTTGGATAGCGTAGTAAGTAAGCAACTTACTGCTTTCGGTACTTATACATGTAAGCTCCAGGAGCCTTGTACCTTGGAGGCTCCAAAGGTCCGGATGCAACTTGCGAACTTTAACCCGTCCGCCAACTATATGTATATCGATTTATTAAAGCGATATTATTATATAGGCCCGGTTACCTATTTGGAAAATGGACTTGTTGAAATCGTTGGTAGTGTGGATCCCTTAATGAGCTTTTCAAATTCCATCCGGGGCTTGGATGCGATCGTAGACCGGAACGAATTTGATTATGATGATTATATGGTGGATCCGGATTTATTAATGGGAGTGGAGCGCGTAAATACAACCGAGTATATAGGCCACATTGAAGATAGTACACAATACTATCTATTAAACGTGGCAGGAGTTTAGGAGGTGAGAAGATGCCAAGAGATACACATGATTTTAATTTATCAACGCATAATATAACTTTATATAGTAAAACTGCGATCAACTTTGTAGCCAACCAGCACAACCCAACGGATATCTTTTTAAAAGAAGAAAACTTCCAAGAGCTTACAAATGACTTGGATGGTGGTATGACTTTATCCGGCGGTATTACAGTAATCCTGGATAAGCTTGTGCCACCAGCAAACCCTAATGGTGGTATGTACAACGGCGAGCGCTGGTCGGTAGATGGCGCGTCTTTATCCGCATTTCAATTTAAGACCACATCCGAAGGACTTTACACGGATGCGATCACCTTAACACCGGATGAAGCTTCTTTTTTTGGTGTTCCAACATTATATGCACGTGCCGCAAATGGCTCATTGATCTACTCACAAGGCATTTACCTTGGATTTGACCAGACACCATATACTACGGATATCGCAGGTGATTTTTGTAGTATCAACGAAGGCCGGGAAGATGAGGAAGTCACACCAACGGCTTATCTTTTAATGGATATCCCCGTTGCTAATCGTTTCACAGGTTTAAATAGAAGGAAGTGCGCGGACCTTATGCCGCTACGTGATGCGATCGTGGAAGCGGTACGGGATGTTGATTATAATTATATCGGTTCATGTACCTATGCAACCAACCGAACGTCTACGGAGCTTACTGCATTAACTAAAACATGGGTGGATGATGAATATACTGAAACTGCTGCATATAATAGTGCCGGAGATATGTTTGGCGCCTTTACCGATACGGATTGGGAGCAGGTGGATTCACTTATAACCGCGTTTGTATTCCCTCCAGCCGTACAGGATGCTATCTATCATACTGTCCTAGATTATATTATGGATAATTGGGAGAGCGAAGAGCTTACACCTAATTATTATGATTATAACTGGCGCAAAGGCGACGAATGGACTTATACAGCTGAACTGGATAAGAGTACCAAGCGCGTCACCTTTACCATGAATAAACTTACGTCCGGTATTAATATGGATGGTGTGGGCGCAGCGGATGCATTTAGTACGGATGCAGTTGCCTTAAAAGCTACACACCGGGTATATATCGAAAATGACGGAAACAAGCGCATGCTTGCGACCATTAATGAAGATAATAACCCGGCTACGGCTACCAAGAAAGCATCTTTATATGAGCTTGTATCGAATACGGATGCATATAAGAAGTATGCGAAAAATACCGATAGCACGGATTATACCGCCGTGGAATTTATTAATCATATGTTCGTTGAAAGTGAAATATCACTTACTGTCAGTGGTACCACCAGCACATATAAATATATAAGCGGATTGGAAGGACAAAATGCTACACCTATCGCTTATGCTTATGCAGTGCCGATTGATGATAGTGATACTTTTTCCGGCGATAATGTGCTATTAAACAACTCAGGGCACTGCGGCAACAACTTTGAATTTAGAAGTGCATTATATAGCGCATTGGATCTTGTTGCAGGAGATAACAAGGAATCTATCCAAGAGCTTATTAATGCCATGAATGCCATAGCAGCACATTCCGTGGACGGCGCGACATTTGCGAAGGAAAGTTTGACCATTAATTATAATGGAAGCGAAAGCCAGTCGCCGGAAGATGATACGGCATCACTTGACGTTGGTTGTGGCGGTGTCATGTATCGGCTTGGTGGTTTACTCGATATAACGAACCTTAACCGGCAGTTATGGGCCGGTGCAAACGTAGATTGGAATAATCTTCTATGCTTATTTGACAATCCATTAGATGCGATTTATTCATTAATGTCCTTCCCATGTGACTTTGATCATAGCCAGGCTGCTGAAGATGTATATGTCGGTAATATGCTACTTGCGACAACTTCCGAAATGACTGCATACCGAGTGACCACGCGCCATGCAAAGATTGAATTTGACTTTTACCCACATGGTTATTATGAAAATTTCCTAGATTATGCGCCATATACGGGCATCCAATTACATGTGCCATATTATGGCCTTGTGGATCTCCCAGTTGATAAAGTATTGGACCATGATTGTAAGCTAATCTATTACGTGGATTGCAATACCGGTATGGCACGCGTCCAAGTGAAAGTTTATTGGAAAAACGCCGCGACTGGAAGTAGCAAAACGGGACGCGCCGTAGTATGGGAAAGCGATATTAAGATTGGTGTTGATATCCCTTTAAGCTCCACAAACTTTAATGCAAAGCTTGTGGGCATGCTTGAAAGTGTTGGCGCAACTGCATTAACTGCCGGACTTGCACTAGCACCAGGAGCAACAACCGTTGGCAATGTTGCAGCAAATGCGGTTAGTTGCTTGCAAAATGCCATGGCCGAGAATAATATAAGTAAATCCGGATCGTTTACGGGTAATACCTCTATGTTAGCCGACCGGAGTGTATATCTTGTATATAGCCGGCCTATATGGTCCAACAATGCGCAGTTTAACCATGACTTCGGAAGGAAGCTAAACGACCGGCGAAGCCTTGGAAGCGTGCAAGGATTTACAAAGACTTATAATGCGGATACTTCAAGCATCCCAGCTACAAAGACCGAACAAGATATGATCAAACAATATCTTGATAATGGAGTGTATTTATAAGGTTCTCCCCCTTATAAAGATATAAAGGATCATGCGTACAAACTAGGCCCTTGGCGCATGGTCCTTTTTTACGTCCATTGAACCCATCCCCCCGATCCGGTGAAGGACGG
>WARQ01003963.1_pt1 | contig 14348 bp, 21 predicted proteins | sample 4769161 | NCBI WGS metagenome assembly WARQ01 (sample SAMN08893024, study PRJNA449175) | gut metagenome | isolation source: rumen sample fed with dry roughage | host: buffalo | place: India: Nagpur | collected 2016 | reverse complement strand
TTTCCAGCAGCGGTAAGTCTTCCATTAGCATCCTGATACCGACGAACACCCCACTTCATACCTTTTACACCATAATGCATAAGGTAATCTGAATACGCACGAAAATCGTTAGTTGTGATGTAGTTCTCTGTTTCAGCAGAATGACGAGCTCTCAACACAGGTCTTTTAAGACGTTCGTCCCATTCATAATAATAATCTTTATCGTTATTAGGAATTGTTTTGTTTGGATTATACAATTCTGTTGTTATCTTTGATGTAGGACCAGGTAAACCTAAATTCGGAGTCTCCGATCTTGTCTCTGTCTTTTTACCAAAGTTATCCTGATTAATCTGAGACTTTGTCATACGGAACTGATTTGAGTAATCAGTAGATGTTGATGCCGGACTACTACCATTTTGATTGGAAGCACGATTACGCTTCTCATCCTCCCAATTAGCTTTTTCACGCTCAAGCTGAATTCTAGCTCTTTCTCTCGAAAGTGCATCGTTTTCACGCTTATTAGCACGATCTTCTGCATCATTCTGACGTTTCATAGCTTCATCAAACATCTTGTTATGACGATCTGCTTTATCCCATTCCCACTGAGTATGGGCTTTGGAATAATCCAATTCAGATTTAGCAGCATTTGCTCTCAGCTGATTAAGTTCGAGTGTCGCTTTCTCAATAGCTCTCTTTGTAGCAGCGACCTCTTCAGGAGTCTTAAACGAACCGATGTCGTCAGTACCAAAACCGAGCTTATTTCTAAGCTCTTTGCCAGCTGGTGTATTTAAGAATGCAATAGCAGCATTAGCGTAATTACCTACTGTTATGGCTTTATCAGCTATGTTCTCTGCTTTTCGCCAATTAGCGTCAGATCTTTGTTTCTTGATTTCACTTATCTTATCCTGCCATGCAAAATTCTGCATAGCACGTATCACTTCTTCTTCAGTAAACTTGTCAATATTTCTTTTTAAAAGTTCAGGATCTCTGAGAATTTTTTCTTTCTTAGCCTGTTCTTTAGCTTCTTTTTTACGACGTTTATTCTCTGCTTTTGTCGTTTTACGATCCAGTCGTCTCTGTCCTTCAGGAGTCAACGACCCATCAGGATTCTGATACCGCCGAATACCCCACTTCATACCAAGAACACCATGATGGTATAACTCGTCAATAGGCGGCTTATTGACTATATTAAGGTGTGTAATTTCCTCAATCGGGGGTTTATTGATTAAAGCCAAGCTTGTTTCCAAATCCATACGGTTTCACCGCCCTTTCTTACAGAAAAGAGGGGCCAATTAAGACCCCTCCCAACTGCCATTTTGATGTCTATCAGCTACGAGCAATCTCGATAACAATTGCACTCTTCGGACGAACCAGAGCACCGGAGATACGTGTCTCCATCAAGTACTTCATCTGGTTTACATCGATATCAAACTGCTCGAAGGAATTGATCTCGCCACCACGATCGGTACCTACGTTGTAGTCGGTCGGGTTGAAGATGATCGCTGCTAAATCATAAACAGTTGTGGTGCTTTCCACAGTTACTGAACGGTTGATACCCTGCAGGATTTCAACTTCCTCAACCTCTTTTACGCGGCACTTGGTTGCCAGCTCGTTCTCAGTCTTGTACAGAGGATAGCCCTGGGAATCTTCCAGAAGCAGCATATCTGTCTTGAACTGAGCTGTGGTGTACATCGTCGGATTACCGGATCCCTTGTAGTCGACACGAGCCTTGATAGCTGCACGGATGACTCTCTTTGCACGAGAATCTTCGGTCTCATTTGCTACATACGGCAGACGTACCTTGATGGTAAACAGATCTGCATCGTTGTATACCGGCTTGATGTGATCTTCGGAGATCTTATCTTCGTATGCTGCGGAACGGCCGTCACCAACCAGGATCGCACGAGCGATTTCCTCATTCAGCATACCTCTCATTTCCTGCTTAACCCATGCAACAACGTCAAAGTCGGTGATGTCTACGATATCATCACGATCGAACTTCTGTTTCTTGTACACTGTCTGCGGATCGATTTTTCTCTTCAGCAGGGTGAATACTTCCTCATACTTCTGGTTACCCTTGATGTAACCTTTAGCTCTTGCTTCATCAGCAGTGATGTCTGCGAACATCATCTTAACACGGCTGAACGGGGTGTGATGTACTGCAGAAAGCAGCTTGTTAGCCCAGCCCTGATCTCTCATGATGAACTCCGGAGCACCGCTCGTGAAGTTCTTTACATCCGGGAACAGCCAATCGATGTTTGCGATACCATAGGTCTGGGTGCTGCCGTCCTCGTTGGTCGGATAGTTTGCCGGAGTGATGGCATGAGCCAGAACACCATTCTCATCAGACATATGATGCTTGATGGATTCAGACAGGGAACCGAATCTCTTGATGTCTTTCAGGATCTGCTTACGATCTTCCTTGGAAATCACCGGTCCGTCGGCTACTGCATATTCGCTGTCAAATACGTTGTGTTTCATATTTTTTTCCTCCTCTTTGGAATCTTTGTCGCCGTTAGCTTCTGTCATCATGGCGAGCATTAATGTTTTCTGATCTTCGTTCATAGAATCGAAGATTTCTTTAGCCGTAGGGTCTTTCTTATCGGCTTCTTTCTTAGGTTCCTCTTTTTCGCCTTCATCGGCGTGAGAAAGCTCCTGCTCTCCTTCATTCTGAGTATCATCAACTTCGTCTTCAGACTCAATTGTACCTTCGACATTGTGATAAATATAAGCCTCAGTAATCTCATCATCGTCGAAATCATATTCCATACCCATGGAATGAGCGATAGACGCTGTATCAATAAGCGCCCCCGGATTAGCGCCTGCCAAAACAAGACTTACTTCACGGATAGTACCATGACTTACATTGCGGCCTCCCTGCAAATCATTTGCATAGATAGACAATGCTGCCAGATCGTCATTCTGCAAAGCAAATCGCGCATGCTGCGCCTTCTGTGAATTGTTCAGTTTACAATGGGCAATAACCTGACTGCCAACTTCTTCAAGAACTGCATGCCCAAGAACGTTTTCTACATCCTTATGACCATGGTTCCATACCAGCGGCACCTTTTTGCCGTTGCAGCCTTTAAAAGCGCCCGGCATAAGCGTACGCCCATCGGCACACTTAATTCCATACTGGGTGGCTACACCCTTGAAATCGTATCCGTCTGCCATTTTGATGTTTCTCCTTTCATCAGTTTTCTACTCGCAAGTTAGACGTACGAACCTGCTGTTTCGGTGGTTTATCATCACCAGTACCTTCATCCGTAGTGATCGGATTAGCTATTTGCTCCTCGGTCTTGTTAAGATTCGGGTTACTCAGTTCATCCGCACGAACGTCATCTACCGGCTTATATCCTATAATAGATCTGAGTTCGTTGGAGCTGAGAACCTGAGCTCTTGTAAACTTGTCCGCAATGTCTGCAATGTTAGCTACCGGTATCAACTTAAACGGATTCTGGATAAAGAACACAGATTGCCCCTGCGTTATAGCGGTTGGTGTCAACCATTTGCGAGTCATTTCTTCTGTAATGGCCGAAAGAGTCGGCTCTATCACATTATTACGATAGTTCAGCATCTGCTGTTCATCTGCCGTGCCTTTCAAGATCTCTTCCGAGATACCAAGTTGAGAATAAAACATAGTGGTCAGATACTCAATCTGAGTCAAGAGATTATTCTCCAAAGGTCTGTTAAGCTGTGTGATCTTTTCAGTCGCATCAGCCCAAGCTACACCATAAGTAGACCCATTCAATTGAGTTTCAAGATCTTTTCTACGCTCTTCTGCTTGTTTTCTCTTAAGAGGGCTCTTTACTTGATAAGGAAACTGGATGATGAGGTCAAGCTTACCAGCGCTCAACTGCTCGTCTACAGAGTCCAACAGATTCAATTTGTTGATCAAACGGCGCCCGATAGAATTCTTCTCGTTCATCACATTATAAAACGGATTCTCGATAATCGCGACGCACTTTTTGGGGAGTGTCATTTCCCTTTTTTGTCCGGTTCTATCGTCATACAACTCAACACGAACATGTCTCGGGAACCATTGCTTAATTTTTGCTGTGCGCATCTCGTAAATCTCATAAGAATCAACGATTGTCATGTCGGCAGACGTATAGGTCGGAACCACGGCCACAACACCTTCGTCGAACATGCTCAATACAATGTCCTGAATCAGCGAACGACCAGTTTGGTCAATGTTTGCCGATATGTTGAGACAACTGTTAAGCTCTGAGTCAATAGTCTCTTCAAAGAAACCATCATTATTCTTTCTGACATGCTCTATTGTTACAGCTGCTGTATCGATGGCAATTCGAGTGTAAATTGCATTAACAATAGACTTCTCACCGCCAAAGTACAATCTAGACTTATCCGGACGAGTAGAGTACCCAGGTCCATAATTCTGTTTATAAGTCGGGTCTCGTCCCCTAAAGACGTCCCAGGCTTTCCTAGCTCGATCTGCTATTGACGCCATTTAACTGTCCTCCTACTTAAATAGTTGATTGTCAACCATGTTTTTTACCTGATTATACAATTGTACTAATCGATCAACCTTAGCCTGATTACCATAAGCGGCAGTCTTTGTGAATGGATTACCATTTTGGTCCATTCTGGTCATTTTATTGAATTCAGCCTGTGCCTGTTTTAATTGGGAATATGCTGCAGTCATACAATTAGTACATGTCTGAACCACTCTGTCATATTCTTGTGCTGCCTGTGATTTTCTCGATTCTGTCACAGCAACACCCCAACTATGCTGTAGAACCTGTTCATTGTAAGCTTCTGAAAACTCTCTGAAATCCATACTTTACCTCCTATTCAAATGAATCTTTGTTTACTTTATAGGCCACCCAAGCATCCAAAAGTGCCGCCACGTTATCGATCTTCTCCTCGTAGCGCTTCTTAAGTAACTTGCGGTTACCATTTGTATCCTCCAGCGTTATACAGTTACCCATAGCAAACTGCATTAATAACTGGTCAAAAATCAGTTTGCGATCTTCTGCCAAATCCTTCAATTCTCCCAAAGGGACAGACTCAGTCTTGACACCCTGAGGCACTTTCTCTATGCCAAATTCGCCATGCTCAGTCGCCCAACGCAAGATAAACTCTTTAGCATTATACGGGTCGTACCCTAAACATTCTACATCGTATTCGTTAGACTCAATGTACTCATCCAAATCGTCATATACGTCAGACATGTTAAGTACTGATCCTTCTAAGACCACTAAACTGTTTTCTCTCATAAATTCTTCGTACTTCTCTCGTGCCGCTCTAGGTAGTTTTTGCAATGTGCGCGACGAAATATAACTGCGAGTCTTTACGCCGTATTCGTCACCGCCTAAAGGAAAGAGGAACGTGAAAGCACAGAAGTCGTCACCCTGTGACATATCCGCACCAAGAGCGCAAGGCATTTGCCAAAAATCATGGCGGCGATGTGGCTTAGTTTCTTCATAAGTAAAGAAGTATGTATAGCCTTCCATAGGTATTCCGAAACGTTTAGCCAAAATATCATTCCTTGCTGCCGGTGCATTCTCTGCTCTTTCTACGTCCCTCTCATAAACCTCATAGGATACAGTAATTCCAAGGTTAGGATTGGCCTTCAACCACATTTCCTCGTCAGCGACTTCACTGACGTCGTCAAGTCTGTAATACCAGATAGAGATATGGGGTGCCCGGTATTTACCCTTGAGTATGTCCATGAGTTCCATTTTGATGGTATCGCCAACACCGTTTCTGACAGTACCTTCTGAAGATGTAGCCAAGATAAGATAGTCATCAAGCTTGGACGAACCCTGCTCAATAGCACCTATTACATCCTCTCTAGTATCTCCAGATAGCCATTCATCCACAGTGGCAACCTTGTTTCTAAATCCCTGTACCTTATCTATAGACATAGGGACTATTCTCAAAATCGAGTTTGTCAGCGAGTTCTCTATACCCTTCTTGGATGAGAACAATTTCTGCCGCAATGCCCTATTGCCTGTCGTGTTCTGAAGTGAACCATATGTCAAAAGCTTAAACACTGGTCCTCTCGCTCTGGCTATAGCCGTACGCAATGGTTGTAAGACCTCTTCTGATTGTCTCATTGTCGGGGCTGTCGTGATTTGGTCTGTTGTATCCTCGTCAACCACTAAATGATAAGACTGAATGGTCTCAGCATACATGGTTTTAGCAGCACCTCTGGCCACTATCAGATACTGTTTCTTTGTTAACCGCTGCTTAACTCGCTTTGTGGCGTACCTTCCAGGTCTTCCGTCTTTACCCCTGATGTACACCGTACGATCTTCGAAATAATACCATCCGTAGATCTCTTCTGCCCATAGCTTAAAGCTATCCAGCAACTCCATAGGAGAACCATCAGTTAAGGTAAGTTCGGAATTGCAGAATTCCACGTATCCGTCCATCGCGTCTTCATCGTAATAATAACGAGGATCTTCGATTAACGCGTCAATTCTTCTCATTTCCATGGCGATGTATTCGTTAACTGGAATCTCGCCATTTATTACCTTTTCCCTAAATTCCCCGTAGTATTTAGGAGTCGCTGTATTTGATAACATGTCTTACTCCTTCAGTACCTTTCTGTGATTTCCAACCATGCTTCTTCCGCTAATTTATCGAAGATTGGTTTAAGGGCAGGATTGATGTAATCAACACCCTCTACCCATCCTCCGTTACGAGTAGCGTGCCCGTATTGTAGCATTATAGCTACGTTACACCAATCATCCACGACATTGGAGTTGGTGAATGTAAGCGTGATAAGACCTTTCTCCTTGTCCTCAACTATCTCATAATTCCAGGACAGTGCAGTCTTACCTGTATCTTTCGGGGTAGCGTCAATTAGAGCCATAACCCCTTCATGTCCATATCTATTAAGAAGGTTTAGATAATCCTTCCGCAACAGATGGTTCAAGAACTTTGTAGTTCTTGAGAAGTTGCCTGTGTGTTTGAAATATGATCCCATGTTTTCACCTCGTATAATGACAATAGAACACTACAAAAAGGAGGTAGTTAATATGAAGAAAATTATTGGTATCATGGTAATAACGATGGTGGTTTGCGTGACTTTCATGATTGAGGGTGCGTTGATTGCTATAGGCATGATGCGCCAAGGAGTGTCTTTTGAGACACCGACTGGCGTAGTGTTTGAGATCGAGACAGAGGGACATAACTTTGAGCTTGTCGGTGAATAACCGGCAGGCTGGGGCTCATACCCCTTCTGTTTTTTCACTCAATATTTTTTTTAAACTTCCATTTTGATGTCCCATCATCTGCTGAATCATACGGGCACGCTGACAAGCTGCTTCATACTGCTGCTGTGTAACTTTACCCTGATTCATAAGATTCTGAATCATCTGTTCGGGGTTCATCCCTGTGGCCTTAAGATTGTTAAGGTCATTCTGGAACTTTTGGATGTTAAACCCATTGTTCTGTTGCCCAGTCATACCAAACATCGTACTAGCCATTGATCACACCGTCCTTTCTCAAGTTTCCGATAATGGAATTGAGTCTGTTGATCTGACGCTGGAACTTTTCGTCCAGTTTGTCAATCGCCTCCTGGAAGTCAGGTTGCTGTTGTGTCTGCGCCGGCTGAGTAGTCCCGCGCTCAGTGTAGTCAAATGTTCGAATTGTCACATTACCCGCCTGGTCAGCTGTCTTCATATAGAATATGTCTGCAGTATCATCCCAAAGCCTTAATGTCGATCCAGGCTGTATTGGATAGGACTGTGCTGCCTGCTCTCCGTGAACATAAACATCGTTCTGCTGCGGAGCCTGTACTAACGGCTGCTGATATGGCTGAAACGAAGAATACCCTACAGGAGGGTATTGGTATTGATAAGGATTGATTGGTGGCATTTCGTTCCTCCTTTACATAAATGGTGGTCTTTGTTTTGTTTCTATTTCTGTTTTTCCTATCACTTTGTAGTGGTAGTAATACATCTGCCAGTTATCCCCGAACACGGATTCCAGGTCGGCATACGTTGCACGGTATTTACGAACATCAAAGACATTCGGATCGAGTACATCCGAAATATCTACACCTTCTACCATAGCCTTAGGCCACGGATCGAGCTTTTCTTCTTTAGTCACGACCACAGACCAATCTGGCTTACCATATCCTGCTATGCTTTTGTCATTTAAGGAATACGAGCGAGACTGAACCTTGTTTGAAGAATTACCTTCGATGGTATATACGAAAGTTTCTGTAACATTGACTACTATACCAGTATGGTTGATACGTTCGGAATTCTTGAAAAATATCTGATCTCCTACAGCAGGAGATTTGAAGAATCTTCCTGAACTCTTATAGAAATTAGCAGAGGTTGGTGTATATGCCGACCATCCGCCTAACATCTTTTTAGCATTGTCTTTACCAAATGTATGGATGAAGCACCAGTCGACGAACATATCACACCACGCTGCTCCCTGCGAGTACGGAGATCCAATGAGATTAACCAGATCTCTTGCATACTTGGTAAAGTTGCCTTTTCCAGCATTGGCTGTCTTATAATCGAGGTTTTTATTCGATGCTTTTTCCATGTATCCAATCTCGGCTGATGCCGTCGAGATCAGTTTCTTTATAACCTGATTTTCTGTCATCTTTTCTCCTCTCTAAACCATACGTAGATAGGTTTCTCATTTGAAGAGTCCCAGGAATCGTAAATATCACCGTTGACAATCGTACAACAATGACTTCCGAAACCTAGAACAAACGTTCCTCTAGGATTGTCTTCTGCGAAGTCTGCTGCAGAATATCCTATAGGAGTTGTGTCGGGGACGATGACTCTACGAAAGCCATTAGCTCTGAGTACAGCGCCCCAAACCCAATCTTTATGTGGTAAATCACACATGTTCTTTGAAAATTCGCTTAGAATGTCGTGGGCATCATCCCACGAAATATTTAACGCTTTGGAAATGGCCCTAACCGTGCAGTCACCAGTAGACAGACCGCAAGGATTTGGGTTGTATGGTACGTACATAGTTAGGACCTCCTTTTAATTTCCATGACTAGTCAAGAATAGGTGAGAACCGTCATCTATCTTAGTCTTAATAGTGTTTTCGCATTCGATTATTGCTATGCGAACATAGTATTGCTCAGACTCGAAATATGCATAGTATTTGTTCTGACTATGGTAATGTGCTGTTTCATATATCTTTAACAGCTTTTCCGTATAACCAAAACACACTCCAGCATTAAGGTAATGGTTTACAAATGGAGATTCGTGCTCTTTCTCTATTCTTGCTGAAATGATCTTAGGATACAGATACTGTGATCCATTGAACAAAATATCACAGTTAAAGAGCTTGAATGTTTCTATAAACCTATCATCGATTGACTTTAACATCACTACATCATTTGCATCGAGCACCAAAGAATACGGAGTAGTTACTTTAGACAGAGCTTCCTTAATTAAAGGAAGTTTATCTGTCTTTTTCCACTCACCTTCGAAATCTTTCGCTGAGTTAATATAGTTGACACCGGATCTATTTAACTGTTCAATAAGCGGACAGTTTTCCTCGGTATCTTTGGTAGATGTAGTGATTAGTGTTACATTATCAGGAATCTCAATGTTAATCCATTTGTTACGACATAAATATCCGCCTATATGCTTCTTACCTTCGCCTGGTAAGTGAATGATGTAAGCTTCAATAGGAATACCAAGTGAGTCCTGAATAGGAATTATGCCATCCATTCTGTTACGGTGTCTGTCCAGTCTTTGATCTGATTATCCCAAAGCATTAAAATTCCTTCTTCATCTTTATTACTCTCTTCTAGACTTGGCATAAATTTTTTAACATAATCATTACCAAAACCAGAAATTTCTTGTTTATAATGTATTATTATCATAGCATTACTAGTAAAACCTTCGAAAATACCTTTTTTACGCCCATCTCCAGCATAACTGTAAGGTATCTCATTTATTCCAGTCATTATTTTTTTATTTAAACAATAAGTAAGTAATGCATATAATGATGTTATTTGTGAACTCACTGGAGATAATACTGTAAAACGAATTCTTCCAATGTCAAGATCTTGTGTGTAACTAAGAGCACCATTTTTAAGGTCAGCTATTAATCCTTCAGCGCTGTAGCCATCAACAATCCATTCTTCCCAATCACCATTTACAGAGGTCCTATGAATACCTACTGCCATAGCGGTATTACCATTTCTTAAAGCATCGTGAACATCATTTTCATCTATAATTTCTTTCATAGATTTAAGATTAAAACTAATTTCATGCAGATAATACCTCATTCCAGGGGTAACATCAGTCCATTGNNGTCCATTGTATAATATTCTTAACAATGGGAGATGTCTGACTGCCAACCGATTCAAATAGTTTATTTCCATCAACAGATGTTTTAAAACAAGGAATTCCACTCAAATCAACATATGTAACGTAACCATAATAATTACCATCATCGGTATATAATGGATCATTAACTGACCAACTATTTCTGCCTTCGCTCCAGCAATATTTTGTTGGAGATAATCTTGTCATTTGCTGCCATAGGGATTTTTGTACTATTGAGGCTTTGTACATGTGTCCATTTTTGAATAGATCTGTACTTTGTCCCTCATATAATACCATTTGATCATTGATAGGATTGGACGGCATAGATGTTACTGAAATTAAACGCTTTTTAATCTCATTAGCATACCCTGTAAACAGCGTTTCTGCATCGCCATAGCTTACAAAATTCTTAGTGCTCATAGCAAGCACCTCCTTTTATTAATCCAACAGAGCCAGGAGTGCGTTTACCTGAGCTGTGGTCAGGGAATCCGGCTCAGCTGATCCAATAAGCTCTTCTACAGTAGTAGCGTCTACTTCTGTAGCATCCCATGCAGTATCTGCAGTATGAGCTGCTTTAAACTTATAAAGCTTATCATTGTGCATAACAATGTCACCGATAGCATAAGCCTGAGTGGAATCAAACTGATCTGCGATAGAGTCGCGAATATCGTCGATTCTATCATTGATACCGTCAACATCAATAAAACCAGACGGAATATCGAACTCATAGAACAGATCACCTACATAATATGTCTTGCCCACAGCCGGTTCTGTTTCTGTGGTAAGGACGTACTTGTTATTTACCAACTCATACCAACCTTCAGATGCCGGATTCTGACCAGTCGGATCTGCTACAGCTTCATATGTACTGCAATCTGCTACAGCTACGTTCGTTCCGGCAGGATACTTCTTACCAATGCCCTCTACGAATCTGCTGTCGGTCGTGAATGCTTCATTCATGTTGTACGTATAACCAACCATAGCTGCAGTCAGGGTAGACGGCAGGTTAGCAAATGAACTGCTTCCACGAAACAGAAATCCAGACGCCTGAGAATTCAGTCTCTGTGCGATCTTATTGGTAAGTGTTGTTGCCTGTGTGTAATCTACAAAATTCTTTACGCTCATTTGAAATATCCTCCTTAGGACAGTGCTGTAAGCAGTGCATTCATCTGCTCGTTTGTTAACGGTTGCATACCGAGATCGTCAAAAGACTTATCGCCTTTTAATGTAACCCCGTTTATTTGAGGTAGATTGGTCAACAAGTTGTAGTTTGTTGTACCGCCACCGCCTCCACCTCCAGCTTCAATCGCTTCTTTGAGTTCCAGTAATAGATACTCAAGTCTTGACTGAGGAAGGTTTTCATACTCTGTGCCATTTATAGTCGCAATAAGAATTTCTTCTGCACGGCTCTGAGGTACCATGTCTTCTGCCATTTTGATGCCTCCTTATTCTGGTTTGTTAAGCGGGAGCTTCTTCACTTCTTCGATCACTCGTTTGGCCGATCCGTTTCCTCCCATCATTTCGTAAGGCTTGTATAAATAGTCTACGAGATTCTCATACTCGTCTCTCGTGATCCATCCTCGTTCGATGTAATGCATCCCAAGATACATGATCCTATCGTGACCCAACCCAATTAGCATCTGTGCTCTAACATCTTTCTTGTCCATGATCTTCATTACAACAGCCCAGACACCAGAAGATGCCAACACAGATACCAAGATAGTTATTAATGCTTCTAAGATAGTCATTTGTTTGTCCTCACTCTAATGTTAATAGATCCTTTCTTTGAAAGTTCCTCTATATACTCAGGAGTGATGCTCTTATCAAATGACAAGCCTGCCAAAGCATAAGCATCGTCTGCTTTAGGATTGACAAGCAGTTCACCGTTAGTAGTGGCTTCCGGCAAACCAGTCGCGATTGATGTTAAGATTGACATAATGCCTGCGACGAGACTAACCGAAAGCAGTTTCAGCCAATCTACATCTGATAACGCCATACCGACTGCAAGGAATGATAGTGCTGTTTGAGCCATTGTTCTGATAGCTCGGATCATGGCTGCTATGAGCCATTCTTTTCCTCTGTTTTTCATGTCATTTCCTCCTTTCTTTATTTGTGTAAAACAGGGGGTAACTTATCTGAAAGGGATATTTATAGGAGAATCTTATGGTATGTTATAGCTACCCCCTGTTGTTACCTAAGTTACAGGACACTATGGTTGTAAGATTAAAAGTCTTATCCAAAATAGTTTGCTGTAAGTGTCCCAGTTTGTTAAGTGTTTTTATACATCTGTTGATGTTCCGTCCAAATCAACCCAATGGTTCAGACGCCACAATTGTTCATCTCTCTTCTCTTTTAGAGCTTCTAAGACAAAGCTCATACGAGGAGGATCAAAAGCACATCGTACATCAAGATAGACAAAAGTTTTAACTAAGTTAAGCCTCTTGTCATCTCCTATGAAGTCGTGCCAGGTTGCTGTATCATCAGTAATCTCAAAGCCTGCCTTGGGTCCAACACCCAATTGAGTCAGTGTTGCAAGACTTGAATTAATGAAGATAATGATGTCTGTATCGAAAGACGAATCATACGTCGGATCCAGACCGCCAAGCATCTGCTTGATTGAAAGTAGGATAGAATCTATTACTTCCGGCATAATCAGCCTCCTTCGGTATAAACCTTAATGTATGACTTCATTACCCAGCCAATTCTGCCAGGAGCTGTCTCGACCTTATACCATCCCTCCATTTCGTCAAGAATCTTAACGACAGATTTTTCAGAGATGAGGTACATAATGTCACCTTCCGGCTTGGTTCGCACACGGAGTTGATTGACACCAGTGACAACACCCTGTTTGACAACAGGAATATCTGTAACTGGGGTTGGTTTTACTTCCGGTTCTTTTTCCGGTACATTCTGAATCTTTTCATTGTCATTTTCTTTTACCTCCGGTCTTGGAGCGAACTTTTCAATTCCCTCACTACCAAATGTCTCCTGAATAGACTTTGTTTCTTTCAACTTCTTGTATTTCTCCCGACCCTCTCTTGTGTCGAGATCAATTGTTCTGAAACCCATTTGAAAATATCCTCCTTTACCATAACTTTGTGTCTCCAGGTCTTCTTTCCACAAACTCGGTTCTTGGTAATAGCGAAATATCACCGTAATGAATCGCTTCGTGGGTCCTATAGCTGCAGCAGATGAAGTTTTCGAGATCAAACAGATCGTCTCCACCTTCTTCTAATTGCTCTAATGTCATAGGATTGATGTGATGGACTATGATCTTGTCAAATATCTCTCGGTCTTCAATACCGAGGTCACATCCATTGTCTCGGAGTATTACATTACGTCTCAGGTTCTTCCATTCAAGTGAATGATAGAAGCTCTGATTAAATATCCGATCCCATCCGAATGTTTCTTTGCCGACACGACCATCTAACTTGAGGTATTCGAAGCGATCTTCGAAAGTTTTGAGTTTGATGAGCTCAGAATATCTCTTAGTCCCAGTCTTCATCGTCATCATCCTCTTCATCTTCGTTTCTATGACCTCTGTAGCGTTGCATAGAAGACATAGCTTCTGACATGAGTGCCTGCAACTCGTCACTTTTCTGAATAGACACCTTCTTCGCTTTTGTAAGCTCAGTATCTGCGGCGAGTTTCTCTGTTTCGTACTGTGCACGTGCCGTTCCCATCTTCAAAAAATGAGTTATGACACTTGGAGATGCTGTTCCTTCGTCTAATTGACGTTGGGCGAGCTCATAAGCTGATTCAATACACCTTCGTTCAGCTGCTTCAGGTGATAAGGCTGGCGGGCGACGTCTAGATTCACGTTTTACTGCCATCAGATCACCTCCTTTTGCAAACTCAAATATAGTTTGCTTGTACTTTTGGTGGCTTTCATACTTCTTGTCCTCCTTTTTAGTTTTACTCNNTCTTTAGAGTTTTGATAGAGAATTGGCCAGTTTCACCGCACTTTTACCGTGCCGAAAGGAGGACCTTTGGGCTGCCACCGACCCATTTGGATCCGCTGGACAATTCTCTGTCAAAACTCTAAATATAAATGAACCCTCCGGGGAATTTTTGAGG
>WARQ01000894.1_pt2 | contig 14398 bp, 11 predicted proteins | sample 4769161 | NCBI WGS metagenome assembly WARQ01 (sample SAMN08893024, study PRJNA449175) | gut metagenome | isolation source: rumen sample fed with dry roughage | host: buffalo | place: India: Nagpur | collected 2016 | reverse complement strand
TGATAGCTGACCTTCACAATCTCGGAGGTGAAGAACTGTATATGTATTTCACCGCCCATACCCTTGGAGATGACCAAGGAAGGGGAGTGAAAACGACATGCTGACAGAGAGTGAATGATGTGTTTCATGCGATCAACCTTTAACCGAACCTGCTGCGATGCCAGAGAAGAAGAACCTCTGGAAAGCCAGGAAGACTATGATGACGGGAATTATGGCAATGGTGGTCATGGCAAGCAGGTCCGACCAGTTGATCTGCAGCTGACCGACGAAGTTCGCCAACGCCTGCTGGATGGTCTGCTTGCGGTTGTCGGTGATGACGATCAAGGGCCAGAGGTAGTCGTTCCAACGCCACATGAAGCTGAAAATGGCGATGGTGGCGACAATGGGCTTGCTCATGGGAAGAATGAGGCGGAAGAAAATGGTATGTTCTCTTGCCCCGTCAATGCGGGCAGCCTCGATCAGTGAGTTAGGCAGTGTCACCAAATACTGACGGGCAAGGAATACCCCTGTAGGAGTAGCTGCCGGTGGAATGATGATTCCCCACAGCGAATTCAGCATTCCAAGGCTTTTCAGCTGAAGAAAAATCGGGATCATGATGACCTGCAGCGGAATCATGAGGGTTGCGATCATCACCGTGAAGATGATGTCCCTGCCGGTGAAAATGTATTTGGCCAAGGCATAACCTGCCATCAGGTTTATCAATACCGTAAGAGCGGTGGAAACAACCGCAACGAAGACCGTATTTGAGAAGTATACCGGAAAGTTTCCTGCCGCAAGGCTGGAAACATAGTTCTCAAGCGTCCAATCCTGGGGGATGAAGGTCAGAGGAACCCGGAACAGCTCGCTCTGGGGCTTGAAGGAGGAGAGAACGACCCAAAGCACCGGTAGCAGGGTGATAAGGGAGAGCAGGATTAACACGGTGTAGTGCAGTGTTTTGGAAATAGGTTGCTTATTCATGTGATGCCTCCCTTCCGCTGAGTTTGAACTGCAGGACGGTGAAAAGGGAGATGATGAGCATCAACACGATCGACATGGCGCTTGCATAGCCCATGCGATCCTCCAGGAAGGCCACCTGATAGACCTGTTGGACGATGAACTTGGTGGCGTAGCCCGGTCCTCCCTTGGTCATCACCGAAATCAACTCATATGCCTTGAAGGAGGCGATGGTGGCGAGCACCAGCACCACCAGAAGCGTACTTCTAAGAAGCGGCAGTGTGATGGATGTAAAGGTCTTGGGAGCAGAGGCTCCGTCAATTTTTGCAGCCTCGTAGAGCTCAATGGGAATGGCCTGTAGTCCCGCGATGAGGACGACCATATAGTAACCGGCCTGTGCCCAGATGGAGACGAGGATGATGGAGACCATTGCCAACTTGCTGTCGGTCAGCCAACGGACTCCGTTGCCTCCAGCGGCGCGAAGCAGATAGTTGATGATTCCCATCTCATCACCAAGGATGAAACGCCAGGCGATACCGACGGTTATCATGCTCAAGAGCGACGGTATGTAGAAGAGGGAACGAAAGAGTTTCTCGCCCTTGATGGTATTCTTATAGAGCAGCAAGGCCAAGGCCAATGCATAGACCATGATCAAGGCGACGGTGAAGAAGGAGTACACAATCGTATTGCTGAAGGTCTTCCAGAATACTTCATCACCAGCCAGTTCAATGAAGTTATCAAAGCCGATGAAAACCGGAGTGGTGAACACACCCCACTCAGTAAAGGACATCCTCAGGCCTTGGATGGCCGGGATGATGATGAACGTCCCAAAGATGAGAATGTTGGGAAGCAGGAAGAGCAGCGGGGCTGCTGTCTGATGAAAGTTTCCCTTGGTATGTCGTTTCATAGGAATCCTGAAAGGCAGGCAGCCCTGCCGGTCTGAAGGATCGGGCTCCTCCTTGGTGGAGGAGCCGATATCCATAGTGCAGGTTACTTAAAGAACGTTGCGCCTCTGTTGTCAACATTGGCCACAGCCTGTTCGGCGGTGATGTTGCCAAGCAGCACTTCCACGATCTGCTCGCGGATGTAGGTGGTGACCTTGCTCAGGTTGGTATTCTTCCACTCGTTTGCGGTGTAGGCCGGGGTGACCTTCAGCTCTTCGAGGAAGACCTCAAAGTCGCCGCTGTTGGAAGGATAGGAGACCTGTGCATCGTTGCGTGAAGGGATGTTGAAGGTGTCGCGGCTGTACATCTCGTTGTGAGACTTGTCAGCAAAAGCGGCCATGAGCTTGAACGCTTCTTCCTGGTTCTTTGCTCCCTTGAAGGAGGCAACGAACTTTCCACCGGGAACGGAGGAATTGATCGCGCCCTTGGGCATGCGTACAGCCTTCCATTCAAAGTCCTTCACGTTCTTGTTGTAGGTGTTGATGTTCCAGCTGCCGCCGATATGACCGGCAACAAGGCCCGCCTGGAAGAGCTCGGCAGGGTTCTCGGAGCCGAGCCATACGCTCTTGGGCACCAGACCTTCGTCGTGCAGATGCTTGAACCACTTCAATGTTGCAATGGTACCGGGGTTGTTGAACTTGATGTTCGACTGGTCCTCATTGAGGAAACGGCCGTTCCACTGGTACATGAGCGTAGAGAAGCGGTGCGGGGTGAAGTCAACGGCAAGACCGTACTTCATTGCAGGATTGGCTGCGATGACCTTTTTGACGATGGTTTCCCATTCACTCCATGTCCATGTCTTGCTGACCTCATCCACATCGATGCCGGCCTTGTCGAATGCAGTCTTGTTGACCAGCATGCCGTTGGCTGTTGCTTCGGTGGGGTAGGCGATGAACTTGCCTTCCTTGTTGGTGGCGAATGCCACCATGGAGGGCAGGTACTGCTTCTTCACCGCCTCGACATCGGCGACGTGATTCTCGATTGGCTCCAGGCTGTCGACAACCACCGACAAAGTGTTGGTGGTGATACGTGCAAGGTCGGGAGGGTTGCCGCCGCTGATCATCAGCTTGAGTTTCTGGTCATACTCGTTGTAGGCGACAATCTGGAGGTCCAACTTCACATGCGGGTTGGCCTTCAGGTAGTCATCCATGGTCTTCAGAAAGACATCGGACTCATTGGCGTCATTGAACCACAATACCGAAAGGGTCACATCTTTTTTCGCACCCTCTTCCTTGGTTCCCGCTGCAAACATAGCCGTAGTGGCGAGCAACAGGATCATCAATGTCACGATTACTTTTTTCATGCAGATCCTCCTTATTTGGATTAGCAAATTTACGCAAAACGTTTTTACTTTTTTAGTATAGGTCCACGTTTCTTCATTTGTCAAGGATTGGTTGTACAAGAAGAACACGATGAACGCATGGAAATATCGGATGATTGCAACAAAGGGGAAGCCTCATCAGCTTCCCCTTTGTCATGTAAACACACAAAGAATACGGTTGCAAATCCTAGATTAATTCCAATGTGGCCTCAAACTCCTTGTCCAGCGGATACATCGGCCTGGGCAGGTTCTTGTAGGGAAGCCGCTCGAATAGCTCGTCGGAGGAACCTGTGGTAAGTGCCATCATCGAGCGCTTTGCGATGGCGCGGATCTCCGGCTCAAGGTAGCCAAGCTTCACCACGATCGCCTTCCTCTGCTTGGGCTCGGCTCCCAGGACCCTCATCATCTCGGGGTCGTAGCAGCCCACATGCTTGCTCGCCACCACCACATCGACACCCTCTACATCAAGAAGGGCGAGGTCGGCGCCGTTGGCCCCCTCCCACTGTTCTTTCAGTGCTTTTACGGTTGCCTTCGCTCTGACTGGTTTACTCTTGACGGTGTCGAACTTCGCTCCGAGCAAACACTCAAAGCTTGCACCCACGCCTTTCTCGAAAGCTTCCCTGACCACCTGCGGGTCGTAGAAACCCTGATAGAGCAGGGGTGGGTCGAGCTTGGAGAGGACGGGGTCGGAAAGAATGAGTGAAAGGAAATTGGTGACATCGCCGCTGCTTCCTGCAGTGGGGTTGTCCCCGCTGTCGCTGATGACCACCGGGTATACACCGCTCTCAATCGATTCTCTGGTTGCCTTCAGGGCATCGGCGGGCATCCTCGTCTCGTTGTAGAAGCCGAACTCCTTCCTCCTGGACCAGAAGATCTGTGCAAGCTCCTTTGCAAGGAGGTCTGCTTTGTCTTGGTCGTCCTGGGTCACCACCACCGCATGCACCGCGTTCTCCTTCCCGTCGGCCCAGGGGAAGCCCAAAAGGTAGGAGCAGGCGAGTACGCCTTGCTGTTGTTCCCTTGATCGGAGTTCTTTGATCAGGCTCTTCATCGGCTCGACCGAGGTCTCGCTCTGCTCGCCTGCGATGAGCATGGGGATGCGCACCGCCGCCATCGTCGGCTTCTTTCCCATCTCCAGGGTGCGGATGACCATCAGGGCTGCATGGATGCCCGTCTCGTAGGTGTCGGTGTGGGGGGCGCACTTATAGCCGACGAAGCCGTCGGCGGCATGGCGCATCCTTCTGGTGAAGGTTGCATGCATGTCCAGGCTGGTGAACAAGGGAGTGGTCGGATGGACTTCTCTTATGGCCTGGAGCAGGTCCTGCTCGGCCTCCCCGAGATTCTGCACGCGCATGCTGCCGTGCAGCGACAGGCAGATGGCATCGATCGAGCCGGCTTCCTTGAGCTTCTGCAACAACTCAGCTTTCAATTCCTGGTAGTAGTCATGGTCCCACACCCCGTTGGGCACCGCACGGGCGACCAGACTGGGGATTACCTCATATCCAGCAGCCACGAGGGTGTTGATGATGCCGCTGTACGAGCTCTCTCTTTTAGTGAACAAGTCCGCTCCCCTGGTGACCCAGATCTCGTCCCTGCCGGTGATGATGGGGTTGAAGGTGTCGCTCTCGTGGTGGAGCCCTCCTACGAATACTCGCTTTTTCATCGCTTTGCCCCCACGATGGCTCCCACCCGGCCGGCATCGGTGTGGCTGATGCTGAACTCGGCCTGCCTGAGCATGCCGCCCATGTAGATGTGCTCGGGGCGGTAGGTCATCTTTGACTCGTAGGTGCCCGGGACGAACACGTGGTACTCCTTGGCCCCTACCTGCTGCTGCAGGTAGGCGAAGTTGCGCTCGGTGATGCCGCAGCCGGGCATGACGATGATCCTGTCCCCGGCCTGCCTCACCAGCATCTTCAGCGTTTCGAGTCCCTCGATGACCGTGGCCTCAAGACCGCTGGTCAGAAGGCGGTCGACTCCTAGGTCGATGAGGGTCTCAAGAGAACGACTGGCGTTGGGAGTCATATCGAAGGCGCGGTGGAAGGTGACCGAACAGGGCCTGGCAAGGGCGATGATCTCCTTGCTCCTCTGTACATCAATCTCACCATCGGGGGTGAGGATGCCGAAGACGATGCCGTCTGCCCCCGCCTCCCTGAAGAGCCTGACATCCTCCTTCATGGCCTCGAACTCGAGGTCGCTGTAGCAGAAGTCGCCCCCGCGCGGCCTGATCATGACGTTCATGGCAATCTTGCTGTGCTTTCGGGCTGTCTTGAAGGCGCCAAGCGACGGGGTGGTGCCACCCTCGAAGAGGTCGGCGCAGAACTCAACGCGGTCGGCTCCGCCGGCTTCGGCTGCCAGTACGCTCTCAATCGATTCCAGACAAATCTCAATCTTCATAGTGTTTCTTCCTTTCTCAGTACCAGTCGTATGGTGGTATCGACAAGCTCGCTTCTCTTCAGCTCATCGCCGATTGTATGCAAACAAATTTCATGAGTTCCTTTCTTCAGCTGTAAACCAGTGATGAAAAAATCAGAAGTGCGGCCCTTTTGGAGGGAACTGCAGTAACGATTTCCTCCAACCTCAAGGCAGAGCTTTTGCTCCTTGGCAATGCCTTGCTCACTCAGCCACCCGATGGAAAGCCTGGTGTCCTCATCCAGCTCAAGGGTCCAGCAAAGGGTGGTGGGGATGGGGCGGTAGGAGTAGTACTCTGTTCCCGTATAACGATGGAGCATCAAGGGCTTGGGACAGGCTTGGTCTGGGAGTACTCTTGGAAGGGTTCTCTTCATCGTCTCTCTTCTCAGCGGCTCTTTGGCAAGCTCGTCTCCAATCCCCTCAAGCACCTCCTGCTCAAAGCCCTGGATGGCGCCATTTCCCATCAGACCGATGTTGAGCAGGTAATTGCCACCTTCCTTCACGACACTGCGGGCAGTATTGGTTAGTTCCTTGATTTTCTCATCCCTGTTTCCACGAACCTGCCAGCTGCGGTATCCCCACGTCTCCTTATAGATGGATGCCGGGGTCTGCCACGGACAATTCAAAGGGACGGTGGGCAGCTGGTTGTCTCCCATCGTCAAGAAATCCTGCTTGTCGTTCCAGATTCTCCCATTGACCATGCAGGTGGGCTGCAATCTCTGTACCAGATCGTAGACTTCCTGGCTCTGCTCGTCTGTGGGAGCTCCCATATCCATCCACAGCTCACAGATGGATCCGTAGTTGGAAAGAAGCTCGGTAAGCTGGGCGATGTTCAGCTTCTGGTGAGATTCAGGGATTTGGTCGCTGTTATGACTGCTGATGGGCAGGGCATCGGCGAAGTGCCAATCGATCCAGGAAAAGTAAATTCCGAAGGCAAGCCCTTGGTTCCGACACTCGTCGCTGAGGTCCTTCACGATATCGCGCCTGCAGGCGGCTTTGGTGCTGTTGTAGTCGGTGGTGGCGGTGTCGAACAAACAGAATCCATCATGGTGCTTGCTTGTAATAACCAGATACTTCATTCCAGCCCGCTTTGCCGTAGCAACAATATGCTTTGGATCAAACTCAGGAAGGTTGAACTGGCTGGTCAAAGCCTCATAGTCGGCCTGGGGCAGGTAGCCGTGGGAGAGTATCTGCTCGGAGTAGCCCCGGGTGATGGGTTTTCCCTTCCACACCCCGCCGGGAAGAGAGTAGAGCCCGAAATGAATGAAGAGGCCGAACTGAAGGTCGAGCCACTGTTGTACTGCTTCGCGTTTCATCGCTGTGTCTCCTTGATGACAGCTTAGCGTGAGCCGGGGCGGTACAACAGGGTCAAAGTTTCCAAGGACCTTCTTGTATTGCGTCATTTTTTCAAAGTTCGACCTCTCTTGCAAAAAATGACGCCTGAGTGTGAAGCTAAGCTGACCGAGCTTTGGAAACTTGACTCTTATGCATATCTGACTTCCATGCGACGATTTTGTCATGAAGAACGCACTCAATCAACCACGACAGCTCAGCCTGGGAAGAAAGATGGGCAGACACTGGCAGTTCTATGTCATTGTTGCTCTTCCCATGCTCTACTTCATCATCTTCAAGTACGTTCCCATGTATGGCGTCCTGCTTGCATTCAAGCGGTACCGCGTCAGCCAAGGGATCTGGAACAGCCCCTGGGTGGGCTTCTATCAGTTTGAGAAGTTCTTTACGAACCCCTCGAGCCTGAAGATCATGTTCAACACCTTCTCGCTGAGCATGTACGCCCTGGTCTCATCCATTCCGCTGGCGGTAATTCTAGCCATAGCCCTCAACGAGACCGGCTCGAAAATCTGGCGCAAGAGCGTGCAGATGGTCACCTATGCCCCCTACTTCATCTCCACCGTAGTCATGGTAGCCATCCTGATGCAGTTCCTAGACCCCGCCTTGGGCCTGTTCAATGCGATCAGGGCGGCATTCGGCAAGGATTCGATCAACTTCATGGGTGAAGCCCATATGTTCAAGCACATCTACGTCTGGTCGGCCCTCTGGCAGAACACCGGCTACAACGCGATTATCTACCTGGCCGCCCTCACCGGCATAAACCCCGAGCTTTACGAAGCTGCGAAGGTCGACGGAGTGAACAAGTTCCAGAAAATCTGGTACGTGGACCTGCCCTGCATCAAGAATACCATCGTCATCATGTTCATCATGAACATGGGCTTTGTCATGAGCCTGGGTTTTGAAAAGGCCTTCCTCATGCAGAATCCTCTCAATTTGCAGACCGCCGAGATCATGTCCACCTACGTCTACAAGATGGGCTTGATCAACAGTGACTTCAGCTACTCAACCGCCATCGATGTGGTCAACTCAATCATTAACATCGTCCTGATTTTGACTTTCAACCGCATTGCCAAGAGTAAAAACAAGGAAGGAGGGCTGTGGTAATGCACTACAAACGAAAAGAACTTGCAACAGACCGAGTGTTTTCATTGGTAGTGAACAGCTTTCTGTTCATAAGCCTGGTCATCGTCCTCTATCCGCTGCTGTATATCGTCGCCTGCTCGTTCAGTGAGCCGCAGGCGGTGATGGCCAAGAAGGTGTGGCTCTTTCCCGTCAATTTTGATTTGGTAAGCTACAAGGCAGTCTTTACCAACAAGCAGATTGGAACCGGCTATATGAACAGCCTCTACTATATGGTGACAGGGACTGTGGTCAGCGTGCTGCTTACCATGTTGCTCGCCTATCCGCTTTCGCGCAAGGAGTTCTACGGGCGCTCGGTGGTGACCAAGCTCATCCTCTTTACCATGCTCTTCACCGGTGGAACCATCCCCCTGTACCTGGTGGTGCGCAACCTCGGCATCTACGACTCCAGGTGGGCGATCATCCTTCCCAACGCCATTACCGTTTGGAACGTCATTATAGCCCGCACCTTCCTGCAGGAGAACATCTCCGATGAGCTGTACGAAGCAGCCGAAATCGATGGCTGCTCGGACATTCGCTTCCTTATCTCGTTCGTCTTCCCCCTAAGCGGTGCGATAGTGGCCGTCCTTGCCCTTTTCTATGCAGTAGGGCAGTGGAACAAGTACTTCGATGCCCTGTTGTATCTGCAGAAGCAGGCCCTCTATCCCCTGCAGATTGTGCTGCGCAATATTCTGATCATCAACCGCAACACTCCCTCGATGACCGTCGATGTCGAGGCCGCCATCAGGGCTCAGGGCCTCAGCGAGACGATCCGCTATGCAGTCATCGTTGTAGCCAGTGTTCCGCTTCTGGTAATCTACCCGTTCGTGCAAAGGTTTTTCGTCAAGGGAGTCATGATCGGCTCCGTCAAAGGTTAGGAGTACACAGCTTCCCTGTGGAGGCTGCATACAATAGGAGGAATCCATGAAGAAAACGTTGTGTATCGTATTGCTGGTCGCTCTTTTGCTGCCGGCCTCGCTGGTTGCCCAAGGCTCGAAGGAGAGTGCTGCGGCAAAATCTACTGTTGAGTATACCCCTGTCGGGACCTTCCCGATCGTGAAGACCCCCATTACGGTGGACATCATGGTCGCTCAGCCCCCCTGTGTCGAGGATTACAACACCAACCGGTTCACCAAGTACATGGAAGAACTGACCGGTATCAAGGTGAACTACATCATGATTCCCGAGCAGGCCGCAACCGAAAAGCTCGCCTTGGTTCTGGCAAGCGGCGATTACCCCGATGCCTTTCTTGGCTTTGGTGTAAACAATACTTTGGAAACCACCTATGGTGCTCAGGAAGGCCTCTTCATGCCGCTGAACAAGTTCTACTCCAAAGAGTGGATGCCCAACATGATGAAAGCCTTTGAAGAGTTCCCCGGCGGTATCGGGTTCATGACCAATATCGACGGAAACATCTACTCGCTTCCCCGCCTCGAAGGTTGCTACCACTGCTCCAACCAGGCAAAGCTGTTCGTCTACCAGCCCTTCCTTGACAAGCTTGGCATGAAGATGCCCACCACCACCGATGAGTTCTACCAGGTGCTGAAGGCCATGAAGGAACAGGACGCCAACGGAAATGGTAAGGCAGACGAGATTCCGCTCGCCGGCTCCATCATCGGCTGGTCCGACCAAGTCGAGCGCTTCTTGCTCAACTCCTTCATCTACACCGACCTGGACACCAACATCAACGCCAACGCCGATGACAACGTAGGCTATATGATGAACAACGGCAAGGTCGACACCGCTGTGAACAAGCCGGCTTTCCGTGAGGGTCTTGCCTTCATCAATAAGCTGTACAAGGAAGGTCTGCTCTATAACGGATCCTTCACCCAGGATTCCAGCCAGCTGACCCAGCTCGTCGAGAGCTCAGCCCAGCCGGTCGTCGGTTTTGCAGCTGGTGGTTGGAGAGGCCAGTTCGCCACTATTGGTGGAGAGCGTTTCAACAACTTCCGCGCCATTGCCCCCCTGAAAGGACCCAAAGGCGCACAGTACTCGGTTGCTTTCTTCCAGAATCCTGAAATCGGTGAACTGGTGCTCAGCAGCGACACCAAGTATGCCGAAGCCATCATGCGATACTTCGATTTCATGTACAGCCCCGAAGGCACTCTTCTGCAGCGCAACGGCTTCAAAGGTGAGGCTTGGGATTGGGCGAAGAGCGGCCAGGTCGGTCTCGATGGAAAGCCTGCCGTTTGGCAGCAGCTGAAACTTTGGAACGACAAGGATCCCCAGAACGACACCTGGATCCAGACCTACACTGCAGCCATGACTCCGTCCTTGAAGAACGGCTTGGCCTCCAAGCCCATGACTCAGGACAATCCCGAGTACTACCTGCCGGGCAACAATGAAAAGACCCTCTTTGACGAGACATTCAACCTGTACAAGCCCTACGAGGACACCTCGGTGGAAGTTCCCGTACTGAAGTATACAGCCGAAGAGAGTGAGAAGTTCTCAACCGTCAAGCGTGAGCTTGCCAATTACATCCGCCAGAGTGCCGTCAAGTTCATGGTTGGTTCGTTGGATGTCAACGACGACAAGGTATGGAACGAGTACGTTGCAAACCTGGAGAAGCTGCAGTTGAAGTCGGTTCTCGACCTCATGAACACTGCCTACGCTCGCCAGTACAAATAAGCATCACAACACTGCATAGGGCCCTTGAGGCCCTATGGTGTAGATAGGGAGGAGTGGACAGGTGCGAAAGAAGCCGAACATCGTCTATATACTTGCAGATGACCTGGGCTATGGTGATGTCTCATCGCTGAATCCCGATTGTCCTTTCGTCACCTCCCACTTCGACCGTTTGGCACAACAGGGCATGTGCTTCACCGATGCCCATGCCACCAGTGCCGTCTGCACCCCCAGTCGATACAGCATCATCACCGGGCGCTATAACTGGCGTTCACAGCTGAAGAGCTATGTGTTGGGAGGGTTTTCTCCTCCCCTCATTGATGAAAACAGAAAAACCGTGGCCCAACTCCTCAAACGAGGCGGGTACGCCACCCATGCAGTAGGCAAGTGGCATCTTGGCATGGACCTTCCCAAACAGGAAGGGTTTGTTGAGGCCTCTGAGTTCGGTGACAGCCATCCCATCGACTATACCAAGCCCATCAAAGGCGGACCTATCAGCGTCGGCTTCGATTCCTATTACGGGATCAGCGGTTCACTGGATATGCCACCCTACGTCTATATCAAGGATGACATGTTCACTGCAGTTCCCACCAGGATCACCAGAGGCACAGGCAAGGGTTTTTGGCGCGAGGGTTTGACCGCCGATGATTTTGTCCATGAAGAGGTGCTTGACCATCTCACCGACAAGGCCTTGGAAGTGATCAGGGAGAACAGGCAGCGACCGTTCTTTCTCTACTTTGCCCTCCCGGCCCCCCATACTCCCATTCTTCCCCATCCAAGGTTCAGGGGAAAGTCGAACACCAATGCCTATGGGGATTTTGTCCTTCACTGCGATGATGTGGTGGGTAGGGTGCTCGATGAGCTCAAAGAGAACGGCATCGATGAGCACACCCTGGTCATCTTCACCAGCGACAACGGTTGCTCGCCGATGGCCGACTTTGCAGAGCTTGCACGGTTCGGGCACAACCCAAGCTACCACTTCAGGGGTATGAAATCGGACATTTTTGAAGGTGGACACCGGGTGCCGCTTCTGATGCGCTGGCCTGAGGTGATAGCGCCGCATTCAATTTCCAACCACCTTGTCTGCCTATCCGATTTCTATGCTACTGCCGCCGATATTCTTGGTTTCGGCTTGGCCGAGGATGAGGCGGTGGATAGTGTGAGCCTTCTGCCGTTGCTCTCAGACACTACTCACCCTGAAGTACGAGATTCATTGGTCCATCAGAGCCTTGACGGTTCGCTATCCCTGAGAAAAGGAGCATACAAGCTTGAGATGTGCAAAGGCTCGGGCGGGTGGTCATACCCTTCAAGCGGAAGCGAGGATGCACAGAATCTTCCTTCCGTGCAGTTGTACAACCTTGAGTGCGATATTGCAGAGACGGTGAATGTGCAGGCCGAGCACCCTGATCTGGTAGCTGCCATGAGACAAGAACTTGCCTGCCTCGTAAGGGAAGGCAGAAGTACATCCGGCCCCCGACAGCTCAACGACGGGGTTGCTGTTTGGGAGACGGTTGCCTGGCTTGACGACTGATACTTTTTCCCGTGAAAAGGGGTTTCCCTATGGTATACTGACTGCACCTATGAGAAAGCCTGAGCATAAAATTCCTGCATCCAGAACACTGCTGTTGTTCCTTCCCGCCCTCATACTCTGTTTTGTCATACTCATTCTCGCCCAAAACTGGATGTTGATGACCGTGCGCAGGGACAAGCAGGAGCAGACCTACTCGATGCTCCACCTCATTCGTTCCACCACCGACCTTTCGCTGGACCAGATGTACAAGCTCAGCCAGATGCTGCTCTTGGACAACGATATCGCCAAATTCATCTACCAGGGAGAGATCGAGAGCGGTTCGGTCGATATTCAGACCCTCATCGATGCAAAAGGCGTCCTGCCTACGGCAACAAACATCAATGCCATGCTGGCCGAGGTCTACATATACTCCAACCGCAGCGGCTATATCCTCTCTTCTCAGAATGCCTTCCTGGAACCTGAGAAAATGTACCCTTCCATGTTCGCCTTCGAGGGATTGAACTACCGTCAGTTCCGCAGCAAGTACCTGACACCCGCCTTCAACCGTTCCTTCTTTCCCCAAACCGATGCCTTGGTGCATGGGAGAAATCGGTCGGTCATTCCGTTGGTCCAGACGTTTCCTTTGAATAATCCCGCAGCCAATGCGGGCAAGATCATGCTGCTGCTCGACAGCAGCTACATCGTGGACTTGCTTTCGCAGCAGATAGAGGGGGCGAGCCCCACCGTCTATGTCACAGACAGCAAGGGAGCCGTGATCACCTACTCGGGCGACCCCGCCTTCATCCTGGGGGATGGGTATGCCGACGGTCAGCATCGAGTGTCCATTGAAGGCCAGGAGTATGTGCTCTCGGCCCTTTCCTCGAACGCAAGCGGTCTGAGGTTTTTCAGCCTGCTCTCGCTCAAGGAAATCAACGCCATGCTCAATCCCATGTGGCCTGTGCTGGTGATTCTCAGCATCGGGATGTTCCTGCTGCTCTCCTTCTTTGCCGTCTATATGCTTGCACGCAGCAACCGCCACTGGACCGAGCTGCTCGGCTTGGTCGATGTAAGCGGGAAACCGCTTCCCTATGAGCAGGCGGTCGGGTACATCAAGAATATCGTTGAGGAGGACCGAAGCAAGGTACGCCAAGCCGGTGGCACTCCCTTTATCACCGACACATTTTTTCGTCGATTGATTCACGGGAAAATGCTGGGCACAGCCGAGATTCAGGCGATGCTCAAGCAGGTCCAGAAGGATATCGATTTGAACTCTCCCAACACCTTCCAAATGGTGCATATCGCGATCCACGATGTGCAGGATTTTCTATCCAGTGATCGGCTGGAGGACATCGACTTCACCCGAATTGCGGCCCAAAAGCAGGCGATGCGTGCGTTCGGCCAGCAGTACTACCTCTACATGGACTTCTCATTCTCGATTTGGATCATGCTCTGGCATGGTGACGGCCGCTTTCTGGATACACAGATCGATCAGTTCTATAAGGAGTTCATCCAAGTCTCGCCTTGTATCACGAGCATGGCGGTCAGTTCGGCCAAGCACAGTCTTGATGAGATTTTCTCGGCAACCAATGAGTGCAGCGAGGTCCAGCAGAGCCTGCTCAGTGAGAAACAGGTGGAAATCATGCGCCGTTATACCGAGTTGAGCCTCAAGCGTGAGCCGTACCACTACAGCCTCGATATGGAGCGAAAGCTCTCCGGTGCTGTCATGAAAGGGGAGCGGCAGGCCTTGGAGGAGATCCTGAGGACCATCGAGCAGGATAACTTTGTTGCCAGGAATCTGGGGCCTGAAGAGCATGCCAATCTCATGAAGGTGCTCTATGCGACGGCGATCAAGCTCAGTCAGAGCCTCAGGCTGACACTCCACCAGTCGGTGTTTGAGTCGTATGCCGAGGTCAAGCAGTTCTTTCTCTCCCAGGCGTTGGCGATCAACAGGGCAAAGAGCGACAAGGATGAGGTGCTCGTCCAACGGATTATTGGCTATATACACGACCATTATGCCGACCCGGGCTTGAACCTCTCCAATATGGCGGGTGACTTCGGCTTGAAGGAGAGCTTTCTCTACCACTTCATGCAGACCCGCATGGAGACATCGTTTGCCCAGTATCTGGAAGTCTACCGCCTTGAGCGCGCTCTTGCCCTGTTTGCCGAGAAGCAGATGACGATCAGTGAGAT
>WARQ01000868.1_pt1 | contig 14520 bp, 15 predicted proteins | sample 4769161 | NCBI WGS metagenome assembly WARQ01 (sample SAMN08893024, study PRJNA449175) | gut metagenome | isolation source: rumen sample fed with dry roughage | host: buffalo | place: India: Nagpur | collected 2016 | reverse complement strand
CGGAATCCTCATGGCCGATCCGCGCATAGTGGACAACCCGAGCCCCATCTCGGAGATTACTTTTGCAGAGCTCCGCGAGCTTGCCTACATGGGCGCGTCCGTCCTTCATGAGGACTCAGTTGCCCCGGTCAAGGAAATCGGAATTCCGCTGAACATCCGCAACACCAACGACCCGTCGCATCCCGGTACGATGATAGTGGAGAAGGTCAACCGCACGGAAGCCGACCAGGACCGCTTCATCACCGGTATCTCCGGCAAGCGCAACTTCATAATCCTGACCGTGACCAAGCGCATCAACGGCAGCAACGAGACCCTCAGGGACGTTCTCGAGATCCTTGACCGCCACAAGGTGCAGGCCGAGCACATATCGATGGGAATCGACCAGTTCGCACTGGTTCTCTCTCAGGCCAGCATCGGCGATGCCCTGTACGAGATAATCAGCGAGATCCGCGGCAAATGCTCGCCGGACGACGTGTCCATCCAGGACAACATCGCCCTTGTGGCCGCCGTAGGACGCAAGATGATCTTCAGACCCGGTATCTCCGGCAAGCTGTTCAACGCGCTCGGTAAGGAAGGCATCAACATCCGCACCATCGCCCAGGGCTCGGACGAGCTTGCAATCATAGTGGGCGTGGACAACAGTCAGTTCGAAACCACGATCCGCGTTCTCTATCATAGCTTCGCAGGCTGAAACACACAAAAAACCTGAGAAAAGTTTTGAAAACATCGAAATATTTTCCGCACTTTTTTCGTAAGGGGGTGCATAAGGAGAAAAATCAATGTTTTCAACTCTCAAGTTCAGCATGCTGAATTCACTTGGAACACGGGTTGTCGTCAGGCTCTTCAACAACTACGGCAAAATCGACTATGAAATCCTCTTTCCGGACATCGGAGCTTCCGAAGCCGTCAGAAGCAGCCTGAGCAGGGCCGACTCCGACAAGTTCAGGCGGAAGCTTGAGAAAAGAGGATTGCTTGATCAACTGAGGGACATCGAAAGCAACGAGCCGTCCGCGAACGATACCTGGAGCATAGAGATCGGATACGGTGAGGACGATGTCAGACGTGCCTCCGGTCCCGATTTCACGAAGGCTCCGGACTTCATAATCCTGGAGGACCTTGCCGAAGAACTGGATGAACGGTTTCCCATACTTCAGCTCATAAGCAGCTTCAGGATAGACAGACTGGAGCTGGAATTCTCATTCTACGAGCATGAAACGGAGGATTCCTGGGACCTTGAACATACGGAGACCGTGACACTGGACCGTGAAGACGGAACCTTCAGCTATTCGAAGGACTTCCCTGCAAAATACTTCCACTGCTCTTTCGAAAGCACGTGTGAGCTTTATGTCCGCAGTATCCTTGACCACTGTACGCGCGATCTTTCTGATCCCAGGCTTTTGGAGGATGTCTTTGCCCATAAGGAGCCCATGGTTCTTGTCTGCATCACCTATCACGACGGAAGCTACGTTCAGATCAACCGCGGTCTGAGTAGGAAAAGACTGAGGGACAGTTTCTATTTCGAGCTTCTGCAGAACTTATTCGCCACTTTTCTGGAAATGACATACAGCGACGGATTATTCGACATGAAGTTCCTGAGTGAACCGGAGGAAGAACAGACGGCCTAGAGTGCCAGTCCGCCGCCGACTTCAGCGTAGAATCGCTTCTGACGGACATCATACACAGCTCCGCCGTAGATACTGAGATGCCTGACGCTGACCTCAAGGCCTGCAAGTGCCAGCACCCCGAGTCCGGTGGAGCTGTCTTCGTTTCCGTACAGCTCGATTCCGCCCTGAAGCCAGATGTACGGCATGAGTTTCCAGTTCAGTCCCGCGCTTCCGCCGAAGGTTCCTCCGGGAGAGAGCGAGAAGCCCGCGAATCCTCCCAGATATTTCGGTGAGAGCAGGCTGACTGTAACGCTGTTTCTCCTGGCTCCGAAGGTATAGGAGTAGTTCAAGGCCACAAGAAGTGAAGACCTGTCGGCCCAGGGGTCGATGATCTCATTCCTGTCTGAGCGCATGAACGTGAACTCCATGTCCTGGCTTCCGTTGTCGTAGACAAGCCTGTAGTCGGGATATGTGGGGACGTTGCTGAAGTAGACGTTCCCGGCTGCGGGATTTTCCGGAGTTATCACCGTACTGCGGAGGACCGTGGAGTCCAGCTCGGCCTGATAGAGGTCTGCAAGCTGGCTGAGCGCTATGGTGGTCTCGATGGCACCGATGGCCGTGAGTGCCACGCCCGCAGGGCCGCTTCCGTGGAAGTAGACCGATCTCGTGAAACCGATGGGGTAGCCGATTCCGTATTCTATGGAGATGTGCGTGTCGTTGGGATTGAGTATGGCATCCAGGATTGCCAAGGTGCCGATGACACCTGCAGCCATTACGGCTGCGCCTGATGCATCGGACGCACGGTTGAGGAAATCCTGGCTGTTCCATCTTCCGATCAGGGTCCAGCTGTTTCTGTCGGAGTTTCCTCCGTAGAGTGCCATGTCGGTTTCCCTGAAAGTGAAGGTTCCGCCTCCGACGGAGGCCAGAGAGACCACGAAATTGATGTTTTTCCCGTCAAAGAAGTCCGATCCGACCACCATCTGGAGTCCGTCCTGGGACCTGGCTCCTATGGCGCTGGTTTCGGTCTCTGTGGTTTCGACTCCGCGCTCAGGTGCAATCAGCAGTTTCCTGTCCGTTGAAGCGCAGGATGAGAGTACAAGGGCAATCAATGCCGCAAGCATGAACAACATCATGCGGCGCATCAGTAGTCGTCTCCTTCCTCAAGGACATAGAAGCCGTTGCCGAGGATGTCGTCATCGTCATCATCGTCATCGTCGTCATCCCAGTCCTCATAGTCGCTTACGTCAGGTGCATCGTAGAGGTCATGGATTTCCTCGTCATCATCGAAGTCGTCATCATCATCCAGATCATCGTCATCAAGATCGTCTTCGAGTTCCTCGAGGTCGTCATCATCAAAGTCTCTGTAGAAATCACCATGCTGACTTCTGTCCTTGGGCATCGGATTCCTCCTTGGTGGTGGATTAATAAAAGGATAAGACGGGGCATGGGGGATGTCAATTGAGTTTTTTCACCATACTCATTATACTTTACGCATACACACAAGCTAGGAGCTACCATGAAGAAAACCAAATCAACATTACTGATTCTGTTTGTCGTGCTTGTCCTTGTGCTCACAAGCTGCGGCACCTCCATCGGAATCTCGAGACTTGTTCCCGCAAAGGTCGACGTCAGCGGTTACAAGACCATAGCAGTCAGATCGACGATAGACGAGACCCATTGGATTACTCCTGTTTTCTGGAACTCCACGGTTCCGTTCATCTCTGTAGGCGATTCGTACTGGAACTACATGTACATGCGGTCCTATCTTGACTTCAACGTCTCGAGCAGGATTTCCAATGCAGCCAGCAACATGATCTACAAGTCCATCAACACGGGCTACTTCAAGGTGCTGGATCCGACGCTCACGGACTCCATCGTAAACGTGGGACAGTACAGCGGCAACATGCGCCAGACACTCCTTGACAACGGAATCGACGCAATCCTGACCACGAAGATATCCAACCTCTATTACGACGAGTACATCACTGCAGAGGTCAGCAAGTATTCCACGACAGACAAGTCCGGTGCCAGATACTATCCCACTTACTTCTATCTGGTCCAGAAGTACGAGATCACCATCTCCTACGCGCTGTCCGATGTCGAGAACAACAAGATCATCGCCACCAATACGTTCTCTTCCGACATGAAGCAGAACAAGACCCAGATCGGCCGCACGATCGATGCCAAGGGTACATATGAGGCGGAGAAATACTATCACATCGACACAGCCTCCACGCTGTTCGAGAATCTGATCAAGCAGTTCGCTGACAAGTTCAGGAACGAGCTCACACCGCACTACGTGACCACATATTTCGACTTCATGCCCAACAAGCCCGAGGTCAAGGGTCTGGATGCGGCTTACGATGCCCTTGAGGACGAGAAGTGGGGTGTGGCACTCCAGCTCTTTGCAGACCAGTACAAGAAGAGCGGACATATCCCCTCGGGATACAACGCGGCCATCCTGTACTTCACGCAGGGACAGTATGAGAAGTCCTTCGACCTTGCCATGGAGCTGTACAACAAGTACGGCAATACCGATGCCCTTGACCTCTACCAGAAGCTCAAGAACATCGCAGCCAACGAGAAGGCCGCCGAGGAGCAGATCAGCAGCACCGAGAAATCCGCAGGCAGCACCACTACAGGCAGCGGCGGCGTCATAGGAATGTGATGCTGTTCGTAATCACCGGCAACGGCAAAGGCAAGACCACCGGTTCCCTGGGCATGGTTTCCCGTGCCCTGGGACAGGGTCTGCGCTGTGCGGTGATCCAGTTCCTGAAATCCAATCCCAAGGCGCTCGGTGAATACAGGACATTCACCGGTCTGGGAGTGGACTGGGAGAACTGGGGACAGGGATTCCTGTGGGACCAGAAGACCCTGGAGCCCACAAGGGAGCTCTGCCGCCGGGGCTGGGAAAGCTTCAGGGCAAAGGCCTGCGGCGGAGACTACGGCATGATTGTCCTCGATGAGTTCACATATGTGCTTTCATACGGACTTCTGGACAAGGACGAGGTCCTGGCTTTCCTGAAGGACCACATCAATACGGAAGGCTTTCCGCATGTGGTTGTCACCGGGAGGGATGCTCCGCAGGAGCTTGTGGACCTGGCCGATACCGTCAGTGAGATAAATGAAGTGAAGCATCACTTCCGCACAAACGGCGGCAGGACGGTCAGGGGAATCGAGTTCTGAGCCTTTTGATGGCCTGAAATGGCCTGTTTCTGAAGAATAATTCATTTTTTACATGATTTGTGCATTACGGGCCATTGTTTCATGCAAACGATGGCCTGATTATTATTTTCGAACAATCTTCTTCCATTGTTTCGGGTTTTCCTTTAGAATCTAAACTGATATGAACCGCTTGGATCATAATTTCCAAGTCGAAAAGGAGGCCAATAGTGCTTATCGATATTACAATGGCCAATTTCAGGTCGATAAGGGATCCGCAGACAGTGTCTTTCGCGGCCCTCAAGGACAAGAGGATGGACCAGTCCAAGGTCCAGATTGTCTCTGAGAAGCTGAAAGTCCTCAGGACTGCGGCAGTCATCGGTCCCAACGGCGTCGGAAAGAGCACCGTCGTCAGGGCCCTCGAGGCAGTGAAGGGCGTAATCATCGCCGAGGCATCAGAGGAGAATCCGCTCAAGAGAGTCCTCGCCGGATCACTGTTCGCCTACAACGATGTCAAGAACCAGCCTGCGGAGTTCACCGTCAGGTTCCTGCTCAGGGACTATGTCTCCGAGGAAGAGCCCGAAGTATTTGCAACATACACGCTCAAGGCTGACCTCGACCACATCTGGGAAGAGAAGCTTTACTACAACTTCGGTACATCCCGCAAGCTCATGTTCGACAGAGTAGCCACAGCATCCCTTGACGACGAGATCACATACAAGGTCCGCTGGGGAAAGCTCTACAGAGGTGACAAGAAGAGGAACGAGAAGGCAGTCGACTGCAGGCATTCGTTCATCCGCAATGCAGCAGAGAAGGGCGGCGAGACCTGTTCCGAGATCTACAGATGGTTCACCGAGGTACTGGACATCCTTCCCATGGGTGTCGGATCATCTTCAGAGCGCTACATCGCATCCATGCTCAATGCACATCCGGCATGGAAGGATCAGCTGATCAACTTCTTCTGGAGCATGGACGTCACCGACATCCGTGACATCAGGGTCGGTTTCAGCAAGGACGGAAAGTTCGTCCAGTCCAACGAAGGCGACATGGTTGTCTTCATCCACACCAACAAGAGCGCCACGATGACCTGCCTGTATGCAAAGGAAAGCCTCTCCATGAAGAGACTCTCGCTTCTTGCACTGGCATTCTTCGAGGCATTCACCAAGCCGAAGGTACTTATTGTCGACGACTACGGCATGTTCCTCCACCCGGAGGTCCTCATCTACCTCACGAGCGTGTTCACAAGCGGATGCCGCCGCGCAAGCCAGCTGGTTGTGGCCGACTGCAACCCGACGCTGCTCGAGGACGGACTCCTCAGAAGGGACAGCATCTACTTTGCGGAGAAGGACAGTGTGGGATCCACGGTCTACTATCCGCTCAGCGACTTCAGGATCGGGGCAAACGGAAAGATCCGTGCCATGTATGAGAGCGGCGCATTCGGAGCACTTCCGATCACGAGCGAGTTCCGCTTTGTCAACGAGGAGGCATGAGCATGACCAGAAAGAGAACACCGATACTTCCAAGGAAGACAATCCTCATCGCCACCGCCAACGCAGGCATGGCAGCTTATTTCTCACGCGTCAGGAAGGACTGCAGATACGTCAACATGACAGTCGAGTTCATTCCCGCCGATTCGCTTGAGGGCCTCATCAAGGCCACCGGCAAGGCCCGTATCTCAGGCAAGTTCGCAAGCGCATGGGCAGTGTTCGGACTGGACGACTTCAAGACAAAGTCCACGGAACTGGCTACGGCCAGGGCGCTTGCGGCAACCAGAAAGGTCAAGCTCGGATGGACTACTCCCAACCTGAGCATGTGGCTCTTCCTGCACCTGAAGGCCCTGAACGTCTATGTGGACAACGCATCATCTTTCGACCAGGCCCTGGCCAAGGTATTCCCGGGCTACGCACCCACGGCCGAGTACCTCACCAACGAGGGACGCGACATCCATCTCAGACTGTTCTCGTCATTCAGCAAGGCTGTCCTGAATGCAGCTGCATACAACAAGATCGTAGAGAAGGTCAACGGATTCGGTGCAACTACGTTCGTAGAGATGTATGACGACATCAAGGAGATCTGCGGAGAAGCCGATCTCTCACACAACAACAAGGTCCTTGCTCAGTAACTGAAAGATGAACGGGTTCCTTTTGTTCTCATTCACAGTCTCGATAGCGGTATCGTGCATGGCGCTTGCGCTGGCCATAGCATCGCAGATACTCCATAAGACGGCCTGGGGCGGCAAGTACATCGTGTTCCAGAGCTGTCTTATCGGAGTCATGGTGCTGTACCTGGCCTCCAAGCTCTCGCTGTTCTTCATGCCCGGGAACCTGTATGAGGTGTTCAACTTCATATTCCAGACGGCCATGCTGGCCAGCATGAGCTTTGTCATAGTGTTCCTGCCGTTCTTCCTGAGCTGGGTGATAGCCAAGCCGTGGAGCAAGGGGCAGACGCTGTGGTTCATCCCGCTGGCAATGGCCTACTTCGGGCTGGGTCTCTCGGCGCTGATCGTGCGCAGCGAGTCCTTCAGCTTCTGGGTCAAGGCCGGACAGACCCTGATATTCCTGGGCATGTACGTCTACTGCATCATCACGCTCTGGGTGAACCTCAAGAGCATAGAGGACCATTCGTCCAGAAGCGTGGCGCTGTCCATCAACATCGTCAGCCTTGCCCTGATTCCGCTTTCGATCCTGTCGCTTTACGTGGACTGGGTTGCCGACTTCAGCTATCCCATCTACATGCTTGCGTTCTCGATCATCATCATGGTCTACAACTACATCAGGCTGGGCCTGGACAGGGATTCGGAGCGCAAGGCAGAGCTTGATTTCGACAGTCTGTCGAAGTACAAGATTTCCGAGCGCGAGTTCGAGGTCATCCAGCTGATATGCGAGGGATATACCAACAAGGAGATCGCGCAGGAGCTCAACATTTCGGTCAACACGGTCAACAACCATGTGGCCAACATCTTCAGCAAGATGGGAGTAAGGTCGAGGATAGACCTTCTCAAGGCTCTCAAGGAAGGCCCCTGGTCGTAAGACGGGGCCTTTCCTGTATTTATATACTTACATACATTGAAAGAAACCTCGTTTTACGATACAAATATACAGTCATGGGAACTCCCATGTGGAGATTGATATGAGTGTAAGAGTCAGATATGCACCATCGCCGACAGGCCTTCAGCACATCGGCGGTGTCAGGACAGCGCTTTTCAACTATTTCTTCGCCAGATCGAACGGCGGAAAGTTCATCCTCAGGGTAGAGGATACTGACCGTGAGCGCTACAGCGACGAGNNCTCTCCAGGACCTCTACGACACACTGGACTGGCTGGGTGTCAAATGGGACGAGGGCCCTGTTGTAGGCGGCCCGTACGGTCCGTACATCCAGAGCGAGAGATTCGCCATCTATCAGGAATATGCCAAGAAGCTGGTGGACATGGGCAAGGCCTACTACTGCTATTGCTCGGCCGAGAGACTCGAGGCCCTGAGACAGAAGCAGATGGAGGAGAAGAGCCCCGTCCAGGGTTACGACGGCCACTGCAGGAACCTGACAGCGGAGCAGAGGGCTGAGCTCGAGGCTCAGGGAATCAAGCCCGTCATCAGGCTCAAGGTGCCCAGAGAGGGCAGCACCACATTCCACGATGTCCTGATGGGCGACATCACACGCGAGAACAAGGACATCAGTCCGGACCCGGTGCTCCTGAAGTCCGACGGATTCCCCACATATCATCTGGCCAACGTCATCGACGACCACCTGATGGGCATCACCCATATCATGAGGGCCCAGGAGTGGATTCCTTCCGGACCGCTTCACGTGATCCTCTACGAGGCATTCGGCTGGGAGGTCCCCACCTACTGCCATCTGCCCATGGTCATGGGAAACGACGGCCACAAGCTGTCCAAGCGCCACGGCTCCACGAGCGTGAGGGATTTCAGGCAGAAGGGTTATCTGCCCGAGGCCCTGCTCAACTACGTGAGCCTGGTGGGCTGGTCCTATGACGGCGAGAAGGAGTTCTTCACCCGCGAGGAGCTGGAGAAGTGCTTCAGCCTGGAGAAGATCAACAAGGCTCCCGGAGTCTTCGACTACCAGAAGCTCGACTGGTTCAACGCCCAGTACATCCGCCGCAAGTCCGATACCGAGCTCGCAGACCTGCTGATGCCCTACCTGAAGGACGCCGGTCTTCTGGACGGCCACAAGCTGGCGTATGACCGCCTTGTTGCCTTTGTCCCCGGCATCCGCGACAGGATCACGCTGCTTTCGGACATCGTCCCCATGTGCGAGTTCCTCAAGGATCAGGGAGAGCCCGATGTGGCGCTGCTGATTCCCAAGAAGATGGACGCAGCCGGAACGCTTGAGGCGCTGACCAACGTGTATGAGGTGGTCAAGGCCGGTCTCGAGGCCGGAAAGAACGACGAGCAGCTCCAGCAGGATCTGATGGATCTTGCCCAGAGGATGGGAATCAAGAACGCAGGAGTGTTCAACCCGCTCAGGACGGCCGTCACGGGTCTGGCCGTAAGTCCCCCGCCGTTCAGCTGCATCAGGCTGCTGGGCAATGACGCGAGCTATGCACGCATCGAGCGCGCCATCGAAGTTTTGAAAAAGAATATCTGAATTCAGAGGTTACATATGTCAGAAGTTACAATGGATAAAATCGTATCACTCTGCAAGAGACGTGGTTTCATCTTCCAGAGCAGTGAGATCTACGGCGGCCTGAACGGCGCCTACGACTACGGTCCGCTCGGAGTCCAGCTCAAGAACAACATCCGTGATGCATGGTGGAAGGAAATGACACAGCTTCACGATGACATCGTCGGACTGGACGCATCTATCCTCATGCATTCCAAAGTCTGGGAAGCCAGCGGCCACGTGAGCAACTTCACCGACCCGATGGTTGACTGCAAGCAGTGCAAGAGCCGCTTCAGGGCAGACCAGATCGACCTCAACGCCGCCTGCCCCGTCTGCGGAAGCAAGGGCACGTTCACCGCTCCCAGGAACTTCAACCTGATGTTCGCCACACATATCGGCGCAGACGTCGATGCAGCTTCCACCATCTATCTCAGACCCGAGACAGCACAGGGCATCTATGTGGATTTCAAGAACGTCGTCTCATCATCACGCGTGAAGATCCCGTTCGGAATCGCACAGGTGGGAAAGAGCTTCCGCAACGAGATCACAACCAAGAACTTCATCTTCCGCTCATGCGAGTTCGAGCAGATGGAGATGCAGTGGTTCTGCAAGCCCGGTACGGACGAGCACTGGTTCCCGTACTGGAGGGAGCAGAGGATGAACTTCTACGTCAACAGGATCGGCATCCATCCGGAGCACCTCAGATGGCACCAGCACGGACCCGATGAGCTGGCATTCTACGCAAAGGATGCCTACGACATCCAGTTCCTCTTCCCGATGGGATGGCAGGAGCTCGAGGGCGTGCACAGCAGGACCGACTACGACCTGACCCAGCACCAGAAGTTCTCCGGCAAGGAGATGACATACCTTGATCCCGACACCAACGAGAAGTACATCCCGTATGTCGTAGAGACATCTGCAGGCCTCACCAGAAACGTCCTCATGGCTCTTTCCGATGCCTATGACGAGGAGCAGGTTGCAGAAGGCGATGTCAGGACAGTGCTTCACTTCCATCCGACCATTGCACCGGTTACCGTTGCAGTTCTGCCGCTGGTCAAGAAAGACGGTCTTGCAGAGTATGCTTCCAAGCTGGAGCACGAACTCAGGGAAGACTTCGCGACATTCTACGATCAGAGCGGAGCCATCGGAAGACGCTACCGCCGCCAGGATGAGATCGGAACTCCGTACTGCGTGACGGTTGACTACGACACGATGAACGACAACACAGTGACGCTGCGCTTCCGCGATTCAATGGAACAGGTCAGGGTGCCGGTTTCAGAGCTGGTTGCCACCATCAAGAAAGCTACAAAAGAGTACAAGAGAGTGTAATTCATGAACAAAGCTCTTCAGGTTTTGATAGACAGGGGATTCGTCAAGGACTGCACCAACATGGAAGGTCTTTCAGATCTCATGGACAAGGGTCCGGTGACGTTCTACTGCGGTACCGACCCCACAGGTCCGTCTCTCCACGTGGGACATATTGTCCCGTTCTTTGCCATGCACCATCTGCAGGAGCACGGCCATAACCCGCTTGCCCTTGTGGGCGGCGGCACGGGCCTCATCGGAGACCCCTCGGGCAAGACCGAGATGCGCAAGATACTGCCTCCCGAGACCATTGCCGAGAACGCAAAGCGCATTGCAGGCCAGCTGGCCAAGGTGGTGAACTTCGATGAAGTCCCGCCCGCAGGCTACGGCAAGGCAAGGATTGTCAACAACGCCGACTGGCTTGTGGGACTCAACTACATAGAGTTCCTCAGGGATGTCGGAAGATACTTCTCGGTCAACAGGATGCTGACATTCGAAGGCGTGAAGCAGCGCCTGGAGCGCGGCCTGTCCTTCATCGAGTTCAACTACCAGCTCCTGCAGTCCTATGACTACTACATGCTGTGGAAGAACTACGACAACCGCCTGCAGATCGGCGGAGCAGACCAGTGGGGCAACATCGTGGCAGGCATCGACCTCATCCAGCGCATGGGCGGACCGGAGTGCTACGGCCTGACGTTCAACCTCATCATGCGTGCCGACGGCAAGAAGATGGGCAAGAGCGAGCAGGGCGCCGTGTTCCTTGATCCTCAGCTCTACAGCCCGTACGATTTCTATCAGTACTGGCGCAACGTTGCCGATGCCGATGCAGTCAAGTTCATGAAGCTCTTCACATTCATGCCGCTTGAGGAGATTGCCGAGTACGAAGATCCCGCACGCAACATCAATGACGCCAAGGCACGTCTGGCCTACGAGATCACAAAGATCATCCACGGTCAGGAAGAAGCCGACAAGGCAGTAGCCGGAGCAAAGGCTGCGTTCGGAGGCGGCGGAGACAAGAGCTCCATGCCCACCGTCGAGGTCGAGATCGGCGAGGGCAAGGGCGTGATCGACCTGTTCTTCGAGGCCAAGCTGGGTGCTACAAAGAGCGACGTCAGACGTCTGGTTGAAGGCGGCGGATGCTTCATCGATGACAACAAGGTCACCGACGTCAAGGCCGTAGTCACCAAGGCCGATGCCAAGGACGGCGAGCTTATCCTCCGCGCCGGCAAGAAGCGCTTCATGAGGGTGATTGTAAAATAATTCTTTCAAAAGAAGGATTTTATAAAGATTTCCAGACCTATGAAAATCAGGATGAGGCCTCCGAGTACGGAGGCCTTGTCTGCAAGTTTGAGGCCGAACTTCTTTCCCAGGGTCAGACCGCCCAGGCAGATCACATGGGTGACCGCCGCGATTATCAGAGATGCGGTGAGGGCCATGGGGAACTGATACTGTTCAATGGTAAAGCCGACGGAGAGGGCATCTATCGATGTTGCTATGCCTTGGACAATGAGCTTTCCGGCTCCGAGCTTTGAATCCATTTTTTCTTCCTTGCTCTCTTCCTTCCTGATTCCCTTGATCAGCATCTCGCCGCCGATGTAGAGAAGGAGCGCAAGGGCAATCCACGGAACGAACTTCTCGAAAGCCTTGAATTTCTCGACTATGGTGTGGACGCAGATCCAGCCGATCATGGGCATGGCGAACTGGAAGAAGCTGTATGTTCCGGCAATCAGGTTCATGCGGCCGGTCTTCATCTGCGGCTCGTTCAGGCCGTTGGCAAGAGACACCGTGAAGGCGTCCATGGCAAGGCCCACACCCAGAAGAATGCTGTTGAAGAAGAATACGAAGCTCCACTGCATGATGATGCTTAATATATGCTATTATATGGCTATGGTAAAGACAGACCGGATTTCTGAAAAACAGCTCAGCCTGAGGGATACCCTGCCCAGCGGGCAGTGCTTCCGCTTCAGCGAGTGCGGCGGGGTGTGGACGGTAAAGGCCGGAGTAGGCAGGAACCTGCGGGTGCTTCAGGTGAGTCAGGATGACCTGAGCCCCATAACCGATGATCCGTTCTGGGCCGGTTTCTTTGACCTGGATACCGATTATGACAGCCTCAAGGTTCAGTTCTCCGCAATATCTCCTTTCATGGCCAGCGCCTGTGAGTACGCTCCGGGAATCAGGATCCTGAACCAGGACCCTTGGGAGGCACTTTGCAGTTTTGTGGTGTCGCAGAACAACAACATAAAGAGGATCATGGGAATAATCAGCCGCATGTGTGATTTCTACGGAGGCGGAGGATTCCCCACTGTGGATTCATTGGTTGATGCCAGGGAGGATGACCTGAGGGCTCTTGGTCTCGGCTTCAGGGCTCCGTACATAGTCAACACCGCCAGGGCAGTGCATGACGGCCTTATTGACCTTGAACAACTGAAGACAATCGATATCGATGCCGCCCGGGCCATCCTCATGAAGGTAAAGGGCATCGGCCCCAAGGTTGCCGACTGCGCGCTGCTGTTCGGCTGCCATCGCCTGGACTGCTTCCCGATGGATGTCTGGATGAAGCGCGTCATGGCCGAATGCTTCCCCGGTCAGGACAAGAGCATATTCGGACCCTATGCCGGAGTTGCCCAGCAGTATCTGTTCCATTACGCCCGCACAAGCGGTATCCTTACTTCTGCCAAGGAGGACTGACAATGATTTTCGACACACTCGACCAGCTTGAGATGTATATCCCCGTACTTCCTGCCATCAGGGTCATAGCCGACACTCTGGATCATGACGAGCTCTATGACAAGGCTCCGGGAAAGTATTCCACAAGGGATTCCAAGGTAAACTACACCATTTCCGAATACATGACCGGCACGGCGGACAAGCCCTTTGAATATCACAAGGACCATACAGACGTGATGATTGTCCTCAGCGGTCAGGAGCTGATGAGCACCAGCTGGCGCGAGCTCAAGAACCAGAGTCAGGCATTCGACGACAAGGCGGATGTAGGTTTCTTCCAGGCCGAGCCCATATCGGTGCTGCAGGCTGCACAGGGCAGGTTTGCCATATTCTTCCCCGGAGAGCCCCACAAGAGCGGGGTGGCCGCGGGCGAACCGGCATTGGTGAAGAAGGTGGTGTTCAAGGTCGAGGACTGACCGCAGCGGCATTTGTGAAGAAAGATGTGGATTTCTCAATGACTGTTTTCTTCCTGGATTTCCCGGGCTATATTTGACTCGGAAATACGGAGGAAACGTATCATGAAGAAAGTTTCAACAGCTAGTTTCGTTATTGCGATCATCCTGATCGTCTGTGCAATAGTTTTCAATATCCTCGGTTTCGTCGACATGTGCGGCACGCATGTTGCCCGCCACTACGGCAACGGCTTCATGCAGGTGACGTACACGATGACTTCAACTGCTTCCTACTACGTGAGCCTCGGCATGATCATCACAGGAGGCTTCATGTTCCTCGGCGGCATCCTGCTCTTCATGCTGTCGGCACTCACATGCCACAGACCTCCCAAGGGACACGGATGCTGCGGTCATCACCACAGACCCCCGATGCCGGAGGAAGAGTTCAAGGCAGAGCAGGCAGAACCGGTTGAGCCCCAGCAGGCTCCCGAGGCTGCACCTGAAGCCGAACCTGAGGCAGCACCGGAGCAGCAGCCGCAGGAATGAGTGTTTCACAGGACAGTTCCCCCTGTCCTTAATGGTTTTCCCTTCATAAACTTGACTGCCGGATGACATGTACTGTCTGTCCGGCAGTCTCTTTTTTGCTTGAATAACGAAAAAACCCAGCCATGAAGACTGGGTTTTCTCGTTGATACGGCGACTTGGGCTCGCCCTC
>WARQ01010522.1_pt1 | contig 14681 bp, 20 predicted proteins | sample 4769161 | NCBI WGS metagenome assembly WARQ01 (sample SAMN08893024, study PRJNA449175) | gut metagenome | isolation source: rumen sample fed with dry roughage | host: buffalo | place: India: Nagpur | collected 2016 | reverse complement strand
AGGTAACATTGATTACTTTACCTGCAAAGCTTCTCGAAATATTTAATGATAAAGATTTTATGGACCTTTTTACATTGCAGGAACAGAACATGGAGTCCGTCAACTCTGGACCTGCTACGGAAACTATAACAGAAAATCAGTAAAATACTTTATGCGATATGTTGTTGCGGAATTTCAGGAAAAAGAAGCGCTAATGGCATATCGCATTTATGTATCAGATTGTTTAAAAGCAACGGTATCAAATACAGTTACTTTTGGCGGGCATAATATAGAAGAAAGATTTTATGATTACATAAGCAAAAATAAAGTTAATGATGAACGAACAGCAGATGAAGTAATAAGTGATATTAAAAGCAAAATGGACAAGTTTTTTAATTAATTAGTGGTGGTTTATATGACTTTATTGGAATTAGTAGCAAAAATCGGTCTTGATAGTTCTGAATTTGAAAAAGGCGTCAAAGGTGTCGGAGATTCAGTAAGAAAGTTGGGAGTTGGAGTTGGCAAGGTTGCAAAAGGAATCGGAACAACTGTAGCTGCCGGAAGTGCTGCTGTGGCCGGATTAACCACAATGGCCGCTAAATCATATGCAACCTATGAACAATTAGAGGGTGGTGTAAAAACCATCTTTGGAGATAAAGCAGGAGAGCAAGTTGTAAAAAATGCAAAAAAGGCATTTGCAAGTGTTCAAATGTCATCAAATGAATATATGGAAACGGTCACCAGCTTTTCTGCGAGCCTTATTCAGTCTTTGGATGGAGATACAAATGCGGCTGTAAAGCAGGCTGATAAAGCCATCAGAAGTATGTCGGATAACGCAAATAAAATGGGTTCAGATATTACTTCTATTCAAAACGCATATCAGGGATTTGCAAAAGGCAATTTTACAATGCTTGACAATCTCAAACTTGGATATGGTGGAACAAAGGGTGAGATGGAAAGGCTTATTGAAGATGCAGAAAAATTGGATTCTTCTTTTAAAGCCGTAAGAGATGAGAACGGCGAGTTAGTTCTTTCGTTCAATGATATTGTAAATGCAATAGATATCATTCAGGACGATATGGGCATAGCAGGTAGTTCTGCTGATGAAGCAGCAACAACCATCGAGGGTTCTGTTAATGCAATGAAAGCCGCATGGAGAAACCTTGTGACCGGATTTGGTGATTCAAATGCGGATTTAGATAAACTTATTGATGATTTTGTAAAAAGTGCAGAGACGGCATTTGATAATCTTGAACCTGTATTAGAGAATGCTTTGGAAGCTATTGGTAAGTTTTTTGAAAAAATCGCACCGATTATAGCGGAAAAATTACCTGTTGTTGTTGAAAAAGTATTACCAAACCTTATCTCTGCAGCAACAAGTCTAATTTCCGGATTAATTACTGCTTTACCGACAATTATACAGGCGCTTATAGATCAGGCTCCGTTTATCATGGAAAAGATAAGCGAAGGTTTAAAGGAAGCTTATCCGCAGTTATTGGAAGGAATAAGTCAGCTCATAGATATTGTTGTTGAGAACTTACCTAAATTACTGCGAAAAATAGTTGATACTGCTGCCGAGGTTGTTGATGACCTTGGTAAAATTCTTGCAGAAAAGTTCCCTGCATTCTCATTGGTTTTTGAAAATTTAAAAACAGTAATAATGGCTGTTGTGGGTGCCTTAGTAGCTTATAAATCAGCATTAGCGATTGAAGCGGTTATTGGAGCTGTTAAGGGTGTGGTTGAAAAATTAACCGTTGCAACAGAAGGACAGACTGTGGCTCAAAAATTATTAAACTTGGTAATGGGGCAAAATCCGTTCTTGCGAATTGCAACCATTATTGGAGCGCTTGTGGCCGCAATTATAACTTTGTGGAATACAAACGAGAACTTCAGAAAAGCTGTAGAAAAAATATGGAATAGTATTACTAAAGTCTTCACAGCATTTGGTGATGCAATTGTTAAGCTTTTTGTAGAGGTTATTCCGGGTGTATGGAATGAGGTTATAAATATCTTCGAAGAGGGTATTGAAAATCTTGTTGGTTTTTTCCAAGGATTCGCTGATACTGTTTATGCTATATGGGAAGGAATAAAGGAGTTTTTTATTTCCATATGGGAAGGTTTATGCGAGTTCTTTATTGGAATATGGGAAAGTATAAAAGAGTTTTTTACAGCTTTATGGGAAGGTATAAAAGAAGTATTTTCTGCTGTAATTGATTTCTTTACAGAGGTGTTTACCGGAGCTTGGGATGCAATACAAGGTGTATGGAATACAGTCATCGGATGGTTTCAGGGAGTATGGGAAGGTGTAAAAGGAGTGTTCCAAGGAGTAGCATCGTGGTTTAGTGGAATATTCCAAAGTGCTTATGACGCTGTAACAGGCATATGGGATGCAATCACCGGATTTTTCTCGGGCGTATGGGATACAATTGTCGGAATATTCCAAGATGCCGGAGTGGCAGTCGGAGATGCAATAGGCGGTGCTGTAAAGGGTGCAGTAAATGCTATCTTAAGTGCAGCAACAGGAATTATCAATGGTTTCATATCAGCAATCAACCTTGCAATATCCGTTATTAATGCAATACCGGGTGTTAAGATTTCAAAGCTTGAAAAATTAACAGCTCCTGCTCTTGAGACAGGTATAGGCCTTGCAAAAAAAGGACATCAATACTTATTGGAAGGTCATGGAACAGAGGCCGTCATTCCTTTGGATAAGGACCAGGCTTGGACTTCCAAGGTTGCAAAGGATATGTTAACAGCATTAAACGGCCAAGGAATGTCTATGGCCGGAGGTGATATTATAATTCCGGTATATATCGGAACAGACCGAATAGATGAATTAATTGTAAAAGCAAATCAGAGAAATAACTTTAGGAGCGGAGGTGTTGCATAGTGTATAAGGATTTTCCGATTTATTTTGACACAACAGTTATTCCGACTCCTAAAGTATGGACGGAAACTTCGAATGTAGTCGAAAACACGCAGACGTCAGAAGGTGGAACAGATATTGTAGATGTAACACGTTATGATAAGCTGTCGATTTCTGCGACAATTGGTTGTTTGTCGAGTACAGCAAAAGTATTAAAGAATTTTTCAAAAAAGGACAGCATTGCGGTTAAGAGGTATGACATTTTAACAGAGGCATACGAAACAAGAAATATGCGAATGAGAGGTTTTGCAGCAACAAAGGTTGAAAAGTCAGACGATTTAGCTGTTACCAATGCACTGTGGTCCGTAACCTTCACATTGGAGGAATTTTAAATGTATGACGTATCTAACGCATATAAAGCAATAGTAAGAAGCCATACGCAGGCTTATTATTCACAATTAAGAATAAATATAGATGGTACAAACTACACCGATGACGATGTAATGTCGATGTCGCTTGATAATCAATGTTCTGAGTCCTCTGATGTAATGATTGGTGCGGTATACGTGGGCGAGTTATCTATTTCCTTTAAAAAGGGCATTAACATAGCACGTAGCACATGGAAAGGCCGCACCATTAAACCATATTACCGATTAAGAATATCAGATAACAATTACGAGGAAGTTCCGCTTGGTGTATTTGAGGTTGACGAGGCTACATACTCGGCAGGCGGTGTCGAAGTAAAAGCATATGATTATATGGCAAAATTCGACAAAAAGATTGTTTTAAATCAATCTTCCGGTACTCCGTATTCATTTATTATGATTGCTTGTAATAACTGTGGCGTGACTTTAGGTATGACAGAAAACGAGGTGCAGGCGCTTCCAAACGGATCTCAAGCGTTGACATATTACTCGGATAACGATGTAGAAACCTACAGAGACCTTATAAACCGAATAGCACAGATATTTGGAGGGTTTGCAACGATTGACCGCCTTGGACATTTGGTATTTAAGTCCTTTAGTCAAACCGCTGTTGATAGTATAGACATATACCGAAGAACGAACAGCAGTAAATTTTCAGATTATGTAACAAGCTATACCGGGATGTCATATGTTAGCCTTTCAGATAATCAGACACATTATCATGGTCTGCCGGACGATACCGGGTTAACAATGAACATCGGTGCAAATCCATTTTTACAAGGTGGAACAAGCACATATATAAATACGTTATGTGACAACATTTTAACAGCTATATCAGGCATACAATACACACCACACGAAGTAACAGTTGGTGGCTATCCGGCGTTTGATTTAGGCGATTTAATTGAATATACAGACGGACTTGCAGGAGTATCTTCAAACTGCTGCATAATGTCTTACACATATAACTATCATCAAGGTTATTCAATGAAAGGTTACGGAAAGGATCCGGCGCTTTCTACTGCAAGAAGTAAAGTCGATAAGAATATCTCCGGACTTATGGATAAAGTAAGCGAGGATGCAATTATATTCACATCGTTTACAAATGCAGATCCGATATCAATAGGTGATAGCGAGAAAGAAACAATAATCGACATAAAATTCGCATCGAATAAGGCCACATACTTAATATTTATGGCCGAGATACTTGGCGAAGTAGAAACCTCTGTGAATGGTATTACATACAACGATGCGGAGATAAAAATATCGTATGAACATAATCATCAAGAGATTGTAACGTATTACCCAAGACAGGTGGCCGTAGACGGAAAACATATTATAAGCTTGATGTATACAATCCCGGTTGATAACAACGTAATAAATACCTGGAAAGTAAAACTTGAAATGTCCGGTGGCTCAATATCTATTCCGGCTGAAAACATAAAGGCTACTATTTACGGACAAGGGTTGGTGGCTACGGATGAATGGGATGGATACCTTGACTTTGAAGAGGCTGTATCAGCTATTCAGTTCACAAATGTAAGTATATCTTCAATCGGAATTGATATATCAACAGCACTTGACACACCGATTGGTGATTCGTTTACAGAAGCTTTCGGAAGCATAGCATTTACGAACGTGACAACCCAGGTAACAGAATTTATTGCTGCTTATATAACAGAACGTGGATTAATAAATTCTGAAAACCTGCCTACATACGATACACAGAGTGTTGAAATTGTAGACGATGCATTTGTAGTTATGAGCGGTGCTACAGTTCCTCAGTATTTAACTAAAAAAGTAATTGATGTTGAAGATGTAACAGAAATTCTATCGGTTAATATTACAGCAACAAATATTACAATGCAGTTCAGTAATGACGGAACAACATGGAAATCATTTATAAATGACACCTGGCAAGAAACACAAACCGAAATGACAGTTAATGATGTAACAGCTCTTACTAACGCAGAATGGCTTGATTTAATAACAAGCGGAGTATTGTGGGTAAGAATAAGCTTAAATGTAGCAAACTCAAGCCTTACAGAGTTTGAGATTATATATACGGAAGGAGTATATGAATAATGAAAGGACAGACCCTTATAGAGCTTAAGGATGTTAAGACCGGCAATGGTGAAAGATATGTTGATAACAATATGATAACAAATGCTGTATCAGAAATCCTTAAAACAAGAGGATTTATAGCCAACACAGGCATAGACCCTAACAATCTTGTAAAAAACCTTCTTGGTGGTATTGTGTTGTTTGATGATGTTTTGACCGAATCCGTAAACACTTTACAACCGCCATCATCGGTTAATATGGTGGGAAATGCCGCAATGGATGTAACATCATCGGATTCTGTTACTGAAATGGGAAGTTATAATGAAAATGAGAGTGGATGGCAGGCAGATGGCAGTTTTGTTGCGGTGTATGATTTTACTACATCACAAGCAAACGGAGAAATAGCTTGTGTATGTCTTACTTCTGATGTAGGTGGTTATATTGGATATGGCAACAAAACATCAGGAGAAAGTAAATCAACAAAGAAAAACTTATATGCTTACAGCGGAACACAAAATAATTACTATATGAGTGATTATAGATGCTTTTTTGCATCTTATACAAATTCAAAGGTTGATATTATTCCTTCTGAACAGCTTACTGACAGGTCATCAGAGAATTATTGTTTAACAACAAAAAAGCTTAAATTTGAAACAAGGAAAATTCCTTTGAAAGAAGTTAATTTGAGAGGTACAAAGACATCGTGGGTAAAGGTATCTGAAAGAGAAGTGACATTGCCTGATGAATTTTGCACGAACACATCACGATATATAAACGCTGTTGAATGTGATGATAAGTTGTATTTATTCCATGATTTTACATCGTATGGACAACAGCAGACTTGGGAAAGTAGTGGAATTATCTATGCTGTAGAAATTGACAGGTCTTACAATGTAAGACTCATAACACTCACAAATACAACAGGCTCTACCATTACAAGACCTAAATTCTATGTTGATTCAGGATATGTTATAGTTCAACAATGGGGCGAGTACTCATCATCGAGTGTAGGTTACAGATTCACAATAGCAGATTCAAGTTCAATAGATTTAGATTTAACAGGATTTGACATCTCAAGGATTGAATATGTATGCAATGGAAGGTTGTTTTATAGCAATGTTATTTTGAATGTTGATGAAGGAGAAACTTGTTATTCAAATGCACAGATAGGGTCATCAAGTTTTGCTGTAACAAACGTGGTAGGAAGTCCGTTATCTGTATTGGAAGGTGGACAATCAAGCTATTGTAACATAATGAATGTTGCATTATATCTTGCCTCAATCAACAATCTTGAAGTGCCTGTTACAAAGACAGCACAAAAAACAATGAAGATAACTTATAGAATCACGTTTTAGTGAGGTGATTATATGGCAGATAGAATAGGTTACAATGGTTCAGATAAATGGAAAATAAAGGCAACAGAGCTGTTGAACGAAGGTGGTGGCGGTTCGGAGGTTATACCTAATCCACAAGGACAAGCTACAGATACGTTAGATACCATTAGCATTGATGGCACAGTTTATTCGATTGCAGGTGGTGGTGGAAATCTTAAAATAACGAATATCATTGGTACATCAAGTGCGTGGAGTAAGTATCAAGAATCAAATATGTCAATCACTTGGGCGAATGATGAGATAGACTTTGTATGGAATGGTGGAAACAGCATCGGAGGGAATATCGTAAAAATCGTGCCTATTCCTGCAAGTGCTGTTAAGATTAAATTTAAGATACGGACAGGAACAGCATATGATGCATCAGCCGAAAGATTTAAGCTTGGTATAGGTGTAAGGACAACCTATACCACATCTGTTGTGATTGACAGCTATAATGTGTTTGATTGGCTTGCATTTAAGAATTTTTCACAGACGAATAGTGAATGGGTTGGAGAGCTTGATTTAAGCGGTGTAAATGTTAGTACATACCTTTATATTCTTGGACATGGTTGGAACGCAGAAATTATAGAGCTTAATATGGTGGAAGATGTATCATCGGAAATCATTGTCCATACCACAACAGAATGGCAGGGATTGACAAGCCTTGTATCAAAAAAAGGTGGTATTTATGTATGGTCTGATTATAAGACCGAGAACGGAGTTGATATTCCTGCAATGAAAATAGGAGATGGATTGGCTTATGTGGTAGACCTTCCGTTTGCCACGCAAGCAATTACATTATCCCAGATTCAGAGTTGGAATAATAAAGTAAGTGCAAGGATAAGTGGCGAAAACCTTATCCTTGAGAATTAAGGAGGAGAAAGAAATGCCTGATATTTCACAAATTACATTACCAAGTGGAACAACGTATGATATTAAGGATGCACAAGCGAGAAGTGCGAAAGGATGGATAGGAATAACCACAACGGCCTTGACGGATGGCTCAACAACAAACCCTATTACCATTGGCGGTCAAAGTGTGACAGCGACAGCAGGTAACATCACTGCTTATGGAGATTCAGAGTTTATATGGAGCGGTTCAGAATGGCAGGAGTTTGGCGATTTGTCTGACTTAGGTACTTTGGCTTATCAGAATAGTGCTTCAGGAAGTTTTACACCTTCAGGTAGTGTGTCGGTAACACCGACAACAGATAACATACCAAATGTGACTGCTGTAGGAAGTATGCCTACATTCACTGTATCAAACGAAGTGTTGACGATTACAGCAGGTTCAGCACCTACGCTTGGCACACCGATAGCCGCAATGACAGGTGCATCAGCATCTTTCAGCGGAACAGCAGGAACAGTAACAGTAAGTTAGGAGTGATGATATGGCTTATATATCACAAATTACATTGCCTGATGGCACAACATACGACCTCAAAGCATCAATAGGCTCATCGCTTACATTAGAAGAAATTACATTAACTGATACAGTAAGTCAATTAGGTAATGTTGAATCATATTTAAGTAAGAATTATTTTTGTGTTAAATCAGGCTCAACACCGCCTGCTTTTGAAGTTGATGGAAGGACTAATATGAATATCACAGCTAATCTTCCTATTAATCTTCCAACTCAAACGGCTTCCAAAATTCTTGTTACGGATTCTGATAAGAACATAGTTAGCAGTAGTTATGAATTTGATATAAGCACAAACAACACTTCTGATACTTGGTTGCTTGTAATGAATAATAATAAAATTCAGCACAGAGTATCGACTAATTTAAGTGTAAATTATGCCACAAGTGCAGGAAGTGCAGGAATAGCCACAGATAAGATTTACGGAAGATATACAGCAGGTGGAGGACAGCAAGGTCCGTCATATTTTGGCAAAAATTATTGTGGTTTTTTAATGTCAAATGCTATCGTAAATAACAATTCAGAATTTAAAAACTGGCTATATATGGATTGTTATGATGAGAATGATGTTGGAGGAACAACCGCTATTGGATTAAGCAGACAGAGTACAAGGGCTTTTTTAATGAGGTCTAATGCAGATAGGGCTTCTTGGGCTGGAGGTTGTGAATTGTTATCAACAGCAAATTACTCGTCTTATGCCTTGCCTCTCTCAGGCGGTACACTAACAGGAAGTGTTAATATAAGTGGTAATTATTATTACAAAGTAAACAATAGAGTGGCTGTGGGAGACTTGGGTGGAAGTAATTTTATTGCTTGCGGAAATTCTGGTGTATATGCAAGAAGATATGACAGCACAAACACTTATGCACCTATGTATGCCTCTTCATTTAGTCAGCAATCAACAAAGCTTGTTAAAGAGAATGTCAATCCTATAACTGATAAAGAAGCAAAAAAATTGTTAGATATTGATGTTGTATCTTTTGATTACATCAAAGAAGTTGGTGGAGAAAAAGGGCAAGTAGGCATGATTGCAGAAGATATACTTGACATATACCCTAATGTTGTACAAATCCCAAATGATTATGATGAGGAACAAGCCAAAGAAAATATAAAAAACGGAAACAATATGGGTACACTCGGACTTGACTACGCAAAGTTTACACCATACTTAATTAAGTTGGTTCAGATGCAACAGCAACAAATAAATGAATTAAAGAATCTTATTAAAACGGAGGAATAAGAATTATGAAGAATTTTGAAGTGATAGCAACAATCAACAATATTGAAAGATTTATCAATCGTGAGGTTGAGAACAACAAAGCGTTTATCAACACACAAGCTAAATTCAAGCTACGCAAAAATTTTAAAGCATTTAAAAACATTTATGAGATTTACAATGAGTGTTTGAAAGAATCTTTAACAAAGTACGAAATTCAGCCACAGAAAGATGGAAGTATTAAGATTGACAAGGACAATCCAAATGCAGAAAAGATACAAACTGAATTACAAGAATTGCTTAATACAGAAAGCGAAGTTGTAATCGAAAAGATAAGTATAAATGACTTTTCGGAAGATTGTTTGCTTGGTGACATGGAATTACTTAATTTTATGACTATTGAGGAGGCAGCAGTAAATGACTAATACGATCATTATTGCTATTCTTGGAAGCACAGGTTTATGGACCGTTATAAACAATATAATAACACATATTAGAGATAAGAAATCCATTGAAAAAAAAGCTTTGCTTGCTTTATTGCATGACAAATTATATTACCTCTGTCAGCACTTTATTGAAAAAGGGCGCATTTCAACGGATGAGCTTGAAAATATAGAATATTTATATAAGCCGTATTCTGCTCTTGGTGGAAACGGAACGTGTAAGAGACTATATGAGGAAGTTTTAAGACTTCCAATAGACGGGAGGTGAGCGATATGCAATTAACAAATAAAGCTTATGACATAATGAAATGGGTTGTGCAGCTTTTTATTCCGGCACTAATTACTTTGTATGGTGTAATAGGCAGCACTTGTCATATCCCATATACAGAACAGGTCCTTACTATTGCCGGAGCTGTTGATGTATTCCTGGGAACAATATTAAAAATTTCAACAAATAATTATTATAAGGAGGACGAATAAATGAAAATAGCACTTGATGCCGGACATGGCATGAATACTGCAGGAAAAAGATGCTTAAAGTCAATAGATCCAAATGAAACACGAGAGTGGTGGCTTAATCAAAGGATAGCTTCAAAGGTTGAGGAACGCCTGAAAGATTATGATGTAGAAACCTTAAGAGTGGATGATGTAACCGGAAAGACCGATGTTAAGCTTGCAACACGCTGTAAAAAGGCGAATGATTGGAATGCGGATGTATATTGCTCGTTCCACCACAATGCCGGAATAAATGGTGGCGCAGGTGGCGGCTTAGTTGTTATTACATATGATGATAGCACTGAAGCAATATCGATTAGAGACGCCTTGTATAATAGTCTTATAAATGCAGGCCTTATGAAAGGTAACAGAAGCAATCCGAAAGTTTCAAACAAGAGTTTATATGTATTAAACTCAACCAAAATGCCTGCGGTATTAGTAGAACATGATTTTATGGATTCGACAACGGCCACTCCTGTTATTTTGACAGAGGACTTTGCCAACAAGGCAGCAGATGGTTGGATAAACTTTTTTGAATCTTATTATGGCATAAAGAAGAAATCAGAGCCTACACCAAAACCGGATCCTACTCCGGAACCAAAACCTACGCAGGGCGAGTATTTGGTAAAGGTAACCGCAGGAGCACTTAATATAAGAAACAATCCGGGTCTTGACGGAAAAATAACTGGAGTAATAAGAGATAAGGGTGTTTATACCATTATTGAAGAATGCGATGTTTCAGGTGTTAAATGGGGCCGTTTAAAAAGTGGTGCAGGTTGGATTAGTCTTAAATTCACAAAAAGAGTCTAATTCAGACATAAACTCATAAATTCAAACACGAAATCATAATATTAAAGCCACATTCTGTTATGTTATAAGCGGAGGTGGCTTTATGTATTTATCACGCTCTGAATGGGAGTTTTTGATTAATGAGTGGATACTTAAAGAAAGAGACCGAAACATACTTAAGCGAAAAATAATTGATGGATTAACATATGAGCAGGTGGCAGAAGAATTTGACTTATCTGTTCAAAGGATAAAGGCTATTGTTTCTGATGGCCGTAATAAAATATATAAATGTTTATAGACAAAAAGAAGCCTTTTTATTGCTCGTTGAAGGCTTCTTTTTTATTTACAATTTAATCATTGGAGGTGTCTTATGTTTGTTTATTATAATCCAAATCCGGCAAAGCGCACAGTAGGAGATTGCTCGGTGCGTGCTGTTGCAAAAGCCTTAAATATTGATTGGCAGGACGCTTATGCAAAGATTATTGTTAACGGATTTCGTATGAATGATATGCCGTCTGCAGACTCTGTATGGGGTGCGGTATTAAGGCAAAATGGATTTTATAGGGCCTCTTTACCAAATACATGTCCTGATTGCTATACTGCCGAGGATTTCTGCAGGGACCATCCAAAAGGCACATATGTTTTAGGATTTGGAGGGCATACTGCAACCGTTGTTGACGGACGGCTCTTCGACAGTTGGGATTCTTCGCAGGAGATACCGCAGTATTATTGGTACAGAAAGGAGTAATTATGAATCAATATCCGTATTATCAAACCGCTTATTATCAAAACAACAATCAAAACCAAATAATACCTGTTCCAAGTGAAACGGACGCAAGGAATTATCCTGTAGCAAACGGAAACAGTGTCACTTTTCGTGATGAAAACGCACCATATATATATGTAAAGTCAATGGGGTACTCACAGCTCGGAAGACCTGTGTTTGAAAAATACAGGCTTACAAAAGAAGAAATAGAAGAACCATCCGAACAAAAGCTTGAGTATGCATTAAAGAGTGAAATGGAATCGTTAAAGGAAGAAATAAATCATTTAAAAAAGAAATTAGTAAAGGAGGATTCCCATGATACCAAATAGCATTATAAACATATTATCAAGAGGACGGATTAACGTAAATCAGCTTCAAAACGTTAATTCCCCGGACGAGCTTGCACAGCAATTATTAAATTCAGGAATGGTAAGTCAGAACGATGTGAATAAGGCAAAGCAGATGTGGAATCAGCCGAATGTAAGACAAATGATACAAAATAAATATCAATATTAAGGCGAGTGTACATAGCCTTTATATAACGGATTATTCGATTTGAGAATAATTCCTAACCTTAAAAAATTAAAGGAGGAAAAGAAAATGGCTTTAACAGACGAAAGTAACATGGTAATGCCTGTTGCACCTGCTTATGGAATGGGTGGAAATGGAGGATTAGGCTTCGGTGGTGATTGGGGTTGGATTATCCTTTTACTCTTATTCGCAGGCGGTGGATGGGGTATGGGAGGCTATGGAGGCGGCTTCGGTGGAATGTATGAGTTTCCTTGGCTTCTTAACGGACAGAACGGTATTAACGCCAATACAAACGCAGGTTTTCAGTCAGCTATGTTAAATGATGGCATTTCCGGTATCCGTTCAGACATCGGAGATATATCAAATCAGCTTTGCAATGGATTTGCCGGGGTTAATTCGGCAATCAGCGGTGGATTTGCTAACGCAGAGATTGCAAATAATAACAGACAAATTGCCAATATGCAACAGGCCTTTAACTCACAGACTGCTGTTACTAATGCGATTAATAATTTAGCAAGTCAGCAGGCAGAGTGTTGTTGCGAGAATAGAGCTGCTGTTCAGGACGTAAAATACACGATAGCAACAGAAGCTTGTGCAAATCGAGCAACAAGTACAGCAAATACACAAGCTATTCTTGATAAATTATGTCAGCTTGAGCTTGATAACGTTAAGGCACAGCTTGATGCTAAAAATGATATTATAGCACAGCTTAGACAGGAGAATTTATACGCAAGAGGTCAGGCTTCACAGAATGATCAGACGGCAGTAATACAGGCAGGTCAGAGAATGTTGGCCAATGAAGTAGAACAGTACGTTGCTCCAAGAGCCGTTCCGGCATATGTGGTTCAGAATCCTAATTGTTGTTCTTCAGTATATGGAGCTTGTTAGGAGGTGGACGCATGGCAGCAGAATATTCAGCTAATGCCATACAGACTGTGGCTGTTGGTGGGAGCGTAATATTTACGGAAAGTCCGGTGCCTTGCAGAAAGGGTTATATTTATCATAGAGACGAGTCGGGTATATTCAGACTTGCTTCTAATGCTTTAACTTGTCCTTGCTGCAGAAATAATGCAAATTACGAGGTATCTTTCCACGCTAATATTCAGATTCCGACAGGCGGTACAGTTGAACCGATATCCTTGGCGTTGTTCATAGATGGAGAAGAAGATCCATCGAGTGAAATGATTATAACTCCTGCAGCCGTTGAGGAGTTTGGCAATGTTGGTGCCGGAATTATTGTTTCGGTTCCTTGGATATGCCGTTGTTCTTCGGTTTCTGTAAGAAATACAAGTAACCAGGCGATTCAAGTACAGAATGCCAATATTGTGTTTAATCGTTAAGGAAGGAGGATAAATGTATGCATAAAATGGATGAGTTAAGAGAAATGCTCTGTGAGGAGCTTGATAAAATAACCAAAAAAGGCGAGCTTTCTTCAATGGGTGATGTTGAGCTTGTGGATAAGCTTACACATTCAATAAAGTCTATTGACACCATTATGGCAATGGAAGATGCAGGCTATTCCCAGGATTATAGCAGAGCTTACTCAAGAGGAAGAAGGACCGCAAGAAGAGACTCTATGGGTAGATATTCAAGCGAGGGTTATTCGATGAACGAGGAACTTGTGTCCGAGCTTCGTGATATGATGAATAGCGCTCCGGACGAAAAAACAAGACAGGAGTTTCATAGATTTATAAATAAAATACAGTCTATGTAAGGTGGTGTTCCCTTGATAAAAGAAAGTGACTTATTGGAAGCAATATCGGAATGTCAAGGAGAGCGAAATCCGAACGCAAACACCTGTATTAAACTTGCAGCTTATTACACTATATTGGATCATATAACAGCACAACGTGTAGACGAAGAGCCACAGTATTCATTTAGTTATGGAGATATAATAGGTAAATATGGCGAAAGTGAATTTTTAAAATCTGTGGAAGGTAAGGATGCTCCGTATATATGGGATATAATGGATGAGCTTATGGCCACGTTACAAATAATCGAACCTCGATTGTACCGGGCCACAATAAATAAAATAAATAATTAGGAGGCTGTTTATACAGCCTCTTTTTATTTGACATGGGGTATAATATATGATAAATTATCGGTGTTGAAAAATACCTGAAATAATACCTTGAAAAACAAGATGTTAGCAATTTGTTAGCAAAACACCTCAAAAAGCACGCAAATACGTGGTTGAGTTGTTTTCTTTTAATCAAGTTGTCGGGGGTTCGATTCCCCCGTGTCTCACTTATAGAAAGTAAGCGGTTTCCGAGCAGAAATGCCCGGAAACCTTTGTTTTTACGTGGTTTATTAG
>WARQ01007993.1_pt1 | contig 14857 bp, 17 predicted proteins | sample 4769161 | NCBI WGS metagenome assembly WARQ01 (sample SAMN08893024, study PRJNA449175) | gut metagenome | isolation source: rumen sample fed with dry roughage | host: buffalo | place: India: Nagpur | collected 2016 | reverse complement strand
ATGAGGGAGGGGGGTATATTCTGCGAGACCCCCCTCTATGCCTCTTTGGTACATTAGGTGGTGTGTACCACCTTTTTATAAAAAGTTGGATGCAATTCTATTATCGAATCGATTGCTTCTTCGATAGCAAATGTATTTTGTGTATCCGATACCTTGTCAGAAACCACGGCAACTCTATCTAACAATTCGCAACTTCCGTAATTATGCTCTCGATCAAAAGCCCACCAACGGTCGAAGTCACTGATAGGATCGTACGGGTTATCGGAGGTAGTAAGTGCAACTTTCTTCATCTTCACATTCACCTCTATCTTCACGAACCGGGGGTCAAATATTTCTGTACAGTAGCGGGGGATAAGTTAAGTTCATCAGCTATGTCTTTAGTTGTTTGTCCAGTTCTAGCCATAGCTCTTATCCGGGCCTGCTTAGCAGCTGATAGCTTAGTGTTGTCGCCTTTAGGCAAAGCATACTTCATGATCGAAGCGTTGTCTGCTTTCTCTATTAGGCGTTCAACTACTGTTCCAGAGACAGCTCTATTTTCAATCGCTTCCCATTCTTTAGGAGTAATCTCTACCTTTACGCCTTTAGCATTGCAAGCCACTCTCGCTTCAGCAAGGCACTGCGATTTGAGCTTCTTGATAGCATCCTTATCCAGATCATCCATCTCGCTCTTCTTTTTATAGAAATTATTAGCTGCTCTAAGCTGTGCCTGTCTTTCTCTTGGCGCATTGTACGTCAAGTTTCGAGCTTTATCAGTTAATGACTTTACTTCTTCGGCATAAACCTTCGCTGCTTCTGGGTCTTTCTTTGCCGTGTTAAGTGATTTCCATATCTTCCGGGCTTCATTTCCCATATCTTTCATCTGATTGGCGTATCTTGCATATGGAACTTCCTTTGGATACGGGTTATCAGGATCGGAAAGAAGTTCACGGGCATCTCCTGCCTCTCTCATCTTTGTCGATCTTTGCATAACTTTTTCGTATTTTCCGGTATCTTGATAAATGGGATTTCCTTTTTCGTCTTCACCGACTTTCTTCCTTCCCATCTTTGTAGTTCCGGTCTTTAAGTTAGTCTTCACGCCAGTATCAGGATCAATGGTAAACCTGAAACTTTCCTGCTCAATGTCATACCTAGCTGAGGCTCTCGATATTATGGTTTTAGCACCGCCAGTTTCTTTTCCTTGATACTTTTTCTTAAGAGCTTTGATGTCATTATCTTTCTCTGATCTCTTCCAGTCCAGATTATGCTTCTCAGCATCAATTATTACCATGGAATGTTTCGTAGCTTTTACGATATCTTCCAAAGGTGCGCCCATCAAAGTCATATCAGTAATCAAATTTGACACTGAACCCATTTGCCGCTGCTTATTCCAACCTTTTTGCTTCTTTACTTCAGTCATTCCCTCATAAGCTGGGTAAGCTTCTTTGGTATCAAACTCCTGAAGGTCTTTTATTGCTTTGTCAACCTTGATGTTATTAACTTTAGTTCCGTCTTTATTAGCTTTAATTGGTATAACAAGAACTGTATCTCCATCAAAGTCTGCTCCAGACAGCTGTGCTGCAGCTTTAGCTCCAATTCCAACTGCATCTATCGGATTCTTTCCGAGAAGAGCAATTCCTTCTTTGTTTTTATTATTGACTGTAAGTTTCGGAATCTCGAACGTTCCACCATGCGGATATCTTACAAGTATTACTTCTTCACCATGTTCATAGTTTGGAGCATAGATTTGATTATCCTTTATTGATGAAAGCGGAAGAATTACATGCGACTGCTGTCTTGGAAGAGCTGCAGCCTTTAAATCAACTGCAGCTGAATCACATTTATCAGCAAAGTTCATCAACATAACTCTTTTTACAGAGTCATTAGTTATAGATTTGATATCCTCAAGCTCATCAGCTTTATTTAGATATGCTAAATTCAACTGCTGATTAATAAGAGGAAGTGGCTGCTTAGAAAGAAACTGCGAAGAAAGGCTCTTTGACCATTTTCCCCAATCTCCCTCTTCGTTAACGATATTAATAGCAGAAACTTTCTTTTCTCCAGTCTCTGGATCTATGTAATATCTTCTAGCAAGTTTAAGCTCTTCTTCTCTTTTTATAGTCGCACCAAATGGATTGTCCGGATCAATTTCATCAGTTCCTTTTATCGTCTTCATTTCTTTGAAGACTTTATCCAAAGGTTGACCATTAGCTTTACTAGTGTTGAATATTATGTCTTTACCTTCTGGGAATTCAGAATCTTCACCATAAATTCCCATTCCTTTAAGATAATACTTATTGTCGACTGCAATTCTTACCTGAGCATATCTTGCGTCGCCAAGGGATATGTCTTCAACACCACGTTTAAGTTCAATTGTTCCATCCTTTTCTTTTCCGCCTTCTTCAGGATACCTGATATACACTCTATCAAGATCCACTGAATTTATGGGAGGAAGTCCAAGAACACTTCTTGTGCCGTCTGGTTCTTCAATAAAGTCTCCAATCGGTTTGATCACAGTTTTATCTTTATACATATCTGCATAAAGTTCTTTCTTATCAACGCCAGGGGGACAAAGAACTTCAACAGTTGTCTTAAACTGAGTTCCAAGTTGTTCTATTTGGACATTATGGACTTCATATCCTTCTTTTTTTAACTCACGAATGATAGTATCTTTCTTTGTTTCAGTAATTCCAAGAGCAAGTTCAGCACCTCTACCGACATCAATATATTTATCTTTGTCGACAAGTCCTTTGAGCTGTTCTTTTATTCTTTCACGTTCAGCAAGTCTACTTTCTCTCTGAGTTTTAAGAACTGATCTTACCGTACCTTCCGGAATTCCAGTTCTTTTCATAATTTCTGTTGGACTTGTGATTCCTTTTTCATAAAGCTTAATGATCTCACTATCTCGAGCATGTGTCATTTCAGCTTTCTGAATAGTAATCGCATCTCTAAGTTCCGTAGTATTCTTGTATCCAAGCCGAATAGCAATTTCAGCTTCAGTAATTCCAGGATACTTAGCTTTTAACGCAGCTTTTTGTTCAAAAAGTGGTTTATTTTCCATATGCTGATTTGGATTTTCACCACTTCCCCAAGGATATCTTCCTGAATGTGGGACACTTCCAACATGCGGTGTTCCTACATGCATCAAAAAATCTGCACTCATTTTGGTCAGCCTTCTTTCTTGATCTTCTCAAATATAATTTTGGTTCTACGCACCTGATCCATCAAAAGCTTGATATCTTCTCCACTAGGATTACCAATTAGTATTTCATCTCCTTGATAAATCCTTAACTCAATATCAACCGACGAAGGATCAATATTGTATTCGAGACAACAAAAGGCAGCGTATATTTCAAGCTGCCTTAGCGAAGCCGGAGTGTTTCCGGTCTTTAGATCATGAATTCTTAGAAACTCACCTTTTTTGTAGTATATCGCATCTGCCGTCCCATAAAAATCGTCAGCATATTTCAGCCTAACTTCCGGGTCTAATCTAAATCCATTAGCGTCTTTTATGTATGACATAATATTTGGAAAACATTTATCAACATAGTATGACGCTACAGACAAAGGAATTACAGGCACCATAGACCCAGTTTCCCTATCGTAATACTGGTCGCAATTTTCCATTATGTAAATAAATAAATCACTTTTGTTTGCCTTAACAACATTCTTACGATAATGAATTCTTTCAGCGCACCAAGCATGCATCAGTGTTCCAATATCTTTCGCAAAGCTGTTGAAATACCTAGTTCTTACAGCTTCCTCAAAATCCTCATCAGCTTCAGCTTTAATATTCGTCCACGAATATACACTTCCACCGAACAATGCATGTTTTCCTTTAGGAATGTCCTTCGAATGATCTTCCCAAATCATTTAGTACTTCCTCCTTGTTTTCGGGGTAGATGAATGCTGAGAATGACATGTCATTCATCTTTTTTACGTAGTAATCTTGATTTGGCCTGTGCTTAGCACTTGCGGATCTTTTACACTCTAAGGACGCCCACTTATCATTATTTAAAATTAAAAGGTCAGGAATTCCTTGAATGTATGTCGCATCGTTCTTCATTACGATACAGTCAGGAAACCGACCCTTAATTTCTTTTATGAGGTCGGATTGGAACTTGTTTTCTCTCATATCAAACCTCACAAACATAAATAATAAGAGGAGATGTAATCGACACATTCTATCCTCTCTATTATAGGGGCAGTTTTTCTTGCGAAATTTTAAATTCCAAGAAAAGCTTTCTCGTTAAAGTTCCTCTTAGTGTTTAAAGCTCTTCCGATAGCTATATCTATTGGCGACATAGACCTTAGGTAATAGTAATAAAGATCCTTGTATGGCGTGTTTAGTCGATCAATACGACCTGCTGCCTGAGTACTCATCCTATAGCTGTAACTTAGAGAGTAAAATATTATTGTGTCAGTTGTTATGCAATTCCACCCTTCAGCTCCAGCACTGTACTGAACCAAATATATCCATCTTTCGCCTTCGGGAACTGGTTCATGTTTTTGACCGTTCCATTCAGCATTCGTTATTTGAAGTTCACTGGCTAAAGCTCTAAGAATGTCAAGTTCATAACTATAGTTATAAAATATAATTACTCTCTCATGCTTTTCTAATAATTCTCTAACAGCATCAGCTCTGGAATCGTCTGAATTAACAACCTTTCGCATTAAATAGCACAGTTTTCCCGTTTCTTGAATAGGACACATATCGTACGGATCCCATCTATCCCTAAAAACTGCTAAATAAAGATTCTTATTGTACTCAACATATTTGTTTATCTTATGAGGAGTCGTCTTCTTTTCAAACTTCATGTTAACCAAAATAGAATTTCGATATCTTATAAGAGTTCCGGTATGAATATATCGATCTATCTTTGGATATTTACTGTATGGATTGAAGACGCAGTGATCCTCATTAAACTCAGTCTTATTCCTATAAAACCCATTTGCAACAAACACTGGAATATAATCACTCCAAGTGTCTCCAGGAGTTGCACTAAGTAGAATCCATCTATTCTTCCTAGCAATTTTTACGAACGTCTTAGACCATGTTCCCCAACCAACAACTCGTTGCTCGTCAAATATAAAGAAAGCATCATAAACATTCTTGTATTTCTTTATATTGTTCCACGAATCTATAGCAACAGGCTTAAAATTAAAGGGGATGCATTCTTCAAGCCATTCTGCAGTATCTCTCTTCTTTGCAGTAGTGATAATGTAAAGATCCCGAGGAGAAGTCATTTCTCCCCAGGATCCTTCGCCATTAATCGGAATGCTCCCACCACAATCTTTCAGATAGTAAGCGAGAGCTGTTCTGGATTTTCCAGTTCCGACACCACCACAAAGTATTGAGCCATTGTGTAATTTTTCTACTGCTTCGAGCTGATGGTCATAAAGATCGACTCCCACGTTTAATTACCATGGTATTTCTTCATCAGGATCATTCCTGGAATACTTACCATCAAAATCATCTTCATCTGCGTCCTGAACGGGTGTTACATACAAAGTTTTAAGTTCTGCTGAAACCTTTCCGTTTTCAATACCTTTACGCTCTTCGTAATTGTAAGGTTTAATGATAACATCAGCATTGTCAATCCAGATAGAATCAATAAGGCCAGCTGTTTCTGCTTCGATGTTCGTGAAACTTCCATCATCTTTCACAATGCAAATCTTAGGATTGAAGTTCGGATAATTCTCATTATACTTAACATTAATCTTAAGATACGGTCTTGGTGGATACTCACCGTCTTCACTTTCTCTTGTCCACTTAATGTTCCATCCATCTTTCTCAAGAACAGGAATAAGATCGTTTGGACTCATCCATTCAGAGCCGTACTTATACTTCGGAATTCTATTCTCATCCTGGAACTGCTCGCCTTTACGATTGTATCCATCAAGATATACACAGAAATTCCGCTTTCCCTCATCATTGAATTGCTTCTTTACACCTGCAAAATTTCTGAATGTCAGAACTGCATGTTCGATTCTGATGTTAAACTTACTTGCCATTGTTACTTATCTCCTTTCAAGAATATAATTAGGCCGCATCAAACGGCATGCCTTTCTCTTCATCTGCATCCTCCGGAATGTTCATGAAATCATATGGAATTGAAAAAGACTTTGAAGGTCCATTCACAAACTCTTCAAAGTCTCCATACTTACTAATGTTTTCAATTGCCGCATCACAAAGACGCCTATAATATGATATATCTATTTTATCTTCCATCCCGAGAGTTTTAACAACCTGTGATTCAAGCCATCTAAAACCTTTTGTACCTGCAGCAGATGAATATTTCTCGCCCGATTTTCGCATAAGTTCACCACCGCCAGCACCTGGAATTATTGGACAAAACTCACCAACTCTACCAACAAATTTGTAATTGTGAATTTCTTCCGGTAGATCCTCATTCATATCCAGATAAAGTCCATCTCCACGGCTTATAGACTTTACTTCACACATATCTTTAAATATAATTGGCTCTTTGCTAAAAAGTTCTTTAAAAACAAATGGTTGTTGAAATTGTGTACCTGTTGCCGTCCATTCGTTAGGGTGTTTTCCATTTTTATTACGAATACCTTTATCATCATATTTAGCAATATACACAGCATCGTTTACTAAACATATTCGATCGTATGTGCATTCGTGTTCAAACTCATAGCCATATTTTTCACCAAACTCTATTACCCAATTTATCAATTCTGGTGTAGCATTCGGTATTTTTATACTATCAGTCTTAATATGTATTGCCCTATAACCCTTTTTAACAACTTCATCCTGTAAAGTTCTCATAAATAGAGCTCCACGTAATGCTATAATATTATTACGATCTCTAGGGTCAGCTAATGGGTTAGGAAATGTAGCGGCAGCAATCCCGTACGTACTGTTTAAAATAAGTTTGATAGCTAATTGTAATGCATCAGCCTCATTCTCATCGGTAAGATACTTTGCTAATTTACCATTTAACATTTTTCTTGCCTTATCGAAATCATGTGCTTTTATAGCCATTCGAGCATCTCTCAACTCTTTGAAGTTCTTAGTATGCTCTCCAAATTTATTCAAAGCGATAATTGAAGCACCATGCATGTTTCCAACATCCAAAAGTGCTACGTTATAATACATGCCAGGTTCTGCATAAACATAACCTCCACGTCCAACATCAGTTCCACGAAACATGTTATGCCAACTACCGTCTTCAAACTGTTTGAATTCATACCCAGGGAACGACTCTATTATCGAGCTATACTCTTTTGATGTACTTCTTAATATTTCATCGTTCATGTTTTCCTCACTTATACTCAAAGGTATAACCACAAGTATGTTTTCTCTCTTTATTCAAAACTTTCCATACATTTGATTCCTGTAAATTTAATAACCTAGCTGCTTCAGATACACCTCGATACTCTTCTATACTTCCGTCAGGAGTATGACAGATTACAGGTCTTCTAGATTTAGAATAACTTTTCTCACGCATTACATCAGTGAAAGGTTTGTAATTACCATTACGAACACAATCATTATGGTTGTCACGCTGTGTACCCCATGCTAAATTATCTACGTGATTATTATCAACATCATCGTCTAAATGTCTTACAACTGGATCATTATTAACATTATGAATAAATGTTTCTGCGACAAGTCTATGTACATAGGGTTCAGATGGTATTCCACTCGCCTTTAATTCATCAGCTCGTTTTTTCCCAAATCTGATGTTTAAATGCCCAGCCTTATCGCCTCTGTGTGGTTTTAGAATCTTACCATTATGCATGACATATCCTTCTTTACAAATATAATAAGTAGGATAGTCATTAAGTTCGACCCATTCTGTTACTCCTGGTTCACGTAGATATTCACCGCTAGAAAAATACCAATCGTCGTATTGTCTACTCAACCGGTTCTCCTTTCTTATAATGTCTGCCTGTAGCAAGATCAGTATATACATGATCAGCAGTCTTATCGTTACCAAGTAGTATTTTTGTAATATGCTGCCTATTCGTGTCGTTTAAACTTAATCCAGATAAATCTGACAATAATTCTCTCGTCTTAAAATCTGCAGCGCATTTATTAAATACTATTTCAGTTTCCCGAACGTCATTAGCACAATAATCAGCAATCTCACCCCAATATTTTTCGTCAACAGGTTGATCCCAAGGATGTTCATTCTCCAAATGATTATCGCCTAATTCTATTTCCCACTTCTTAAGACCTTGTTTATTAGAAGCAAATTCCCATACATCTGTATAAGAAATATTGAATGCTTCTCCAAACTGTGCAGTACGATCGCCTTCTTCAATTATTCGTCTAGATAGTTCATAGAGTTGCTTATTTGTATAATTCTTTGCCCATCTAGCATATAAAATATGATTATCGTACCTACGGTTATTAAACCCAACAAGTTTTTGTTCCATTAAATAATCAAGATCTCTGGAAGTAGGATTAATCATCTTTGTAATATGATCATTACCTTGTACCTTCCAACAGACAACAAATAGATTTGGAAAGATTTCAATATCGTAGAATACAATTGGTTTTTCATTATTTAAATTGGTGGTAACAATGTTTCCTTTATCTTCAACAACATCTTCAGATTCCCATTTCATATCTTTAAAGACTCTAAGACACTTCTCGCTTTGATTTGTTGAATTGGAAGCGAATATAAATACCTTCTGTCTAAGCTTTGGATCAATAGAGTAGGATTTACCGCTTGCATATGCATCGTCAAGGATCTTTTTGATAAAATCAATATTAGATGTTGTATCGGCGTGAACCTCTCTCATAAGACATTTCCTTATCGTTGTCTCAAGTGCTTTTTCAAGATTCACAGCCTCAAAATTAATCACAGTGTTCTTCACTCCTTTCAATGGAAGCCCGCTGTTTATGTGAGCAATCTCTAAATTGTTACATTTTGTAAGTTTCCGTCTGAGCGAAGCTTTCCCGCCAAAAGTCTTTATCTCGATATTGTCATCATAGATATGGCTTAGCTTAGACACGTCTCCGTCATAAATATAATGAAGATGAATACCAGCTCCGCTTTTACTAAGCTCTGCATATGTCTTTGGAAACTTACTTGCTGCTGCCACATTCAAATCAAAGTCTTTTTCTCCGTCAGAGTTCTTAATATCAAAATCAATGACTATATGATTTTCAGGCATTAGCACATAATGAAGTTTACCAGTATCCAAATCCATGAGTTTCGTTGTTACTCTACTCCAATATTCTTTTGGAGTTCCATCTTCCTTGGCATACTGAGCAATCTGGCCTTCATAGCCGGAATCAAATAAAGACCCGTCTTCAAATTCCGACGCATCTTTAAAATCAAGCCACCCGCTGATAGGTTTTTCAGTCTTATCCTTCTCAGCCTTAGATTCACTTTTAGTAGGTCCTTTATGCCCAGGAAACTTATCCCACTTAAATCCATAAAAGTAGTTATAGTACTCAACACCGTCAATACTTACCCTATCTTTTACTCCTTCAAAGTAGTTCACAAATTCGGCTCTGAACTTCGTATAACTTATCTGATATGGCACGTTCGTATCGATGCAGTATTGCTTATACATCATATAAGCTTTCTTTGCAGGAACTCCGTCATCATGTAAGAATATGTCATAGTTCTCTTCAACGAAATTATAGAACTCATTTGTAGATGAGATCATGTCTTTTGGAATGTAGTTATCGTAATAACTCTTTCCAAGTTTCTTATAGACTTTAAGACAGTGAGATGCTATAGCTCCAAGTTCGAAATCAACCTTCTCTGTAAGTTCATCATACTTTGCTCTTGGGATCTTCTTTCCGGTGGGTCTTACGTCAATAAGTCTCCTTATGATACCAGACTTAGCTTCAGTAATCTTAACCGGCTTATTAGTTCCCATGAACAAAAACGTATTGAACTTCATGATGTACTTGGACTTGAACTTTTCGTTCACTTCCATCGACTCATGAGACACTATTGAATTTAGCTTAGTGTTATCTTCAATCCTACTAAGGTCACCATCATGCTGAATACTGACAAGTGGGTTGCCTTTAAAAGATTCAAGAGCAAATGAATTATTAGCAGAAGTAATCTCCTTGGCGTCAAACCTGTTCCAATATCCTTCGAATAATTTTTCAATGATATTCATAACGGTTGACTTACCAGTTCCGCCATCGCCATAGAACACTACGAATTTTTGAATCTTCTTAGAATCACCGCTTATGATTGCTCCAATGCTCCATTCAATTTTCTGACGCTCTTCTTCACTATAAAGCGTTCCTACAATTTCATCCCACGCTTCGCAATCTCCGTCAGCTAAATCGTATGGGAGCTTTTTAGAAGCATAGTCTTTCTTTGTAGTTACAGTATTTCGAAATATAATTTTGTTATCAAGCTCTTTATAGCAGTCTCTCATCTGACGCTGACAATACTTATGCCACTCGTCAACAATTCCACTATTAGCTTTTCGTATATATTTTCCTATAGGGACAACTCTCTTTGTTTCATCGGCTTGCAACTTCTTTCTGTATTCGGAAACATCGGCATCTATCATCTTGAATAAATCGCCTTCATCCTGAGACCATAGCCCGGTACTCTCGTCCCAAAATGCATAGAAGTCTTTACCTCTTATCATAAGATCGGAAGGGTGTGTAGTTATAATAAAAGATGGCTTAACATACACCTGGCCTTTCTTACCGTCGACCTCATCAATGGTGTAAAAATCAAGCATTTTTCATTTTTCGACCTCCTTTCCTTACTGCTTTTTGTTGCTTTCTTACTGTTTTTGTAACCAATTTTCTGACTTTTTCCATTTTTGATGCTTCATACACTATATATAGTGTATTTTTCTGCAAAAACCGTTAGAAACGGGAAAAATGTCGGGAAAAACGTTTTTAGACCCTTTTATATTTTTACTTTTTTTCATCACAATTAATAAAATAGGGTATATTTTTCCCGTTTTCCCGACTTAGAGGCCAAAATCTAACTGATTTTGCAGAAAACCTCAGTAGTCGGCATCATAATTTTCGTTCAAAACTGCATTCATTTGCTTCCAAATTGACATTTTTCGCATGTCAAAATAATCGTCCCTAACTTCGAAAATTCCTCCTTCTCCGTTCCTTTTGTACTTACGATTAAGCCACATATCGATCCTGTAATCCACATAATTTAAGTCTTCAACGCCCGAATCTGAAGGGTCTAATCCGATATTATGCATGAACATCCAGAACCATCTTGCGACATTTTCTTCACTCGGAACTGCCACTATTTCATACTCGATTCTATGAGCAATTGCCACCATCATCTCCAAGCATGAACACGGTTTCCAGTCAATTCCAATCTCAGATACAGGTATATTTGCGATATCTGCAAACTGATTTCTAAGCTCCAATCCGTCCTTAGCCCGGTTTTCATCGTCCGGAAATTTTGAAGTCCATTTGAAATCCCGTAAGTACAATTCTTCCAAAACGGGTTGATAGTAGTCCCCGATAATGTTCCGAGGATCTATGGATTCTATCAACCACATCATGTATTCGTACTCCATAGACTCCTCCGCTTTCCTTAAGCATACGTTCCGAAGACCTTCATGATTTCAAAGTCACAACTAATATATTCGTTTCTTACATAAATAGTCTTCTCATCATTAGTTTTAAACCCGGACTTTTCTAACACATCTCCAAAGAGATACTCAGGATTATCGATAATCTCTTCCGACTCTCCATCAACCTCTACGACTACGCCATCGCTCTTGTAATAATACATATCTTTGAAGTCATAAGTAGGCATGGAACCATATTCTTTATAACTTATCTCATACGGTTCTTTGATGTTATCTCTCCCGTTTCCTACCTCAAATATTCCGTTATCTCTGCCGTCGTCCTCCTCTTCTTCAGGATCATCGTCATGAGGATGGTCATCAACTTCGATAGCTTCAGCAGAATTCTTTGGCGGATTTGAATACTGAACGTAATCCACCTTTTCGTATCCTTTAGCTTTAATAATTCCTTCAAGAGTTGACCTATTTTTAATAAGCTCTCTTGATCCTGGGTCTTCCTTGATGTATTCGTTAGCAGAAAGAAGGGCTTTTTCAGCCACGTCCAAAGCACCATCTTTTTCTTTTTTAATCTCATTAAGTCTATCGTTAAACGCCTTCTCTACCGACTCTATTTCTTTCTCAGCCTTATTTGAGTAGTACTTTTTACAAGCAAACCATGACCCGACGGCACCTACTATGAGACCACCAGCAAATATAATTAATTCTTTCACATCACTTCGCATTAACTTACTCCTTTCTTATTAGTTTTGGATCATACCTTCTTACAGCAATCTGATACCCATATTTCATGCATTCAAAATTTAACTTATCAAGAGCCTCTGAAATCCGTGAAGAAATCATACCCTTTGACTTGTAAGCCTCAGGATGCTCTAAGAAAACCTTACCTACTACCTTTTCAATAACGTCTACATCATCTACTCCAGGTGGATCGTTAGGCTCGTTTAAAATAACGAATGCATCATACCAATCATCGTATACATTTACATAGTTACCTGTAGCAACCATTTCGCCCGGACCTCCATATACTAATTGAGCAGCTTATTCTTATCCACTCCAAGTTTGTCAGAAATATAATTTACTACCTTCTCGAAATCAGCCCCAGATAAGTCACCAATACCTTCAATTATAGCTTCTTGAAACTCTTTATCGGACATACGTGCATTACCCTTTAGCTCATCGAAAATATAATTTATATCGATGTGTCCGACCTTTTCTTTGATGAAGTTTACCCATACGTCATCAGCATGACCGTAAGGTCCCATAATGGTTACATACTGTGGAAGACCTCTTACAGGATTTACAGATGTCACAATATATCTGTGTTCCTCTCCAACCTTAGTTATGACATCTCCAACTTTTAAATCAACTAAAAGCATATTAATTACCTTCTTTCATACCCATAAAGAAGATCGTGCTCCATCCTATGAAATAATTCTTCCAAATCGAAATGATCAACTTTTTCTCTGATAGAACCTTCCCATAAAGTGGCGATGCTTCCGTTTGCTGCTATAGACATATAGTAAGAGGGATCCTTTGCCGGCATCTTCATTGTTATGATATAAAGCTGAGCAGCATCAGAATCCCCAACTCTTACTATGTCTCCTACCTCAAATTTACCAAATTCTTTCATTTTATTCGAAACTTTAGCCATTTTCAAATAGCCTTTCTAACGCATCAGAATCTATTTTATGCTATTTTGCACTTTTGATATACACTGACACGTTAAATACCTATAAAACGCCGTAAAATGGCTCCTAGAGCGTTACAGAGGCATTCTGGAAGCTATTAAGAGTACCATTTACTAAGACTTTTAAATATCTTGACTCCGGCGCTGTATCCATTCTCGTCAAGTACCTGGCACATAAGTTCATCAGCCGCAATATGACCAAGCTCAGTGTTTCCAGTCGCCATGATTTTCTTCATCTCATCCTCAAACTCTGCAGGTGTAATCATGATCATAACTACCTCCAAATATAATTAAATTTTGTCCCAAATGATTCCGCAGGTATTGAATCTAAGCTGATAGATAGTTTCATACTGAAGACCAAGAGGATTACGATTAGGATCAGTTGAAGCCTTACGATGAACTTTATCTACATGGAAGTCGATATAGTCATCGCCAGTCCCTTTGACCCATCCAACAAGCTGACCATATGGAACTTCCTTTAAACCAAGGTCAACAAGAACCTCATTTAAGAACAGATGCCCCTTCATACCGTAGTTAACTCTCGCAACGTTTTGAGCTGCCATGATAGTCATATCGTTATGAAGCTCGTCCACTCCCCAGAACTTAGAAGTCTCAGGAGCGAAGATAAATGTAGCATCGTCAAGCGTTCCATCACCTTCTTCATTCCATGGAACAGTGTCGATCTCATCTGCAACTACTGCAATATCGTTTCCGTCAGCGTCTTTTCCTGCAATAAGAGCGTTCTTTACCTTCGTGTAACCATATCTAAAGTGTTTATCGGTATCTTCTCCAAGCTCTTCCCTTACCCTGCTTCGATATTTGCTAAATGCTGTATCAAGTGCTGTATATGCAGCAGTAAGTGCCAGGTTACGCTTTTTCATGATATTGAAACTACACCCAAAGCAAGTCATGCTTATAGCTCCAAGGATAACAACTGGAGCATATACTTTAGCAAATCCAAGACCAGTATGAACGTACGCGATAAAACGATCCTTTTTAGCATCTTCAAGGCTATATTCAACCTTTTCAGGCTCTTCCTCAGCCATTTCAATACAAGCCTCTATGTCATTCATTGCCCGCTCATGCTTATCGAGTACATCTTCGCACTTTAGAGTCTGCTTACATGCTACGACTACAGTTGCAATGAACGTAATACCACCTGCAACCATCAAAATCTCCGGAGATCTCTTTGATATCTTAGCCCCGGCTTTAAGAGCGCTACCCTTTACAGTTTTTGTCAAACTAGTAAACAAATTACCTTTCATGTTCTTACTCCTTATAAATATAATTTGCTTCGTTTACTCATCTAGCTATCATGAGTAAAACAAAAAGGACCAGTAGCATTTGCTACCAGCCCTTCGCTTGGAAATATAATTATTCTTCTGTTACACAATAAGGATCGTATGGTGTTACTTCTTCAGTTTCCACCTCGAATCCAGGCTCCTTTTTCAGCCAATCTGAAGCCTTATCGTAAAGGTAACTCGATATACCGATCCAGAATCCACCGATGAAGCATAAGCCAACACCAATAATCCTAATCAGTTCTCCAAGTACCCTTAAAATACCGGAACAAATAAGCAATAAAGAACCTAAAATTTTCCAACAAAACTTTACCATTTCTTCCATACCAAACCTCCTATTTGAAAATATAATTAGTATTTCCAT
>WARQ01000348.1_pt1 | contig 14905 bp, 13 predicted proteins | sample 4769161 | NCBI WGS metagenome assembly WARQ01 (sample SAMN08893024, study PRJNA449175) | gut metagenome | isolation source: rumen sample fed with dry roughage | host: buffalo | place: India: Nagpur | collected 2016 | reverse complement strand
GAAATAAGGAGAATTTTCTATGTCAAATACTGCAATCTTCGCCGGTGTCAAGAAGCAATATCTCAAGGTATTAAAACAATATGTCCCAATCGTGGACCGAGTTCACGGGTCCAACCACCCCGAATTTCACGATGTTCGCAAGGTCTTCGAGGCGATGNNCAGCTGAGAACCATTACAAACACGTACCGTATTCCTGAGGACGTATGTGAAACCTATGAGGCTGTGTATCGCATGTTGGGTGAGCTCGATGAAGCCTATCACCAAACGCAGTAGGTTGGAAGGAGCAAAGGATGCAGAAATATATCTTAGGTAAAAAGAACCATATCACTGTTGTCAGCGCGGCTCTGATCATTATCGGCTTCACCAGCGAGCTGGTGTTTCACCAGGAGCAGGCGGCCATGTGGTCGCTCATTCTTGCATCGGTGCTTGGAGTAGCACCGATTGCCATCCAAGCCTATCAGGCACTGAAGGTCAAGGTCGTCAGCATCGATGTCCTGGTCACCCTGGCAGTCATAGGTGCCTTCTTCATCAAGAACTTCGAAGAGTCGGCAATTGTCACGTTCCTGTTTCTGTTCGGAGCGTATCTTGAGCAGCGTACGTTGCAGAAGACCCGCTCTGCCATCAAGGAATTGACACAAATGGCACCTGAGAGTGCCTTGAAGCAGGTCGAGAGCGGTGAATTTGAAGAGGTGGATGTTGATGATGTCGATGTCGGCGACACCCTGCTCGTTAAAACCGGGGCGAAAGTTCCCGTGGACGGCACCGTCATCAGCGGTGAAGGGTACATCAACGAGGCGAGCATCACCGGTGAGGCTGTGCCTGTAGGTAAAAAGAAGGGCTCCCAGGTGTTTGCCGGCACCATTTTGGAAAATGGGACGATGCAGATTGTTGCCGACCGGGTCGGAGAGGATACCACCTTCGGAAGGATCATCGAATTGGTCGAGGAAGCCCAGGACTCAAAGTCAGAGGCCGAGCGGTTCATCGACCGGTTTTCAAAGTACTACACACCTGCAGTGCTGGTTCTCTCCCTGCTTGTCTGGTTGGTCTCCCGCAATATTGAACTTGCCATCACGATTCTTGTACTGGGATGTCCCGGCGCCTTGGTGATAGGCGTCCCCGTCTCCAATGTCGCAGGCATCGGCAACGGTGCACGCCATGGGGTGCTGCTCAAGGGCAGCGAGGTCATCCACGATTTCAGCAGGGTCGACACCATCGTTTTTGATAAGACAGGAACGCTTACAGTGGGCAATCCTACTGTTGCAGACACCCAATACTATGTCTCCGATACCCAACAAACCCTGGGGTACTTGGCCAGCGTGGAACGAGAATCAGACCATCCCCTGGCTAAAGCAATCGTACAGCATCTGGGTGTACTCGACACCTATACCGTGCAGAGAACCAATGTCGTGGCGGGAGGAGGCATCGTTGCCGAGGTGGACGGCCATCGGGTTGCCGTCGGTAATGTCGGTTTGATGGAGCAGGAGAAGGTGGTCTTCTCTGAGAAGGCGCAAAGGGATATTGCACGATTTGAAGCGAGTGGAAACTCACTTGTGTTGACAGCCGTGGACGGTGAGCTCCAGATCCTTATGGGAATCCGCGACCAAATACGAGAGGGTGTGAAGGTTCATCTGCGCAAGCTGAAGAGGCTGGGCGTGAAGCACTTGGTCGTACTCTCGGGGGACAACCAAGGGACGGTGGACCTGGTGTCGAAGGAGTTGGGTTTGACGGAGGCCCATGGACACATGCTGCCCCAGGACAAGGCTTCCTACATCAAGAAGCTGCAGGCAGAAGGGAGAACGGTTGCCTTTGTGGGAGACGGGGTGAACGACAGCCCCTCGCTCGCCTTGGCCCATATCGGAATCGCCATGGGCAGCGGTACCGATGTAGCCATCGAGACCTCGGATGTGGTGCTGATGAATTCGGACTTCAGCCGCCTTCCTCATGCCCTGGGATTGGCAAAGGCGACCGCGAACAACATGCGTCAGAATATTGCAATTGCAGTGGGCGTGGTGTTGGTCCTCCTGGCAAGCGTGTTTTTCAGTGAGTGGATGAATATGTCCATCGGCATGCTGGTGCACGAGGCAAGCATTCTCGTGGTGATTCTCAACGGAATGCGGCTGCTGCGCTTCCAATTACGGAAAGAACGGTGAAAGTTGATTTGAATCAATTACGACCGAAAAGATCCTTGGTATGCTATCCATACCACAACGATGAAAGGAGCGATACCTATGAAGAAACTTACCATGCAACTGGAATCCTTGACCTGTCCGTCCTGCATGCAAAAGATTGAGAATGCAACCAAAGCCTTGCAAGGTGTACAGAAGGAGAGTGTGAAGGTGCTGTTCAACTCCAGCAAGGTCAAGCTTGACTTTGATGATTCGGCCATCACTGCAGAAGCCATAGAAAAGGCTGTCACCACCTTGGGCTATGAGGTGAAGAAGTCTCAAGTCAAAGAAATCTAAGACTATTTTTGGATCGAAAAAGAAAAACGGGAATGCCTTGCATTCCCGTTTCTCATGTTCAATGAATCTCAGCCTTTCTTCTGTTCAATCCGCTTCCTCTGCGTTTTTTCGATTGCATCGACAATGTGTTCATAGCCGGTGCATCGGCAGAGATTGCCTGAAATCTGGCGGCGGATCTCTTCGCGGGAGGAAGGCTCGTCCTTCTCGATGATGGGAATGGAGGCCATGATGAAACCGGGGGTGCAGAAACCGCACTGGACGGCACCTTCATCGATGAAGGCTTGTTGGATGTCGCTGATCTCTCCCTTGGTATTGCTCAGGCCTTCAAGAGTCAGGATGGTTTTTCCCTCAGCCCAAATCGCCATATAGATGCAGCTGTTGAACGGCTTGCCGTCGATCAGGACGGTACATGCACCGCATTCTCCTACATCACAGCCGTGCTTGATGCTGTCCAAGCCGGCTTTCCCTCTGAGCATATCGGATAAGGACGAGCGGACATCCACTGAGAATACACGCTCTTTTCCGTTGACAATACAGTGTACGTCTTTGTTAGCCATTGATGGTGCCTCCTGCTTTCTCAACTGCAGCCTTCGTTGTTCTTCTCGCCATTTCCTTGACCAGCTGCAGGCGGAACTCTTTGGAAGCACGCCAGCTGGTTCTTGGACTCACATCAGATAGGGCTCCTTCAGAGACGATATCGAGCAGTTGCTCGTTCAGCTCATGACCTTGTACCTTTGACTCTACGGTGGTGGATCGAATCGGAGTCGGGGCTGCAACGCCGAAGGCGATGCGAAGCCGATCGATATGCTTCTTGTCGCTCGTAAGTCTCACATTGACCGAACAGCCCAGGGTGGCGATATCCATCGCCTTGCGCATTGCATACTTGATGTAATGGCCGCTGGTGTTCTCATAGCTCTCTTTGGCGATGCGGATGCCGCACAAGAGTTCTCCCTCTCTCAAGTCCACCTTGCCGGGACCGAGATTGAACTCGGTGTAGGGCAGGAGACGAATACCGTCGAGGCTTGCAATCTCCAGAGTGGCATCGTAGGCCTTCAGTGTGGTGGCGCTGTCGGCACTGGTGACTCCGTTGCAGATGTTGCCTCCGATGGTCCCGATGTTTCTCACCTGCGGTCCGCCGATCTGGTCAACCGCCTCTCCGAGGACCGGTACGTACTGTCTGATGACCGGATGCATCGATACATCGGTGAAACTGGTGAGCGGCCTGATGAGAATCGAACCGTCGTCCTCGAGGCAGATTCCCCTCAGTTCCTCCAGATTGTAGATATTAATCAGGTCGCAACCGGCGAGCTTGCCCTCTCGGATTTTTATCAGAATGTCGCTTCCACCGGCGAGGAACAACGCTTGGGGATGTTCTTTCTTCAAGCGCAAGGCTTCTTCTACTGAGGTTGGTTCATAGAGATTGTTGAAATTATACATACGCTCTTTCCTTTATTTGATCAGGCCCGCCTCGGTGAAGGCTTCGAACATTCTCTGGGGGTGCAACGGAGCTGCATTGATGGCAACCCCGGTGGCATTGAGCACCGCATTTCGGATTGCAGGAGCAACCGGAATGGTGGGTGGCTCTCCCAGTGACTTGTTTCCATACGGACCGGTGGGGTCATCGGTCTCAACGAAGTCTGCATGCAGCTCCGGGGTATCGATGGCCGTCATCAGCTTGTAGTCCAGAAGGTTGTCATTGAGCATCCGGCCGGTCTTCGGGTCGAACTTCAAGTACTCGTAGAGTCCGTACCCAAGGCCCATGCTCATACCTCCGTGAACCTGTCCGCGGGCGGTTTGCATGTTGATGATCCTGCCTGAATCGTGGACATTGATGATGTCCAGGATCTTGACCTGACACATGGGGATGTCGACCTCGACCTCCGTAAAACAAACGCCGAAGGAGTAGGTGTTGTCGGTGCAGTGGTGGGATTCCTCGGCTGCAATATGGGTGGAGTTCGTCAGACTGTAGCAGGATTCGATGGCCACATCGGCTACGCTGAGCAGCTTCTCACTCTTGTTGACGTGTACGATGTTGTTGTCCTTGATGTCCAAATCCCACGGATCTTTCTTGAGCATGAAGCCGGCGAAGTCGAGAATCTTTTTTCTGAAGGACTCGGCGGTTTTCTTCACCGCCATGCCCGAGACATAGGTCTGCCTTGAGGCATAGGCGCCGGTGTCGTAGGGAGTTACATCGGTGTCCTGCTTGCTGACTACATGCACCTTGTCAACCGTTACCCCGATGGTCTGGGCCGCCATCATGGCAAAGACGGTATCGGCACCCTGTCCGATCTCGGTGGCACCGATCTGCATCTGCAGCGAACCGTCCTGGTTGAGGATCATGCGGCAGGCCGAAGTCTCCAGGCTGATGGGGTAGACGCCGGTCTTGTAGCAGAAGATCGCCATACCCACACCCTTTCTGATCGGCCCGCTCTGGTTTGCATACGCCAGCCGCTTCTTGGTGTAATCGAGATACTTCTCTCCGCGTTCGATGCACTCATCAAGCCCGGTAGAGTGACAGGTGATCGTGGTGATCGGGTCGACATAGCCGAGCTTCATCATATTCTGCTTGCGAAGCCTGATGGGGTCGAGCCCGGTCTGTTTTGCAATGTCGTCCACATGGGCTTCCAACGCGAAGCCGATTTGTGGAATGCCGTATGCTCGCATCGCCCCTGCGGTGGGCAGGTTGGTGTAGACCGTATAGGCTTCGCTCTTGATGGCTCCTACCGGGTACATCATGCGAAAGCCGTTCACTGCATTGGCGACGAGGGCGTGGGCATGCGATGCATAGCCGCCCTGGTTGGAGTAGGCTTTGATGGTACGGGCTGCAAAGCTGCCGTCCTTACGGATATAACTTTCGATATGGAACTGCATTGCATGCCGTGTGCGGGTCGAAGCGAACGTCTCTTCCCGTGTATAGGCAAGCTTTACCGGCCGTCCACCCACTCTTGTGGTAAGGAAGGCGTTCAAAGGTTCTGTCAGGGCATCCTGCTTGTTGCCGAAGCCGCCGCCGATGTACGGTTTGATGATCCTGATCTTGCCGAATCCCACCCCGAGAGCCTGCGAGCAGACGCGGCGCACAATGTGGGGAATCTGGGTGGAGCTTACTACGACAATCTTGTCGCTTTCCATGTAGGCAAAGGAGTTTGCACTCTCGATATGGCAGTGACTGACCACCGGGGTCTCGTAGTCTCCGACCACCTTGATCAAGCCTTCTTCCTTGATCGCTTCCTCGAAGTTGCCGATCTCGTATTGAGACTTGACCACGATGTTGTTCGGCCGTTCTTCGTGAATGACAGTGGCCCCTTCCTTCATTGCATCTTCGACGGTAAGGATGGGGGTGTATTCCTCATAGGTGACCTTTATTTTTCTCACTGCCTCTTCGGCTGCGATCTCATCCTCTGCAATGACGGCGGCGATGTCGTCTGCATAACAACGGACCCTGGCATTGAGCAGCTTTCTATCTGCAATGTCCTGATGCTTTGGATCGGTGGACCAAGGGTGTCCGGCCGTGGGGAACTGGATATCGGGTACGTCAAAGCAGGTGACAATGTCCACGACGCCTTTGACCTTCCACGCTTCACTGAGGTCGAACTCCTTGACCCAGCCGTTTGCAATGGTGCTGTGCAGCACTTTCGCAATCAGGGCATGCCCTGAAACCAGATCGTCTGTGTATTTAGCTTTACCTGTTACTTTGTCGAATGCATCGACTCGTTTCAGGGAAGTCCCGATTATATCCATGAAGTCCTCCTTCCAATAAGGAACCAACGTGTGTCTACTCTTCCTGGAATTGAACAATCCACCAAGGTAATGGCGGTAAGCGTAGGTAACCAGAAAGGGTGACCTTTCTTCTATGTAGGTCAATAATACAACAATCTGCAACAAATACAAGAAAAAACTTGGACAAGATTCATACACTGACGGACAGTCTTGTCATTCGTTGTGTCTCCTAGTTTATCATTTTTATCTCTATGTGGCGACTCCCCCGCCTCGGGCGGCGGGCAGGTAATCAGGTCTCCAAAACATTTCTGATGAGGGTACACCAAGGGCAACATTTTTCATTTTTTCCTGTTTTCTCGGAGGGGTTTTCTTGACCGCTACCTTATTGCCATAAATAATGGACTAAAAGAAATACAATATGCCTGCATTCATACCAAAAGAAGGAGTCAACAATGAAACGAACGCTGTCCTTGGTTCTTGTCATACTGGTCAGTCTTACCCTCACTTCCTGTGGTACCTTGTTTGTGAAAGGCGGTTCGGAATACCGTCAAGGCATGTCCGCCTTCGAGCAGAAAGCGTATGTACAGGCGTTGGATTCGCTGCTTCGTGCCTGGACCATGAATCCTGATTTCACCGAGGCCAAGGCCATGATACCGGTGGCGTTCAACGACGGTGATGCGCAATACAAGCAAGCGGCCCTTGCTGCACCCGGTGATGATCCCGAAGTCCTGGACCGAATTGCACAAGCATATACCGATCTCGAAGCTTTGCACCGCCTGGCACGGGAGAGTGGGTATCCCACACTCGCTGCATCCAATTATAGTGAAGAGGCGAAGCAGGCCAACCAGAAAGCCGCCCAACGATGGTTCAACCTTGCACGAAACCAACAGCAAGGCGGTGACAAGTTGGATATCCGCGCGGCTGTGATGATGTATGAACGGGCAAAGGCAAGGGATCCCCAGAATCCTGAGATCATCGCTTCCCTGCAGAAGGCTGTAGATGAGGCTACCGTTACCTTGATGGTGCTGGGAATCGGCAGCCCATCCTTTAGGCAAACCATGTATTCCGATATCAGGGAAGGCTTGAAGGCCGATCGGTTCGTCAAGGTTATTGAAGCCGGGAATCTCTCCAATAGGGAAGGGTTTTTCGGCCCAACTGATTTGGCTGTAGACTATGCAAGACACAACGATGTCGATTATGTGCTGGAAGTGTACGGCACCACCCAGGTGCGGCCCATAAACACCGAACAGCAGGTGTATCTTCCCTCAAGCAGTCCTCGATTCTCCGGGGTGAAGAAAACCATCGGATACTCCGAGCAGGAGCAGTACTCCTACCGGTTGTTCGATGTTGCAAGCCTGCGTGTGATCAAGGAGGATTCGCATACACTCTCCAAAGGGCCGTATACATACACGGTCAGCTATGTCCCCGCCGAAGGGGTGCGCACCCTGCATCTCCAAGGTGAGCCAAAAGAAAACCTGCGGTATGTGACATCATCACTAGACCTCCACAGTACGAATGCCGTGGTGAACACACTCAGAAAGGATTACTACAACATTCCTGTTCCGATGGAGGTGGCCAATCCAAAGGACTTGACCCAATGGCTTGCCTACTACCGAAACACCTATACCGACTTTGCCACCTTTGCCAACGAGCACAGCAACCAGGAGCTCTTCTACGCCATTGAGGTGGCTCATATCAGGGGCACGGATGACTATGTGATTCTGGGAAATTCTGTATTCGAGGCCAAGGAGGAGTCGGCACGCAACAGTGCGATTTTCAATGCCCAGGTTCGACGTGCCTTGGATATGGTGAAAGAAGAATCTGAGAAAACGAAGGAGCCCACGTATCGCTATGGTGTTGATATCGCCAAGGCGATTGGTTCTCTGCTTTAACGCAAAGTATGGTTCTCTGCATAAAGCAAACCTTCTCACTTTCTCATAACTGTGTCACTATAGGCCTATGATAGAATCCTTCATTGACAAACTGTCCGAACACCCCGCTCTTCAAGCACTTGCACTTGCAGGCTCCAGGACCGGCCTGGGTTGTGATGCACTGTCCGATTACGACCTGTACATCTATAGCAAACAGCCGCTTCCCTTGGCGTTTCGCCAGGAGTTGGCTGACACTTTTTCTGAAAAAGCTGAGCTGCAGAATGACTATTTCGGTCCAGGGGATGAGATGCAGCTCAAGGATGGGACGTTCGTCGACTTGATGTATCGCGACCTGGACTGGGTTGAGGACGAGATTACGCGTGTTTGGGTGGGCCATCAGGCGAGGGTGGGGTACTCCACCGCCTTTGTGCACAACATAAAAACGTCGCATGTATTGATCGACAAGGACGGAAGGTTCTCTTCACTCAAGCAGTTGTTGGAGACAGATTATCCGCAAGCTTTGCAGAAGGCGATCATCAGAAACAATTATCCCTTGCTCAGGAGTAAGCTCACCGCTTCTTTCTTCGACCAGATCGAGCATGCCGTACAGAGGAAAGACCATCTGAGCATGATCCACCGAACTGCAGCACTTATGGAGTCCTATTTCGATATTCTCTTCGCCTTGAACAAGCAAACCCACCCCGGTGAGAAACGTCAACAGGCCTGGGTGCATGCAGCCTGCTCCCTTATTCCCCCTCAATTTGATGAGGACATCAAAGAGCTTACCCAAGGCATCGGGGGGGAAACCCAGCTTGAGACTATTACCCGGCTCTTGGACCATCTGGATGAGCTCTTGAAGCAAGAGGGGTGGGTGTAGAGCTTAGAGATCCGCTTTGGATTGTAATAGCAAATCTGGAGGCAGATGGATTGTGCTTCCAATTTCACTGTCAACTGGATGGGTATGCTTCTGTTTTCGTTGCATATTCTTATTTCAGTCAAGTCTGCCTCAGCAAAATGCTTCAGCTTTTCAAAAAAATGTCACTTTTATCTTTACAAATAAAAAAAACTGTTCAAAGAATAATCATATAATTCCGTGGCAGCGGAGATGCAGGACGGGAAGCCTGGTCCGTATCGTTGATACGAAGCCGCTGTTTCTCACATCCAATATACAACGTATCAAGCAGAGTCGGAGGCCTGGTTCGCGGCTGTGTGCCGTCTTGTACGTACCAATCCACAAAATTCCGAAAGAGGCGGAGCAGGACGGGAAGCCTGATTTGTAGCAATACCTCCACCCTTACACCATTCGTCTGGATACACACTGCAGGACGGGAAGCCTGGTTCGCCGAAAGGCCGGAGTATCTGAATTTTGCTTGATTGGAGGATTCACAATGGAACGAACGATTGAAAACCTGAGGCAGTACATACGCGCCGGTCGCGCACTGATTCCTGCCGACACCCTTATTCTGCATGGAAACCTTGTCAATGTCATGACAAGTGAAATCTATCCGGCGGATGTAGCCATCTATCAAGACATGATTGTTGCAGTAGGCGATGTATCGGCCTACCAAGGCCCGAAGACCAAGATTATTGATGCTTCAGGCAGCTATCTGGTGCCCGGCCTCATCGACGGACACATCCACAGCGAGTGCAGCAAACTCAGTATCACCAGTTTTGCCAAGGGCATTGTTCCCAGAGGCACCACCAGCATGGTCAGCGGCCTGGACGAGTACATCTCGGTCAGCGGCCTTGAGGGGCTCAAGGAGATATTCGCCGAGATCAAGCAGAGCCCGCTGAAGGTCTTCTGGGGAGCTCCTTACAAAACACCCTACACGTTTCCCACCTCAACCATCTCCTGCAATTTCAATCCGGAAATTCATGCGCAGGTGCAGACTTGGCCTGAGTGTTTCGGCGTGTGGGAGACGGTGCGGGAAGCAGTACAGGAGCTGGATGAGGATACCCTGGGAGCCCTCAGCCTCTCGTACAAGAACCGGCTGCCGATTTTCGGCTGTGCCCCCATGGCCCGGGGCAACGACTTGAACGGCTATCTGTGTGCAGGCGTCCGCCTGGACCATGAGAGCTATGACCATCAGGAAGTGGTGGAGAAATTACGCAAGGGTATGCACATGGTCATCCGCGAGTCGTCGGTAACACATTTCCTTGCAGAAAACATCCGCTCCGTGACCGAGGTGAATCCCGCCCTGGCCAGGCGTGTGAGCTTTTGCACCGATGATGTTACAGCGAAAGACTTGGTTGAGAAAGGGCATGTAGACCACCTGGTTCGTCTTGCCATCAGGGCGGGGGTTGCTCCCATGACGGCCATCCAGATGGGAACCATCAACAGCGCCGAAGCGTACAGGATCGACCATCTTGTAGGCTCCATCTCCCCGGGGCGCATCGCCGACATCCTGTTGGTGGATAATCCAAGCTCTTTCAATGTGCAGGCAGTCATCGCCAACGGGAATCTGGTGGCCCGCGACCACAAGTTGACCTATGATTTGCATGCTCCGAAGCGCAGCAGCCTGCTTACAAGCGAGTTGCAATGCAAGCCTGTCACGGCAAAGGATTTCGAGTATCGAGTCTCATTGGCGAACGGCAGGGCCAAGGTCCTGTCGATGGAGGTCAAAGGACCGTTCGTCCGTAAGCGCCGGGATGTGGTTCTTGATGTGGTCGACCATGTAGTCCAACCCGATACCGATCAGGATGTCCTGATGGTCTCTGTTCTCGAGCGGTTCGGCATCAACGGGAACAAGAGTCTTGCTTTCTGTTCGGGCTGGGGACTGCAGGCAGGTGCGATGGCCTCTTCAGCCGCCCCCGATGACAACAATCTCATCGTATTGGGCACCAATGCCGAGGATATGGCGTTTGCTGTGAATCACCTGATCAAGGAAGGCGGCGGGCAGGTGGTGGTCAAGGATGGAAAAGTGCTGGACTTTTTCTCCTTGCCTGTCGGCGGCATAGTCTGCGACCTTGAACCTGGGGAAGTAGCTCAAAGGGAGGATGAAATGAACGGTGCAGCACGATTGCTTGGTTGTAACCTGCCTGAACCGTTGATGTACATGTTCTTCCTGCCTATCACCGCCATCCCGGACTATGCGATTACCGATGTCGGGCCGGTCGACTGCATTGCGTTGACCACCTTCGATCCGATACTCGAACTTGTTGAACACACATAAGGAGTACTGAAATGGAACGAACTCTTGGACATGTTGGACTGTTTCGGCCGGGAGATCTCGGCGGTGTCGTCTACTCATATTTCGGCAATATCATCAATTTTATCATTATCGCGTATGCCTTGCAGGGCATAGGATGGCCTGATTCCATCATCTACGGTCGGGTCATTCCCGGTCTGGCTGTCGGGTTGATGCTCGGCTGTCTGGCCTATGCATGGCAGGGCTACCGCCTTGCCAAAAAGACAGGGCGCAAGGATGTGACGGCCCTTCCTTCGGGTGTCTCCACTCCTGCTATGTTTGTGTATTTGTATGGCGTAATCTATCCCTTGCATTACTCAGGGCTTTCGCCTGAGATGTGCTGGATGGCCGCCACCGCCGCGTGTTTCCTCGGTGGGTTCATTGAGATGCTCGGAGGTTTCATCGGACCGTTCATCCGCCGCTTGATCCCCCGGGTCGCCATGCTTGGTACCGTAGCAGGCATCGGCTTGGTCTGGATGGCAACCGCCGGCCTGTTTGAAGTGTATCATGACCCGATTCTCGGCATGCCTGTTGTGGTCATCGCCATCATCGGCCTGATCGGCGGCTATGTCTTCAAGAAGCGGATTCCTATGCTTCTGGTCTCGGTGGTGTTCGGCATTGTCTGGGCCTTGTTCCTGGGCAGGGTGCAGGTCGACACCTCAACGCTTGGAGTATCGCTTCCCGTTCTCTCCATCGGGGCTGTCTTTCAGGGATTCAAGTACATCATCCCTTTCCTCAGCGTCATCATCCCGATCGAGGTGTACAACTTCATTGAGACGATGGACAACGTTGAATCGGCCATTGCAGCCGGCGATGAGTACAATGTCGGTCAGACGCAGATCATCGATGGTGTCTGCACCATGGTATCGGCCCTCTTCGGCTCCATTGTTCCCAATACCGTCTGGCTCGGTCATGCAGGCTTGAAGAAGAGTGAGACAGGAATCTCCTATTCGTGGATTTCTGCAATCCTGTATGCATTGTCCTCCGTCTTCGGGCTCTATGGATTCATGAACTCCCTGATGCCGGCTGTAGTTGCTTCGATCACCTTCCTGTGGTGTGCCATGTTGATGCTGGTCCAGGCGTACACCGACGTTCCACGTCGTCACGGGGCTGCGTTGGCCATCGCCCTCATCCCCCATCTTGCCGATGCTCTGTATACCTATGTCCGTGATGCCCTGGGTGCCTTCGGCATTTACTTGGAGGAGACGCTGACCATGAACAGCACTGATGAGATCAGCCAGGCGATGATTACCTACGGGGTGGTCTGGAAGGGTGTGGTTGCCATGCACAGCGGGGCGATCATCACCAGCATCCTCTGGGCGACGGTGGTTGCATTCATCATCGACCGCCGCCTGGACAAGGCATCCATCGCCTTTGTGGTGGCTTCGGTTCTGTCGTTCTTCGGGTTCATCCACTCCCCGGCTCTGGTCTTTGGTGTGGCTACGATGAGTTTCCCTTATGCTGTGGGATACTTGCTTGCTGCAGTCATTTGTTATGCCATCCATCTTGGACATAAGAAAATCATGGATGTGCCCCGCCGGTATGACTACGTCTAAGGAGGAAAGAGTATGGATGTCAAATGTGTACGTGTTCTCAGAAGCTATGAGGATGCCAAGGATACCAAGAAGGTTATTTATATTGATGAGGCAGCCCGGTATGCCCTGATCAAGCAATGGGGGGACTCGGTGATGGTCAGGGGGCGAAGGGATGTGAAGAACGTACAGATCAAGCCGCTGAAGGAACTTGATCAGGATGGGTTCATTGCCAGGGCCAGTGAAACTCTCATCGATGAGCTGTACATCGAGTACGGCGAAGAGGTGTTGTTGATTTGATGGAAAAAACACAATTGAAAAAGCTTGTCGATGTGGCAGGCGGCAGACTTCCCGCCGACTTGGTCATCAAGAATTGCAAGGTTGTGAATGTCTATAGCGGTACAATCTGCGAAGGTGACATCGCCGTCTCTGATGGGATTATCGCCGGGGTCGGATGCTATGAAGGTGCGACTGAGATTGATGCACAGGGGCGGTATGCAGCCCCTGGGTTCATCGACAGCCACATTCACATCGAGTCCTCCTATGTTACACCCGAGGAGATGGGCAGGTTGGTGGTGCCCTATGGGACCACCACCATCATTGCCGATCCCCATGAGATGGTGAATGTCTGTGGTTTGAAGGGTTTGTCCTTCATGCTTGATGCAGCCTCCGAGACTGCCCTGGATATTCGCTTCATGATTCCCTCCTGCGTTCCGGCAACCCCGTTCGAGCATGCAGGGGCGGTCATTGATGCTGCTGCCATGCAAGGCCCCATAGCCGATGAACGGATTTTGGGGGTGGGGGAGTTCATGGACTTTCCCGGTGTCATCAATGCCGAGCAAGGTGCGCTGGACAAGCTGTTGCTGGCGCGTCGGATGGGCAAGCTTGTCGACGGTCACTCGCCCGGAGTTTCCGGCAAGGCGCTCAACGCCTATGCCTCCACCTTGATTCACACCGACCATGAGTGTTCCACCATCGAGGAGATGCACGATCGCATCGATCGCGGCATGTACGTACTGCTGCGAGAGGGCTCTGCATGCCACGAGTTGGCCCATTTGCTTAAAGGCGTTACCTCTGCGAACAGCAGGCGCTGCCTGCTTTGCAGTGATGATCGTCAGCCGAAGACCATTCTTGAGAAGGGCCATTTGGATGAGCACTTGAGAATTCTCGTCGGAGCAGGCATTGATCCGATTGTCGCCATTCAAATGGCAAGTCTCAATGCCGCCGAGTGTTTCCGTCTTTTCGACCGAGGGGCGATAGCTCCGGGCCTGCGGGCGGACATTGTGCTGCTTGACGACCTGAAGGAGTTCAAGGCGGATGCGGTATTCATCGAAGGCCGGTTGGTTGCTAAACAAGGAAACTACCTTCTTGAGGTGACTCGTCACAGCATAGAACAGGTGAGGGGAAGTTTCCATGTCAAGGATTTCTCAGTTGAGAAGTTGAGGTTGAGGCTCACAAGTGATGATGTCACCACCATTGACATTCTTCCTGGGGGGGTGGTAACCGCCAAGGGGAAAGCACGTATAGCACGTGACGGGCAAGGGCTCTTCATCCATGATCCATCCCAGGACATCGTCAAGGTTGCCGTGGTGGAAAGACACCAGGCCACCGGCAATGTTGCGGTCGCCCTGTTGCGCGGCTATGGCATCACCGAGGGGGCAGTGGCCATTTCCATCGCTCATGATTCCCACAACATCATCGTTGTGGGGGTGAACGATGATGATATGGCTGTTGCCGTTCAATCCCTGATCGCCCAAAACGGTGGGATGGTACTGGTAAAGGACCGAGAGATTCTTGCCTCCATGCCGATGCCCGTCGGGGGAATCATGAGTGACCAAAGCGGTGAATGGGTCGACCGGAAACTGAGTGAAATCCATGAAGTCGCATACCGGGAATTGCACGTCAAGGAGGATGTTGAGCCGATCATGACGCTCTGCTTCATGTCCTTGGCGGTAATCCCGGAGGTGAAGCTCACCGATATGGGTTTGTTCGATGTAACTACCTTCTCATTCATTGCCGTAGAAGCATAAATCCAGTGGGGCGGGAATGCACTCCTCCCGTCCCGCTTTCCTTCCTCTTTTATAGATAATCCCAATCGCTGAGCACTATCTGAAGGTTCTCCTTGCCAGGCAACC
>WARQ01008268.1_pt1 | contig 14914 bp, 20 predicted proteins | sample 4769161 | NCBI WGS metagenome assembly WARQ01 (sample SAMN08893024, study PRJNA449175) | gut metagenome | isolation source: rumen sample fed with dry roughage | host: buffalo | place: India: Nagpur | collected 2016 | reverse complement strand
AGGATAAGAAGAGGCATCGGGAGTATACATTGCAGGATACCAATAATCTCCATCATAATATGAGACACTTATAATATTGGCTTGACTAGATATTTCATATCTTAGATAACCACTATTGTATTCAATTGGTGTATTACTATCAATAATAAATACCCACTTTTTGCTTCCACTTGTAAATGTATGTTTATATAATTGTGTTCCACCTACATTTTGGAGTGCATCATATACACATTTAGCACTAGGATATTGTGTGTCAGTTGAAGCATTTGAAATACTTGTGACTTTATTACTTACTAATTGCAAATTATATGCTTGAACACTTGACCAACTGTTATTATCATCTACTGTTATATATCTCACATAATCACTTTGCATTGAGTAGAATCTATAAATTGTGCTTGATTGACTACCATAAACATAACATCTATCATTGTAAAGACAAATAGGTAATTTACCTTCACTTAATGCAGTTGTAACTTGAGCAAAAGTTGTTGTTCCATGAGTGCAATAGAATAATTCTGTAGAACCACCACCAGATAATAGTTGTGTAAGAGTTTTTTGAGTGTTACCATCTGTAACACCTACACACTTCAAATAACCCTCCTGAGAGACTTCTAAAGCGTTTGAGCGTGATGAATTACTTGATCCATTTCCTATTTCAAATAGATTCCCATTTTTATTACTGTTCCATCTACCTATAACAAATTGATTTCCATAAGCTGCAACAGTTCCTTGTCCTGCAGCATGTGCATTTCCACCTGTAGCAGTAGTCTCAGTTCCCTCTGTGAATGTTTTGTCTCCATTNNACCGAATGCAGCTGAAGCCCATCCACCAGCTATATTGTTCTTACCTGCAGCTAGAGATGAATCTCCTGTAGCTCTACTGATTCCACCTAACACTGTAGCATCTACAGCTGTTGCTCCAACATCCTTAGTTCCAGTTTGCCCAGATGCTGCATTACTAAATGAGAATGTAGATTGAATAGGTATTTGAACAAGTGAACCTGAACCAGTTCCATTGAGAAGATTAGTTGCATGTGATAGATTAGATAAAGTAATTTTTCCACTAGATATTAAAATCTTTTTGCTGTAGCCACTATAAATACCTGTAGCTGAATTGAAATAATAAATTGCTATATTACCTAATTTAGTTAGATTACCAGTTGCAGGATCAAAATCATTATTATTGCAAATGAATTCATATAATTCTGCACCATTACTAGAATCTCCTAATTCTTTAATTGCATTTCTTTTAACCCAAGCATATGGAGCATCTAATCCAAGATAAGAATATATATTAGATATATCTACTTTGATAACACCTTGACTAAGATCTTCTAATATCTCTTGTTCTGATGAATCTGGATTGACTATAAAAGGCGATACAGATATTACTTGACCTCCATAAATAGTAATTGTTGGAATCTCAGGAGGTTCAAAGTTTACAGGCAGTTTGAATAATAATAATCCATTTACAGCATCATATTGTGGCTTCCAAATAGTTTGATCAGCAAATACAAGAAAACTGTTTTGAGGCTTAAAATAATCGTATTTAGGCAAGAATTTAGATCCTGTCATATCTTCCATGTATTTGATAGCATCTTCTTCTGAAAGAATACCATCTTGTCCACTTAATTTGATTTGATAAACATCATATCCAGATATACTTGTAAGAGTAGCTGAGAATCTTGTTAAAACCCATCCATTGATGTTGGTCAAAGCATTTTGAACAATTGATAAGGAACTTTGTTGGTTAGGAACATCTATTCCATCAACTTGCTGCTCTAAAGAAGAAACATCTCCCTCAAGAGCTTCAATCTTAGCTTTGTTTATTTGTACCTGTTCTGTTAGTATAACTTTTTTTTCTTCATTAAATTCAAACATCTTGTTCTCCTTTTATTTTATTTTCTACTTTCTTAGCATAATCATAGTATTCAGTTGTCCAGTATAGTTCAGCTTTCTTCATTTGTAATAGGCCAAAAATAATGCCCATAACGATTGTAAAGAGATAAGAGAACATAGATACATAATCAAATGTTAGAATAGCTTGTGTGAACGCTATAAGGCCTAATAGAGTCATTATTAGAATCATTACACCTTTAGTTGAATATTGTTCAGCATTCCACTTTTGAGGCGATCTAGGTTTGTATATCTTGATTCTTATTCTAGATAACATTTCATTAGCTTCTATGTATTTAGGATCTTTCGCTATATTTACTTTTGCTTGGCACATGAAGCTGTGAAAGATAATCACATTAAGAATTGATACAGATATCTTAGTTGACCACCATATTACTCTTCCCACTGAATCGCTAGGATAGTTCCATCCTGCATCTACAGAAGAGGATAAGAGAGGAAGAAAGACAAGAGAGAATAGTGAGACAATACCTATTATGATGTAGTATGTGTATTGCTTGATATTGTCCTTATTCATATCTTAGATCTATCTCTTTGTTAATTGAGACTTTCTCCTTATATCTGATATATAAAGCGTGGAATATGTATTCTTCTACGAACCATAGGCCAAGAACAATATATAGGCCTGTCTCCTTGAATAATATCGCAGCTATTACTACACATACTTCCCACACAAAAGTTCTTATTTTATCTTTAATGATTATCGATGCTACTATTGCAATTAGTAGTGTAGTGGATAGGGAAAAGAGAATAGCTTTTAACTGAGGAGACAAAAATTCAGTTGATTCTATAGTCTCTTCAACAGCTTCTTTTGATGTGATCTTACTTACAATAGAAAGAACCATGAACAAAGCTGTCCCTACCCACATCGATAAGGAGATTAAATAAAATAGATTTCTCTTTTTAATAACTTCGCTAGTCCTCTTTGATTTCGCCATATCTTTCTCCTACGCCTGTATAGTTCTTAGTTATAGCAATTATAGATTTATTATAGTCATTTAATTTTTCATTTACAGAAGCATTTACAGTTGATGCAAGTAATTGAGTATTTTTAGACAATAATTGTACATCTTCTCTTAATTTGTTTACTTCTTCATCAACAACACACATTTCATTGAGCTTTGTTACCAGAGTTTTATTTTGTTCATACAATGTTTCACATCTTCTCTCATTATTTTCAACGAGAAATTCCAAGTGTTTGATCTTATCGGCTTGATCTAACAAAGTTGTTCTAACCTCTTTTTTAAGGCCTCCAAGACCTGAACCAAAATTCTTTAGCAACTTCCAAGTTGCAGCTACAAATGTAATTACTACTGTAACAGATGGAATTAGTTGTAATATGTAATCTTTCATATAGTCCTCCTAGAATAATAAAGGTTTTAGATAAGCTGTAACAACAATGAATAAAGGCTTAAATGAATCTATAAATTCTTGTGTTACATTAGTTGATACCATCTCCCATAATGCTGCATAAGCTTCTACTTTGTTCTTCTTATATTGCATAGTGTTTTGTTCATCAATTGTTTCTATCTCTTCAAGTGTTGCTGTAGATGGTATAGTCTGTGGATGTTGCGCCCTGTTCATGATAGATTTAGTTCCAGCAATTACTTCATCTTCAGTAAGCTTTCTCAATTTCTCTTGAATTTCTTGCTTTTTTAGCCATATAGGAGCATATTGGTAGATTATGGTAAATAATCTTTCCTTGAATCTAAATTCGTCTAGAGAGGCAATATTTGAGTTAGCATAGTTGCTATATAAGAGGAAGTAAATAGAATAGATAGTCTTGTCTTCTAAGAAAGGCTCTACAATAACAACATTATCAGGATCATAATCAGGAAGCCTCATAACTTCAAATAAAGTCATTACTTCACTGTATGATGGTGGAATATCATCTGGATAATATAACTTCGCTTTAGTGTTGAGTAAGTACACTGGCGAGTTCTTAAAATCTGCAACAAAGTTATCAGGATTATCCCATTTTTGTTCATCTTCTAATTCCCAAGAATCAGCATGAACCTCCTTAAAAGTATGAGTAATATCATTAGTAATTCCAAATAAGCTATACATTAGGTTGATCTCCCTCCATTGTGCCTGATTGATCCATTTCATCCATAATGAATCCATCAGCATTTGTATCTCCCATCAGCTCTTCGCTTGGAGAACAAAAGATTCCTAAGTCCCATATTGAATTGACAATATCACAGAATCTTTGTCTTTGCTTAAGTGCATCAGCATAGACCAATTTAGTTGATTGAGTAGTGAAAGACATTTCATCTTCTAGCATGTGAGCTTTCTTCTGGAAGAGTCCACTACTACTTATTCCCATTAGAGACAATCTGAAGTCATCTATAGATTCCATTCCCTGCATGAAGTCTGGAGATTTGCCACTAGCTTGAGTACCTAGTTCTTGCATTTCAACTGCACCAACAACAGCACTGAACCTACCTCCCTCGAGAGCCTTATATTTGATAACATTATTCATTGCTTCTACATTTACAGTCTCATCTTGATTAGCTACTTTAAGGCCTATTGCACCAGTCTCATTTTCTAAAGATGTTCTCATGAATGGTATCATTTCAGCTTCCATAGATAAGATAGGATCATTTAGATCTTTTCTAGGAATGATTCTTTCGCTATATTGTTCTGTGTAATCTTTTAGAATAACAGCTGATTTAAGCATCTCTTCTTCTTTAGGATCTAGAACTAAATCATATTGAGGTATCAGATGTAGATAATCAATAAAGAATTTAAGTTTGCCATCTGGATTCTTATCTTGATTCGGGCCTCTAAAAGTTAAAGGCCTAATATCTAGATATCTACCATAGATATCAATATTTCCCTCTAAAGCATAAGGCAAGAAATAAAATTTATCTACTGATTCAACATAGAAGAAACATCCAGAACCTCTATAATATAAGATTCGCTCTAGTAGTTGTCCTGTAAGTCCATCAGGTAGATTATACCAAACAAATCTATTACAGAATTGTTGTTCATCTTTGATTCTTAATGCTTTAAGTACAGCTTCTTTTTTGCCACTCTCTAATAATCTTTGTGGAAGTTTGGTTTTAGGATCTATACCAGCTGCAATAAGATCATGAATATTAGGAATATTAGCTGCCATTTTCTTGATCTCCTATTTGCTTGATAGTTGTTTCATACTTAGTATTAAGTGATGCAACAGCACTAAGTCTATTCTTAATCTTTTCTTCAATAGTATTAATTTCTTCTTCTCTAAGAGCTTGTTTCTCAGGAGTTATCTTATTCATTGTCTGAAGTCTTTTAAGAGCTGCTCTTTTATGGATTAAAGAAGTATTCATAGCATCAGCTTCTTGCTGTAATGCTTGAGAATAGGCTTTTTGTGATAATAGCATATCATAGTTCACATTAAGAGATTTGTTGCCTTGTATGCTTTTATTTATTTGTCCCATTTTGGCCATTGTTCCTACAGTTCCAATAGCTCTATTTACATTAGATTGAATGTTCATTAAATGTACCATCCTTTATTAAATTCGTTTGCAATTTCATTAGCTATGTGAAAGTCATCATATATATCAGGAAGTTGAATGAATCTACCTTTGATATAGTCTAGATTCCCAAAAGCAAAAGTAGATATCTTATCTATTCTCATTATAGTCATTCCATTCCATCTGATCTTCTCTCTAAATATATCCTTTTCTTGTTCTGTGCATGTATAATACTCTAAGAGAGGGAATAGTTTATTGTTATTATCGAATGCACTTACTTTAGCTAGTGTATTAGGAAGAGCTTGAATGTTTTCAAGACTGTAATTGAATTGGTCTTTAGTTAGATCAAGAGAATCTCTTCTTATTCTTTCATTAGCATATACATCGAATATACCTGCTGCAGTTGATGCTACTCCTCCAGCTATTGCTCCAGGAACACCTCCAGCTATTGCTCCTGCAGCTACTCCTGAGACTGATCCTGAGATTGCTCCAGCAACATCAGATATTTTAGCCATCTTATGTTGAAGTTCTATTGAATCTACTTGCCTATTGAACGCATTAAGATAGTTCTTGTTATTGATTTGATATTGTATCCAGGCATCATTTAGAATAGGAACACTGAAGTCTCCTTGAATAATAAGTCCTCTTGTATCATCAAAGTCTGCTCCATATAGTTTAGCCCAGATAGGATTAATATGAATGTATGGATTAAAAGGCTTATAGGTGCAGTCTATACTTAGTTTGGATATTGTTCCAGTCTTTACAACATTAAAATCAAAAGCTGCTGCATAATTAGGAGAAGATAATCTCCACATATCACATTGATTTGTAACTTTTCTTTCAACAGCTGTTGAGGGATTTATTATTGAGCAGTCTAGTTCAAAACTGAATATAGACTTTTTAGGGAACAAAACAAAACCTCTTTCTGCATCATTGGCATCTTTAACTACTGCATAATCAACATTAGCAGACATTCCAGTTGCGTTTAATTTAGGATATGTTCCTCCTGTCAAAGGCCATTGGCCTGGTAAAGGAGGCATATAAGGTAGTAACTGGAGATCAATCAAAAATGTTCCTAATGCTTTAGCTGTTTCTACAGCGAGTCTTAAAGCAATTTGTCTGTTGTAGTTCAAATTGTAGTTGCCAGCACTATCCATATATATTTTGAAATCATCTTGATATGGTATAACAAACATATTATATGGAGCATCTTCAAGTTTAGCTGCAGTAGTTGGAAGTGTATATGTATATGTTCCAGATGGTATAGTTATTTCGCTCAAGGTTACACTATATGTTTCATAAGTATATGAAATTTCAAGTTGTGAAACATCTCCAGATGTTACATAAGGATAACTACCAATAGTAAGTCTATTAAGTAATGCTGAATGCACTGTAGATGTTGTAGGAATATATGTCCAGTCTTGTACTCCTGCACTTGAGGTTGTTACAGTTATTCTATAATACTTAGATGTATCACTACAATATAATATTTTTCCATTTAGGCCTGCATAATCTCTAGTATTATAATAAATAGAGAAAATAGAGGTTCGGTACATATGTAAATATTGAGCTATTTCAGTCATATATGTTTGTCTATTGCTTCCTGTTGGAACTGAAGTAAATGTTATATTAAATACTCTATCTGATGGATCAGAATATATACTTGCAGTAGCATTCGTAATATCAATATTAGCACTATTATTGAAATATACTGATGGCGATAGACCTGCACCAAGTTTTATCTTAACTTGGCTATAGTTTTGGCCTACACCATCTACAATATTATATGCTGTATTAAATTGTGTTGTAGTTGAATATGTTATATCTGGAGCAATATTGATTGGATCAACAGTAATAGTCTTAGCTGAATCAAGGTTAGTATAATAACCTACTATCCAGGCTCTTTGTGATTTATCTATAAGTTGTTTCTCAGAAGTCTTAATTTGATTAAAAGCTAGTTGCTCTTGATTATATATAGCTACATCATCAATTCCACATGTAGCTTTCTCAATATAAGCTGGAGCATCTTTGATATTTTCATAGTAATCAGCGAGTAAATCTCGCCTGAGAGAGAAAGTTTGTTGGCCAAGCCTGTTATTCTTGGTTTCAACAACAAACCACCTTGAAAGGACTATTTTAGTCTCTGCATCGTATTCTATTAAGTAATCAACATTTCTAAGAAGTGTATTAAGAATTATTGAGGAGTTTACATCATCATTTTTATAGAAGTTATATTTTGTTCCTTTATCTTCATATACTAAAGTTGCTGATGTATATTGAGATAGAACATTACAAGGAACACCACTAACTTCTTGTAGTGGTGGCCTTAAAAATTTTCTATTGAAATAATTATTATAGTTAAGAATACATATACCAGTTAATGCCATAAAATACTCCTTTCAAAGTGGACAAAGCATCAGCTCATAGCTGATGCCTTGTAATTAAGATGCTACTACCTTAACAATTGGTTCACTATTCAAATATGTTGGATTTGAATAACCATAAGTTAGATAATGATTTTGAGTAAGTGATCTAGGATTCCAGAATTCAGTTTGAATTTCAAATGCTGACATAAATGGAACAGATTTCTTGCTTAAAACCTTACAGATGATTGTTGAATCGTTTTGGTAAGCATTACCAGCTTCAACACCATCATAATATTCTCCTGAAGATAAATTGCCTGATAATATATAAGCACTCTTAGCACTGTTAAGAACAATTTTACTTTCATTCTTAACCCTATATCCACCTGCAGGAATGTAATCGCCAGGAAATACATGATATACAGTTGCTCCACTTGATAGAGATGTTACATAGTAAGTCTCAATCATTGATCTGTAGGTACTAGCTGAGATTGAACCATGTGCTACATTAGAAGCAGTTACATTACCAAAATACTTAGCTGGAAGAACATCGCCATCGAATTTAGATTCTAATGAATCCTTATGGAAGATTGTTGGAAGATCAATGTATTTGATTGCATTGAGATAATCAGAGTTCCATACAATCATGAGTTCTTCTTCACTAAAGTTCTTTAAGAATCCATTGACAGTGTAGCCTCTACCATAGTCTTTCATGTCTACAAATAGATCTGCGAGAGCTTTGCCAATTACACCAGCTTTGAGTCTATTTAGTTCTTCTGCGTTAGTGTAAGTAGTAGTTACTGGAGTTGCTTCATCAGTTACTCCCTCGCCTGTAGCAGTTGGTAGTGAAACTGACTTAGTTGCATTTGCAGCAGTTGTAACTACAGTTCCAATGTAAGAGTTAATAAGAGTATTATCAAATACTTCCTTAGTTTTGGTTAACCATCCAAGTAGTACGCCTGTAATAGTTTCAAAGCTACCTGCTTCCATCCAAGCTCTTTTAGATAAGAAATTATCTACAGTAAGTCTAATTTGTCTAAATTTGTCTAAAACAACAGCTTGTGTCTTAGGTGCGATTGGTCTATTGAGAGCGAGTAGATTACCAGCTTCTGCATCATTGAGCCAATCATATCCTTGCAATACTTCAGTATCGTAGAATAATTTGGTATCTCCATATAGAGTACCATCAGTTCTAAATTTTTCTACAAGTCCAAATCCTCTCTTAATGTTATCAGATTTAACTTGCTGAGATATGATCATGTTATATAATGATGAAAATATCTCATTTGTGTTTAGTGTTGGATAAGCCATAAAATTCTCCTATGTTATTATTTTAGAAAAGGCAAATTTGGTTCAGCCAATCTTCTTCCAAGTTCCACATCAAAAACTGCTGGATCGCCATCTGCAATTTTAATACAATCCTCGATTTCGGTAGCTACTCTCTCTGCCGCTGCATAAGAAGCTGGATCTGGTGTATGTCTTGTAGTGGTATTGGCGATGAATGGATCAACCCCTTTAACCAATTTTCTTTTACGATATTCAATAATATCAGTCCAGTGTTCTAGATTAGATCTTCCATTTTGCGAGAAAGCTCTATCTAGTAATTCTTCATCTGATATTGTTTCTTTAGTTTCATTTTGTTCAGCTTGTCCTGAACCATCAGCTAATTGTTTGATGAGAAGAGAATTATCTTTTTCAAGCTTCTCATACTTTTCTTTAGGTACTGAATTTTTCTTAAGCTCATCCATAGCTTGAAGTAATTCTTCAGTAGTCCTATCCTTTTGTTCTAAATTTGCATTTTCACTCATAATAATTTAATCTCCTTTTTTATAATTGCTCTATACATCATGAGATATTCACAGCTAGATCGCATTTGTGAATTACATGATATACAGTTTGTCCCCTTATTATTATTACATACTTTTATGTAATCTTCAGTATTCCTCCTAATATCTTCAATAGAATATTGAATCATCAGTTTTTCAACCTCTCTATTAGCACTCTCTTCTGGAGTAAGTATTTCATCTAGTTCCATCTTCTTTATCCTTACCAAAAACTGCATAATAGACATCTAGTAAGATTCCCTCAATCACTTTACTCTTAGAGTAATATCTACGATTGATCGTTTTACTATACTTTACAAGTCTTTCTAATTTGTGAAGCGTATTTTCATTTAATGTAATAACAATTCTTCTATTACCTTTTTTAATCATTTTTTATTTCTCCTTTTATTCTTTTTAGGTAGAGAGCTTGAGGATCATTCTGCATGATGTAGTGAAGTTGTAAGTCCACTCATTACTGTTGGATGCTCTTCGCATCTACCCCAACAGGTAAGTTCTACAAGATATATGCAGAGATCGCACTCTCAGTATTAAAAGACATTACTGTCTCTTAATCAGTGATAATTCATAAGTAAACCTCTTCTGAACTAGAAGTGATTTGAACTTATAGCTTCTGGCATCATACATAGCGAATACATTATCTCTCATTTCAGCAGAGAATGATTCATCTATATATCGCCTCATTGCTATCCTAAAAGATAGCTTCTCTTTATTATATGGAGCGATCACATTACTATCCCAGATTGTGAACCAATCAGCTTTGTCCTTTGTGAACATTATGATTCCTGTTGGATGTAATAATCGCTTCTTATATATCAGAGTTATATCATTTTTGAGTTGATTAGTGAAGTTAGAGGTATGCCCTGCGAGTATATCTCCTACAGTTCCTTTTCTTCTCTCCTGATATGCCTTACTATTAGGCATATAATCTATAACTGCTCTTTTGCTCTTAAGCTTGTAGATTCCAAAATCAATTGGAATGAAATTAAATAGAGCTAGTATATCAGATGCTTCCTCAGTTGTATTACCAATAAAGAATATTCTGATCTTTTCTTTTCTTGATCTAACTAGGTTTTCGAGCTGCACTACTAGATTGTATGATACATCGAATGTTCTCTTCTGATCTTTCTCTAGTTGGAATTCATCCAGGACAATATTGAATCCTAACACATTATCATTATCGAATAATGCTACACCTTTATCATTGTGAGCAGTTGAGAGAGCTAACACTGTGGCCATTTTCTCTCCATCATCATATACATCTGTGCCTTTAGTCTTAAGTTTGAGGCCAAATGATCTATATAAATCAGGATCAACGAATTTAGCTGCATCATTAGCTAACATCTTTCTAGTTGATGCCTCAGTAAGCTTCATCCAGGTAAATGGCTTTTTGTAGAGCTTCCACTGTGTTAAACAGTAGAGCATTACAGAATAAGATTTGCCTCTTTCTCTCGCTCCAAGTAAGATGTAGAAGAATGCCCATGTATTGCCTAGTAAAGCTCTTATTGTGTACCACTCTTTAGATTGATACAATTCTTGCCTTTGCTTCTTAAGCGAAGCAGCTTCACACATTCTATCCTGTTCTCTAAGAGATTGCTTATGAGCATGAACTTCAGCTTTAGTTAGTTTAGCCATTCAATAGCTCCCTTTGATGCCATTCTAATTGATATGGCAATTCTGATATAACTACATCTTCTGGAGAAGTCTTAATAATAATTTGATAATATTTTCCATCCTTATTCGATCTAAAGTAGAAAGTTTTTAGATCAGGATCATATTTAAGAGCATCAAGTACCAGATTAGATTTTTTGAAAGTTGTGAATCTACCATATCTATCTTGATACAGTTTTTTCGCTTCCCCCTCTTTCCTGAATGTAAGATGCTCCTTAAGTTCTTGAAATACTTTATTGTGTTTCTTTTCTAAACCATTAAGAAAGTTCATTCTAGATCTATCAGCTTCTGATGTAAGCCAGTTAGAGTTTACAACCTTTTCTACAGCTTTATCCATCCTCATCTTTCCACGCATTTGGGAGTATTGAGTATCTACTACTCTGGAGATAAATGCTCTAGCCATCTTTTGATTAGGCTTATCTGCATCACTCATAGGAAATACATCTTCTAGTCTCTTATTGATTATTTTATAATTTTGAATGTAATATTTCTCAGCTGAATTAAGTTGGCTGAAGTGTTTTGAGAATAATTGTTTGGATATTCTATTAAGCCTATCGCTAGTCCTCTTCTTCATTCCACCAATCCTCCTTTTCTATTCTATTTTCTTCTACAAGATATTTATACTTGTTTAATCGAACAGGAACATAATCAGTTAGGATATCCCATTTTCTTCCTGTCATTACCTCGAAACTTCTAAACCAGGATTTAGGAATCCCTCTATATGTAGGAATCTCATCTCCAAATTGATAGTTGTTACCAATGTATTTGAAGTTGTTTTGTACTTCAAGCTTAAAAGCTCCTATGTATTTACCTAGAATAAGATCATCTCTAGGTGTTAATGAATAAATTGAATCTGTGTTATATAAGACTGTATTTTTATCTATTTTAGATTGAATGTATTCGTTACAGATATTTACAACGAATGATCTAAAGAATGGATTCTTTCTTTGAGCGTATCCTATAGGAAGATTAAGCATATCTTTAGCTTTTTGTCTTCTGATACCTGTTGATACCATCTTCTCATTGAACCATGATCTAATATATTTGAGTTCATCTTCATTAGGATCTCTCATTTTGAATATGATGTTTGCATTGCATCCTTTATGCCTCAGAGATAAATGTTCATCATATATGAATCCTATTTCGCCCTCTTGTACTACATCATTAGTTCTATAAGGGACACTAAAGTCAATTACTTTCTTGCTAATCACAAAGGCATAAGCACTATTTAGATCGTAACAGTAGATAGTATCTATTTTCGTTCCTTGATATTTGCGATTATAATCAAGTACAGGAGAAGCTGATTCAATATATCTTTCTGTCTCTTCATTAAAAGATAACTTGATTAGATCTTCTTCATTCATGAAGTCTTGAAGTTCAGGAATCTTGAAGAATCTATTAAATTCAGCATAAGCCTTTCTTCCTGTAACTATGTGTGTAGCTTCATCATTAAATGAGAACTTCCATGTAGTAGGCCTATTCACTGGATTATCATCATTCCTCCAGTATTTAGTTGTTACTTCTATTATACTATCTTTTTCATGAACAAAATAGTTGTTGGTTAGATCATTTTTGAAGAACATCGCCTGTCTCACATTAGCATAAGGTTCTTGATTGATATATATTCTCTTAAGACCTAATTCTTCTAGATGTTCAAACATCCTATTCATCTCTTCCATAGATTCTACAGCTCTTTCTCTTATGAATCGCTGTTTATTGATGCTCATATTAGAATAGATCTTGCGTTAGGAAGTAAGATTCTCTCTCCTCTATATAATCTTTAATCTTTTGGTAGTTCAGTTCACTAAAAGGCTTTAATCCCTTTTCAGAGCAAAATCCTTTGTAATGTTCATCTGCATAGCCTGATATTCTATAATATGCAGGATCAATACCTTTCTTTCTAACATCTTCAAGGTATATATACACAGAATTATTTTGAATCAGAGTCTTGAATGTTTCTCTCTCGAAGTCATCTCTCCAATCCTGGCGAAGAGTTAGATAAGCATGAGCTGCGATTATCGTAAGTTCTTCTTCAGAGAATTCCTTGTCCTTAAGAAGTGGATTAGGATTCTTAATTGGTTGATCGCAACAATAATATATAATCCTGGTTAATAATCCTGTATCCTCTAGATCAATTCTAGGAGGCTTGTTACAGTTGAAGAGAAGAGCTGATTGAGATTGCACAGTGTAAGGCCTAACATTCTTAGGGTTACAGTTTATCTTCTCTTTAGCACATAACTGTTTAATCACTGCATTATTAAGATCAGAAGAAGATAGCTCATCACTATATATAAGCCTATGATGTATAGCTTCTGCAACATTGAATTCATTAGATAGATCATCCAGGCTACAAGAAGCTACATCATTCTCGAATAGCTGTTGGACAATGTTTCCGAATGTACTCTTTCCAGAATTCGAGATTCCTGTTGTTATGAACATAACTTTCTCTTTAGGTTTATAGAGCATCACGCCTATAATAGTAAGCTGCTTATTTGTAAGACTGAAAGGAAGATCAGGGAGATTAGATTCAGTTATTGCGAGTCTTCTCCCAGCCCTTGCATATTTTGGTTCATACCACCAACGCTGATTCTCGTTGAATGTGAGATAATATTCTTTGTAGTTCTCGAGCCAATCATCTATTTCATTTACTGAATTACAATCAAATTTAGATTTAGCTATATCTCTATATCCTGCCTTTTCAATAGAGTTTAATTGAATGATATATGATCTTGGGCTTTTAATTTCTTCCTCGTTGATGAACCACTTAGAAGAGATATATTCAAGTCTCTCTTTAGGATCAACATCGTTGTAGTAGTTCGCTACTCTTTCAATTAGAGATAACTTGCCCATTCATCTACCTCCTCTTCAATTACTCTTTCTGCTGAATCAAAATGAATTTTAGATACTTCAATTTTTAATCTTAAGATTGATATCTTGTCCTTGTAATATTGTTGTTCGAATTCAACAATTCGATTCGCCATATATAAGGATTCTGTGTATGCAATATGGAGGATGACATGATCATCCTCTCCTAATATTGCTATTTCATAAATATTATACATTCTTATTCCTCCTCTTTAATTCCGAATCTCTTGCAGCTTTTGTTAAATCTTTCTTGATCTTCTAAGATATCCAAGAATTCCTCATATGTTGCAACCTCACTACCAAATAAACGAGCTGCATCCTTGTCATTCTTTTTAAGACACCAATCAATCATTTCATCATCATCTTTAATCTTAGCTTTTAATAACTTAATAATGTTTTCAAGATTTCTTTCCATGTTAACCTCCTATGATACTCTGATGCGAGTTAATTCCTGGCCTAATATCTTCCATCCACCTAGAACTTCCATGTTCCATCTCCAATATCTGACCTCATTCTGAATTGATTGATCAGATAGTCCTGTAAGGATGAAAGATACATCTTTTACCTTTCTTCCTTTCTTAATAGTTAATACTAGCTTTGTTCTTGTCATAAAATCCTCCATATTTTATTTATTCCTAATTTATTATATCATAATAAATAAATAAGTGCAACACTATTTTAATAATTTATAACACTTATTTGGTGCAATCTGTTTCACCACATGGTGCATTAGATCTCACCAACTGATCCGAATCATGAGCTATGTATCTTCCTACTTTAGTTGCTAGCAATAT
>WARQ01000133.1_pt1 | contig 14925 bp, 34 predicted proteins | sample 4769161 | NCBI WGS metagenome assembly WARQ01 (sample SAMN08893024, study PRJNA449175) | gut metagenome | isolation source: rumen sample fed with dry roughage | host: buffalo | place: India: Nagpur | collected 2016 | reverse complement strand
TAATTCCGTTCCCTTGATGACCTGCCATAGTCCCCAGGAGACAGGCTGTCTTCTAAATTTGCCTTGCTCATCAAGTGCCTTTGTCTTTTCGATCGCATTAAAAAAGGCCGTAGTATCTACAACCTTAAAAGCGAACGGCTCCGCCCATCTCTTCGGATAGTTGAACGACAGCGGCTTAGCTGAAGCAAAGAACTCGATTGAGTCCGTCTCTGTCTCGACTATCGTTCTTATCGCATTCGGAGAAAAGACCACATCCCCGAAGATATAGCATACAGGCTCCGTCATGGGATAGAATGCATCAAGCCACGGTGTCGAAGCATCGCATCCGATTGGCAGAAAGTAGGGATTCTTATGTCGTAAGACAGGCACTCCGAATTGCTCAAAGATAGGATCGTATGAAGATATCGCGATATCTTCGACCCCGTTCTCTCTAAGTAGTCTGATGGTCCTTGCGACTATCGGCTCTCCCTTTACTTCCGTAACGTGTTTAGGACGGCTCCATTTTCCATATGAGCCGCCACACATAATGATAAATTTCATCAGATCCCTCCAAATATCCGTTTATAGGTTGAGTTTTGCCATAGTTCTATCTCNNGGCTTTCTGTTCTCCCATCAAGTCTCCTGCCGTCGTCGATGAGCTAAGGCTGTTCGGATTTTCCTTGTAATACTCGAGAGCCACTCTCTCTGAGCATGGAAGACTTCGCGTCTTCTTTAAGCATTCGAGAATGAAGATCTCATCCTCCCCATGCCTTAAGCCTTCAATAAATCGGATATTATCAAAGATGAGATCGCGTCTTATGAGCTTGTTACATGAGCTCATCCATAGCTTAGGCAAGGATCGCAGATGATAAATGCCTCTCGGATTCGATAATCTAGGTCTTTTGGAGCCGTCGGGCATCACTCGGACATGATTTAACTGAATGATTCCTGCTTCTGGATATTGCTTTATCGCCGTTCTTATTGAATCAGCTGCATCCGCTGAATAGGTATCATCAGAATCGAGAAAGGCTATCCATGCGCCGTCTGCCTGTCCTATGCCCGTATTCCTTGCCCCTGATACTCCCGGAGCATGAATGTTGTCGAAGAGACTGAAACGCATATCACGATCGACATACTGATAAACGACATCCCATCCGTCATCTGTTGAGTTATCGTCTACGAAGATAAACTCGAATCCTTTATCGAGTCTTTCGAGACTCTCGCAACATCTGCCGATCCACTTCTCCGCGTTCTTGAACGGAACTATTATCGATATCATCAAATCACTCCAAATTAAAAGCCCCGACTCAAGGAAGTCGGAGCTTTCATAGACCTATGACAAATCAGATAATCCTCGTCGGGTTAGAAAGGAGCTAACTAATTTATCTAATTTCATTATATCAACGTTTTACTCTACTTTACTCTACTGTTGATCGTAGATGAATAGTTGATAGATTTTTGCAAGGGTTTGAGAACGATACATATTGACTCGATGCATATCGGGATCGAGTGTCTCGGGATTAGAGAAGGCATCCTCGCACATCTTCCGTATCTTCTCGAGTTTATCAAGTTCCTTCTGGTAAGTCTGCTGCAAGTCTTCCGATGTCTTCTTGATCGTCTCGCACCACGTCGGGCAGAAGTGATCCTCATGATTGTACTTGTCGCATTCTTGGCAATCAACAGGAATCCACTTACCCTTCGGTCTTTCTACTGTCGGTGCATTTTTAATGTCTTCCGTGTTAATTACTTCATCACCGAATTCAGTATGATAAACAGTTGGAAAACCGCTATTTAATAACGCGTCAGCATCAATCAGTCTCATGCTTATCACCTCTCATACTTGCCCCACAATTCGGGCAAAAGTTGAATGTTTCTCCGTTCTGTTCTATGTAATCAAATCCAACTACTTTCTGACATAATGAACACTTCCTAAAGTATGAGTTGAAATTAACCCACTTTCCCTTCGGTCTTTCTTCGACCGTCGGCGCATCTGTTACCAACTTCATAAAGTTATGTACAAGGATATGTTCTGCATCTGCAAGTCCACGATTAAGTAAATACTTTCTTTCTTCGTCTATGTGACCCAATAATGCGTCTGCGTCAATTAGTCTGCTCATACGTCACCTCTCATAATCAATAACAGCTTTTATGAACCTAATAAGCATTTTCTCTATATGCTCTCTGTCGATACGAAATTCCACATCTTTGAACCCGTCAGAATCTAATCTCTGACTTCTTCTACCCTCGGAATAGCACATTTCCATAAACTCTACGGAGAGATAGTCGGACTCATCGGGGAATGTCCCAAACTCATCAAGGTCATAATCCAGCTTGTCATGTATAAGCTCACGAACGGCTGTTGCCTCGGACTTACCACCATGCAGATAATATGCTGCAAGGTCAATGAACCTAAGTTTGTCCATGAAGGTATAATCCTTTGCAGTACCTTCGGTGAACTCGCTAAACGCTTTTTGAACCTGTGATTCAAAATCCTCAGGCAAGTCGTAAACATCAGCTGTCAATCCTTTAGGAAGAATAACTGTTAAATGTCTCATACGTCACCTCTCTTTTGCCTCTTCTTTCTCTTTGAGAATCTCTTCAACAATCTCCTTTGCCGCCTCGTTTATCATATGCTCGATTTGGTATTCTGTCGCTAAATGGTAGCAACAAAAACATAGAAAGATATTTAAACCTATCGACAATAAAAACAGTATAGTCATGCTTCACCTCTCTTATATGGCTCGGGCAAAGACATCCATGCAACAATATTTCTACCTAAGAAACACCATTCATCGCACACATTCTCATCATCATTTAATGGGCGTCTTTCGTATTCGAACACATTACCACATTCGTCTGTTACCAAAACCACCTCAAATAAATCAGGTAATCTATCATTAACAGGAATCCACTCCCTTGTCCGTCGTTCTTCGACTGATTTCTGACCACACTCATAAGCAACAACCTCTCTGAATGTGGTATCAACTGTCGGTGCATTGTCGATGTAATCATCAACCGCCTCTGCATACTTAATCAAGTCATTTGATACTATGCCCTCAAATGAATTATCGAAAAAGTCGTTAACTGCTTTTCTTAATGCGTCTGCATCAATCGGCCTCATTTCTTCACCTTCCTTCTGCTCTCTACGAATACCAAGACCTCGATCGCCTTATCTACGGCTTCGATGAGCTTATCTCCGGGTACTGCAAAACTACACGTCTGGCATTCATGCTTACAATCGCATCGTTTTTGGCATTCGATGCAGGCTCTCTCGATATTCAGTATGTCGATGACTTCCTCGCCTTTCATCACTTTATCTCCTTTAATGGGCAAGCCTTAGGTCTATGCTTCAGGCATCCGTGATAGTACATGTTCAAATTTTCATCTTTTTCAGCATCGATCTCATCGTCTGTATACTCGATACCCAAAGTGCAGAAAGCCTCTTTTCCTAAGATGTCATCTATAAATAACTTGCACTTATCGCATGTCTTCGGCATTTTCTCTCCAATAATGATTCCTATCATGATTCTTCCTCCTGGATTTCCTTTGCCTTCTCGAGAGCCTTCAACATCTCAGGATCTGTAAGACTATCGTTAATCTTCTTCGCAACATCGGCTGCGGCCTCAGCGATCCTAATAAAGGGATTGCCATCATGAAGCCCCTGAGCATAACCAAGTACATAGCCATCAGCCTTGCCCTGCTTGTAGGCTTTCCGCTCTTTTCGTGTCATGGCTCATCCTCCTTGTACTCCGACCTTGTGCGGCAGATATAGCAGATGAGCTCCTTCGGCTTATCCGTGAACGTTTGCTTATAGCCGCATACGGGGCACTTGATCTCCTTTACTAGCAAGCCTTGATAGACTTGATGAGATACCTTTATCCATTCCATGACTTATACCTCCGATATCACTCTAAGACTTGCTTCATATATCACGGCCTTATCATAGTTTTGCCATCCGTGATGATGCTCATCGATGAAGATTAACTCTGCAATCTTAGGAAGCATAGCTCGAGCCATTTCCTTCCTTATTTCCTCATGAGGGATGTTATTTGTTATATATTCAGGAAAACACTTCGATACACGGAGCGTTATAGGTGTATAAGGTGTCACGCTTACGACACGAGGCGGATAAGGCATCAGCGATTCTATCAAGTTCTCTTTGTTTGCTTTATAGATCTTTCGAGCCTCTTTGAATGATACCTTCCGCCATCTGCGGATTATCTCGATATCCTGTCTCTTGCTCATGTGTCATCCTCCCATTCTTGATACTCTGTCAGTCGTTCCAATTCCTCGAGTCCTTTCTTGTGGAGCTTAAAGACATTCTGTTTTGAGTAGTGCAGAGCCTCGGGAATATCCTCCCAGGATAGCCGCCGAACGTATCGCAGATATAAGACCTGGTATTGTGACGGATCGGTTAACCGCTTGAGTATCGAATCCGTCTCCCGGTCGATACATAAGAGCCTATACTCGAGATCGTCGCATTCTTTCTTCAACTCCGACCATCGGATCGCTTGAGTTTCGGAAGAATTGCCCGTCGGATAGCTTTCTATCTCTCGCTCGCCATACTTGCTTATCACATTCGACAGAGAGTCGAGATGAGCCTTCTTGACCAAGAGCTTCTTATAGACGGTCCAAGCTCGATTGATATACTGTCTCAATTCCACTTTTTGAAATATCCTCCCTTCGTTGTATCGATGCGAATCTCATCGACTCCTAAAGCATGAGCCATTTCGATTAAAGCTCTAAGCGTAGGGAGAACATCCAAATTTTCATAGTTCTTAACTGTTGCAGCCGATATCTTCTGACATCTCCTGCCTAAGTCCATTTGCGACCAATTCTTATCTTCTCGGAGTTCTCGGAGTGTGTCGCCAAAAGTCCGCGCTTCAAATTCCCAAATCTTCATGGCTCATCCTCCTTGATTTTGTTAATGATGATCGTTATCTTCGAAATCTCCTCATATCGCTTGTAAAGGTGAAGAGCGCATACCTGGGAGTCATCCGACCAAAAAAGATGAGTATCTGTTATCGCATCAAGTATGAGCTTGGCTTGATTATCGACATCGGGACGGCTAGTCTTGAGCTTACCCCATAGCTTTCTATTCTTGATCGGGTAGTAATACCAGATGCCCACTTCAAAAGCTCCGTCGGAGATATCGGGATAAAGTTCCTTAATAGTCTCCTTATCTTTCAGAAAGTGATTAATAAACCACATCCGTGCCTTAGCGACTTCGGGCTTCGTGTAAAAATGCCCGTTCCTAGTGACTCCTTTCTGCTGAGCTGTGATCGTCGGAAAGTCTACGAAGGTATTCGCATATATTATCTCTTTCGTTTCCATATACTCGCCCTCCTTATAAAGGAAAGGGAAGTTGAGCATCGCCGATCGTATTTTCCATTTCCTTTATCCTCGTTTCTGTGAGCATCTCGGCATAACTAGCATCTTCCTCTGCTTTAGTTCTGATTTCTTCTGCCTTCTTCTTTGCGATCTCCGCCTTCTTCTTGTTTATACAGTCCATGCAGATGACCTTCTTATATTTCTCCTTTGTAATNNCCTTGATGAGCTTCTGATCAGTCACTTCCGCTCCACATGCTGCACACTTGGCAGACTCTGCCTTATTAGGGGCTGTCTTCTTGCTCTGTTGCTCGATAGCTGAAGCGACCTCTTCAGCAGATGCGATAGATGCGCCGATTCCGAATCCTGCCATGCCAAGAGCCCTTCCGACGGCGGATGTCTCGCAGTTCTCAACGTAAGATGTCTTGTTGATTGTAGAGGCTGATTCCTTCTCGAGAGCCGTTCCAGTTCCCAGAATCTGCATCGAGCCATCCTCTCGATAGAATCCAACCTTTGCCGTAAATGTGATTATTCCGCCATTTTCGAATCTATCCTCTCGGGATGTAATGTCGGTAATGATGAATCCGTCCGGGTAGATCTTGCGAAAAGCGATCACTCGCTCGTTTACTTCGGCATATTCCTTGCCCTTTATATTCTTCGTCTTGATAGCCTTATTGACTTCCTGAAGTTCCTTAAATGTCATGACCGCTCTCCTTTTACTTGATCTGAATGTTCTGCTTTTCGATGAGTTCAGCTCCCATGACTCGCTTACCGCTCTTCAAAAGCTCGAGTATTGCCTTCTTGTCGGGCTTCTCTTCGACCTTACGAATGAAGTATTTCTTTGAGAGCAGATCTTCGTCTACATCGACTGATACGCTCTTCCTATACGAGATCGTCACGCGAGACGTTTTAAGGCACTCGCCATTCAAAGATGATATGAGATACTTCTTCAAGCTCTCTGCGCGATTCTCGGCTATCTTGGCTCTCTCAGAGAGTGTCTTCGCTTCTGCCTTCAATGCCTCAACTTCAACGAGCGTCTCCTTGTAGTAGAGAGCTATTCCCTCTATCTTTCTGTCTCGCTCTTCCTGAAGAGCCGTGATCTTATTGAATGACTCCGTAGCGATGCATCCGTCTTCATCTACCTCGATACTGTCGAGAGCCTTTCTCAAATCCTCATCTATCTCGAATAATGACCTCATGATGCCTCTTCCTCCTCATGTACTAAGTAATAAACTCCGATGACCGCTTTTCCGTTCTTCTCTAAGTATTCCTTGATCTGTTCTCTCTGAGTCATGGTCAATCTCCTTTCATGTTCTTACGGGAATTGCATTAAGGATCGTTATTGAAACGAGATGCTGCTTAAATGCGATTGCCGACTTGATCTCTTTTACGTCAGTAGCCTTCAAAGCATCGTCAAGCCACACGATATCGTTTCCAAATGTTGTTACACCCTTTCTATCGGAACCGACGAAGGATACTAAGTAAGTCTGTCTCTTTGTCATAAGTCCTCCTTAAACAAAACACTTGAACGATTCTCGAGCATGGCAAAAGTCATCGTATGGACAGATTGCGCATCCTGGTCCTGCTTCGTTCTCTGATATCGTCTGACCGGGCAGAGATGGGATATTCTCGATCTTCATCGTGTTAAACTTCTCAATGCACTTCTTGAGGGATGCTATGGACGGATACGAAGCATGACCGCTGATATAGTGCTTCGTTGCTTCAAATGCGATGGCCTTGTCATATTCCGCGAAGTAGCCTGTCCATATAGCGAGAGTAGATCTCATGTCCTCATGTTTCTGCGATGGATAAGCCTTAGATAAGATCGTCAAGAGTTCTGCGATATCTCTCTGCGTCATGTCAGTTCCCCCCTATCAAATGCAGTTAAGAAGTCGTTAACGGGCTTAGCTGTCCTCTTCTGCCATGTCCTGACGGCGGCTTTCCAATCCTTCATGGAATCTTTGCCAACCCTCCAACCTTTCGCTTCATAGAAATCAAAGAAGGTCTCAGCATCTACCGAATAGCCCATATCGAGAATGTATTGTTCTATCTCATCGAGAGTTGGCTTCTTGAATCGCTTTTCTCTGGTACTCTCTTTTTTATTTACATTCTCATTTACATTTACATTCTCATTTACATTTACATTTACATTAACAGCTTCGTTTGCTTCGTCTTGCTTCGATTTTTGAAGCGGTGCTTCGTTTGCTTCGTTATCTGAAGCGGTGCTTCGTTTGCTTCGTCTCGATTCTCCACTCTTAATACCACCGAGCCTTCCTGCCTCGATTCTCTTCTGCCTCTCATCCTCCCAGGAACTATCGTTCTCATCGAGCTTCTTCTTAATGAACTTCCACATCTTCTCTAATGGACGGGAGACAGTTGAGATATAGCTATCACCTCTCTCATACTTGAACATCCGCTTAAATAAGATGAGTTGTTCATCCTCAGGAAGTACCTCGATAAGCTCAAGCCACTCGGTATAAACGAGAAATGCCTTCTTATCATTCATCGTCTATCTCTTCCTCCTTCTCGTAATATTCGTTGCCGCATTCCGGGCAACATGAGATATAAGGAGCCCACGGATCAGTGAAAGGAGACTTATCTTCGTATGTCTCGGGCTCATCAAATCGGGCCTTACATCTCGGACAGTAGAAACTAGTCATACATCGCCTCCTTGATGAAATCACCCCAAGCATTGACGACCTTATCCTGCTTCTCTTCTACGAAGGAATCGCCTCGGAGATCGCCCACGATCTCAGTTATGAACTCTTCTAATCGAGTAACCCTACGCTCTAACTTCTCGATTCTCTCTATATCTGTCATCGGTCTTCTCCTTTCTCATTCGTGCCTCGCAATACGGGCAAGTATCGAACTCTGTCATCGTTTCACGCCTGCAGTTCGAACATACATAAGTAAAACGCTCTCCGATCGGCAGCCATTCCGCCTCTGTGTCACTCTCTGTCAATATCTTTCGTATCTGATAGATAGCCTCTGAATCGGTCATACCGCCTCTAATCTGATTATGTCGCCGTAAGACCCGGGTAATATCGCAGAGCTTCTCTGTATCTGTCATGGTCAGTCCTCCTTAGATGAAGTCGAATAATGACATCTGATTGTTTATCTTCTCTACTCCCTGAAGATTCTGAACAGCGCACTTGTAATAGCTCTCTTTAAGCTCGATTCCGATACCCCTTCGACCATTGAGAACAGACTGATAGATCTCGGAGCCAATCCCCAGAAACGGAGTAAAAACGATATCATTCGGATTCGTATAGAGTTTTAAGAGTCTGTCGATAACATCCAACTGTAGCGGGCAAATGTGACGCTCATCTCTTCCTTCTCGTGCCGCCTGAACGTTAAGCGTATTTGAAGGATTGATATCCCACCAAAAAGGAGAAGATTCGATATCGTANNACTCGGAAACGGGATAAGTCTCGTTTGTATGAGTAACGGGCTCGGGATTCTCCCCGGGCTTTCTCATGATTACTACATAATCAGGAATACCCATTCGAGACATACAACTATCCTTCTTGATCTGCTTATGCAGCAGTCCGAGAGCCTTTGTTCTCTGCATAGCCGTTACGGGATTTTTCCAAATAGCTACTTCGGCATGATAGATAAAACCGACGGACTGAAACTCTCTTATAAGATCGCCTCGGAAGTCCTTTATTCCGATGAATCCATCACGTTCCTTTGAAGTAGGAAGATTCATACAGTGAACCGCCATGATACGTCCTGGCTTTAAGATTCGGAAAAGCTCCGTAGTGATAAAGTGGAAATGTTCAAAGAACTGCTCATCGTTCTTGCTATTTCCGAGGTCTCTGTCACTATTCGAGTAAGTGTAAAGAGATGAGAACGGCGGAGAGTAGATCTCAAAGTGTATGCTCTCATCGGGAATATCCCTGATGACCTCGCAAGTGTCACCGTTAATTAACTGATAGCCGTTACCGACATATTGATCTAGTATCTTCATGTTATCCTCCGATAGCTAATTTGAATTCTTTTGACGGCTTATAATCCGTCGTTATTCTGGTAGTTCTCTTAATTTCACTCATTGTTACGTTCTTCATGAGAGCTACCATCTTCTCTTGGAGTTCGTCCATCTGGGCTTGTTTTCTCTTGATATTGTCGAGAACATTGAGTTCAGCCTCTGATAAGATGATATGAACGTTTACATCGTGGTCCTGTCCGTATCTCCAACATCTGCGAACTGTCTGATAGAACTGCTCGTAAGAGTCGGATATTCCGCAAAAGATAACCTCATGGCAGTTTTGGAAGTTCATGCCGAATCCGTATATTGAAGGCTTGCTTACTAATGCGTGAATCTGATTATCAGCGAATCGCAAAGCAGCACTAGCTTTATATTCGGGACTATCGGAGCCTCTTACTTCTACACTCCCGTCTATCTCTTTCTTGAGGCCTTCACTCTCGGAGTTGTAATCACACCAAACAAGCCACGAATCATCCGATGAATTAACAAGCTCCCTTGCTAATGCGATCCTGTCGGACATCGACTCTCTTCGAGCTTCTCTTCTCTCGGATAATGTCTCTGCACGATGAGCGAAGAGTTCATATTCCTTCGGAGCTGATGCCGTGATATGCTCGATGAGATTCAATGCCGGGAGAATATATCCGTCGGCAGAATATCCAAGAACTGACGGATTCCTTACACATACCGCCCAAGTAGCTACCCACTCCCAGAATTTCTTCTCGCCGTGTCCCTTTAATCGCCATTGAGAGGTATTACCGCCGTCATGAATAAAATACGTTGCGAGCATCTCTGTTCTCGACATTATCCCCAGGAACTCCGCGTGATTTCCGAGCTCCGAATGATCATTCGGAGAAGGTGTCGCAGTACATGCTAATCTGAATGGGGTAATCTGAAACATATCAATCAATAGATCTCGTGTAGTCGATGTGAATGATTTAAGAATCGAGCTCTCATCAAGAACGACCCCGACAAATGCGCTCGCCGTGAAATGCTCGAGCATTTCATAGTTCGTTATGTTTATTCCCTTCTTAACGTCAGCTTGAGTTCTGCAAATATTAACGGATATTCCAAACTTCTCGCCTTCCTTCTTAGTCTGTCCGACTACTGCAAGCGGAGCGACGATCAAAACCGACTGCTTAGAATGTCTGCAGATCTGATCCGCGAAGTCCAACTGCATGAGCGTTTTTCCCGTTCCGCAATCGGAGAAGATAGCTGCCTTTCCCTTCTTTAATGCCCACGAGACAATATCTCTCTGGAACGGGAAGAGATGAGGATTCAAAGAGGATTTCTTAACTGCAAATCCTGCCTCAATTCTGGCATCCTCCTTGCTCTTCAAAAATTCTTCATATGTCATTAGTTTTTACCTCTTGAATTTGGAAAATCGATATCATCCTTGAAAGTCAGTTCTTCCCAATCGAGAGAGTCTTTCTCTATCGGGGTACAATGGAATGTTCTCTGTCTTTCTGAATTAATCGCATCAAGTCTCGTTATCGTTTCTTTCGCTATTTCAAGTCGCTTCTCATAGTCAACGATCAACCAATCGATATAATCCTGCTTGTATGTGTAGACAATGAGACATCCTGCTGCTAATCCCATAATGAAAGTGATGATAGCGATCGCTATTACTGCTAAGTTCATGTCAAGTCTCCTTAATAAACCTTTGAAAATGCCCAAACTGCATAGAAAAACAGGAAAAACACATTACTAACTATCCAAATTGAGAAGAATATTCCCTCGCCTGTTTTACTATCCGTCGGGAATCCTGCATTTTTCCATAATCGAAAATCATTCAAAGCCCCAAGCCAAAATACGAGATATACAATAAGCCAACCTCTCATACTTCATCTCCTGTCTCTAGCCAGTTTTGGAACTTTCTTCTCGGGATCAAGTAGGAGTAACGCCCTCCACTTCCTCTTACCGCTACACCAAAAGTCAGCGTCCCTTGCTGCAAACCAAGTCTGACAAACTGAGCGGGCTTGCCGAGAAAATGAGCCACTTCCTCGACGGAATAAGTCTCTATCTTATCTGTCATGGTCTCTCCTTAGTCAATCTAAGTACTCTTATCGCGTACTTCGAACTCAAAAAAATAGCTCTTCAACTGTCGTATCATAGTATTTTGACATCCGCTTTTTGAGATCATCTCTCGGGCTTCGAGTCCCGTTCTCGTATGCGGATAAAGCTGAAATACTGATATTTAAAGCCTCAGCGACTTCCTTCTGTGTTTTATCACCGCGAGCTTTAAGGAGCTTTTCGTTCATTTTGTCACCCCCTTTCGTTATTTATAGTACACATGATGTGTACTTGTGTAAATACACAAAATGTAGACAACATAAAATTGTAATATTAGAATTTAGCTCGGAGGACTTATGACAAATGAGAGAATTTAAAGACGTATTGCGGCAGCTCCGACAAAATGCAGGCATGACGCAATCTGAACTCGGAAAAAAGCTCGGGATAGCAAAAACGACAGTTTCATCATACGAGCTTGGAACTCGCGAGCCTTCCTTCGAAATGGAAGAGGCGATAGCCGATCTATTCAACGTAGATTTACTTTATCTTCGTGGAAAGACAGAGACTACAACTGAAATAGTCACCGAAGATGCACATACACTCATCGAGATTTACAAGGAACTTGATAAAGAGGCTCAAGCTCGACTCCTGGGATATGCTCAGGGCTTGAAGGACCTGTCATGAGAAATCCTAACGGATACGGCTCCGTCCATAAGTTATCTGGTAATCGTCGCCGTCCTTGGGCGGCTCGCGTGACGATCGGCTACGATAGTATGACAGGATATCAAGTCTATAAGTATATCGGCTATTATTCGACGCGATCGGAAGCCATGAGAGCACTTGCTCTATATAACGGAGATATGACGGAAGCTCAAAAAGTAACACTCGAAGAGATATATCGCGAGTGGGCAGAAGAACATGCGCCTACTATTAAGAGTTTTAAACAATATTCATCCGCTTTCCGGGTATTCGAGCCACTTTATAGAAAACCACTCGAACGACTGACGATCCGTGACTTTGAAGATATCGGCTGCAATAGTGGGAAGTCAAAAGTCGTACTTAATAAAGCGAAGATAGCTCTATCTTCCGTTTATGCCTTCGCATTCCGTAAAGGTTATATCGACGAATCGAGAGCTTCTCTTCCTAAGTTCATTAAGTTCATATCGGCTCCGAAGGCTGAAGCGAAGAATAAACATAAAGCCTTCACTACTGAAGAGATAAAGACACTCTGGGAATACTCAGAAGATAAGGCCGTCGAAGTAATCCTCTTTATGATTTATTCAGGAGTCCGCATATCGGAGCTCGCAGATCTGAAAAAAGAAGATGTCCACTTGAAAGAACGATATTTTGAGATAAAAGAAAGTAAGACGGAAGCAGGACTTCGCAAAGTGCCAATAGCAGATAAGATATATCCTATCGCTCGCTCATGGATGAAGTCGAACGGGCAGTTCTTCTCTCCGATCCGCTCGGACTTCTACTCTGTCGATTGCTTTCGAAGGAATACATTCGAGCCAAGATGCAGCGATATCCTGGGAGCCGTTCATCTTCCTCACGATACCAGATATACGACCGCCACCTTATTAACTGAAGCCGAAGTAGACCAAAGATATATAAAGATGATCCTCGGTCATACATTCCACGATGTCACAAATGCAGTCTATGCAAAGAAGATATCAAATGAAGTCCTTCTCGAAGCTATAAATCGTATTTGAATTTTGTCTATTGCTTGTCTATTATAGCCGTCAATTCTGACAAACTGCGACCACTTAAGCCCTTGGAATATAGAGTTTTCAGTATTAGTATTTNNGGGGTTTCTCTAATTTACTGTCTATTGCGTGTCAATTATAGAAATGAACTCTAGCAAATTTCAGGCAATAAAAAAGAGCTCCCGGCATATAGCCAAGAGCTCTTCCCATTCGAACTTAACGTCCATGTCGCACAATACTATTATACTCCCGTCGAGGCTCGGGAGCTATTGAAAATAGTATTCAAACATCTTTGGAGTGATTCATCCTATAAAATTGTAAAGTACGCAAAGGACTGATGCCTCGATATCCTTTTTAACGAGTTAATAGAGATGTCCAAGTGTTGCGGCCTGCTATGCCGTCAACCTCGAGCCTATTCTCTTTTTGATAGTCCATGACAACAGCCTTCGTGTTATATCCGAAGTCGCCATCTACGACCAGATGTCTTGAATGTGCTTTTTCATTCAAGAGTATTTGAAGGGAACGAACGTCCGCTCCCTTGCTGCCGAACTGCAACTGTCTTAATTCGATCATGATTCTTGTATCTCCTTTACTTTCTGTCTCTGTCGGAGTCGTTGTCTTCTCGCCCGTATAGCGAAGTACGCAGTCCCACGGCCTGTTATAGTAAGGCTGAATGCGAATCTCATTTCCTGTCTGATCGCCTTCTCTGCCGTATTTGCCGCCGTTCTCGGAGCCCGTCGCATTAACGATCTGATTTTCTCCAATATATAGAGCAGTATGCTTCCTAATATTCAAGAGAACATCGCCTCTCTGCAAGCCCTCTCCCGTAGCCATATTGATGACTACCTTCTCAAAGCCGTTATTCAGAAAGTCTCCGAGCATGTCTCCCGTATATGTCGATTTAAGCGGAAGTCCTGCGGTCCTATAAGCCGAGATGACAAGAGAAGAGCAGTCGTAGTCTGTTCCTGCGAATCTCTTATTTNNTCAATAGCGAAGTTTACTGCCTGTTCAATTACGCTCATTTCGTTTCTCCTTTCTCTGGATCATCTATTTTCTCTCCGGCTGAAGTTAAGAGCTTTTTAATCCACTTCGGAAGAGTGCCGGGAGCCGCTTCGTTAATATTCTCGATAATGGATATAGACTCATTTATCACGATATAACATCCGACTATCGTTCCGATCGGGAGCGTGAACGGGAGCTTTAATGATATCGTTCCGAGCATTATCGGAATAAACGCGTCGAGGAATATTCCAAAAGCAAGAGCTAAGATAAGAGCCATTTTCTTCCAAAAACCCTTATTTCCCTTCTTGGAGTCGAGAGCCTGCCCTGTTGCCTTTGCCTTTACTATGCCAGTGATCACATCTAAGCAGATGACGACCAATACGCAGCAGATGATAGCTCCGTATATCCCCCAGAATGAAGCGACGAGCCCTGAGATGAGGCTCGCCGTCAGTTTAACGATCTGTTCTTTATTCATGATTTCCCCCGTTCTTATCCCTCCATATCAAAGCTATGATGATTAATGCAGCATAGAAGATAAGAAGGATAACTGCCGTGTTATTAAGAAAAGTATCCATCGTCATACTTGCGTAACTGAATAGTTAACTATCATCTGCTTATCAGCCGTCTTTGTTACTGCCGACTGCAAGTCGTAGTGTGTCATAAGTCCCCATTGTTTCATCGTTGCCCCAATCGCACCACTAGCATATGAGTAGCCAACAATCCACATTCCGTCTTCGTATAACGGATAAAACGTGTGGTTTGCGGCCTTGTAAAACTTTGTAGCCGATGTAAACGGAACGAATACATCCGAGTCGCCGTCAAGTATGCCGTCCCATGTGTAAAGGAAGTTCGTTCCAAGACACCATATATGACAATCACTCTCGATTGAAGCGTCTGCAATCTCGGTAACAT
>WARQ01002286.1_pt1 | contig 15078 bp, 14 predicted proteins | sample 4769161 | NCBI WGS metagenome assembly WARQ01 (sample SAMN08893024, study PRJNA449175) | gut metagenome | isolation source: rumen sample fed with dry roughage | host: buffalo | place: India: Nagpur | collected 2016 | reverse complement strand
GGTCCTCGATCTCCTCCGGGAACACGTTCTTTCCGCCTTCGGTGACTATGATGTTCTTGGCCCTTCCGGTGAGGTAAACAAAGCCCTTGTCATCGGCATAGCCGACATCGCCGGTACGCAGCCAGCCGTTCTCGTCTATTGTCTCGGCAGTGGCCTCGGGGTTGTTGTAGTAGCCCTTCATGACGTGCTTTCCGCGCGTGACTATCTCGCCGCAGCCGTGCTCGTCCCTGTTGATGAAGTCGATCTCGACTCCGGGAAACGGCTTTCCTATACTGGCATACTGGTAGGAATAGGCGGGGTTCAGGGTGACTATGGGGCTAGTCTCGGTAAGTCCGTAGCCCTGGATGAAGTCGACTCCCAGCTGGTTGAAGCCCTTGAAGGTCTCCGCCGGAAGCGGTCCTGCGCCGGAAATGCAGATGCGGTTGTCGGCAAGAGAGACCTTGTCCCTGATTCCCCTGAAGATGACCCTGCCGGGGTTGATGCCGGTTGTCTGCTTCACGAAGCCGCAGAACTGCAGCAGCAGGTGGACGACGCCCCTTACAAGCGGTCCCTTCTGGTTGATGCCCTTCATGATTGCGCTGAAGATCTTGTTGTAGAGCATCGGCACGGCAAGCAGCATGTTCACGTGGCCTTCCTTCATCTCCTTGAGGAGCGATGACACCACAAGGCGCTTTCCGAACACCACGTTGGCTCCTGCAGACATTGAGACGATGAACACGGCCAGCATGGTGTAGGCATGGTGTATGGGAAGGATGGCGTAGAACACATCCACGGGACGGACGTTCATGAACGACTGCACGCTGTAGGCGTCAAAGGTCAGGTTCTCATGGCTGAGCATGACGGCCTTGGGGGTTCCGGTTGTTCCGGACGTAAAGAGGAATGCCGCAAGATCGTCGCTTACGGGCTCCTCCACCGGCTGGGGACCTACGTCCGGCAGGTTCAGGATGTAGTCCTGCTCGTGTCCGCGTTCCTCCAGGCTGACCCTGAAGCCGTACTTGCCGTCTGCTCCGATTCCCTCGAACCTGTCGGCGTCCATGAAGATGCCCTTGATCTCCACGTAATCAACAAGGTGTTCGATCTCCGCATTGGTGAGTGCGGCGTCCACCGGAACAACCACTGCGCCCATGTAGACTATGCCCATGTAGGCTATGGCCCATTCGGGGCTGTTCTTTCCGGTGACGGCCACCCTGTCGCCCTTCCTGACGCCCTTGGAGTACAGCCATCTGGACACCTTGTCGAACTGGGCTTTCGCCTCCGTATACGTGAACGTTATGTGTCTGGGAGTGAAGGCCTCGTAGCATCTGTTGTCCGGGAATCTCTCGGTGATGATGTCGAACATCTGAGGCAATGAGGGCCACTGAGAGTCAAAGACTCTGCCCCTGTATTCATCAAGGAATCTCCATGGCTGGGGATCCAGACTGCTCTTTCTCATAAACACCCCGTGAAAAGCCGCCCCAAAAGCGATAGTCAGTATTTACTATCGGCGGTTTTTTCATGCGTAGGATAGCAGAGAATGCATATGTACGCAATATCCTGTACTTGTATGTATATATTCGTTGGGGTAATATGTCTGCATATGGAATTCAGGACTTTTGACCAGGTCATAGAGTTCATGGAGAGCTTCATGAACCTGGAGCGCAGGACAGACAAATACAGTACCCGGACATACCGTCTGGACAGGATGAGGGCTCTGATGGAGGTGCTGGGGAATCCCCAGGACAGCTACAGGACCATCCACGTTGCCGGCAGCAAGGGCAAGGGATCCACGGCAAGCTACATTGCCCGCGGCCTGGAGGCCGCAGGGCTGGTCACGGGCCTGTACATGTCCCCTCATGTTTCCGACTACCGCGAGCGCTTCACCGTCTGCGGGAAGAACATCGACGACTCCAATCTGGTGGCTGCCGGAAACACTCTGGCCAAGGCCCTGGAAGGATTCCATTTCTCCGACGACTGGGGCGAGAACCGGCCCACCACGTTCGAGCTGTACACAGCCTTTGCATTCCTGCTTTTCAAGCAGACGGGTTGTCAGTGGGCGGTTCTTGAGACAGGTCTGGGCGGAAGGCTTGATGCAACAAACATAATCATGCCGGAGGCATCGGTCCTCACTCCCATAGAGCTCGAGCACACCGACATACTGGGCGACACCATTGAAAAGATCGCAATCGAGAAATCCAAGATAATCAAGCCCGGGCGGCTGTCGTTCAGTGCCTTCCAGGTCAAGGAAGCCCTGGATGTGTTCCGTGCAGAGGCTGCCTCGGTGGATTCCGAATTCCGTTATCTGGGTGATGAAGTGCTGGAAGTCACGGATGACCATGTCAGCTTCAGGGACGGCTACAGTACGGACCTGCATCTGGCCATGCCGGGGCTGGTGATGGCGCAGAACTGTGCGCTTGCCATACTGGTCCTCAGGACGCTGGGGCTGTTCAGGCCCGGAGTCTCGGAAAAGGCCATGGAGCGCAACGCCCTGCCCGGCAGGATGGAGAAGGTGCAGTGGGACCGTCCGCTCTATCTGGACGGAGCACATACCCAGAACAGCATGAAGTTCCTTCTCGAGACCTTCAGGAAGATGTATCCCGGAAGAAACGGCATCTGCATATTCGGCGCAGTTGCAGGCAAGAACCACGATGCCATGTGCACGGAGGTGCTGGATGCCTTTGACCGCGTGGTGGTATGCCGTCCGGGAACATACAAGAAGAACGACCCGAAGGCCCTCTACGAGCTGATGGTCTCCAAGAAGAAGCCCGGCCAGAGCGTGGTGCTTCTGGAGGAGGCTTCCAAGGCGTTGAAGTACTGTCTTGAGAATACCGAAGCCGGCGAACCCGTGCTGGCCGCAGGATCGTTCTATCTTGCGGGAGCCATCAAGGAAGCACTATGTCACTGAACTACAAGGAAATCGAGCTTATCCTGCAGGAATCAAGGCTGGACGGGGCCAAGATACAGAAGGTGGTCCAGAGTTCATTCCACTCGGTCACGTGGGAGCTGTATGACCGCGAACGCGGCAGGTTCGGCTTCTACACGGAGATAGGAACCCAGCAGAGCCGTCTTCACGTGCTCTCCCCCGATGCCAGGATCGCAAAGACAAAGAAGCTGCAGAGATTCGAGCAGTTTGCAAGAAAGAACCTGGAAGGATCCGTGATAACATCGTGCCGCCAGCTGCCGTTCGACAGGGCCGTGGTATGGGAACTGAACAACCATGACCGCCTGCTGCGCGTCTACTTCCGCTTCTACAGCGGCCCGGGAGCCAACATCATAGTAACAGATGAGAAAGACGTGATCCTGGACCTGCTCCTCAGGCGCCCGGGACGTGACGAGGTCAGCTCCGAGACCCTGGTGGTTGAGCAGCGCACGTCATCGGAACGGGTCTTCGAGGTTCGCCCTTGGAAGGGAAAGTCATTCAGCGAATACATAGAGCGCACCTGTGCCAAGGAAGAGGCCGACGACCTCTACTCCCAGCTTGTCAGACAGGTCACTACCCGCATGGAGCACGAGCTTTCAAGGCTGTCCACATCAATCAGGAGTGCGGAGAAATCGATCGAGGCCAACAGGGACTACGATGACCTGCGCTACAAGGCAGACCTCCTGTCTGCAAACTCCTATCTGATCAACCGCGGACAGGACAGCGTGACGGTAACCGACTGGGCGGCCGGCGGAAAGCAGGTGACCATAGAACTGGACAGGTCGCTGACTCCCGGAGGCAACGTCCAGGCATGCTATGACAGATACCAGAAGGCAAAGGGCACATACGACAACGCCGTGGAGGAACGTGACCGCCTGAACGAGGAATACAGGAACGTGGAGGCCCGCTTCAGCAAGGCTCTGGAGAGCACCGGGGACGAACAGGCCGACATCCGCAGGCTGAAGTCCATACTGGACAGGACGGCCCCTGTGGTTCAGGTACAGGAAGGCCCGGGAATCAGGACCACGAGCGGCGGCTTCCAGATAATCGCAGGCAGGAATGCCAAGGAGAACGACGATCTCCTGCGCCACTACGTCAAGGGAAACGACATGTGGCTGCATACCAGGGATTTCCCCGGCGGCTACGTGTTCATCAAGTTCCGCAGGGACAAGACCATTCCGCTTGACGTGCTGCTTGATGCGGCGAACATAGCCGTGCTGTACTCCAAGGGACGCAACAGTTCCAGCGTTGATCTCTACTACACTCAGGTCAAATACCTTAGGCGTGCCAAGGACGGAAAGACCGGCCTTGTCCTGCCCACGCAGGAGAAGAACCTTACCATAAAGCCTGACCCGGCAAGGATTGCCAGGCTGCTTCCCAAGGAGGAGAGATGAGGTGCTCCGTTGAGGGAATAATGTATCCCGTTGATGCAAAGGCATCTCTTTTTCCGGCATTCTCCTCTTTCTCAGGACATCGTTGCGATTCCTTCCTTGCGGAGGTTCCGCACAAGGCATGGTCGCTGTGCAGGAAGGAACTCGATGACGTGATGTTCTCTTTCAAGGGCAGGAGCTTTCCCTGCGTGTTCGTGCTGGGACCGCTTCACAAGGGGCCTCTGGAAGATGACGGTTCCGATACGGTCTACGCCCCTGCGGACGGAAAGCTGGAAGGATCGGACTGGGCGGTAAGGCTTGAGGTTCCCGCCATGTTGAGGAGTTCCGTCACCGTGTCCGACGACATCTGCTCAGAGGAGCACTCCCTGGAGACCGTGGCGCCCTACATCAGCCTTCTGTTTCCTGATGCCGCGGTATGCCATCTGCTGGCTCCTGCGGGCGGGGAAAAAACGAGAAGAATTGTGGAGATTATCCGAAAGGACTTTCCTTCATCGCTGATTTTGCTTAGTAATAATAGAGAGACGTGCTGCGCGCACATGTGGAAGGAGGCTCTGGAAAAATGAAAGGCCGACATGAGATATTCTTCGATGACGACAGGCTCTGCATAGAGATTGCCCGGGGAACGGGAGTACTGAAGGGTTACGAGATTCCCAGGAACAAGCAGAGTGCCCTGCTCTACCACAGCGCGCAGATGATCGAGATCGACTGGCAGAGCGTGCAGATGGTCGGAGACGACAGATGCTGTCTGGTGTTCTGCCCCAACGAGCACTTCAAGGAGCTTCCCGTCTCCGCATTCGAGCTGTGCGGCACGCTCAGGCCGCGTTGCTTCGAGCTTCTGAAATCGCTTTCACATGCCATTGAGGAAGCCGGTGACCGCCTCTACTGGAACATGGACAGCGTTCCGCTTTCCAACATCTGGTTCTTCAGCAACGGAGACATCCTGCTTCTCAGCGGCCAGATGGGCGATGCCCTGGACATGTTCGAGCTTGACGAGGACCGCTTCTGGGACAAGGAAGCCTGGTACGCACACAACTGCGCTGAAGGCTTCGGGAAAGCCCACTATCTCTGCCAGCTCCTCTACTACTCGCTCACCACGGTGGTTCCTTTTGCTTCCCCCGTTGTCAGGGAGAACGGATTCCAGGCAGTACCCATGAACCTGCTTCTGACAGGCACGGACGAGCAGACCGCAGGACTCGGCAACACGGTGGACAAGGCGATATCGGACGACCGCAAGTTCCAGCTTACGCAGAGGCATCCCCTGGCGTTCTTCCGCAACCTCATAGACGGATACGTCGAGCTCACCCCCGCAAGGTTCGTCCCGGGCTACAACCCGGAGATAGAGGCCTACAAGGTAAAGAGCGAAAAACGCGCAAGGCGCAAGGCCTTCTTCAGGAAGAAGGGCTTCATTACCGCAATGATCATCCTGGCAGCCCTGATCGTGGGCTCGATTGCCGGCTGGGCGATCTGGCGCGCCGTGAAACCGCCCTTGACCAAGGACCTCGACGAGGTCGAGATCATCGAGTACTACTACGACGCCTTGACCAATCTTGATGTCGGAGCCATGGACGAGCCGCTGAAATACGGCTACAGCGGACCCGACATGGTACAGGTCTCCACCATCTATGTCACCAGCACGGTGCAGAAGAGCTACGAAGGCCAGTCCAACGTGGTTGATCCCAGACAGTGGATTGCCGACGGCATGGGCCCGCTCCCGCAGGGATCCATCGTCTACGGAGTCTCGGACGTGAAGGTACAGCAGCTGGATGAGGATGTGTTCCGCGCCACAATAACGTCCTGGTCATCGGAGAACTATCTTGACGAGACCAACACGCTGGTTTCCGACAGCGGCATGGACATCTACCGCTACACGGAGGTAGTGGACTTCACGTTCACTTCCCGCGGAACATGGCGCGAGATTGCCAAGATAGAAAAGGTGGACATGACGCTGGACCAGGTCTACCACGTGGACTACCGCTGATCCAGGAACGTTCCTATTGTCTCTGAAAGTGTCTCAGTATCCTCGGGATTTATCCATCTGACGTCGGCAAAGCTTCTGAAGAACGTCATCTGGCGCTTGGCGTAATGGATTGAATTGGAGATTATCTTCTCCTTGATCTCATCAAGGTCGGCTGCAGTCAGTGCGTCCAGAGCCTCTACGGTGGAAGCCCTGTCCAGGAACTCGCTGTACCCTATTCCCTGCATGCTCTGCCATGCCTTTGAAGCTCCCATCCCGAGCAGTTTCCTTATCTCTGCCACGATTCCCTGGCCGAACATTATGTCCACACGGCTGCGGATGCGCTGCTTCAGCTCCTCCCTGTCACGCAGAAGGCCTATGGAAAGGATGTCCATGCCGTTGCGCGGCGTTGTGGGAAGCGCAAAGTCCGAAAGCGGGCGGCCGCAGCTCCTGTAGACCTCTATGGCGCGCGATATGCGGTAGGAATCGTTTCTGTTTATGCGTCCTGCCGATACGGGGTCTATGACCTGAAGGTATTCATAGGCCTTGTCCAGGCCCTGGTCGCGGATGTAGAGCTCCACGGCCTTGCGGGTATCCGGGTCGGACTGAGGGGCATCGGAAAGACCGAACATGAAGTGCTTGAAGTAGAATGCCGTGCCTCCGGAGACCACGGGGATGCGCCCCCTGCCCCAGATTTCACTGCAGGCCTTGTCCGCCAGGCGGATGAAATCCGCGACGTTCCAGGTCTCCCACGGATCCAGGATGTCTATGAGGTGATGGGGAATCTTTTCCGTTATGCTGCTGTCGGCCTTGGCGGAGCCTATGTCCAGATGCCTGTAGACCTGGACCGAATCGGCGTTGACCACTTCACCGGTACCGGAGAAAAAATCAAACAGCAGCCGGGTCTTGCCGACTGCTGTAGGACCGAAGAGAAATATTACCTTGTTTCCCTGCTCTGTGCTCAGGTTCACTTCTCTGCCGGAGTATACTCGATCTCGTCGTTGAGGACTGCAGTAAGGACTGAAGAAACTACTTTCTCCTCCTCTTCCTTCCTCTCGACGGGCTCATCCTCTGAGAGGACTTCCCTCTTTGCAGCCATGGCTGCAGCGACGTTCTCTGCCTTCTTGATGGCCACACAGGTCATCTCATATACGTTGACATCTTTGTCGATCAGTTTATCAAGTGGAATGCTCAAGGTGATGCTCCTTCAAAAATTCATGCAATATGAGAATATATCAGTTTTCATTTTTTCTGTAAAGAAGAGACGGCCTGCATGATCATGTCCACGATCTGCTCAGGCGTCTTGCCTTCCGTGTCTATGACCAGGTCCGCCTGGCTGGTATCGTTGTTGTCGATTCCGTAGATCCTGCCGTAGCGCTCGGTGTCGTGGGCATCGCGGTCCTGCGTCTGTGCAAGGCGCTCTGCTACGCTTCCGCCCTCACGCAGTGCGATCCTTCTGGCGCGCTCCTCGTCGGATGCAAGCAGGTACACCTTGAAGTCGGCTTCCTTGAGCATCCAGATTGCAAGGCGGGAACCCAGAATGCAGTTTTCTTCTGCAAGAGCCATCTCCACCTGACGCTTGTCGAGTTCCTTGTCGATGTTGTCGTCCTTGTTGGCAAGTGCGCAGAAGTCCCAGAAATCCATGTTCCGCTCCTTTGCCATCTGGCGGAACGTGAAGTTGATCATGGGATATCCGAGTCTTTCGGCCAGCATCGAAGATACCGTGGTGTTGCCGCATCCGCTCTTTCCTGAAACTGCGATTCTCATGTTTTTCCTCCTGCAGGGACTACTCGATGTTCCTTATCTGCTCTCTGATATTCTCCAGCGAATCCTTCATGTTGACAACCTCAAAATTCACCTCCACCATCTGGCTCTTGGATCCGATGGTGTTGATCTCGCGGTTCATCTCCTGGCTGAGGAAGTCCATGCGCTTGCCAACTGCCTCCGTACTTGCAAGAAGCTTGCGGAACTCGGCTATGTGGGCACCCAGTCTGACCACTTCCTCGTTGATGGTGTATCTGTTGAGCATGACCGCCACCTCCGTGAGGATGCGGTTCTCGTCGTACTTCTGGTCCCCGAGCATCTCGTGGATGCGGTCCGTCAGGTTGTTCCTGATCATCTCTTCCAGCTTCCCGACGTTGGCCTTGACCACTTCAAGTGACTTCGCAATGGACTCGAGCAGGCCGGAAAGATCTCGCCTGGTGACCTCGCCTTCACGGGCCTTGGCTTCATCGAACTGCTGCATGACTATTTTTGAACAGTAGTCCAGACCTTCCTGATAGGCCTCTATTCCGTCGGTCCTGATGCTTGAGAGGACACCGTCCTGGCTGATGACGTCTCCCATGCGGGTCCTGATCTCCAGAGCCTGGGATGCGCCCATGTCCCTGATTTCCCTGAAGGCCTTGAGGTAGGACGCTACGGCATCCCTGTCCACATTGACCTCAACATTGCTCTTGATGTTCTTGACCTTGACCGAGATGTCCACATGGCCCCTCTGGGCGTGCTGCTTGATCAGGTCCGTGACGGTGGGCTCGTAGGATGACAGGTACGGAGGACCGGAATAACCAATCTCGAGGAACCTGTTGTTGTAGCTCTTGAGCTCCATGGTCATGAGGTAGCTGTCGTTCTGGAATTCGGCATAGCCGTATGCTGTCATGCTCTTCATTTCATTCTCCAAAGAAAAAAGTAGGCTCCTGTTGTGGAGCCTAATCACGAATGTACGTTTGAGTTACTTGGCGAGCTTGGCCTTGCACTGCTTGCAGACCTTCTTTGTCTCTCCGTCGACACTTGCCTCATAGATGGCCTTGATGCCTTCTCTCTTGCAGACAGGGCATGTTCCGCGGCCGTTGTTGGGCAGTTCGTACAAACCGGTTCCTCTATGTGCCTTTGACATGTTGCGCTCCTTATATTTGCAGCTCTTGGATTTCTAGACAATATTACCTGTCAGGACTGTTAATGTCAATCAGAACAAGGCCGTTACGGAGGCCCTGAGCACAGCGTGTCCTCCGATGGGGAAATCGGCGTTTCCGGCGAACTCGAAGTGTCCCAAAGTAACGCCCAGACCTGCTGTGACCGTCCCCTTTCCCAGGCTGTCGAAGAGAGCGCTGTAGCCGGCGCGCACCGATACTCCCGAGTCCCTGACGAAGCGCAGCCTGACCTCGGCTCCCGCATTCAGCGTCCTTTCCGAAGGCTTGAAGATGTTGCGAACCTCCGCACCTGCGCTGTAGACGAGGTTGTTCATCCTTCCGCGCGCCGAGTATTCGGGACTGGACCAGAACACGCCCGCCCCGGTTCCGTCGAAGATGCGTCTCCAGACGAACGATACTCCGCTGTCTGTCTTCTGAAGCATGTTGTCCAGCAGGATGCCTACGGTGAACTGGCCGAACCTGGCCATCATTCCGGCCCTGAGCTGGATGTACTCGGAGTTGACCTTGCGGTCGAACGGGGCAAAGAGGCTCTGCACGGGGAAATCGGTGATGACCTTCATGGGAACGTCCAGACGCTGCATCTGCGAGCCTCCGGTGACGCCCACGCCCGCGCTGAGGAAGCTGTATCCGGCTGCGATGTTGACATCGAGCCTGACGTCCTGTATCAGGTCCACATGGTCGTTGGGCCTGCGGTTCTCGGCATTGTACGTGACGTTCATTCCTGCCGTTATCATGCTGGCCACGAACATGGCTCCGGCCGAAGCCTGCGGATAGCACGGCCAGGAATCGATTCCGACGACATCGCCCAAAGTGCCGTTCACTGCAAATGTGAAAGAGTTGTCGTCGAAGAAAACCGCGGCGGGGTTGGCGTAGCTCTGCATCTCGGTGCCGGACACGCCCACACCTATTCCTCCCATGGCGCTGAGCCTGGGATCATAGGCAAGGAGCATGGATACCGTAACGAGAAGCAGGATTGCTGCCGCGGCTGTCTTCTTCACTTTCCGAAAGCCTGTCTGAGGGCCACTGCCACCTGATCGGGACATGAGGACTGCTTGAAGCCGCACTTGATGCCGCTGAGGCGGTCCATGGCCTCCTGGGCCTTCATTCCCCTGACCAGGGCGGTGAGGCCCTTGTGGTTGCCGTCACAGCCTCCTACGAAGCTGAGGTCCTGTACCCTGTCCTGGTCGTCCAGGACTATCGTGATATGCCTTGCGCAGATTCCCTTGGGTTCGAATTCTATTGTTCTCATAAGCTGAATATTATCCCATATCGGTGAAAACGCAAAGTCTCATATGTGATAGAATGAAGATGTGCAGGAACAGAAGGTGTATTTCCATGTGGATCTCGACGCATTCTTCGCATCAGTGGAGCAGCGCGACCATCCCGAGTACAGGGGCAAGCCCCTGATAATCGGCGTGGTGGCTCCCCGCAGCGTTGTATCCACCTGTTCCTACGAGGCCCGCAAGTTCGGCGTGCACAGCGCCATGCCCACCACACAGGCCTACCGCCTGTGCCCGCAGGGGATCTACATACCGGGAGACATGCATCTCTACAGCAGGGTCTCAAGGCAGGTGATGGCCATACTGCGCGAATATTCTCCGGAGATGCATCAGGTCTCCGTAGACGAAGCCTCTCTGGACATGACGGGAACCAGGCGGCTGTTCGGTCCTGCGCGGCAGCTTGCCATGAAGATGAAGCAGCGCGTCAAGGACGAGGTTGGCATAACCATGAGCGTGGGCATTGCGACATCGCCCTTCATAGCCAAGATGGCAAGCGACTACAACAAGCCCGACGGGCTGTGCCTTGTGTCCCCGGGAAAGGAGCAGGTATTCATCGACGCCATAGGACTGGGCAAGCTGTGGGGTCTGGGAAAGAGCGGACTGGCGGTCCTGGAAGCCCACAGGATAAGGACTCCGCAGCAGGTGCGGGAGATGAGCCTCGAGGACCTGCAGCATATGCTGGGAAACTCGTTCGGGAACTACCTGTATCATGCATGCAGGGGTCAGGACCCGGGAATCATGTTCCAGAAGTCCAAGACTCATTCGATTTCCACGGAGACTACGTTCTACGAGGACATCAGGGACGAGCAGACCTTGTGCCAGGTTCTTCTGGGGATGAGCTCGGAGCTGATGGCAAGATCCTTTGACGAGGGCATGATGGCGCGCACGGTGGGCCTGAAGCTGCGCTGGGGCGAGGACTTCAGGACCATAACGGTCCAGGATACCCCGGACTACCCCATCCTCAACGCCGACCAGGTCTATGCCGCAGGAAGGAAACTGCTGCTTTCAAAGTGGAAGAGCGGTCAGGGAATCAGGCTCATCGGGCTCGGGCTGTATCAGCTGTACAAGGGAGATGCACCGATCCAGGACAGCCTGTTCTCCGCCGGGGACCACCGCAAGCGCACCCTGGACAAGGTGGTTCACGATCTCGGGGCAAAGGGACTTACTTTGAAGAAGGCCAGCGAGCTGTCAGCGGCAGAAACGTCTGATGAACGTTCCGTAAAGGCACATCAGCGAAAGGGAAAGAAGAACTCCGCCGCAGATGTCGGTGAACCAGTGCACTCCGCTGAGGAACCTGAAGACCACCATTGAGATCATGGCTATGATGCAGAATACCCTCAGGATCGATGCCGCGAATCCGTAGCGTTCCGAGCGGAAACCCAGGAGCACGAACTCGCTGTAAAGCACGCACAGGGCAAGCATGGTGTGGCTTGACGGATAGGAGGCCTCGGCCGCTATGGGGCGGTTGTTGATCACCACAATCTCGAACAGGACATAGAAGAGTCCGACCACCACGTAGAACACGCAGGTTATCACGTTCTTCCTGTCCATGAGGCGTATGCTTCCCCTCTGCCTGAAGAAATCGACTGCAGCGTAGAGTCCGTTCACGGCAACCACCATGAGGCAGATGTACCCGAGCGTCTTTGTGAACTGGTATGCACCGTCGTTGTAGGAGAACATGTCGTGCATGGTCCTGTTGACCTTGGAGAATCCGATGATCTCCCCGGCCCATCCCACGGGCGCCGGATCAACGGTCTTCACCGTGAGGGTGAAGATGATGAACAGCGCGAACAGCACGGCGCTGACGATAAGTCCTGTCCTGAATCCGTTGTCTCTTTCCATCAGCTTTCGATTCCTTTTGTCTCGAGGATGAGGTCATGCTTGAGGTTCTTGAGCTTCCTGGAGAGCGAGACCTTGTAGATATGGGGGTTGATGAGTCGCTTGTACGTGCTGTGGAAGTGGCTCTGGCTCTCCTTTGCAAAGGCCTGGATCTCCTTGAGGTCCCTGGTGGGGACACAGATCTTTCCGTCCTTCATCACCATGTTCAGCAGTTTCTCATACCGCGTATATCCGTCGGCCTTGAGCTGGAACAGGTCTCCGTCCGTGAACGGATGGTAGAACACTATGTCCTTGCCCGGCTTGATCTGCTCGTCATCAAGAGTGATGAGGTCGGCTATGGCAAGGTCATCCGGTCCGTAGAACCTGTAGATCTGCTTGATGCCGGGGTTGGTGGTCTTTGCGTATGAGTTGCTGACCTTGATGGTGGGCTGGTACGTGCCGTCCGGCCTGCTCTTTGCGGCAAGCTTGTACACACCGCCCAGCGCGCTCTGGTTGCCGCCGGTGACCAGGTTGGTTCCCACACCCCATGAGTTGATGGGCACCCCGTCGTTGACCAGCGTTGTGATGATTTCCTCCGTAAGGTCGTTGGAGACGCAGATGGTGGCATCCTCGAGTCCGGCCTCGTCCAGCTTTTTGCGCACTTCCCTTGCAAGATAGGAAAGGTCTCCGGAATCGATCCTGACGCCCATCTTCAGGCCCTTGGCCTTCTGCTCCTTGCCTACGATTATGGCATTCTCGATTCCGCTGCCCAGCGTGTCGTAGGTGTCTATCAGCAGGATGCAGTTGTTGGGATAGATCTTGGCGAACTCCCTGAATGCCTCAAGCTCGTTGTCGTAGGCCATGATCCAGCTGTGGGCCATGGTTCCGCCTACGGGAATGCCGAATACCTTTCCGGCCAGGGTGTTGCTGGTGAGCCTGCATCCGCCGATGTATGCGGCCCTGGAAGCGCTGAGGCCTCCGTCCATGCCCTGTGCCCTCCTGAGGCCGAACTCCATGACCGTGCCGTTGTCGGCAGCGGTGCAGACCCTCATGGCCTTGGTGGCTATCAGGGTCTGGAAGTTGATGGTGTTCAGAAGAAGGCTCTCTATCAGCTGAGCGTCGATGAGCTTGGTGTGGACCCTGACCAGAGGCTCGCCCGGGAACACCGTGGTGCCTTCCTTGGGTGCATAGATGTCGCCGTGGAACCTGTATGTGGAAAGGAACTCCAGGAACCTTGCATCGAAGATGTTCAGGCTCCTGAGGTAGGCGATGTCGTTGGAGCTGAAGTTCAGGCTCTCGAGTTCGGAGAGCATCTCTCCCAGACCTGCGAATACCGCATAGCCCCCGTCGAACGGATTCTTCCTGTAGAACATGTCGAACACCACATCAGGGTTCTCGTTGTTCAGGAAGTATCCCTGCATCATCGTGAGCTCGTAGAAATCAGTAGTCAGTGCGCTGACATCAGCTACCATACAAGGCCTCCTTGCTGCTTTTTCAGACTCAGCGTCTGATCTCGGTCCTGCCGCCCATCAGAGGAACCAGGGCATCGGGAATCCTGATGCTGCCGTCTTCCTGCTGGTAGTTCTCCATCACGGCCACCACAGCCCTTGAGAGGGCCACTGCCGTTCCGTTGAGCATATGGACGTATTTGGACTTTCCGTCATCGTCCTTGTATCTGACGTTGAGGTTCCGGCTCTGGTAGTCGGTGCAGTTGCTGGTGGACGTGACCTCACCGTACTCGCCCTCGTCTCCGCGGCCGGGCATCCAGGCCTCTATGTCGAACTTGCGGTATGCGGGAGCTCCGAGGTCTCCGGTGCAAGTGTCCACCACCCTGTATGCCAGTCCGAGTCCGCTGAAGATCTCTTCCTCGATGGAGAGGATCTCCTCATGCAGGCGGTCCGAATCCTCGGGCAGGCAGATGACGAACATCTCGAGCTTGGAGAACTGGTGGACCCTGTACAGTCCCTTGGAGAACTGGCCTGCTCCGCCGGCCTCGCGCCTGAAGCAGTGTGAAAGTCCCGTCATCCTGATGGGCAGACGGCTCTTGTCCAGCGTCTCGCCGCTGTAGTAGCCGCCCAGCGTGATCTCGGCGGTTCCGACAAGTGCGGTTCCCGTTCCCTCGACGGTGTAGATGTTGCTCTCGGCTCCGCGCGGGTTGAATCCGATACCCTCCAGGATCTCTTCCTTGGCGACATCGGGAGTGATGAACGGTGTGAAGCCGTGCTTGAGCACGATGTTCATGGCATAGTTCTCGAGTGCCATCTGAAGCAGGACGGCCTCGTTCTTCAGGTAGTAGAACTTGGGTCCGCTGACCTTTGTTCCGGTCTCGAAGTCGATCAGGTCCAGCTTCTCGCCGAGCTGCACGTGGTCAAGCGGCTTGAAGGTGAATACGGGCGGCTTGCCGACGTACTTTATTGCCGTGTTGTCCTTGTCTTCCTTTCCCACCGGTGCGCTGGGATGTGCATAGTTGGGAATCTGCCTGATGATGGTGTTGAAGTCCTTGTCCACCGCCTCGAGCTCGGTCTCCACCGCGGCGATGCGGTCCTTGACGTAGCGGCCTTCCTCTATGAGCTTCTGACGTTCCTCGTTGTCCATCTTGCCCTTCATCTTCTGGGCATTGTTGTTCCTCACGGCCCTCAGGTCCTCGGCGAGCTTCATGAGCTCCGCCCTTCTGTCCTGAAGCCTGATGGCTTCGTCGACATCGACGACCATGTTCCTGTCGGCGATGTTCTTCGCAATCTCGTCACGTCTGGTTTTCAGCTCTCTGTAGTCAATCATTTTCTTTCCTCTGGGCCGGGCCCTGCGCTCTTGC
>WARQ01003033.1_pt2 | contig 15248 bp, 14 predicted proteins | sample 4769161 | NCBI WGS metagenome assembly WARQ01 (sample SAMN08893024, study PRJNA449175) | gut metagenome | isolation source: rumen sample fed with dry roughage | host: buffalo | place: India: Nagpur | collected 2016 | reverse complement strand
GAGGCGGTCGATGCCGATGCCGAGACCTCCCGCGGGCGGCATGCCGTGTTCGAGGGAGCGGAGGAAGTCGGCGTCGAGCTTCGACTCGTGCTCGTCGCGCCTCTTGTCCTTCTCCTCGTCGGGGAGGTTGTCCCAGATCTCCTGCTCCGCCGGCTGTATGGCGTTCTCCTCGATATAGGTGTCGATCGCCTTGGCGTAGTGGTTCAGGTAGACCTTGACTCCTCCCTTGTCTCCGCCCTCCTCTTCGGCGACGGTCTTGTTGGAGAATATGCCGTAGACGGACGCGAAGTTCCTCTTCTCCATCGGCATGCAGTACAGGACGTACGCGCACAGGGTGGAGAAAAGCCTTCTTCCCTCGGTGTTCCAGAACGGGTCTGTGGCGCCCTCGATGTCAGGCATGAGTATGAACGCCAGGTCCTGGACGTCGGCCATCGTGTATCTTCCCCTTCTGATGGCCAGAAGCGGGTTGTAGTGGACGCTCTCGTCAGGTCTCTCGGGCTCGAACTTGAAAGTGTAGCTGAATCTGGAACGGAAGTTGCTCGTGATCCCCCATCCTTCGGATTTGGGGTCGAATACGATCATGCTTCCGGGCCATGAGAGCTCGGTCGGGATGATGCAGTTGATACCCTTTCCGGAACGGGTGGCTCCGACTATCAGCGTGTGCTGGTTCTCCGTGTGGGCGATGATGTCGCCGGGCTTCTTCAGCATCCAGTTGTTCTTTCCCGGCTGCCAGTACACCAGTCTCTGCTGGTATTCCTCGTTCCTCTCGCCGGGCTTCTTCTTCGGTTTCGGCTTCGACACGCGCTTGTATCTGGTGTTGTTTGTCTGTCCGAGGACCATGCCGGACTCGTTGACGAGCCCTATCTTCCTCAGTTCCCTCGTGCTCGCCCATCTGGCGCTTCCGAAGATCGTCGTGCGCCTGTTCCCCGCCCTGAATATGACGTTGATGATGGTGTTGAGGAATATCAGCAGGATTATCGAGCAGAAGAGCGCGAGCAGGATGTACGGCCAGCACGGAAGTCTGCCCGGATTCCCCCACAGCCCCTGTTCGAACACCTGTGCGAGAACACGGCTGTTGGACTGCATCAGTCCGGTGAAGAACACCGTCCTGAACCACAGCAGCGGATGGAACGCCGGGATGGTGAATCTGGAGAACAGGGTGAACGTGGCGGGCGTGCCGGCGACCGGTGCGATGCGGGAACACGCGCACATGAGCGCGAAGAAGCAAAGCAAAGCCGCAAACATCTTGGATATGACTCTCCAAACCTTTCTCATCCGCGTTTCCTCTCTATTCCTCTTCCGTTGCCGATGTCCCTTACCCGGACCTCGGTCCTCATCAGCTCGTCCATCATGTCCTCGCTGATCCTGTCCTCGAGCAGGTGGACCCTGCCCTCCTTGTCCTCGACCGCGAGGTAGAGGATCCCCTCCCTCTCGCTGTCATCCATCACGTCCACGACCTTTCCCTCGAACGCCGGGGATCCGGGAGGATCCACAATTGCGTCGGGTCTGTGGAACAGCTTCCTGAGGAAATCCTCCTGAAGCCTGGTCTTGTATTCCATCGAAAGCCGGTATCCGCCCTCGGCCTTCTCTACTATCGCGCCGTATCTGTCCCTGCGGCTGGCGAGATAGTTGAGTCTTCTCTTCATCAGGCGCTTCGAGGTCACTCCGTCGTCGAGCCTCAACTCCGGGATGAACTTCCCTCCGCCGTCCTTGCGGCTTCCGGTCCAGATCTCCTGGTCGATGAGGGAGAAACCGTCCCTTTCGATGTAGGAGTTGACCACCTGTCTGACCTCCCTTTCGGACCGCGGGCCCATGATGTCGGTCAGTATCCTTGCGGCGTCGGTCCTCGCGTTCCTCTTCGCGTAGCTCTTCGGGAAATGGTACAGGTCACCGGTCTTCGGGTTGACCCTGGAGACCAGGATGTGGACATGGGGGTGGTCCGTGTTGTAGTGGTTGTCCGCCACCCATCTGAACGTCTCGTCGCCGATGCCCTTGCGGGAGAAGAAGCTTTCCGACATGAACTTCGCCGCGAGCAGGTTCAGGTCCGCGCCGGGGTCCTGCGGGGACAGGATTATCCTGAAGCAGGATCCGGATCCGATGAGGTTCGCGGCCTCCTGGTCGTCGAGCCTGATCATGCCTCCCGTCTCATTGAAGGTGTAATGCGTGTTGCCCGCCCTGGAGAGCTCGTACGTCGGCTTCAGCTCGAGCGTCGCCTCCGGACGGCCCATGTAGTTGAGCTTGTTCTGGTTCGTCACGGCGCTCGCGGCCCTCGAGAAGGACATCTTCACGGTGCACGAGCGGTTCGATCCGTATGCGGCCCTGTACGCGGCCTGTTTCCAGACCTTGCCTCCGAAGCTGCACGAGAAGGTCACCGGCGGGGTACGGCGGATGGGGATGTATCCGGACGCCGAGGCCTTCACCGCTCTCGGGGAGGAGATCAGCTCGTCTTCGTCGAAGATGGATCTCGTCCTCATCTTCCGTCCCTCGCTATCTTGGCCAGCTGCCACTTGTCGACACAGAAGTCGACGACCGTGGATCCTTCGGGCTGTGAGATGTAGTATTCCTTCTTTCTCTCCATGTGGGAGATTATGTCGATCTCGGAGTCCGTGAGGCCGAACTTGCGGTAGACGGCGAACAGCTCTGTCGCGGAGTCTCCGATGTCGGGGTTCGCGAGGTATATCTTGGTGTGGCAGGAGGTGATGAACTCCTCGGGGTCGTCGATGTCCTTGATGTTCTGGACCGCGAATCCGACGAAGACGTGCTTCTTTCTCAGTGTCTTCAGCCATTCCTTGATCTTCGCTCTGAATATCGGGTGATTGATGAAGACCCATGCCTCGTCGAGGAACACGATGGTGGGCGGATTGTCCGGCTGGTCGAAGAGCTCGTCCAGTCTGGAGAACAGGAAATGCAGCGCCGGATATACGGCGATGTCTCCCAGGTTCATCAGCTTTCCCATCTCTATCATGGTCAGGCGGCCGAAGCTGCCGGCGTTGAACTCGTCCTTCTCTCCGTTGAAGAGCTTGGAGAGCTCCTCGTTGTCGAGCAGTCTCTTCAGACACCCGATGACGGGACTGGTGGGCCTTCTTCCGTTCAGCCTGTCGGTGAAGCGCTCCAGGGTCGGCACCGAGTCGTCCCAGCTGCGGCAGATGGCTCCTATGTCGGCGCTCATCTCCGGAGTGATGTTGACGTTGCATGCGCTGACGACCGTCTCGATCCACTGCTGTGCGTCGGAGGGCTTCTCCCTGATCCTGGACAGGGGCATGAAGCGGAGCTTGCTGTTGTCGTCGCAGGGGATGTACTCCTGCCCGCCGGAATTGTTGCAGACGCGCGAGAAGCTTCTGTCCTTGTCGAAGAGGATGAACCTCGCTCCGGGATATCTCATCCACTGGCTTCCCAGAAGGGCGATGAGGACGGACTTTCCTCCTCCTGTGGCTCCGACCATGAAGTGGTGGCCGATGTCGTCCTTCGGGCCGTTGAGGTTCAGGTAGTACTGCTCTCCGGTGAGCGTGCGTCCCACGACATGGGGATGTCCGCATCCGGTGAGCAGCTTCAGGTAGTGGTTGACGGGGCTTCCATGGTAGACCGTGGTGAACGGCATCATGTCGGCCACGTTGCTTGATGTGAGATAGGGCCTGCGCAGACAGTGCTTGCTGTCGCCGGGCATTGTCCCGAGCCATGCGGGGAAGTTCCCGGTCGGGCCCTCGACGATGGCGTCGAATCCCGTGATCCTCATCTTCTCGAGAACCTTGTTCCTCATCTCTTCGAGGGATTTCGCATCCGTCGCGGTGAGGGTGACGGTGCTGGTGAAATTACCCATCGTCTCCCCTTTGGTGAGGGATCCGAGGACCGCCTGCAGCTCCTGGGTGTCCGTCGCCGCCTGCGCGTCGACGTGGCCGGAGTCCTTTCCGGAGGACGCCTCGTACATGGAGTCCTTCCAGCTCTTGGTCGCGCTTCTGGCGGCTGTCTCGAGCTTGTTTCCTATCTTGATGCTGTCGTAGTTGGATCTGGGCACCCATCTTGTGGACCAGATGAACGGGAATCTCAGGCCGAGGAGGGGCATGAGCATCGAGCTGTAGGTGTGCGACGGCCAGCCCTTGAACGTGAGGACCTGGATGAGGCGGTCGCCGCCCATGATCATCGGCTGTCCCTCGTCGAGGGAGTTGACCACGAACTGATACGACACGTCGGTCATTCCCTTCTGCGGCCCCCTGAGGTTCTTAGGTTCGGCGGAGGCGCACGATCCGAGGAACGAGTAGATGTTCTCGAACCTGTTGTCCGCGCCCGGATCCGCCACGCATCTGAGTCTTCTGGCGTCCGCGCCGATGGTTCCCAGGGCGACCTCGAAGTTGGAGAAGACGTCTTCGGCCTTTTCCTTGTCGGACGGAGCTATTCCGTTTCCGGTGAGCTCGACCTTGGATGTGACGCTTGCGTACCAGACGTTCCTCAGATTGGTCTTCTTGTCGCCGAACACAACCCCGTTGCGGTATTCCTCGACGGACTTGTTGTAGGGGTCCATCTGCGCGATCGCCGAGGGGTTGACCCTGATGGCCGAGGGGATTCTGTGCATGGTAAACCAGAAGCTGACACCCGTCTCGAGGTTGCGGAAGTATCTCGTTACCTTCTCCGCGACGTCGTCCGAGACCTGGCGGTCGGTGCTGCTGTCCATGAAGTCGACCCTCCAGCACGCCATGAGGCGGGAGTCCTTCGTCAGGACCGTGCCGTCGGGGAATATCTCTTCCCAGGGGAGGTATTCCGCATAGCTGACCCCTCCTGTGTTCGCATTCTTCTGTCCTATTGTCTTCCTTGACATTTCTGCTCCTGTGGATCCCTTTCTCAGGGATCGTAGTGCTGCGGTCTCTTCATCGCGTCGATGAAATATTTCAGAGTGTTCTCGTCCTTCTTGTAGATCGCCTTGACCACGAGGAATATCACGAGCGAGACAGGAAGGAAGAACCACATCCACTGTGTGACCAGAAAGACCACTATGGATGGCAGCCATATTATGGCCAGGAGCCCGATGGGCATCCCGAGGCCGTATCTTTTCGTTGTGAGTGCTCTTGCGAGGGGGGAGGTTCTCATATTACGGACTCTCCCTCCAGCGCCTGCTTGGCCGACTGGAACGCGGGACTGTTCCCGAACATGAATTCCAGGGCGGTCAGCGAGAGGAACACGATGCCGAGGACCATCAGGTATTTCATGACGGCGCTCCAAACGGAGGACGCCTTATGGTTCTCGTTGTAGTCCTTGATTATGTTCCAGATCGTGCGGATCATCAGAAGCAGCGCCACTCCGGCGCTGGTGAAGAGCCTGTACACGATTCCCGCGGGGTACGCGAACGGGAGGCTGTCGACGGCTCCGTCCGCGAAAAGCGGCACGGTGACGAGGATGCATGCCAGAACAAGAACGGTTCTTCTTTTCATTTCCCCTCCTCCCCTTATGCTGTGAAGTTCCTGCCGAAGACAAGGAACGTTATCAGCGACAGGTTGACGATCGCGAAGACGGCGAGGGCGAACTTGATGATCGCGCTCTTGAACGCTTCGGGATTCTGCTCGCGCGCGTAGTAGGTCTTGACCATCTCCACCGCAAACTTGATGGAGAGGACGATACCGGGGATGAACCCTCCGAGGAGCACGAACAGCCTCGCCGCGAAGTTGTTGACGATTGAGTTCAGCGTGACCCCGTCGTCCGCGAGAAGCGCGAACGGGACGAGCGCTGAGTATGCTGCTGTTAGTATTCTCTTTTTCATCGGTCCGCCTCCGGTATATAAAATTCCCCGTCTGTTCCGGAGCGCCACGGCGAAACGCCGGCTTCCAACCGTGCCGGCCGGGGCCGGCGCCAAAGTCAGTGGATGAGGTTGGAGATCATCACCTCGGCTCCCTTGAGTCCTGAGACGAACTCACTGGCATACTCGCCGCCGTCTGTCTGACCGTTGGTGAGCAGGTTCAGTACGACCTGGAACGAGATGAAGATGATCGCGACGATGCCGAAGACCAGGAGGGCCTTTCTGACACCGGTCGGGTTCTGCTCACGCTCCATGTAGGCCTTGATGACCTGCCAGCCGAAGATGATGGCAAGGATTATTCCGAGGCCCCAGCCTGTCATGAATCTGCCGATGGATCTGAGCGGGGACGTGAGTGTGTTCAGCGATCCCTGTGAGGTGGTGTCCGTCGTGTCATCGACGGTGCCTGCAAAGATAGGAACCACGACGAGCATGAGTGCGACAAGTACAATGATGAACTTCTTCATTCAATGTCTCCTTTCTGTTTGTTTCTCTCCGCAAGCTCGACGAGCCAGCGCGGATTTTCATAACCATAAGTCATCAGCGGGAGAAGCTCCGCCTTTATGGCCGACCTTCCCACCGCACCGAAGTACCGGGAGTCGTACGACAGCGCGCTGTCACCCCTGACGGTGTAATAGCCGTCGTCTATCGAGGCCACCCTCTTGAGCAGCCACAGGGCTCTGACCCCGAGATATCCCGCTCCCATCGGGTTCTCGACCTCGACCAGGTCCCCGACCTTCACCGACCACGCGGGCAGCTTCACATAGAAGCCGACCGGCATCGACGGCGAGTCGTTGTACACCACGCAGAAGCGGGCGAACAGCGACAGGAGGACCAGGAAGACAGCCAGCGAGACAGGGAAAACCATGCGGAACACCTGTCTCACGTCAGCCCCTGATCGAGAAGTAGGCGGCCGTTTCCGGGAACGGTCCCGAGAAACCCTCGGCCTCCAGCTTCTTCTTCGTCGACGGAGTCACGGGCATGCGGCGCTCCAGGACGGGCATTCCGTCCAGGGTCGCCTTGTCCAGGCAGCGCATGACCTTGCGCACGGCCCTGGCCGCGCGACGGTCGGTGTACGGCTTTCTCAGCACACCCGAGCCGATGGCCAGCACCAGCGCCGAACACGCCTGCGGATAGATGGGGAGATACTGTGTAACGTCCTTCATCTCGTCCTCGCTCCTCTCGTCATCACCGGTATCCTTTCAAGGGTCCTTTCATCCTCGAGTTTGGCCTCGACCTCCGTCAGAATGCGGAGGACGCTTCCCTCGGAAGTCCCCAGGATATCCCAGAGCCATGCGGTTTTCACTCCCCGCACGGAGGCTTCCAGGTCCACGGTGTTTATGAGCGCCGAGCGGACGGCCCTGCATTCGGGCATCTTCACGATCCCCCCGCATTCCGCCACCGTACGGCGCACGTTTCTGTCAAGTATGCTGAGGAATGTGGGCGAACACAGCATCTTCCTCAGCATCTCGGTGGACAGCCCCGAGGGGACATCCGCCGTTTCCAATACGTCGACAACCTCGTATCCGAGGTTCTCGAGCTGCTCCCTTGCCCATCTGATCTGGGCGACAAGTATCTTGTATCCCCTGCGGTCTATGCCGTCGGGATCGATGTTCGCGCGGAACTCGTGGATCGGAGAGACGAGGTACACCTTCATGTCAGCACCTTGTACTCGTCGCCCACGACGTTCAGGTCGAGGTTCTCGGGAAGAAGCCCCTTGAGCTTCCTCAGGTTCTTCCTCTGCTCCATGATCTCGGCATCGGCATCGGGGCCGATCATGGCCAGGCCGGCCCTGTCGGTCCAAAAGGTCACGCACATGCCCGACGCCTCCAGGAGCGGCTTCTCCAGGAGCTCCTGATTGACCTTCAGCGCGTTCTCCGCGCATGAATGGTAGTCGATCATGTTCAGCGTCTCGTTCAGGAACCTGTCGGACAGGCTGAACCAGCGGACCTCCAGAGTCCCCTCCTTTACGGTGGCGCAGTAGAGCCTTGCGTACAGCTGGGTGTTCCCGAGGCCCTTCTTCTCCAGCCTGCAGCTGCGGGCGACGGATATGAGGGTCGCGGAGATCCCGCACGCCACCATGATCGCCTTGAGGTTGGGGAAGTCTATTGCTTTGAGGTTGTTGTAGATGTCGTTCATCGCGCTTACGAAGGTCATGGAATCACCTTCGACGCTGTCGCACAGCGCGAATTCGGAAGGGATGATCTTCTGGCCCTTCTTCCGGAACACGGTCGGAATCATCATTCCGCCGTTTCCCCGGTCGGGTTTCGGGAACCTCAGTTCCCCGCTCCCTGAAGAGCAGAAGTCTCCCAGCTTTTTCTTGTATTCCTCGACGTCGTACACCGAATGCTCCCTTCTGCGGCCGCTGGTTCGCGCGAATGCCGGACTTTACGGCCGTTTTCAGAATTGAGCATAACACTTTTCCGACGGAGTTTCAAGCATCTTTTTCGAAAAACGTCCGTTTTGACATGCAACTGACATTCAGGCATAAAAAACGGGCCGCTTTCCAGCGACCCGCATTCCGGACAGAGCCGGTCACTTGCCTTCGCGTCCGGAGGGCTCCAGATATCCGAGTCCGTCGACGTCCCTGTCGTGGTCGAGGTTCTCAGGCGCGGTGTTCGCGGAGGACTGCTCCATGACGTTGCCCGCCTTGGGCTCCTTCTTAGGGGCCGCCTTTTCCTTCTCCTGGGAGTTCGAGCGGAGAATGAAGTCAGAGGGATAGACCATCGGAGGCTTCTTCACACACTTCTCCTTTTCCTCGGCCGGAAGCTTCTCGTAGCTGACGTCCGAGATGATCTTCTTCTTTCCGTCCGCCGCCGTCATCTCATAGGCGTCGTGCTTGCCGTAATCCTTCAGACACTCGGGGAATCCCGCGTAAGCGAGGGCTGAGCGGTCCGTCGCCAGAATCGTGTCAGCGATCATCCTGACCCTCACGTTCGTTCCGGCATATGCGGCGGAACCCATGGACTTCCTGTTCCTGAGGACGTCGATGACGTCCTTCTTCAGTGCGAGATAGGCGGTGTTCTGCTCGGACTTGTTGATGTACGTGTCCTTGACGGCGATGCCGTTCTTCTTGTACTGGACCAGCTCCTCTCCGGCAGCCGTCTTCTCCATGTATTCGGCGCGGCTGTATTCCCTGGGGATGGGCCCGGCCATGTAGGTGATGCAGTCTATGCCTTCCTTGCCGTACTGCTCGGCCGTCTCCTTGCTGATGATCTCACAGTCTCCCAAGAGATCGACCGCGCTGTGGAATCCGACCTTGGAAAGATGCTTCTCGGCCTTCGCTGAAGGATCCTTGGGGTCTTTCGCCGTCTCTCTGTCAAGGGCGATCCTGATGACCGAAACCGGATCCTTGAGGGAGATCTTGCGCTCCTTGTCAGGCTCGACCTTCTTGTATTCGCTGCCGCTCTGGATGAAGACCTCGACCTCCTCCAGTCCCTGCGAAAGGGCAAGTCTCGTGGCCAGGATGTTCGACAGGCCGGGCGTGAGGTATGCCGGCGAGGAGATTCCGATTGAGAAGTCCGATCCGGCCTTTACCGCAGCTCTGAAGCGGCTTCTGGCGTACTTGAAGACACTCTCCTCCGTCACGAGCCCCTCGAAGTTCTCGTCCCAGGGCAGGCGGCGCTTGTCGGCGGCTCCCTTCTCAAGGTCCGAAGGCTTCGGGTCGAGGCGGATGATGCCTTCCGAAAGCTTGTTTCCGTATCCGAGAGCCACATCGACATCCTTGTTTCCTGTGGTGTACGGAATCTCGTTGTTTGTCGCAATGATCAACTGTAACTTTGCCATTTTCCTGTTCTCCTTTCTCTTTTTATTTTTTTAACACTTGAAAGTGTAATTCTCTGTCTGATTACCTCGAGAGGTCGTCCTTCCCATGCGGTTTGTTGCCCCGGGGAAACTCATCAAACGCCGTGCGGCTATCTCTCCCGTATGCCGGAAAGGAAACCTTGGGTTTCTCTTTCTTTTTCGCCTTCTCCAGCCTGTTCTCCACGAAATCAAGAAGGGCGCCTTTGTTCTCCGCCTTCTTCTCCGCGCCGCCGAGGATTGTGACAACCTCGGCATTCGGTCTCAACTCAAGGCGGTTGCCCACAGGGGACAGGTGCGCCAGATCTTCCTGTGCCTTCTTCACAATGAGATCCACCATCCACGGATCCTTGATTCCGGAGGCATCAAGCTTTGTCCTCAGTGTTTTCTCGTTCTCTTCCAGGGTGAAGTCCGGAAACTCCTTGTACAGGATCCTTTCCATGTCTTCCCTTTCTCTCTCGGGAAAGCGGCCCTTCACCTCTTCGAAATCCTTCTTCATCGCATTCAGTCTTTCCAGGTTCGTCATCCGGTTCTCCTTCAGCGTCCACCGGCGGGATCGCCGTCGTTTGCGGCCGTCATGGTTTTCTCTGCCTGCTGGGTCTTCGCCATTTCCTCGGGGGACTGCCTGACATCCATGTTCTCGGGAAGGAAGATGGTATTGCCGTCGCGGGTCTGCTTCACAGCCTCGATGTTCTCGGCAAAAAGCTCCGGCTGCACAGGCGGCTTCTCTGTGAATTCCAGACCGTCGAGAAGGTGGCGTCTCTCCATCTCCTTCTCAAGTCTTTCCCTCGCCATGTGGCGATGACAGAAGTCCTCGGGCTTTTCATAGCAGACAAGGGTGATAGGACCGCCTTCCTCTATCAGCTTCCTGACCTTGGCGCCGACCTTGGCCCAGTCAACCGCATCGAGCTGTTTGGAATAGGCCCTGGCGTAAGCCGCCTCGTCATGATCCTGCTTGTACCTGTTGAGGATTTCCCACGATGGGGCCAGCTCTTCGAGCTTGTTCTGCATGTCGATCTTCGAGGATCTTGTAACGCTCACGGGATTGTCATATTCGACAGCTCTGCCGAAATATCCGGTCATGATCAGCCCGGTCTTCGTGTCGTTGCTGTGATAGACGGATGTGTCCTGCCTTGCAAGACCCTCCCTCACCTTCATCAGAAGCTTTCCGAGGTGGTTCTCGCCCTTGCCGTCGTAGACGCCCCAGAACGAATCCTTCCAGACGTTGCCCTCCGAGAGCTCCTTCGTCCCGGTCTCCGCGAGCTTTTTCGACAGCTCGGGGTCCTGGAACTTCAGATTGAGACAGCGTTCCATCACTGCGAGCCTGTTGCTGTCCCAGCGGGCCTTGTCGATGGGGATGTTCCCTCCGGCCTTCTTCGCCTCCTCTCCGGTCATCGACGCGAACTTGCTGAACTCCGCGACCTCCGCCGGCGTGGGTGTGTGGGCCTTTCCGGTGTAGAACAGCTTTGAAGCCTGATAAAGGGCCTCTGAGCTGGAGAACTCCACCTTGTGGGAAACTCCTTCGGAGTCCTTCACCTCGGCAGTGATGCTGCACTTGCCGTACATGTTCGAAAGGAATTCGTACTTGTCTTTGAACTCGGTGACCCTGATGCCCTCGCCGAACCTCTCCGCCGAAATCAGCTTCGCCCTCGGGATGCTGGGACTGGGACCGATGTCATCGAGCCTGATGGACCTCTGGCCGTCACCGATTCCGAACGACCTGGTCTCTCCCTTCTCCATTGCCCCCAGCGCCGCCCCCAGGGGTGACTGCCAGTTGATCAGGGTCTTTCCGTCGGCTTCCCAGGGACCGACCAGCGTGACCTTCTCCGTCTTGTTTGTCTCCATGTCGGTGTAGGTGAACTGCTTGCCGAATCTGTCGGAGGTCTCCGGCAGAACGACGGCGGTGTTGATCTGGTCTGCAAGCCTCTCGGCCGCCTTCTCGAGGTTACTCTTCTTCTCCCTGGCGGCATGGTACTCGGCGTTCTCCTTGAGGTCTCCGAGCTCCCTGGCCCTTGCCATCTCCTCGGTGATGTCGGGGATCTCGACGTCCCTGATGTGCCTCAGCTTCGCCTTGGCCGCCTCGAGGGACTCCTTCAGACAGGGCGTGCCTGCCGGAGGTCCGCTCTTGACGGGCTGCTTGACGACGCCGGGTGCCAGCTCGGTGCGCGAGATGTCGAACCTTCTGGTCTTCCCCGCGTCGAGGGTGACGGTCACCACGTTGTCCTCCACCTTGGAGACCACCGCGGACTCACCTCCGGGGGTGATCACGATGTCGCCTACCGCGAAGACCTGTTTCCCGGCCTTCTTCCTCTCCCTGCCTTTCTTCTCGGGGGCGAGCTCGCCGCCGGTCGCCAGGGCATAGAGCCGTGCGTTGACGGCGGGATCGAGATGCAGACGGTGCCACATGTTTCCGAGCCTCTCCACATACGGCGCCATCCAGGATCCGTAGGGCTTCCTGCCGGAAAGCAGCATGGCCGCCGCCGGAAGGGTTCTGGCGGAGAAGTCCCTGTCGGACTCCCCTTCCCTGCGCGGCGTGGAGGCCATCACGGCCTGGTGCGCGTCCTGCAGCCACATCCTGTATGCGGACACGTTGGCCTCGTCCGCGTATTCCTGGAGCTCGGAAATGCTTTTGCCGTGGTAGGAGTGGTTCTGTGCAAACCTCATCGAAGGATCTTCCATGCCACTCTTTTCGAAGTCGTCGAGCGAAAGGCCGTAGTTGAAACCCTCGACGTAGCCGAAAGCCTCCAGTACGGGGTCCAGCCTCCTTTCGGACTCATCCTCCGACATCTCCTTGCCAGATGCATAGTCGTACAGGTTTCCCATGTAGTCGTGCATGGAATCGTATGCCTGCGGAAAGTGTTCCGCAAGGGCTTCGTAGTTGGGCCCGGTCACTATTGTCAGGAAAGCCAGGCGGTTGTATATGTTTTCGAACCTCTCCTTTTTCGCGAGTGTGCGGAGGGCGAGCACCGTTCCGGATGCTGTCAGCGCCCTGAGCGACACGGCCTCCTTCTCGTAGTCCCTGAACCTTCTCTCCGAGGATCCGCTCCTTCCGGCTGTCTTCGCAAGCAGGTTCTCCGTGCGGTCGAACAGCCTTCTGTCCGAACTGCGGACCATCTCTCCGGCGGCCTTGATTTCCGCCTCCAGCGACACGAGGGCTTTCTCGATGGAGGCCCTGCGCTGTTCGAAGGCCCTTCCCGTGCGCTCGGGGAGCTCTCCGGTCACCGGATTCTCCTTCGGCCACATCAGGTCCCTGTATTCATGCAGCAGCGAGTTGTAGCTGCCCAGCGCCTCGAAAAGCCTGACTCTTCCGTTGTCACGGAGGACCGGACTGTATCCCTTCTTCGGCGCATTCTCGTAGTTGGCCAGATTGTCCTCCGCAGCGGCGAGATACGCGTCCATTATCAGATCGAGCGTGTTGGTCGTCTTATTGTCTGCCATGTCGTTCCTCCCTTCAGACCCTTGTCTGCCCCAGTGTCTTGACGGTCGCGTCCCTGTTCACCGCCTCGTACGGATCGAAGAAATCCAACGCGCTTCTCGCGCCCTGGACCACGGGGAATCTCTCCGCGCCCTTGTAGAACACCGCCGTGTTGCGGATGTCCTCCATCGACCTCACGACGCCGTTCAGTCTCTTTATCTCTCCCGAGGCATACGCCTTGTCCGAGACGTCCGTGGCTGCGCGCGGGTCCTTTATGGAATTCATCTTGGCTCCGTCCTTCAGCACGGCGACCGTGTCGAAGCTTACGATCTTGTCGTTTCCGGAGTTCTCGAACTTCAGGTACTTCGCGGTGCTCTTCTCGAAGGCATGCCCTCCGATCCTCTTCGCGGAGAAGAGATCGAGGATGTCCTTGTCGTCGAGGGCCGCTGCACCGACGATCCTCACCGGAGACATCGCGTACAGGTTCCCGAAATAGTAGTCTTCGAACCTCGTGGCCCTGAGCTCCAGGTCCTCCATGCTTTCCTTTCCTCCGGGGGTGACCACGGAATTGCCGAAATCCTTTCCGAAACCGGCTCCGTCGGTCACGCCGGGCCTGCTGGTGATGTTGACCTTCCAGGCCTTGTTCTCCACGACCGAGTTGTAGAGCTCGCCGGCCTCGGTATGTCCGACAAACGACCTCGCGGCGGGTCCGGCGGCCTGTTCGGCCCTTCTCGAGAGAAGAACCGATATCTTGGCGTTCTGGACTTCCTTCTTCTTGGCGTCGAGGATGTTCCCGCCGCCGCGTCCGAGGGCTGCGATCCTCTCGGGAGCGTTGCGGCATGCCCCGATGCATGACTCGAGGACGGATCTCTCCTTCCCGAGCACTATCGCGTTGTCCCTGGCCACGCGCTTCATCGTGTCCGAGAGATACAGGTCGGCCCTGTCGGAAAGCTCGATCCTTCTGGCGAGCTCCCTGGCGAACGGGGCGGGGATGTCGTTTCTGAGCAGGGTCTCCCTTGCGTCATGGTTCCTGAACGCGTATCTGGAGATCCTCTCCGCGGGGACCTTTCCTCCCGCCACAAGCTCGGCCGTGTCGTCGGGGACTCCGAGGTCCTTCATTCCCGCCAGCGCCTTTTCCCTCGCCTGGGCCGAGGCGTCCTTTGTGATGAGCCTTACTATGGAGTCCGCCTTGGAGATCCGCTCACTGAGCGTCTTCTCGAACTGTTCCATCGGCGAGGAGGAGAGCCCGAGTTCCTTCACCGAGCCGTCTCCTCTGAAATATCCCTGGAAGTTGTAGGGAAGACCCTCGAGAATCATCCTGGCCCTCGCGTGCGATGCGCGGGTTCCCTTGCCGTCTCCGTTGGTCAGGACATCGGCCAGATAATCGGCCAGAAGTCCCATCTCGGACGGATCGGTGACGTACTTCTCGCAGAACGGCTTCAGGATCCTCTCCATCACCGCGTTCCTCGCGGTGTCGAACTCGGGGTCTTTCAGCCCGGTGACGGCCACAAGGTTCGCCCTGTTGGAGCAGATCTCCTGGAGGTTGCGGGCCTCGGTCCTGCGCATGTCGAGCAGGCGGTCGTAGGAGCGGCTCTCCTTCAGTCTCTCGTACTCGGCCCTCTTGTCGTCGANNNNGTCGCGGAATTCCTTGTTTCCCTCGCGCGTCCTGGAAGCGGCCGGGAAACCTTCCTTGTACTTCTCCCTTGCTTCATAGAGCTGCTGGTATATCGCGCTCAGTCCGCTTCCGTCGTCGTTCTTCGCGACCCAGGCCTGGAACGGCATCCTGTCACCGGAGGCCCTGTAGTCCGCCTCGCGGTCATTCAACCACTGGTTTCCGCCGTAAGCGGCGAAAGTCTCCTCGAGATCCGAGAGCCTGCTTTCCTCCTCGTTCAGTTCGGAGTAGGCGGTGGTCACGAGGCCCGGCACGTCCTCCGGCCTGACGGTCTTGGTTCCTTCGGGGGTCTTCTTTATGGTGTGCATGTAGCCGGGTTCGGGAGGAAGAACTTTGTGTTCGGGCTCCTTGAAGCCTTCCATATAGCTCTGGAAGAATGCCTTGTCGCGGTCGCTCTGCGCAGAATCCTGCAGGAATTCACCGAATCCGGGAACCCTCTTCGAGGTCTCCGCCAGGATCCTGTCTGCGTTGAGCACGAGGTCTATCTCCCCGATGCGCCTGCCCATCTCGCGGGTGTTGTATGCGAGGAACGCGTCAACGGCGGTCTTCTCGTCCACACCCCTTGATCTGCAGTCCGCCAT
>WARQ01002788.1_pt1 | contig 15358 bp, 6 predicted proteins | sample 4769161 | NCBI WGS metagenome assembly WARQ01 (sample SAMN08893024, study PRJNA449175) | gut metagenome | isolation source: rumen sample fed with dry roughage | host: buffalo | place: India: Nagpur | collected 2016 | reverse complement strand
CCAAGGCGATCGACACCTATATAGAGGAGAACGCCATACAGCCGGCGGAGCAGGAGATCTGGAACAACCTCCCCGACGAGGAGAAGGACAAGAGGCGCGACGAGCACGAGTCGAAGCTCGACGCCGAGGACATCGAGGCCCTCAGGGGCATCCAGAGGGATCTGGTGTATTTCGCCAACTGCGAGGACAAACAGCTGAACAGCGTCATCTCGACGACGATGTCCAACCTCGTGACGATCTCGGACCCGAACGTCCAGGCGGTCACCGACAGGAGCGACTTCTGCATGGAGGACTTCATGGATCTCGACCATCCGATGTCCCTCTATCTGTGCTGCTCGCTGGCCTCGATCAAGAGACTGGCCCCGCTCATGAAGGTCTTCTACGAACAGGCCATCACGCTTCTGACCAGAGAGCTGAAGAAGCATCCGCACAAGCTGCTGCTGATCTTCGACGAGTTCCGCCAGATGGGCAAGATGGAGATCGTGGAGAGGGCCCTGGCGCTGAGCGCCGGCTACGGAGTCATCTGCTGCATCGTCATCCAGTCATACGACCAGCTGAAGACGATCTATCAGAGCGAGGCGATCTTCCTGGACAACTTCGGCTACCAGGTCATCCTGAGCGTCCAGCATCCGGACTCCCTGAAGAGGGTCGAGGAGATGCTGGGCCAGGGAACCGTAAAGAAGGAGGAGACGTCCTACAGCGGAAACATGGGCAACATGATCCACAAGGGCGAGAACATCTCCATACACGAGCAGGGAAGAAGCCTGATGACGGCGCAGGAGATCAAGAGCATGCCGTTCGACGATCTTCTGATCCTGGCCACGGGCCAGCAGCCGTACAAGGCGAAGAAGATAATGTACTACCTCGACAAGAGGTTCATGCGCCTGATCGAGGACCGCAAGGGCAACAGGTTCCCGGTCCCGATCCAGACGGAGTACAAGGACGGCAAGAGGAAGGTCACGCTGGACATGCCGCCGACGCTGATGAGAAACCAGTGGAAGAACCTCAAGGGCGTGACGAGCACCATCAGGAACATCGTGATGAACGGAAGCCTGAAGGAGAACACGGTCACGTTCGAGCTGAACGACGAGGTCAGGAAGCCGGCCGCACCGAAAGAGGAAGAGAGGGGGCACATAGCCTTCGAAGACGCACCGGCAGAGGTGCGCGCCGCGATGAAGGATACGGACCCGGACATCGCAGAGGCGATCATAAACCAGGACATGCCGTACGTGCAGGATCCCGACATGAGGGACCTTGTGGCGTCGATGCTGGTTGACGACCCGTCCGACGAGGAATGGGAGGAGCCGTGGGAGGAAGAAGATGAGCAGTAGACAGGTGAGCGTGAGGCTCTCCGACAAGCAGTATTCAAGGATAGAAGCCGAGGCGAAGAAGGCGGGTGTCCCCATGGGGACATACATCCGCAACACGCTGTTCTCGCCGGGAACGGACGTGACGACGCTGAGGACGGACATATTCGGCCTGAAGTCGGCCCTGGAGCAGATAACGGTGCTCCTCGAGCTCAACCAGTCGACCGTGCTGCAGCTCATCTCCCTGGTGTACAAGAGAACGCCCGACCCTGTCATGACGAAGGACGAGGCCGCCCAGAAGGAGACGATGTCCGCTGAGGTGGTCAGGGTGCTGGTGGAGAGGGCGGCAAGGCAGCTCGCCGACTATTACGACAAGGACGGAGAGGACCCGTTCGGAGAAGACAAGTACAGAGGATTCAGAAGTGATAACGGCCAGACAGACGTATGAGGACATCAGAATCAGCCTCGGGAAGGACCTCATCAAACTGCTCGACTCGGACGGATGGACGGACATCATGGTCAACGAGGACGCAACGGTCTGGATCGACCGCAAGGGCGGAATGGAGAAGGTTCCCTGCTACACGACGGAGCAGGGCATCATCGGCGCCGCGCTCTCTCTGGCCTCCTACTCGAACCACCTGATCAACGAGCAGTCCCCGAGCTACACCGCGGTCATCCCCATCATGGGACTGAGAGTCCTCTTCCAGATCCCGCCGATCGTCAAGAGACCCACGGCCACGTTCAGAAAGCCCAGCAAGTTCGTCATGACGGGAGAGCGGATGGTGGCCACGGGCACGATAGGAAGGGAACAGATGGACTTCCTGGCCGATGCGGTGAGGAAGTCCAGGAACGTCATCATGGCGGGAAGCACCGGAAGCGGCAAGACGACCGTAATCAACACGCTTCTGTCCTTCATCCCGGACTACCAGAGGCCCTACATCATAGAGGATATAGAGGAGCTGGTGTGCGATGTGCCGAACAAGGGCCACGTCCTCATCAACCCCTACTACACATACACGCAGGCCGTCAGGGACGCGCTCAGAAGCCGTCCCGACAGGATAATCGTGGGAGAGTGCCTGGAAGGCGACCAGACCCTGCAGATGCTCAAGGCATGGAACACCGGCCATCCGGGAGGGATGAGCACGATCCACGCCAAGAGCGCCAAGGACGCCATCGTCAGACTCGACCAGCTCTGCTCGGAGGTCGCCGCCTCCAGCCAGAGGGAGATGATAGAGGACGCCATAGACGTCATCGGCTTCATGGAGAGGACGAGGGCCGGCGACAGGAAGCTCACGGAGCTCATCGACCTCCGCGACCACACGAACGACTGGAGGCTCGAGGATGCCTGAGAAGCACTACGCGCAGATTGTCAGCGAAGAGAACACCAACGCGGTGAAGAAGGGAAGGCTTCTGAACCTGCTGATCTGCGTTCTCGGATCCATGGCGGTCCTCCTCCTGGTCCTGAACGTGAAGCTCGGGACCGAGGTCAGAAGCGACCCGCAGGCCCTGGAGATCAACGAGGCGTACCAGGCGTCCTGGGATTCCGACGCGGTCAGGCTCCTCGAGACCTGGGTTCCCACGGAGAGGACGACGAAGTGGTTCCTCCGGGAATTCATCAAAGCCCTCCGGGAGCGCCCGAAGCAGGAGGAAGGAGACGAGACGCTGCGGCTGAAGTTCCTCGGCTACGGCTCGGTTCCCTCTCTTGAGAGAAGGATAGTCGCCGACTACCTGCAGACCCACCCCAAGGAGGGGACGGTCGCGACATATATCGAGATCCCGGCCGACGACATCGTGATGACCAGGCAGGGGTCCTACAAATGGACGGTGGCCTGGGTCGAGAGGGAATACGAGAAGAGCACCGGCACCTTCCGCTCGAAGACGACCTACGACGGAGTGTTCGAGCTGGGGTGCTACACAGCGGGGCGCGAGAGCGACCTCAGATATGACCCGGCGGGGCTGTACGTGACATTTTATGACTTCGACATCAGAAAGGAGCGATAGGGAATGGGCAAGGAGAAGAACGTTATAAACAGGCTCGGCCGCATGGAGATGATGAACACCGTCAAGACGGCGCTCATCGTGCTGCTGGGCATCATAGTGCTGGTGCTGGCCGCCCTTGACGCGTATCTGGCCTCGCTCCCCAAGAGCCAGCCGTACGTGATCGAGCTGACGGGGGACGGAGAGGCCCGCTACAACGCCAGCCAGGTCCAGCTCCTGCAGGACTGGACCCCGAACGACGCGACGCAGAGATACTTCATCATGCAGTACGTGATGAAGCTGAGGGGCGTCTCCACCGACAACTCCGTCAACCAGGCGAACGCGCTCGACGTGTACGCCAAGAGCCTCTCGTCCGCAGCATCCCTCATCGGGGACTGGTATGCGGTGAACAACCCGATCGAGAGATCGGCCTCGCAGTACGTGAAGATACCGGCGGCGGAGATGTCCGTCGTCCTTTATGCCAAGAACGTCTGGCAGGTCACCTGGAGGGAGACCATATACAGGAGGTCGGACGACGCGATCGTATCCGACAAACAGTACGAGGGAAGGTTCTCCGTTGATTTCTACACTCCCGCGACGGAGAGGGATCTGAGGAACAACCCCATCGGAATGTACATCTCCGGCTTCTCGATCAAGGAAGCCGACAACCTTACATGAGATAAGGAGCATCAAATGAAAGGAATAATCACAAAGACCGCCGCTCTTGCGGTGCTGACGCTGCTTCTCGCATCCTGCATGTCCACCCAGGACGTCAAGAACGGAAGCAACTGGACGAAGATCCAGACCATCGACGTTAGGACGAGCCCCTACACCTCGAACGCCGAGCTGCCGCTGACGGCGGTGATCCAGCCCGAGGACCTCGTCACGAGTCCGGTCATCGACATCACGACGCTCAGGATCCTCGAGGGGGAGACCACCAGCGTCGTCTCAAGCTCTCTGAAGAACCAGGAGAAAACCAAGAGCGACATCGAACAGGCGCTCTCGGAAGGCCTCGTCGTGAACACGAAGCTCAAGGACGACGACAACGTCGTGTCCAGCGGGCTGCTCGCGAAACAGGCGACGGAAGGCGCGTTTCAGTACATCTCCAGTTCCACCGCCTTCTCGGAGAGCATGGCCGTGTACGACTACATCCCCAACAGGATCTATGAGATCATCACGTCCCCGTCGGGAATCACCGACCTCAGGATGCAGCCGGGCGAGGAGATCGCCGCCAACGCGATAGCGAACGGCGCGGACTCATGGACCTTCCAGACCGCATACTCGGTCGAGGACGGACAGACCGTGCAGCATCTGTTCATCAGACCGCTCAAGGTCGGCCTCGACACGTCGTTCATCCTGCTCACGAACCTCAGGACGTACTACTTCCGCATCGCGAGCTTCGAGACGTACTACTTCACCGCGCTGAAGTTCCGCTATCCGACGGCCTCGCCGGACGGAGTCTACATTGCCGAAGGCTTCGAGCAGGAGATAGAGGAGAGGAAGATGGCGGCCAGCGAGTACACGATCGACCTGTCCCACGCCAACTACAACTACAACATCAAGGCCACCAAGGGCAAGCCGTCATGGCTGCCGCAGCTCGTCGTGTCGAGCGGCGTAAGCACCTACATCCAGTTCCCGGTAACCGTCTCCAACAGCGACGATCTGCCGTCGGTCTACCTGGTGAAGAACAACGAGGAGACCCTGATCAACTACCGCTACATCTCGAGCAACCTCCTGAAGGTCGACTGCGTGCTGACGGGCAACCAGAGCTTCATCCTCAAGAGCTCCCAGAAGGAGCAGGTGAAGATCACCGCGAAATAAGGAGGCCCGGATGGAAAAGAAGAGCACCTTCCGCCAGGCTTCGGTCTCACAGAAGAGGATCAACAAGAGGTCGGTATTCATCCTCGGGGGGATCCTCCTCGGGGTCGTCCTGGCGATAACGGTCGCCGCAACCGTACTCAGATCGGTCAAGCAGGAGAAGGAGGAGATCGCGGCCAAGGCTGCGGCGGAGAAGGAATACGACACCCCGCCCAACACGGCCGTCGCCCCCACGCAGATCCGCTATGCCGACCTCACGGAAGGCGGCGCGACCTACTCGACAGGCACCGACTACATCGTTATAAACCAGGGGAACCAGAACATAAGGGTCAACCAGGACGGAACCGTGGACATCGTCGACGCGGACGGCAAGGTCATCCGCTCGCTGTCCGGTTCAGACAAGGAGAGCGCGGTCCAGACCGCGGTCCAGATCATGGAGGCCGACGTATTCGCCGACATGGCGCTCAGCGGCCTCGAGAGCCCACACCAGAACCCGCAGGGCACGCAGACCCCGTCAGCCGAGACGTCGGCCAAGACCCCGACGGTCACGGCGGAGCCCGAGGACTACAGGGAGAAGGTCTACCTCATACTGAGCCAGCACGGCCTGACGGAGGACGACCTCTACAGGCAGGTCTACACGGGCGGATCCACGCCGACCACGTTCTGGAACATGGTGGAGAAGGGATATCTCGATCCCGAGGAGTACATCTCCGGCATCAAGGTGGGCGAAGCCCAGTCCCAGACGGCGGACATGGAGCAGACGGGCGCCAAGATAAGCGCGGACATCCCGTCCCAGCAGAAGACCTCATCGGACGCCGCCGAGACGCAGAGCTCCGCATATCCGGACTGGCTCGACTCGGACATCAACTACGCCGACACCCTTTCCGCGGTGCTGAGCAGCCTCGGAGGAACAACCGGAGGCAGCGGCACGGACTGGGAGAACACCAACAGACAGGCGGAGAAACAGAACTGGCTCGACGCACAGCAGGGTGCGGTCAGGACAACCAACCAGCTCACCGAATGGGACCTCGCCCCGGGAACGATCATCAACATGACGCTGATCACCGGACTCAACACCGACATGCCCGGCCAGGTCGTCGGGCAGATCAGGGGCAACGTCTACGACTCGCTCACTGGAACCAGGATCCTCATCCCTAAGGGCTCGAGGGTCGTCGGAACCTACTCGAGCGGAGTCGCGTTCGGGCAGAAGAGGGTGGCCATAGCATGGAACCAAATCATCACCCCCGACGGCTATGTCTTCTCCGGCCTCGGCTTCAACGCCGTTGACGGCCAGGGATTCTCCGGCGCGCAGGACCAGGTGTTCAACCACATCTGGGAGACACTGGGAGGAGCGCTGCTGGCCAGCCTGATCGACTTCGGCGCGGCGGAGGCCAAGGGCTACACCCAGGAAACCCTGCAGGGCAACGTGGCGATGGACGCGGCCAACGCGGCGGCCACAAGCCTCGTGAACACGACCGAGACCGTCGGACAGAAGTACGTCGGGCTGCTCACGAACAGACAGCCGACCATCGTCATCAGACCCGGAGCGCAGCTCTCGATGATAGTCAACGGCATAGTCAGTTTCGAAAGGAAAACCACACAATAGAACAAAATAGCGTCCTGTCCCATTCCTGGCAGGGCGATGCTCCTTGGGGCGGCCGGAAGGCCGTCCCTTTATTTTTGCGGACGGAACACACTGCAATAGTTGATTTTTACGTCGGATTGCCGTATTATTGATTGATGAGGCACCCCGGGAGTCGTTTTTGAAAACCTCCTGCGGATGCCGGAATACAGGGGGACTATATGAAGACGACACGTTTTTCAATCCTTGCGATCCTTACGATTCTCCTCGCTTTCCTGACGGTTGCGTGCAGCAACGACCCGTTCGGAAACAACGAGCCCACATCGCTCACGCTCTCGAAGAACCTCATCGAGTACGACAGCTTCTCCAGCATCGGAGATGCCGTGATAGAGCTGACGGCCACGGTGAACCTCAAGGGCGGCGGGACCAGCAGCGACGTCAAATGGGTGCTGCCGGACGACATCTCGTACTACACGCTCCTGACGAACGCCAACGGAAGGCTTACCTTCAAGATCAACAAGCCGGGCTACTGGACGATCGAGGCGGACGCCTATTATAAGGACAAGATTGTAAAAACAGCCTTCTGCGTAGTCAACGTCAAGGGCTACGTCACGTCCCTCAACATCCAGAACGCTTCCACGCGTACGACATTTGCGAGCGGAAGCCCGGTAAGCATGTACACAGGCGCCACGATGGTCCTCGCCCCGGTCTACAACCCCCTGAACACAAGTCAGACCGCGGTAACATGGAGCGTTTCCAACGACTGTGTCGTGCTTACTCCGGACCCCGCCAGCCAGCAGGCCACAATCACGGCATCCAAGGCCGGAAAGGTGACCGTCACGATGACGAGCGCCGACAACCCGTCGGTCTCCGCGACGCTGAACGTCACCGTCAACGAGTCCGGCGCGAGCCAGACCACGGCGCCCGTATCGGTGTCGCTGACACCTTCCGGAACCAACACGCTGGGCATAGGCCGCCAGACGTCGGTCATGGCGTCGGTCCTCGACGGCTTCGGCCATGAGGACAACGACGCGGAGATCGTCTGGACCAGCGGAGACCAGAGCGTACTCTCCGTATCGGCCACAGGAAACCGCACGGCCAGGGTCACGGCCCTCAAGACCGGAGTGACCACGCTCACTGCGACACTGAAGGACAACGGGGACATCTCGTCCAGAGTCTATTTCGACGTCACCGGCGGAATCGCCGCGCTCTCACCCGCATCACAGGCATACAACCTCGCGGTCGGGGAGGTCGAGGACGTCGTTGTCAGCTACGCCCCGTCCGACACAACGCAGACCGGCTTCACGGCGGTCTCCAGCAACACGAAGGTAGCCACGGCATCCGTGTCCTCCACCAACAGCCTGAAGATCACGGCCGTCGGAGAAGGAAGCGCCGAGATCACGCTCACCTCCACGAAGGACACCAAGATCAAGTCCGACCCCATCTACATCTCGGTCACCACTCCGGTGACGGAGGCACAGAGGGTCAAGAGCATCGACCTCAGCGCGAAGTCGCTCGTGTTCGACCCTCCCTACGAGACGGCCACGGTGGGCGCGGTCGTCATGATGAGGGACCTCGAGGGCAAGGTGTCCCCGGATGAGGACGCGGCGGTCACATGGACCACATCCGACCCGAAGGTCGTATCCGTCAGGACGATCGGCAACCTCGCAGAGGTAACGGCGGTCGCCCCCGGAACATGTCTTGTCACGGCGGCTTCTGTCGCCAACCCGTCCATCAAGTCGTCCGTGCTCGTCACGGTCGGCGGAAGCCTGACGAGCCTGCTCCCCAACACCGAGGAGCTCTCCCTGACGGTGGGAACGACGGATTCGTTCACGGTGACTCCCAACCCGGAGAACGCCGTGTTCAGCGAACCACAGCTGACGGTCACGGCGCCGAGCGTCATCTCGGCCACGATGACCAAGCTCTCCTCAGGAGTCTTCCGCGTCGACGTCACCGCCCTCTCGGCGGGATCGTCCGCGATCAAGGTCTCGGTAGACGGTAAGGAGCACTTCTCGCTGCCCGTCACCGTCTCACAGGGCAAGTCGGTCAAGGTCTATGCCCTCGAGCTCAGCGATTACAACATCTCCCTCGCCCAGGACAGCGAGAGCGTCATCGTCTCGGCCAACCTCCTCGACATCGACGGAGAGGAGACCTCGGGAACGGTGAAATGGACGATGGACGCCTCGGCATCCAGAATCATCGACCACGTCACCTCCGGCAACTCTCTGATCATCAGCCCCAAGAACGCGGGTGTGGCGAACATCCTCGTCACGACACCTGAGAACGAGCTGCTCTCGGCCCGCCTCAGGATCGAGGTCGGAGGAAGCGCCGTCCAGGGAACAAGCCTCAGATCAATCATGACACCCGCGTCGTCCATCTCGGTGGCACAGGGCGAGACCCAGGAGGTCCAGCTCGTCTACATTCCCGCCGACACCGACCAGAAAGGAGTGATCTGGAGCATCAAAGACGCGTCCATCGCCGACATTTCGGGAGACGGATCCTCCGTCAGCATCACAGGAAAGAAGGCCGGAAGGACCTCCGTCACCGCGACATCGTCGGTCAATGAGAACATCAGGACGACATTCGAGGTCAACGTCACCGAAAAGGCCGACACGACCGACACGTCCGTCTCATACGTCATAGTCTTCAGCGGGGAGAAGAAAGTCTCCTACATGGGACACAGCAGCCTCAACGATATAGCCACGCTCACCGCGAAGGCATACACGGCCGACGGCCGCGAGGTCGACGGAGGCATCACGTTCTCCGTGACGGGCGACGCGATCGTCCAATACGCGGGAGCCTCGGGAACGGTCTCCTACAGGACCGTCGCGTTCTCCGGAGACACACCGTCCCGCATCACGGCCACATCCGATACGAACCCGTCGGCAAGCGCGGTTGTCGAGGTCTACGTGACCCAGACCCCCATCGCCGGCCGTATCGTGGTCCCCTATGAAGCGGTCACCATCGAAACAGGAGACAGCTTCATCCTTCCTCTCACCAGACTCGGATGCGACGACACGGTCATATGGACGGCCGACCATTCGAACATCGAATGGGAGAGCTCGTCCGACTCAGTGACCGTCACCGGTCTTTCGGCCGGAACGGCGACACTCACGGGAACATATCAGAGCGGAACGCTCAGCGTCAGGGTCCTCGTTGTCGACGAGGCGAAGACCGTCGACCGCTCGATCTCGAGGATAGACCTCGACAGAAACTACCTCTCGTATGACCTCAACTCCAAGGCAGCCCAGGTCGTGACGGCCACGGTCATCCGCAGCAACGGAGAGGCCGACCCGCTTGCCGGCGTGGTCTGGAGCATCGAGGACGAGGACATCGCAACCTTCACACCCGCAGGCCGCAGTGCCACGATCGCACACGGAAGCGTGACGGGAACGACAAGAATCAAGGCGACAAGCACCGATAACCCCGACGTCGAGGCATACTGCGTCATCGAGGTCATCGACAGCTCATATATAGCGGAGAGAGTAAGACACATCTCCATCAACGCGACATCTGTGACGATGGAGGAGGGCGGAACCAAGCGTCTCAGCTACAGCATGGTCCCGAACTCCCTGCAGAACTCCCCCGTCAAATGGACGACGAGCGACAGCTCCGTCGTAACGGTCGAGGACGGGGTCCTCTATGCCCATGGCGCGGGAACAGCCACCGTCACGGTGACCGTGATCGGAACCGATGTCCAGGACACATGTCTCGTGAACGTGCTCGGAAGGGAGGTCAAGACAGCCGCCCCGTCGAGGATCGAGCTCGGCTCCAGCGTCCTCTATCTCTCACAGGATGACATGGACGTCTATACGGAGATCCCGGCCGTCATCTACGACACATCCGGAAACATCGTCTACGGCAACATCAGCTGGAGCGTCTCCTCGGAGGAGATCATCGGATACACAGCCACCTCGGGCAAGCTGCTCGTGACCCCGCTGTCATCCGGAACAGTCACCGTTACCGCAACGTACGGTGAGATCAGCAACACGATGTTGGTCGTGGTCGGAGCGGGAAGCGTGGCGTCCTCCGAACTGAAATCAATCATCGTGCAGCCTGAGAAGGCCGTGGTCAGAACCGGATCCACAGGCACGCTGACAGCATACGGAATCCCGGGCGGAACACTGACCGACGCGGTCTGGACGATCCAGGATCTCTCCGTGGCCACAATAACCGGAACCGGCAACCAGGCCGTCGTCAGCGGAGTCTCCGCGGGAAGCACCGTCGTCACGGTCTCCTCGGCCTCTAACCCGGCCATCAAGGCGGATGTGGTGATCACGGTCGCCAAGTCAACGGCCGGCAAGGTCACTTCCATCTCTCTGGACAAGAGCCTGCTCTCGTTCGATCTCTCCAAGAAACCCCTGACCGAGCTCAACGCCAAGGTCTACGTCGACGGAAGCCTCAACCAGACGGCACCCGTCGTATGGTCGGTGGAGGAGTGGGAAGGAGACGAGCCGGTGGAGATCGTCCCGGCGGACAGCGCGGGAAGAAAGGCGTTCGTCACGTATTCGAAGGTCGGATCCGGCTACATCAAGGCCGCGTCCGAGGACGGAACGGTCTATTCGAGATGCCGCGTCATAGTCACTGACGAGTCCCTGTTCGAATCCGAGCTCGCGTCGATCATCCTCAACCAGAGGAACCTTGTCCTCACAAGGAACGAGAACTATCTGCTCAAGGCCACGCTTGTGCCGGAGAACGCGCAGAACGTCCAGCTCTTCTGGACCAGCGACAACTCCGCCGTCGCGACTGTCAGCGAGAACGGCCTCGTCACCGGAACAGGCGCCGGACAGACCACAGTCAGGGTCCGGGACCTCATCTCCGGAAAGGAAGCCTCGTGTTCCGTCACGGTCTCAAGCGAGGCCGTCAAGGGTGTCGCGCAGGTCATCCTCGACCCGTATACCATCAACCTCGCGCAGGACGACGATGAGCCGAAGACGCTTTCGGCGAGAGTTCTCGACATCGACGGCAACGAGATCCAGGCATCCGTGTCCTGGGACGTCAGCGGCGTCCTGAACGTCGCATCCGTGTCGGTGGACGGCAACTCCCTGTCCCTGCTGCCCCTCAACTCCGGCAGCGGCTACATCAGAGCCACCTGCGGCGGCTACTCCGCAAGAGCCCTCGTCACGACAGGTGAGGAGAAAACCGTCGTCTCCGGCGGATCGCTCTCACGCATCACCGTGACTCCGGCGTCGGTCGCGATAGTGGCCGGTGAAAGCCAGCTCCTCACGGCCTCGGACTATCCCGCAGGCAAGGCGGACAACATCGTCTGGGGCGCAGACAACGCCGAGGCGGTGTCCATCGTCGCGACGGGAGACCGCATGAGCGTGTATGCCACGGGAAATAACGTCCCCGTCAGGACCAAGACGCTCGTGACCGCTTCCCAGGCCGGCGTCACCGGAAAGACCGAGGTCACCGTATATCCCGCGGGAACCACCGGAATCATAAACAGAATCGATCTCGACAGAACGTCCATGGTCCTCGACCTGGATGCGAAGTCGTTCGCCTTCGTCAACGCGAAGGTTTATGTGGACGGCCAGTACGACCCGTCGAAGATGGTCACATGGTCGCTCGTTGACGCCTCGGGCCAGGAGATCGCGGATCCGATCGCGACCCTGTCCGTCAGCGGAAACAGGGCAGGCATACAGAAGGAGGAGGAGACGGGCGAGTTCTTCCTCAGGGCAACCGCGGAAGGCGAGTTCAACTCGGTATTCTCCGACTGTCACGTATCGATCGTCAGATCGAGCCTGATCTCCACAGTACTCAGATCCATAATCCTCAGCGAGAACGACATTACGATCGCCCCGGGCACGACGCGCAGACTCACCGCCGCCGCGGTTCCCTCGGGCTATCTGCTCAGCCTCGCATGGGAAAGCGACAACACGGCGGTCGCCACCGTCTCCGGCAACGGAACGGTCACGGCCCTCACCGAAGGAACAGCCGTAATCACGGCCACTGACGTCAGCGGAATATCCGCGTCATGCACCGTCAAGGTCGCACAGGTGTCCGCATCATCCGTAGCCAGAAGCATCGTCCTCTCCCCGTACACGGTCACGCTCTCCCAGGAGCATGAAGACCAGACGGCAACCATCACCGCCAACATCATCGGCTCGGACAACCTGCCGATGGCAGCGTATGTGTCATGGAACCTCGACGGAGTCCTCGACATCGTCAGGGCGGAGGTCGAAGGCAACAGCGTGACGCTCTCGCCGATCAACAGCGGAAGCGGAAACATCACGGCCAGGTTCGGAAACCTCACCGCCACGGCACACGTCGTCGTCGGATCGGAGCAGTACATGACCGCAGACGAGCTGAAGTCGTATTCGATCAGCCCGTCGTCGCTCCAGCTCAAGGTCGGAAGCTCGGAACTCGTCGAGGCCAAGGACTATCCCGCCGGAACGGGAGCCAGCCCCGACTGGCTCGTCGACGAGGATGAGATCGCCGGCATCAACAGGACCAGCGACCCCAAGGCCGTCTACGTCGAGGGAATCGCGCCGGGAACCACGTTCATCTACGTGAAGGAAGGCGAGGTCACGTCCCCGAACACCACGGTCAGGGTCTTCGGAAGCGATGAGACCGGAATAATCAACAAAGTCGAGCTCGACAAGAGCCTGATCACGCTCGACATGGCGGAGAAGGCCCTCACTACGGTCACGGCCAAGGTCTGGATCGACGGAAAGGCCACGGACGCCCCCGTGACGTTCACGATCGTCGGATCCGAGGGAGATCCGGTCAGCATCATCCAGAACGGCAACACCGCCATCATCAGCAAGCTCGCGGTCGGAGAATGCCGCGTCAGAGCGACCGCCAGCGGAAACACCAGCTCAGGAATAGAGCAGACCGTCTGGTCGGACTGCTATGTCAACGTCATCGACTCCAGCACGATGCCGAAGAGCGTCAACAGACTCATCCTCAGCGAGACCGTGTTCTCCATGTACCGCGGAGAGAGCAGGACCATCACATGGACGGCCATCCCCGCAGTCGAGGGAACGGAGGTCACATTCGAAAGCTCCGACACCGACATCGCCGAAGTGTCCAACACCGGCATAGTCAGCGCCAAGGCCGCCGGAACGGCCGTCATCACGGCCAGAGTCGTAGGCAGCGACATCCGCGCCACCGCGACACTCACGGTCAGAGAGGGCTTCGGCGAGACCTCGGTCGCCAACGCGGCCCGCATCGAGCTTAGCACGAACTCGGTCCTCGTCTCGATGGAGGATCCCCTGCTGTCTAGCAGCATAACCGCCACGGTATTTGACGGCAGCGGAAACGAGATCGACACACAGGTGTCGTGGGACGTATCCGGAATCAAGGGCATCGCAGTGGCATCGACGGCCGGAAACCAGCTCAGGATCTACCCGATGAACGCAGGTAAGGGAACCGTCACCGCCACCGTCACCAACGCGAACGGAACATTCGTCTCCTCCAGCGCCGTAGTCGTCGTAGGATCCATCACCGGATCGCTGACAAGCCTCGGCTTCGACGTCTCGCAGCCGATGTACATGGTCCTCGGAGACACCAGGGAGGTCGGAGTCATCTACAATCCCGACGTCCCGGAGATGCACGGCGTCACATGGAGCGACTCCGCGTACTTCGACATGAAGAAATACTCCGACAGCGCGCTCCTGAAGGCCACCGAACTCACCGGAAACGACGGAACGAAGATCACGGTCACCAGCAACTACGATCCCGAGAAGAAGGCGGAGCTGAGGGTCATCACGAAGGCCACGGCCGCGGAGATCCCGCAGGCCGCCACGATCGAGCTTTCGACTAACAGCATCACCTACAACCTCGCAGCCAAGGATCTCAACATCGTCACCGCCACGGTCAAGGACTACTACGGCAACGTCGTGGACCTGCCCGTCACCTGGACGCTCACGGGAGACAGCAACGTCGCCAGAATGACTGAGCTCTCCAACGGCAAGGCGGGAATCTCGATGGGAACAAGAACCGGAAGCATGATGCTTACGGCCACATGCGGCGAGGTCTCCGCGAGATGCCAGATCACCACGATCGACTACAGCGAGATCCAGAGCGTCGCCATCAGCACGAGGAACATCATCCTCAACATCAACGAGAGCTTCAACCTCTCGTTCGACGTCCTCGCGACCGGAATATACGACATGTACGACCTCGACCACATCTACTGGGCGAGCGACGACTATTCACAGAACGTCATCGAGATCTCGACCAGCGGCGACCCGTTCTCCAGAACAGTCACCGCCATGGGCGCCGGAACGGCCACGGTCACCCTCAGGGTCGTCAAGGGCTCCGAGGAGTTCACGGACCAGTGCGTCGTCACGGTCCTCGCAAGACCGACGGCCACGCTGTCGTCCCTGATGATCACCCCGTCCGTACGCGACATCCTCGAGGGCGGATCGGGAACCTTCACGGCAAGAGGATTCGACAGCGAGGGCAACGAGATGAAGAACCTCGTGGTCTCATGGATCGCCGACAACCCGGAGAACGCGCTGATCTCCAGATCCTACACAGGCACCGGTTCGAACGCCGGCCTGGCGATGGCGGACGTCTCCGCCGTCAGGGCAGGAACCACGAAGATCTACGCAAGGGCGGGAAGCCTCATGGCCGAAGCCAGCGTCAACATCACGACGGAAACCCAGCCAGAGACACCCTCCGCGAAGCTCCTCTCAATGAACGCCGCGCTGTCCTCGTTCTCGAT
>WARQ01004496.1_pt2 | contig 15376 bp, 15 predicted proteins | sample 4769161 | NCBI WGS metagenome assembly WARQ01 (sample SAMN08893024, study PRJNA449175) | gut metagenome | isolation source: rumen sample fed with dry roughage | host: buffalo | place: India: Nagpur | collected 2016 | reverse complement strand
TATTGGTGCCATGTCAGTAGTGTTCCTCCATAGGTGAGTCCCGCTCCGAAGCCAACGAGCAATAGCTTTTGTCCATCCTTGAGCAGGCCTTTCTCCTGCATTTCTGCAAGGGCAAGAGGGATGGAGGCCGCCGATGTATTTGCATACTGTTCGATGTTCAAATAGAACTTCTGCACATCGATGCCCAGACGCTTTGCACATGCTGAGATGATGCGCTGGTTTGCCTGGTGCGGGACGATCCAGGCGACATCGTCGATGGTCAAACTGTTTCTCTCAAGCAGGGTCTCGATGGTCTGTCCGATCGAGCGGACGGCAAAGGAGTAGACAGCCCTTCCATCCATCTTGATCGCACGACTCTTGGGGTCGATCACCAAAGCCTCTGCTCCAGCAGCCTCTGCCTTCAAATAGGTGTCGAGTATGCCCTCACCCTCTTCAAAGCTTTCGAGCAGTGCGCAACCTGCACCGTCTCCGAAGAGAACGCAGGTATTGCGGTCATCCCAGTCGACTACCGTCGAAAGAGTCTCCGACCCCACCACCAAAGCATTTCTCATGGCGCCGCTGGCGATCATCGCCCGTCCAACCTCAAGTGCGTATATGAAGCCCGTGCATCCTGCACTGACATCCAAGGCTGGGCCGGTGATGCCAAACCGCTGGGCGAGCAGACATGCGGTGGAAGGGAAGCCGGGGTAGTCGGGTGTGGCGGTCGCCACCACGATGCCATCGATGTCCCCGACATGTTTGCCGCTGGCTTTAAGGAGATTTTCCACTGCCTTGGTTGCCAGGTCGGTCGTTGTTTCATCTTCAGCGGCAATATGTCGGGTCCCGATGCCGGTGTGACTTCGTATCCACTCATCACTGGTGTTGACCCGCTTTGATAGTTCTTCATTGGTGACCACTTTTACCGGGCTGTAGGAGCCCAGGGCGGTGATCTGTATCGATTGTGGAGGCTTCAAGGTCTCCCTCCTTGGTTTCATAACATAGGCCTATAATTATTACAAAATAGAAATATTTGTCAATATTGACACTAAACATCCGTACTGTTATTATTAAAACAGGTTGGATGTACCCTATTTGCATCCCATCCCCATACGTAATGAGGAACGTTCATGAATACCATCGACAACCCCGATCTACAGCAGATTATTACCATGTTTGACAACAGTACACTTTCCGAGCTCGAGTTCTCCTCGGCCGGTTATACCCTTAAGCTGAAGCGCAATACTGCAAGCAGTGCCATTGCAGCAGCTGTACCCGTCGCTGAAGCAGCCAAGAGTGCGAAGACGGAAACGAAGCAGGAAAGCCCTGCATCCTATGAAGTGATCACCAGCCCCATCGTCGGCACCTTTTATCTGACGCCCGCCCCTGATGCCCCTCCCTACGTCCGGGTGGGAAACACCGTGGAAACAGGTTCAGTGCTCTGCACCATCGAGGCAATGAAGCTGATGAACCAACTGGAAGCAGACTTTGCCTGTGAGATCGTGGAGGTTCTGGCCAAGCCCGAGCAGATGGTTGAATTCGGGCAACCCCTCTTCAAGGTCAAACGCGTATGATTGCATCGATTCTTATCGCCAACCGGGGCGAAATCGCCGTGCGGGTGGTTCGTGCCTGCAAGGACTTGGGACTGCGCTCGGTGGTTGCCTACTCGACTGCAGACAAGGATACGCTGGCAGTACGCATGGCCGACCAGGCGGTGTGTATCGGCGGACCTACGACAAAAGAGAGTTATCTCCAAAGTCGAAACATCATTATGGCTGCGTGTCTGACCCGTTGTGATGCAATCCATCCCGGAGTAGGATTTCTCAGCGAGAATGCCGGCTTTGCCAGGCAGGTGGAGGATGCCGGTCTTATCTTCATCGGTCCGAAAAGTGAGACCATCGCCCTCTTGGGTAATAAAGTCGAGGCCCGCAAGGTCGCCTTGAAGGCAGGCCTGCCCATAACCCCTGGAAGCAAGGAAGCAATCATCGACCTTGAGGATGCCAAGCAGACTGCACAGTCAATCGGCTATCCGATCATTCTCAAGGCTGCAGCCGGTGGTGGGGGAAGGGGTATGCGCATCGTACGCAAGGAGGCCGACCTTGCTGCCAATCTTGCTGTGGCCAAGAAGGAAGCACTACTCTTTTTCGGCGATGACGCCGTACACATGGAACGGTATCTGGAACAACCAAGACACTTGGAAGTCCAGCTTCTCAGTGATGGGCAGGGTACGGTTCTGCACCTTGGCGAGCGTGACTGCTCGGTACAGAAAAACCATCAGAAGCTCTTGGAGGAGAGCCCGTCCCCTGTACTCAGTGATAGCCTGAGAAATGCAATGTGCAATGATGCCGTGAGGCTTTTTCAGGAATTGGGCTATCGTGGAGCAGGGACGGTGGAATTCCTTCTTGACGGCGATGCCTACTACTTCATGGAAGTAAATGCAAGGCTGCAGGTCGAGCATCCGGTCAGCGAACTTGTCTCGGGCATAGATCTCGTCCACGCCCAGATTGACATCGCCCAAGGCAAGACCCTCTCGTATTCACAGGCCGATGTACGATGCAAGGGCTATAGCCTGGAGTGCAGGATCAACGGCTTGAGTGCAGGGGAAATCAAGAATTTTGTCATGCCTTGCGGCCCTCATGTCCGTGTCGATACCTATCTTCAGAGCGGATCGGTGCTCAGCCCGTACTATGACTCACTGATAGCAAAAATCATCGTTTACACCCCGACTCGTGAAATGGGCCTCTCTGTCATGCTGCGAGCCCTTGACGAGGTGGTCATCGAGGGTGTGAAGACCAATATCGAGGAGCAGAAACTGCTCATCAAAAGCCGTCCGTTCTCAAGCGGACGATTCTCAACCGACCTGTATACGAAGGTCATCACCCAGGAGAAAAACCATGGATGAACTCTGCCCACAATGTCAGAAGGATGTGGAAGTCGGTCCGTACCGAATCTGCCCCTCCTGCAATCACTATTTCCCGCTCAGCCCCCAACAGCGCATCGCCCTCTTTGCCGACCCAGACTCCTTTGTGGAGATGGCAAAGGAGATGAAATCGATGAATCCCATCTCCCTTGCAGGCTATGAGGACAAGCTGAAGGAGAATGAGAAAAAGTCATCGCTCAGCGATGCGGTTACCATCGGCAGCTGCACCATCGAACAACAGCCTGTCATCGTGGGCATCATGTCCTTCGCTTTCATGGGTGGAAGCATGGGCTCGGTTGTCGGTGAGAAGATCACCCAGGCGATCATCGAAGGTGCCCTTCGGGGGGAGCCGGTCATCATCTTCACCGCAAGCGGAGGCGCTCGTATGCAGGAAGGCATCTTCAGCCTGATGCAGATGGCCAAAACCGCCAGTGCCGCCGCCCTGTTGGAGGATACCCGTACCCCGCTTTTCTTGGTGCTTACCAATCCCACCACCGGGGGGGTGACAGCATCGTTCGCAATGCTCGGGGATGTCATATTGGCAGAGCCTGGCGCGGTCATCGGCTTTGCAGGTCCGCGGGTTATCGAAGGGACCATCGGACAGAAGCTGCCTGATGGATTCCAGCGTTCGGAGTTCCAACTAAAGAAGGGCTTTGTAGACGCTTTGGTGGAGCGCAAGAATCTTCGGTCGACCCTTTCGTTCTTGATCAAGACCCATGTAAAAGGGGGTGGTGCACATGCATGAAGAAGAAAAACCGGTGCTCAAACAGACACTGGACCAAATAGAGACCCTGGCCAAGAGCCATGATCGTTGTGAAGGTTCCTCCTCCTGGGAGTGCGTCCTGCGCTCGCGTCAGCAGGGAAGGCCCGGAGCAAAGCTTTTCATCGAATTGATTTGCGACTCCTTCATGGAGATGCACGGCGACCGCCTCTATGGCGATGATCCCGCCATGATCGGGGGAGTCGGGCTGGTCGAAGGCAGGCCGGTCACCTTCATCGGAAACCGCAAGGGAGCCAACCTGAAGGAGAATGTGCTGTGCAACTACGGCATGAGCAATCCGGAGGGGTATCGCAAGGCCCTCAGGCTTGCAAAACAGGCTGAAAAATTCGGCCGTCCTGTAGTCTGCTTCATCGATACTCCCGGTGCCTATCCCGGCCTTGGTGCCGAAGAGCGGGGGATCGGGGAGGCCATTGCCCAGAACCTGAAGGTGTTCTCCACACTCAAGACCCCCATATTGTGCTTCATCATCGGTGAAGGCGGCAGCGGCGGGGCATTAGGTATAGGAGTGGGGGACAAGCTCTACATGCTCGAGCATGCAGTCTATTCGGTCATCACCCCCGAAGGGTTTGCCTCGATACTGCTGCGTGACCCTTCCAAGGCCAAGGAGGCGGCGGAGGCGATGAAGATGACCAGCCATCATCTCAAGGAGTTCTCCGTCATCCACGACATCATTGCCGAAGGCAGTGCCGAGGAGACCGCCTCCCGGATCAAGCAGACGATTCTGCGTGATTTGGATGTATTGTGTTCCAAGCCCGCCGAACACCTGGTCCGTTACCGGATCAAGAAAATCCGGGGCATCGGAGAGGTGTCGGGAGGAAAGGAGTGGTGGCAGCCGCTTCTGGAAGTGTTCAAGAAAACCCAGAGTCTGAATTAGATTCTTGCTGCTTTCTTCTCCAGGTCCCTGAGGCCCCTGAAAAAGAAGAAGGCGGTCACAACGGTGGCAAGGGCATCTGAAACAGGTGCCGACCAGAGTATTCCTTCCATGCCGAAGAAGTGGGCGAAGATGAGGATGGAGGGAATCAGGAAGAGGCCTTGGCGGGAGAGCGTGAGTGTCATGGCGATTTTGCTCTTTCCGATGGCCTGGAAGAAACTCCCTGCGATGATTTGGAACCCAACCAAGGGAGTGAAGAGGAACCATCGCTTCAAGGCGAAGGTTCCCAGCTCCAGCAACTCGGGTTCCCGGTTGAACATGCCCACCATGGCAACAGGGAAGAGGCGGGTGGCCAAATACCCTGCCATGATGACCAAGGTTGCGCTGAAGATGCCCAATTTCGCCGCCTCCCTGACCCGGTCGTACTGTCTGGCCCCGAAGTTGAAGCTGATCAGCGGTTGCACCCCCTGGTTTATGCCGATGACCGGCAGGATGAGCAGGGTTTGAAGGCTGTGCACGATTCCCATGGCCGAGATTCCCAAATCTCCACCATGGGCGATCAGGGTCTTGTTCAAGATCACGTTGAGCAGGCTTGAGGCAATCTGAAGGGTGAATGGGGGAATTCCCAAGGTGATGATCAGCTTGATCACCGTCCACTCGGGCTTGAGGGCCTTCAAGCTCAGCTTGACCTTGCTTTTCTTGCCGATGAAGTATGATACAACCCAGATGAAGGAGAAGGTTTGGCTGATGATGGTAGCCAAGGCCGCTCCCTCCATGCCCCAGTCGAGCACATAGATGAAAATCGGGTCAAGAATTATGTTGGTGCCGGCTCCGAGGAACATGGAGAGCATGGCGACCTTGGGATTACCGTCTGCACGGATGAAGTGGTTCAAACCCATGCTGGTCACTCCGAACACCGAGCCGAAGAGTATGAAGCGCAGGTAGCCCGTTGCATACGGAAGCACCTCTTGGCTTGCCCCAAAGAGAACGAGAATATCAGTGAGGAAGATTTGTCCGATTATCAGGAAGACCAAGCCGCCGCTGGTCAAGAGCAGAAAGGCATTTTCCAGCACATGGGCTGCCTCTGCTTCTTTTTTCTGACCCAAGCGGATCGAGAAGAGGGTGGCCCCTCCGATGCCAAAGAGCACCCCCATTGCCATCAGGATGATCATGATGGGGAAGGCGATGGTAATGCCCGCTATACCGTTCGCTCCCAAGGAGGGGCTGTTTCCGATGTACATGCGGTCGACTACATTGTACAGCGCGTTGACCATCATGCCCACGATGGCGGGAATGGAGAAGCGCATCAGCAGCTTGAAAATAGGTTCAGTACCCAAGGGATTGGAGTGTATGGCTTCAGATTCCATGGTTCTGCTCCGATTTCATGTTCTGGAGAATGGTTTCCAGATTGGTACAGACGTTCTGGTAGGTTTGCTCTCCTACAAGCTCTGAAGCACCTGTATTCCAAGCACGCACTTCGGTGGTGATGCTGTTTCGAAGCTCCTTTGCCTTTTCGGTAAGGTATATGCACTTGCACCGTTTGTCCTGTTCGTTGACCTGCCGTGTGATGTATCCCTTGTTCTCAAGTGAACAGAGGCCACGCGTGGCAGCGGCCTTGTCAATGGCAAGGATGCTGCACAGTTGCTCCTGTGTACGGCCCTCGGCTTGGTAGAGGGTCATCAAAAAGCCAACCTCGCCGCTGGTGATGTTCCACTGTTTGAGAACCCGATTGACGTACATTGCATGGCTTCTATGAAGAATGGTCACAAGACGCGATAAACTCTGTTGCATGGCAGACACTGTAGAAGTTTATAGTTGATATGTCAACTAATATTTGCCTGCTTCCCATCCATCCTTCATGGTATACTGTCCCCACTATGGAAACACGACCGACGATAGCCATCATGTACGATTTTGACAAAACCCTGACCACCCGTGATATGCAGGAGTACACCTTCATTCCCAATTTGGGGCTCAGTGCAGCTGAGTTCTGGCAGAAGGCGAACACCCTTGCCCGAACGCAGGGTATGGACAGCATTCTTTCCTACATGAAATTGATGCTTGATGAGTCCAAGAGACAGGCAAAGCCGATCAGGAGAAGCGACTTTGTCGCCCTGGGGCGCGAGCTTGAGTTCTTCCCAGGTGTCCTGGATTGGTTCTCGCTCGTCAACAACCTGGGAGAAGAGCTTGGCCTGGTCATCGAGCACTACATCATATCCTCCGGGCTCAAGGAGATCATCGAAGGGTCGGCGATCGGTGGTGCATTCCGTCGCATCTATGCCTGCGAGTATCTGTACGACGAAAATGGTGTTGCGGTGTGGCCGAAGCTTTCGGTCAACTATACGGCAAAGACGCAATTTCTCTTTCGGATCAACAAGGGGGTGCTCGATGTCCATGAGGATCAGGCTCTGAATGCCTATAAGGCCGAGACTGAGCGCACCGTACCGTTTCGCAATATGATTTATATCGGAGACGGCCTTACCGATGTGCCTTGCATGAAGCTGGTCAAGCAGAACGGTGGAAAGAGCATTGCCGTCTACATGCAGGGCAAGGAGGAGACAGCCTATCGCCTGATGGCCGAGGATCGGATCAACTTCTATACACCAGCCGATTATACCCAGGCGGGAGCTCTCTTTGGTTTGGTCAGGACCATTCTTGAAGAGATGAAAGCCTGTAATCGTTTGGAAACTTTAAGCATTGAAATGAAATACAAAGCAAGCAAGACTGGATGAAAGAATTGAAAACTGTTGCAGGGTGGATTGACAGACTTTCTTCTTTCTGATTAGCATACTAGTATGTTAGCGGTTGAGACCAACCGCATCAGGAGGAATTGATGAGAAACAAACGTCTTGCAGTCGTAGCAATCGTAGTGATGCTCGCAATGTTTGCAGGCTCTGTGTTTGCACAGGGTGGCGCGGAAAAGGGTGACAAAGTATACACCCTTAAGCTTTCTACCCAGTTGAACGAAACCACCCCGATGGTAGAGGGTTTCAAGCAGCTCGCAGAGAGCGTAAAAGCTCGCTCCAATGGCCGGCTGGTTGTTGAAGTGTATCCTTCCGCTCAGCTCGGAAGCGATGAGGACGTCATCGAGCAGGCTCTGCAGGGTGTCAACGTTGCAGTACTGACCGACGGCGGCCGCATGGGCAACTATGTAAAGGACATCGCCATCATCGGTATGGCCTACTTTGCCGACAACTATGATGATGTGCTCAAGGTTACCCAGAGTGCAAAGTTTGCCGAGTGGGAGAAGGAGCTTGTCGACAAGAACGGCATCCGCATTCTCTCCTTCAACTGGTACGACGGTGGTCGTCACTTCTTCACCAACAAGGTGGTCAACACCCCCGCAGACCTGAAGGGCCAGCGCATCCGCACCCCCGGTGCTCCTGCTTGGGCTGAAAGCGTAACCGCCCTCGGCGGTACCCCGGTCGCCATGCCCTGGGGCGAGACCTACTCTGCTGTCCAGTCCAAGGCTGTCGACGGCTGTGAAGTACAGCTTACCTCTGCTCTTGGTTCCAGGATTTATGAAGTGTTGAAGTACATGGTCCGCACCGAGCACTTCCAGCTGATCAACGGCCTCATCGTCGGTGAGAAGTGGTTCCAAACCCTTCCTCAAGACCTGCAGACCATCCTTCTTGAAGAGACCAAGGCCGCCGGTGAGAAGAACGCCCGCTATGTCGAATCCAAGATTGCCGAGATCGAGAAGCAGCTTGTCGGGTATGGGATTACCATCATTGAACCCGATGTACAGTCCTTCGTGAAGGCCAGTGATGCTGCCTATGCCAAGCTTGGTTTCACTGAGCTGCGCAAGGAAATCTACAAGCAGATCGGCAAGTAATATGGGTTGGGGGAGTCATCTCCCCCGCCACTACTACGGGATAGCTTGGCTTCTCCTTGCTATCCCTTCGTTTTGCGGTAAGCAAGGGAGATGGTATTGTGAATATCGTATTACAAGGCTATAAGAAGTTTTGCAAAGTTGAGGAGCTGATATCCAGTACCCTTCTGTTTGCAATAACCATATTGGTATTTGTGTCGGCCATAGCACGAACACTGGGGCATCCGCTCAACTGGGCGGTGGATATTTCCCTCTTGCTGTTTGCCTGGCAAGTGTTCATCGGCGGCGATATCGCAGTGCGGAACACCAACCTGATCGGTGTTGAACTGTTGGTAAACAAGTTCCCCGGAAAGGTGCAGAAAGCACTGAAAATAGTATTTTTTGTGATGATCATCGCCTTCTTGGCAGTTCTGGTATACTTCGGTATTCCCCTTTTGATCCAGAACTGGAAGCGCCTGTTCCAGGTCCTTCCCATCAGTTACTCATGGGCCACTCTCAGTGTTCCCGTCGGGTCGTTTTTAATGATTATTTCTGCAAGCATCCGTTTGGCAGAGATCATCAAGAAGCCTGTTTCCTTCTGGGAACAGGGAAGGATGGATGCATAACATGGGTGTAGCAACAATAGTTTTTATACTTTTCTTACTCTTGGGAATGCCTGTTGCCTTTGCCATCGGCATCTCCGGCTTGGTGTTTTTCATGGTCACCGAAGGGCTTCCGTACACCATCGTGGTACAGAAGGTGCTTGCAACAACCCAGTCCTTCACCATGCTAGCCATTCCTCTCTTTATCTTTGCAGGCAATTTGATGAACAACACCGGTATCACCAAGCGCTTGATGAAGCTTGCCGACGTACTTACCGGGCATATGCATGGAAACATTGCACAGGTCTCCTGTGTTCTCTCCACCCTGATGGGTGGCGTCTCCGGATCGGCGAATGCCGACGCAGCCATGGAGTCGAGAATCCTTGGCCCTGAGATGACCAAGCGCGGGTATTCACGCGGCTGGTCGGCTGCCATCAACGGTCTCTCTTCGCTGATCGTTGCTACGATTCCCCCCTCCATGGGCTTGATCATTTTCGGTTCCATCGGAGAGGTCTCCATCGGACGTCTGTTTGCCGCAGGCCTTGTTCCCGGCCTGATCATGATGGTCGCCCTCATGATTGCCGTTGATATCAGTGCGAGAAAGCGCAAGTACCTTCCCGACCACTCCAAGCCTGCAAGCCTGAAGGAAGTCGGCAAGGCCTTGATCGACGGTATCTGGGCGCTGCTCTTCCCGATTCTGCTGATCGTTTTCATCCGCTTCGGCATCATGACTCCTTCTGAAAGTGGTGCTTTTGCTGCCGTCTATGCCATTTTCGTTGGTACAGTCATCTACAGGGAACTGACATGGAAGGTTTTCTTTCAGACCCTCAAGGACAGCACCAAGGATATCGCCGTAGTCACCTTGATTCTTGCGATGAGCGGTGTGTTCGGCTATGGCATCGTCTACGACCGCGTACCCCAGGTTATTGCCAGCACGTTGATGGGCATCACCAGCAATCCCACCTTGATGTTGTTTATCATCATCGCTTTGCTTACTGTCAGCGGCATGTTCGTGGAAACCACGGTCATTGCCCTGCTGTTGACACCGATCCTGCTTCCTGTGGTAACCTCTCTGGGGATTGACCCGGTGCATTTTGGAATTATCATGATGACGGTGACGACTATGGGTGTCATGACACCTCCGGTGGGGATAGCCCTCTATACGACTTCGACCATCATGGAGTGTTCTCCCGAGGAGACTGCGAAGGAATCACTTCCGTTCTTTATTGCCATTTTTGTAGTAGTGGCGATTGTGACCTTGATTCCCCAAGTGACCTTGTTCGTCCCCAACTTGATTTTCGGTCCTGCATTCTAATTGAACGGAGGGGGCCTTTTCGGCCCCTTCTGCACGTTGAGGAGCTGCTCTCATGGAAGATTCGTCTGCAATACTGGTACTGGAACGACAGCCGCGGGAACTTACCCGCGATTTCGCCCTGCGATGTCTGGAGTACAACATCAGCCATCTGCATTTGAAACCAGGACAGTTCCTCAGCGAGCAATCGGTCTGCGAGCAGCTCGGCTTGAGCAGAACCCCGATTCGTGAAGCCTTCTCCAAGCTTGCCAATGAGATGCTGGTGATCATCTATCCGCAGGTGGGTACCTGCGTCGCTCCCATCCGGCAGGAGTTGGTGCAGGAAGCCCGCTATACCAGGTGGCTGCTTGAGTGCGGCATTATCAAGAAGGTCGTCGAACAACGAACAGAAGAAGATGTACGTTGGCTACAGTGGAGTCTTGATTGCCAGAAAGATATTGTTGCAAGCGGAGATTCCGAGCGCTTCTTGGAGTTCGACAACGAGTTCCACAAGAAGTTTTTTGAGATTTCACGAATGACGCTCACCCGTTCCTTGGTGCAGGGTCTCTTGGTCCACTTCGACCGTGTACGGCTTCTCTACCTGCAGGATATGGATTGGAACCGCACAATCCGAGAACACACCATTCTCTTGGATGCCATTAAAACATATGATGCCGAGACGGCATATAAGGCATTGGATGTGCACCTGGGCAGGGTGCTCACCGATATGGACATTCTCTCCAAACGCTACCCCCAGTATTTCAAGGCTTGATGTGTTTGGTGCATCGCTCGCTGCCGAGCTTTGCCTCAATGAGAGTAGTCACCTCGTTTCTGTTTTCAAGCACATCATGCGGGAGTAGGAACGCCTTGTCCTTGGTCAGGAACAGGTAGATGCTCTCCTTCTCGAAATACGCATGGTATACATCCTGCCACCGATAGCTTGCCTTCTCTTTCTCGTTGAAGATGTCCAGTACATCCGAGTCCTGCGAAAACTGCAGCGTGTAGACAAGTCGGGGTGGATTCAGGTTCTGCAGCTTTACCTGCTTTTTCAAGGATGCAAAGAACGTTGTGAAATATACGATCGGCATTCCCAACCCAACTACCAGCAGCACGGTCCCCAAAAGAATGGCCCCTTGGACGTGGTGCATCAGAAAACTGATGATTGCAGAGACGGTGAGGATGGAGGCGAAGATGAGAGGGCTTCTATAGAGCTTGAGGCGCCTGAGGATATTGAAGATGAGAAATTGTCTGAAGTGGTTTTCACTGAGTTTTACTGCTATGGTCATGCCGTCACTATATCACGAAATGGGTTTCCTTTCATTCCCAATGAGAGCCGTACATCCGGTATCTAAGCACATTCTGTTATAAAAATGACTGTATCTATCCTGCCGCTTCCATGTATAATTCGGATACCCATGGAAACACATACGAAAAAAGGCATTCATCTGAATCTCTTCCACAGGATCTTTCTTTTTCTCATTGTATTCATCCTCTTCATATTCCTGCAGCTGGCAATTTCAGCCTATCAGGGAAAATATATAATGGACCCGATACAGAAGAGTTCGGGCAACGTGCAGAAGATCAGCCTGTTGCTCAACTCCTTGGGACAGACAAGGGATGTGCTTTCTTCCTATCGGTGGGATTTCGGGGATATCGCAGCCCTGGTCTCCGAGCTGAGACGGGAAAATGAGATTTCCCAGGACAGTCTTGGACAAATCGACACCGATATTGCAAGCATCGGGGTGGAGCAGTACCTTCTGGTGCAGGCGGTGAATACCACCTACAACAACTATCGCACCTATCTTTCGGCCATGCAGGACCAACTGCTTAAAAATAACATCGACAAGGCATCGACGATGTACTACTCCAATCTCGAACCAAGCCTCAACTACCTCTACCTCTACGTGCAGCAGCTGATCGAACGGGCCATCATGGACAACCAATCCGCCTACGACAGGTTGATACGGCTCAACGATGATTTGGACGCGGTATACGGCCTTACGGTTCTTGTGATGATTCTCTTCGGTTTCGCCGCTTTCAAGGAAGTGATTCGGATACTCACCACTGTCCAGGAGATGGCGCGCTCCTCCAAGGCGATAACCGCGGGGGATTATGACAGGCCCGAGATTTCGGTGCATCGCAAGGATGAAATCGGGGATATGGCCCGGGCGTTCAATGAGATGAAGAAGGCGATGCGCAACCAGGTGCGATTGCTCACGGCGAACAATGAGATGGAGAAGGAGATTCACAAGAAAAATACTGAGGCGTTGGCTATGCAGAATCTGCTCGAACGAGAGAAGCTGCAGCTTCTACGAAGCCAGATAAACCCCCATTTCCTCTTCAACACCATCAATGTGATCAAATACACCGCCCAGGAGGAGCATGCTGAAGAAACCGATGCATTGCTCTCCTCCCTTGCCCGTCTGTTCCGGTACGCACTCGCCGACAATGAGGTGCAGGTTCCGCTTTCGAGGGAGATCCAGATTGTGGATGAGTACTACAGCCTCTACAAAGCCAGGTTCAAAGAGAAGATGTCGCTTTATTGGGATATCTCTCCCTCCTTGGTGTTGACCGAGACGCTGGTGCCATCCTTCTTTCTCCAACCTTTGGTGGAGAACTCCTTCAAGCATGGGCTTGGTCCGAAAGAGAGTGCCGGCAGCGTTTGGCTCACCTTGGAAGAGAGGGATGGCATCCTCTTCGTACAGGTCAGGGATGACGGGGTGGGGATGAAGAACGAGGACTTGGAAGCGCTTCGTTCCCGGCTGCTCGATTCTCCGGTCACTGGAGAGCATATAGGTTTGTATACCGTCGCCGCCCGATTGAAGCTGCTGGATGCCCGGTGTTCCCTGAAGGTGAGTTCCGAGGAAGGGTATGGCACAACAATCTCTATCGAAATGCCATTGGTACTGAAAAAGGAGGAGGAAGAGGATGATCAAGATACTGATAGTTGATGACGAAAGTGTCGAACGAGAGCTTCTGTATAAAATACTCTCACCCAATCCCCTCCTGGAACTGTATCAGGTGGAAAACGGGCGGTTGGCCGTTACGTATGCCTCCCTGTACGATGTGGATGTCGTCCTTATGGATATTGAGATGCCGGCACTCAACGGTTTGGAAGCCGCCCAAAGGATTCTGGCGGACAAGCCCTTGTGCCGTATTATTTTCATAACGGCCTACAGTGTATTCTCCTACGCCCGTGAAGCTGTAAAGCTGGGAGCCATCGACTATATTCTCAAACCTGTGGATAAGGAGGATGTGCTGAGGGCTGTAAAGCGCGCGATCAGCCAGGTGGAAGCCGAGCGGCAGCTGAAGGCTGTCCGTCCGCCTGAAGGCGATTGTCTGGAAGTGGATGAGGTTTCCGACAAGGCCGCCCTGATGATGGCCAAGGTAAAGAAGTATCTGGAACACAGCTATATGAACTACGACCTTTCCTTGGATTCGGTAAGCAGCCTGCTCAATATCAATGCATCGTATCTGAGCTGCATCTTCAAACGCTGCACCGGGGTCAATTTCCTCGATTACATCACAAATCTCAGGATTTCGGCGGCAAAGGACTATCTGTGCGATCCCTTCAAGTCGGCTTCGGAAATCGCCTCGATGGTCGGCTACGACAGTTCCAGCTATTTCACCCGTGCCTTCAAGAAAAATACGGGGCTTACTCCAACCGAATACCGAAGACAAGTAAGTGGGGGAGTGAGAAAATGAAGAAAGTCCTGCTTGTTGCATTGTTGCTCATCTGCATCTTCTTTGCCTGCCGCAAGGAGGAGCCCAGCCATCCCGAGTTGGTGCTCCGCTATGCCGATAACCAGAGTACCGGCTACCCCACTGTTGAAGCGGCCAAATATATGGCTGAACTTGTGAAAGAGCGGACTGGGGGGAAGATAGAGATCAGGATCTACCCCGATAGTGTATTGGGGTCGGAGAACAGTGTGATGGAGCAGATGACCTATGGAGGCATCGATATGTCCCGTTTCTCGCTGGGCACGCTCTCCCGTTTCTTTCCAGAGCTCTGGACGCTCCAACTGCCCTACTTGTACACCGACAGCGAGCATATGTGGAGGGTCTTGGACGGGGATATCGGTGACATGTATCTGCGTGAAATGTCGGGCAAGGGTATTATTGGATTGGCTTGGTACGATGCCGGAGCCAGGAGTTTCTACACAAGAACTCCGATTTCCAGCTTTGCTTCCCTTCAGGACCTTACGATAAGGGTCCAGGAGAATGACATGATGAGTCGTACCATCGAACTGCTTGGTGCCGAGGCGGTGCAGATTCCCTATGGGGATGTCTATTCTGCATTGCAGAAACTACGAATAGACGGGGCGGAGAACAACCTTCCCAGTTATGTGTTTATGGACCACAACCAAGCGGCCCCTTATTTCTATCAGGATGAGCACTTCCGGCTGCCCGAAGTCGTAATGATAAGCGCCGATGCCCAAAAGAAAGTATCCGCCATCGATCCCGGCTTTGTTGAGATTATCGAAGCATGTGCAAGGGAGAGCGGGGTGTATGAGCGAAAACTCTGGCAGGAAGAGGAGAACCGGGCGTATGAGAAGGCAGTGCAATCAGGAGTTACATTCATCATTCCCAGTGATGAGGACATGTTTGCATTGAAGCAAGCCATGGAGCCGCTGTACCATGAGCTGGGACAGAAGGAACGAGAAATTGTTGAAAGGATTAGAGATACCTAAACAGTTTTTTCAATTTTTTGGATAGATTGTACTTTCTTTGACTGCTCCTTGTGTGCGTGATTTTCCTGATTTACATTTTTCATGTACCTGTGGTAACCAGGTCGAATTTCTATTAGGAGGCTCCTATGAAACGTGTAATGTTGGTTCTTTTGGCGCTCGTGCTCTGTTCATCCATGGCATTTGCCGCTGGTTCGCAAGAAGCTCCGGCTGCGGGTCCCGCAGTTGAAAAAAATGTAAAGCTTGTCTATGCCGAGGTAAACCCGCTTGACAGCATCGTTGGTAAGACCGGTGTCTATTTCAAGCAGCAGGTCGAAAAACTCAGTGGTGGTACGGTGACCATCGACATCCAGGCTTCCGGTGTTCTTGGATCGGAGAACGACGTTCTTGACTCGATTCTCGGTGGTGGTACCTCGATCGACATGTCCAGAATCTC
>WARQ01001531.1_pt1 | contig 15452 bp, 10 predicted proteins | sample 4769161 | NCBI WGS metagenome assembly WARQ01 (sample SAMN08893024, study PRJNA449175) | gut metagenome | isolation source: rumen sample fed with dry roughage | host: buffalo | place: India: Nagpur | collected 2016 | reverse complement strand
GTGAACAACTATTTCGTTATAGGTTGAGATATATTAGTTAGTTTTGACAAATACAATTTATTAGGAATATAATACCGTATGAAAAGATCTACTACAATTTCAGCAACTATCCTGTTTGTAATGTTCGTATTTATCGGATGTAATCAATCCAAACCCCAAAGTGAAAGCCTTATTATAGTGGATGTCACGAATACAGATTACCCTATTAAAGAGCTGATACTTCAGGATTTTATGGATGTGGAGTATATTGCACTGGAAACGAATGACGATTTTATTAATCAGGGATTTGTTCAGTCTATAGGTCAGAAAATCATAGTAGTAAAAAACGGAATTAATGATGGGGATATTTTTATTTATAGACGAAAAACAGGGGAAGCGATCCGGAAGATTAACCATAAGGGACAAGGAGCTGAAGAGTATGTAACTATTTCTGGGATAGTTCTGGATGAAGATAAGCATGAAATGTTTGTTACTGACAATGAGACAAGGAAAATGTTTGTATACAATTTAGATGGAAAATACAAGAGAAGTTTTAAATTCCAAAAAAATGCAATGTATAAAAAGATTTACAATTTTGACAAGCAAAATCTGATATGTTATAATTTTAGTTCGAGTAATGATGGGCAATCTTTTGCTATTATATCCAAACAGGATGGAAGCATTACCCAAGAGATTCAAATTCCATTTGAAGAGATAAAAACAATCTATATTACTTTGAGGGATGAGGCAAATGATATGACCTATGGTGCAGCCCCCTATATATATCCCATAATACCAGTCCCCAATAATAATTGGATATTGGTAGAACCTTCGTCTGATACTATTTATAGCTATTCAACTGAATACGAAATGAAGCCATTTTTGACAAGAGTCCCATCAATACAATCCATGAACCCGGAAGTATTTCTTTTACCTAGTGTTGTAACTGACCGTTATTGTTTCATGGAAATCGTAAAAAAAGAATATTCTTTTAGCGCAGGCAAAGGATTCCCAAGTACTTTTCTGATGTATGACAGGCAGGAAAAATCAATATTCAGATATACTGTGAACAATGCTGATTATTCCTATAAAAATATAGTAAATATGGTGTTAAGCCCTCAGAGTAGTGAAGTTGCATTCTATCATAAAATTGAGCCATCTGGATTAGTTGATTCGTATAAGAAAGGAGAGCTGAAAGGTAAATTGAAAGAAATTGCTTCTAAACTGGATCCAGAAGACAATCCGGTGATTATGTTGATAAAACATAAGAAATAAATATCTTATAAAGGGGATATTTGGCATAAACTTGGATTTGTGAACAAAAAGTGAACNNACAACTATTTCGTTATAGATTGGAGTCTATTGATTAGTTTTGACAAATACAATTTATTAGTAATATAATAACGTATGAAAAGATCTACTACAATTTTAGCAGCTATCCTGTTTGTGATGTCAGGATTTATCGGATGTAATCAACCCAAGCCCAAAAGTGAAGGTTTTATTACGGTTGATGTAACAGCTACTTATCCTAAGAAGGAGCTGATTCTACAGGATTTTATGGATGTGGAGTATATCCCGTTGGAATCTACAGATAGCTTTATTACGATGGCCCATGTGCAGGACATTGGAGAAGATGTTATAATAGTTAGAAATAGAAATCGTTCTTCCGATGGCAACATCTTTTTCTTTGATAAAAAAGGAAAAGGATTGAGGAAAATAAATCGGCAAGGAGCAGGTGGCGAGGAGTATACATTTCTTTTAAAGGTTATTTTAGACGAAGATAATAATGAGTTATTTGTAAATGACCATTATGTAAACAAAATCTTCGTCTATGACCAATTCGGAAAATTTAAGCGGAGCTTTAGCCATAAGGAAGGCGGTATCTATAATCCGGTTTATAATTTTGATGAGGATAATTTAATTTGCTTAGATTATGCTAGTGACTTTGATTTAAAGCCTAAGAACCGATTCTTTATAATATCCAAAGAGGATGGACGCATTGTTAAGGAAATCCAGATTCCCTTTAAGGATAAGAAGACAACAGTCTTAACTTTAACCGACGCAGCGAAAGGAATAACAATTTCAAATTCAGCTCGTAATGAAGAGTTAATCCCTTACTTAGGTGATTGGGTACTAATGGATCCGTCGTCCGATACCATCTATAAATCAGAACCCGATTTCAGTATGACACCGATTATTGTAAGAACACCCTCTATTGAAACCATGATTCCTGAAATATTTCTATTTCCAGGTGTATTTACGGATCGTTACTACTTTTTACAAACAGTAAAAAAGGAATATAATTTTACAACGGATATCGGATTTCCCAGAACAGATCTGGTGTACGACCGCCAAGAGAAGGCTATCTATGAATATACCGTACTTAATGCCGACTTCTCAACGAAGAAACCTGTAAATATGGTATATGACATAAAATTGTTCAATGATGATGAAATTGCATTTGTTCAGAGACTAGAGGCTCCCGACCTTATAGAAGCCAACGAGAATGGAGAACTCAAAGGCAAACTGAAAGAAATAGCCTCAACACTAGACGAAGAATCCAATCCTGTGCTCATGTTGGCACGGTATAAGAAATAAGATAGAGAGAAGCTCGACAGAATATCATCTTGTTAAATTTGATAAATTTAATGAGAATAAATTAAGTTGAAAATTTTATTCTAAAGTGTATTTCTTGTTATGATACCACAATATTTCGGAAAGATAAAAAATATCTGTTTGCTTACATTTATATGTACGCTGTGGATCAATATGGGTTTTGCTCAAGATAAAGAAAAAATCTATGTTCATTCAGATCGGAATGACTATTCTCAGGGAGATACGATTTGGCTGCGAAATTACATAATGGGAGATGTAGGCAGTGGCATTATTTATACAGAAATAACGGATAAAAATAAACAATTGATTTGCAGAACGCTTCTTTATTGTCCGGATCGTAGCTTGTTTGAAGGTTATTTGGTTTTACCCGATTCGATACCCAATGGAGTATATCTATTGCGTGCGTATACTAATTATTTGAGAAATTACGGAGAGGAAGCTTTCTTTCAGAAAGAAATAATGGTTGGCCAGCCAAATGAAGAGCCAATCGTTCCTTGGGATTTTTCTTGCGGTTTTTACCCGGAAGGCGGCAAACTTTGCGAAGGCTTATTGTCGAGAGTTGCTTTTAAAGCTGTCGGTTCTGATGGCTATGGTACAGAGGTGAACGGGATTTTGTATAACAGGAGAGGAGTTAAAATTTCAGAGCTAAAGTCTTTACATAGAGGTATGGGGAGTTTTAGTTTTATTCCTCAACGGGGAATGAATTATTATGCTGAAATGGAGAGCAATGGCTTGAAAAAACGATTTGAATTGCCAATTGTTGAGAATGGTCTTTCGCTGATGTGCTATGAGTTGCGTGATTCTATCCACGTAATTGTAAAAGGGACTGAAGACGTAAAGCAAAAACAGTTTTTCGTTACTGCTTCTGTAAACGATTCAATTGTTTATACAAACTCTGCTTTATTGGGCCGAAATGGATATAGAATTATCATCCCAACAAGTTACTTCCCCGAAGGTGTTGTCCGTTTTAGCTTATACAATGATCAGAGAATTCAAGAAGGAGAGAGGTTGATATATATTTTTGGACTCGAAAAAATAAATATAAATATCATACCAGATCAGCCCTTTTATACAACTCACAATGCTATATCTCTTAATCTGGAGGCTACCAATGCTTTAGGAATGCCTGTTGAAGGTAGCTTTTCAATAGCTGTAACCGAATCGGATACGATAATTGAACAAACGAAATCTTTCAATATTTATGCTTATCATTACTTATCGTCCAATTTGAAAGGATTTATTGAAGATCCAGGTTGGTATTTTTTAGATTCAACACCGGAAAGAAGAACGGCTTTGGATATTTTACTTTGCACGCAGGGTTGGAGACGATTTGTTTACAGCAAGTTGTTTGATGTAGAAAAAGATTTCGAAGTTCGCGGACGGGTTTACGATGCCTTTAATAATCCGGCAAAAGATATTTCTGTTAATCTATTCGAGATGACTAATTTCAATTTGTTAGGGGAGAGTATTACCGATCAAGATGGAAATTTCGGATTTATTGGATTTGACGCCTCGGACGGAGCTTCTTTTATGTTGAAGGCTATTCCTTCACAGAAAAATGAACTTTTAAGAATTGAACAACATAAAAGAAATTCAAAATCAGAAATTAATCTGATACCCAAAACAAGGTATCAATACTCTTTAAATCCAGATTCATTATCAGTAACATTTGCTAAATATGATGCGACCAATTATTCTCAAAGTAATGAAGAAAAACAAATTGACTTAGGCGAGATAACTGTTACGAAGAGGCGTAAACTTTCCCCTAATAAATTGGCAGGCAGGTATAAACTTGATGGCGATTTATTGCAGAAATTGAATTTCAATGAAGGGATGACCTATGCATTAAAGATATTACCATCACCTAATGGATTACCTCTAGAAGCTCAGTCGGGTAGAGGCGGAGCTCAATTTGTTATCCAAAGAGGGGTGAATTTTGAGAAATCTTCATGGCTGGAAGTTACTCAGATCCCTGTTTATCAAGTAGAGTCTATAGAAATAATACCTTCAATTAAAGAAAAAAACCGTTATGGTTCATCTTCAAGAGGGAAGGTGATTGTTACGATGAAGAATGCTCCGAGGAAGCCGGCAGAATCGAATAACCCGAGTGTATTATTGCTGAATCCGGAAGGATATTGTGTGCACAGGGAGTTTTATGTTCCTCCTTTTGATGTAAGTTATACAATGAATCACTCGGATGCGAATAAACCGAAAACCATTTATTGGAATCCCTCTGTAGTAACAAATCAATCCGGAAAGGCTTCAATTCAGTTTTTGCCTTCCCATGCAAATAATACCTCAAATTATTCCATCATCGTAGAAGGTATTGGATTTAAAAGTGGATTTGGTTATGGTACAGGTATTATTAAACTATTATATAAAGATATTAATTCAGAATAGTCGTTTCACCGAAGTGAAATTTAGAAAAAACCGAGATTTGTGAACAAAAAGTGAACAACTATTTCGTTATAGATTGGAGCCTATTGATTAGTTTTGACAAATACAATTTATTAGTAATATAATAACTTATGAAAAGATCTACTACAATTTCAGCAGCTATCCTGTTTGTGATGTCAGGATTTATCGGATGTAATCAACCCAAGCCTAAAAGTGAAGGATTTATTACGGTTGATGTAACAGCTACTTATCCTAAGAAGGAGCTGATTCTACAGGATTTTATGGATGTGGAGTATATCCCGTTGGAATCTACAGATAGCTTTATTACGATGGCCCATGTGCAGGACATTGGAGAAGATGTTATAATTGTTAGAAATAGAAATCGTTCTTCCGATGGCAACATCTTTATCTTTGATAAAAAAGGAAAAGGATTGAGGAAAATCAATCGACAAGGAGCAGGTGGCGAGGAGTATACATTTCTTTTAAAGGCTTTTTTAGACGAAGATAATAATGAGTTGTTTGTAAATGATCATCGTGCAAGTAAAATGTCTGTATATGACTTATTTGGTCAATTTAAACGAAGCTTCAAGCATAAGGAAGGTTGTATCTTTGATCCGGTTTATAATTTTGATAAAAATAATTTAATTTGCTTAGATTACATTAGTGACTTTGAAGAGGAACCCAAGAATAGATTCTTTATTGTATCCAAACAGGATGGAAGCATTACGAAGGAAATCCAGATTCCATATAAAGTAAAGAAATCAACTGTGTTAACTGTAACTGACGAAGCAAAAGGGGTAACTGTTTCTAATGCAACCCGTAATGAAGAGCTGATTCCTTACTTTGGAGATTGGTTACTAGTTGATCCGTCGTCCGATACCATCTATAAATCGGCACCCGATTTCAGTTTGACACCGTTTATTGTAAGAACTCCCTCCATTCAATCCATGATTCCTGAAATATTTCTATTTCCAGGTGTATTTACGGATCGTTACTACTTTTTACAAACTGTAAAAAAGGAATATGATTTTACTACGAATAGCGGATTCCCCAGAACGGATTTGGTTTACGACCAACAAGAGAAAGCGATCTATGAATATACCGTACTTAATGCCGACTTCTCAACAAAGAAGCTGGTAAATATGGTATACGAAATAACATTGATCAATGATGATGGAATTGCATTTGTTCAGAGACTAGAGGCTCCCGAGCTTATCGAAGCCAACGAGAATGGAGAACTCAAAGGTAAACTGAAAGAAATAGCCTCAACACTAGACGAAGAATCCAATCCTGTGCTGATGTTGGCACGATACAAGAAGTAAAATTTTATTTAAATTACTACCAGATGATAAGATTAATAAGTTGTCTGTTTTTTATTTTACTCACGATGGCGTGCCAAAAAGAGATGAGTAGTGGTGTTGATTCTTATGATGTTGATGCAATAAGGAACAGCAATAAGGTTTTTAATGTTGAAGATTCTGGTTTAAAGTTCAGTTACATCCCTTTAGAGATGTCGGATAGTTCGCTTGTAGGTGATATTGAAAAAATCCTCTTGACAAAAGACTATATTATTGTTCGAAGTAATGAACTGATTTTTCTGTTTGACTATACGGGTAAGTTTATCCGAAGAATCGGAACTCAAGGGGATGGTCCCGGTCAATATAAAAGTATTTGGGATGTATCGGTCGATGAATCAGAACAGCGATTATTTTTGGCCGATTACTCAACCAGTAAAGTGTTGGAATATGATTTGAAAGGTCGATTTCTTAGTGACTATAGTTATAATCCATTTTGGTGGACTTTTGAAGCTATAGATGGTTCATTCTTAATAAACCCGATGAATCTGTTAGGAAATGAAGCATATAAAATTAAATTAACTACATACACCGGTGATTCAACTGCTTATTTCAAGAATGATATTCTTTATACATCTCAGGACAATTTATTATATCCAACTGTAAAATGTTTCCAGCGCTATCGTAACGAGATTGTTTTCCGACAACAGTTTAACGACTCTATTTATACATTCATTCCTAATACCAAGGATCTGGTGATACGCTATTATTTTGATTTTGGGGATGCCCATTTTCCTTTCGAACTTTTAGAAAGTGCTGAAAATTTTAGAACTCAATCTGTAAATTACGGCTTTGTGGAGGATATAACTGAAACAGATGATTATATTTTTCTACATATAACTTACAAAGGTAAAAGTGAGAAATATATACTAAGAAAAGGATCGGATGGAAGCTTTTATAAGGTTGAAAAGGAAACTGGCGTTTTGATAAAAACGGCGGACCTTTATTTTTGGCCTAAATGGTATAACAATGAGAGGTTGGTAAATTATTTCTCGGCATCAGAAATCCTTTCAAAAAGAGATAAAATTACGGATGATAATTTAAAAGAGATTGCTTCTTCAATGTCCGATGAATCGAATCCTGTAGTAGTAATTGCAACATTTGACAAATAGACGGGATGCGTTAATCCGATCCGAATAGAAGCTATGTAATGATCAAAATAGAATGAATTATTAGAAATGACATATATATTAACATACACATTCTAAAGGATGAAAAATCAAGGACACAATCTAGCACTTTTATTTCTCTGTTTCTTTATTTCCATATTATGTAGTGGATGTACAAAAAGCGAAAATAAAGATAAAGTAGTTATTCCTGTTGGAGATGTTGTAGGTACAGGAAGTATTCTCAACTTAAGTGATTACGCAGAATCAATTGAATATATTCCATTGGAGACAAATGACAGCGTGCTTATATCAAAAATTGACCAAATAGCATTTGAAGACGGAGCAATTGTAATAAAGGATGATTATTATTCATGTAAGATATTTGATGAAAATGGTAAATACCGATGCAGTGTGGGGCGCTTAGGAGAGGGGCCAGACGAGTTTGTTTCTATAAATGAGATTGATTTAATGCCCGGAACAAATCAGCTTTTTATGGAAGCTTCTCCGCGAAAATATTTTCTTTATGATACAGAAGGTAATTTGATACAGCATATACAATATCCTAATTATCCGACAGATTATAATGCATTTGGGGTTACACGACTGAATGAGAATATATATTATGCCGATATTGTTTCTTATTTGAATATTCATTATCAGGGAATGCTCTTTCGTGTAGATAGTTCATTGTCTGAGGTTATTAAAGAGTATCCGAACTATGTTCATCGGGAGAAAGAATATAAACACGGCTTTTCAGGAACTTATGAGGTTGCAACTACGTATCGTTTTAAAGATAATGTACGTACCTATAAGGCAATTAGTGATACGGTTTTTACCGTTGGTCCGGATATGGAAATGAGGGCGGCTTATATTTTTGATTTTGGAAAATACAAAGCTACTCCAGAGTGGATGTTAGCTAAGATTAGAAATAAAGAACTTAAATATGTATGGCCTTTAAATCTTCAGGAATCGGATGCTTTTTTATTTCTGAATTTTTTTATGGGCAATTATGCCCCGGAACAATTTACTTTTGTTAAAACCTATTCTGACGGAACAAAAGTAAACTTTCCAAACTACAATGTCTATGGGGTTTTTAATAAGAATACAGGAGAACTTAAGTTGTTGAATCAGCCGGAAAAAGGCAAACAAGGATTTAAGAATGATTTAGATGGTGGTATGGTATTTTGGCCTAATTATATATCCTCAGATGGTAAAATGGTTTCCTTCTGTAATACTCAGGATTTTCTGGATTATTATGAAACTTTAGAGGATCCTTCTCCGGAAATAAAAAGGTTAGCGACTAATCTACCCCCTGACAGTAATCCAATTATTGTTATTGCAAATTTGAAAAAGAAATAATTATGGATAATGTACAATGTTGAAAAATATAATCTAATATTAGTATGATAATTCATTATTTCAAAATAGCTTTCCGCAATATGTGGAAATATAAAACGCAGTCGCTTTCCGGTATTTTCGGATTGGCATTCGGACTTGCCTGTTTTGTTCCCGCGGTTTACTGGATGCGCTATGAAACGTCTTACGACAGCTTCTATCCCGATGCGGAGCATATTTACCGTGTTTATGCTGTGGAGAAACAATCGGACAAGGTTAATGAAGGTGTCTCGAGAATTTTTGAAAAGAAGTTGCAAGAGAGGTTTTCGGCAGTGGAAGCTTCAACGGTTTGTTTAATAGAACAGGAAAATTGTAGCGTTGAGGGAATACCACATGTTCAACTCCGTACGCTTTATACCGATAGCACATTCTTTGGTCTTTTTCCACAGGAATTTGTCAGCGGAGACTCCATACAGCCGTTGCAGGTTTTGAACAATATTATCCTTACGGAAACGGTAGCTGTGCGCTTGTTCGGCAATGCGGAAAAAGCTATCGGACAACAGGTGCAAACGAAAATGAAATCTTCTCTACCTCCTTATACTGTAACAGCTGTGGTGAAGGATCCGCCCGCTAACACAAACATGCAGTTTGACGTTATTATTTATCACGATATGATAAAATATTTCTCCGAGTTGCCTGAAGAGGCTCAGTGGACAATGTTTTTCATGAATCTGTATGTGAAGCTTCATCCCGAAACTGATGTAGATAAACTTGCAGAACAAATGCATGATTTTACTTCACGGTTGGGCGTAAATACCAATATTGAGCTACGCATGTTGCCGATAAGCGATGTTCGTCACCAGCTAAACACGGATGTACCATTTACCTTGAACTTCATAGGTTTATTTGTTGCATCAGGGATATTATTATTGTTCAGTGCGCTGTTTAACTTCCTGAACCTGCACCTCGACCTTTTTCGTCAGCGCATCCGCGAATTGCGTCTTCGTTCCGTACATGGTGCTTCAGAAGGTCAACTAGTAAGACAGATGATGTTCGAATTGCTTTGTGCAATTCTTTTAGCGTTGTTTCTGGCGTGTTCTTTTGTCGAAATCATCCGTCCGGCATTTGCCGGACTACTAAATATTACGATGGAACTGTCGCAACTGATTCAAATATTCGTTGTTTGCGGAATAGGGTTGATGGCGTTGATACTATTTATCGGTTTTATTCTTTTTTGGAGATTGAGTCGTTTATCAACGTCCCGTCAGCTGGAAATAAGAATAACCGGGAAACCGGTATTGCGTCGCATGGCTGTAACCATGCAGCTATCTGTCAGTATGGTATTTATTGTTGCAGCATTGGTGGTGATGATGCAAATGCACTTTGTTAATCAAAAAGATTTGGGATTCGACAGCCGTGGAGTTATCCAATTATCAGGATTTTTAGACTATTCAGGGAAGATTCAGGGAGCACTGGAGCGTGAACTTGCAACTATTCCTCAAATCGAGAGTATCACTCAAGCTGATTTCGAGCCTCGGCACAAATCTGATATTTATACTATGATCACCGACGTGGAATGGCCGGGAAAATCGTCTTTCGAAACGCCGGCATTCAATGTTATCTATACCGACAGTCGGTTTGTCGAAACATTCAAATTAAAAATGGTTACGGGAGAGTGGTGGCATCAGGGTGAAACTCAAGAAATCGTTCTGAATGAAGAAGCTGTCCTGGAGATGGGACTTAGTGAACCCGAAGGCTCGATAATCCGTATTCCGTCCATTGATGATGCTTCTGTTATGGTGGAATACAAAGTGGCAGGAGTCGTAAATGATTTTCATACCCTGTCTCTTCGCAACCGTATCCAGCCTGTCATTTTCCTCCCGTCTTCTCAGGCATCTAACATTTTGTACATCCGTGTCGTTCCTGGTCAGGATCAGGAAGTGATGCGGAGAATCGCGGCTATTCTTCCAGGCATTGATGCAACTTTGGCAGATGCTCGCCTGACTCCGGTAGACGAGTTGTATAATCATCTTAATTGGTCGGAACAGGTTGGATTAAAAATGTTCTCCGTATTGGCAACGGTTTGTATGTTAATTTCACTTTTCGGTATTTATGCCGTGGCTGCAGCAGCAACCAGTAGGCGACGTAAGGAAATAGCCATTCGCAAAGTTGTAGGAGCAGAAGCAGGTAACATTATCCGCATGTTCCTCCGCGAATATACCTTACAGGTATTAGTAGCCGGAGTTGTGGCGCTTCCGCTGGCTTATCTTGTTATGAGCGGTTGGCTGCAAGGATATGCCTACCGCATGAACATCCCATGGTGGTTGTTGGGTGGGGTGGTTGTTGGTGTTATCATCCTGATTTTGCTTACCGTGTTTATGCAAGTACTAAAAGCTGCCGATAGTAATCCTTCGGAAGTGATAAAGGCTTAGTAAATAGAAATTTAATTTGTAATTAGATATGTAAAACCCAGAAGTATTCCTATGAAAAAGTACATTTATTTAGTCGTATTATTACTTGCTTTTATTTCATGCAATAAACGTAAGCAAGGTAATGAGTCGCCGCCGAAAATACTCAACGAGATTTTTGTGGCGGACAGTTTGCAAAACGAAACAACCGAATTCTTGTTAAGTGATATTGCAAGCGACATCGAAATAATTCCATTGGAGACAACCGAAAAAAGTGCATTTAAGTTTCTAACAAACCTGCAGGTTGGAGTGAACGATATATTTATTAATTCTAGAATCGCAGTATTGAGGTTTGATATAAATGGAAAATTTCTTCATAAAATAGGTTCAAAAGGAGAGGGACCGCAAGATTTCTTGATTTGTGAAGGAATTGGAATTGATGACCAAACTCGTTTAGTCCATATTGCAGCGGCGTTAAGTTCCACAAATCACATCCGTACATTTACCTACGATGGAAAGTTTGTAAAATCTACACGAATAGCTGAGGATGGAGCCTACATGAGTGGAAGCACTCACGGCGAAGATCGCTCCTATGCTTTCTTCAACAATCAGCATCTGTTCAGAAGAATGTTGCCGGTTTGGGATGGTTCGAAAGATATCTGGCTTATTCAGATTCAGGATACAGCGGGAAATGTTAAAGCCCGGTTTTACGATCCTGCCAATTATGGGAAGGAGGGCCAGATTCATAAGCACAGTGCGGATGGAAAGAATATCATACCACATTATTGGACCGAGTTTAGTTGTGTATTTAATCGGTATAATGATAAAATAAATTTCTTGTTTGATACGAATGATACGATTTATCAATATAACGATGTAAAGGCAACTTTAAGACCTCGGTTTATACTACATTGTGGCAGTAGACCAACTATAAGTGAAATTCGTAAATTAGATAAAAGTTCGGAATACTTTAAATATGTGGTTGTGACGGATGTTTTGGAAACCAAAGACTGGATGTTTTTAATTGCAGAGAAGGACAATTTGAGCTATTTGCTTCGATTTGACAAACAGACCGGAAGCATACAAACGATACATACGGAGGGTGAGATTGTGGAATCAAAAATCATGCAGATCAGGTATCGTAAAACGGATCCACCTGGATTTACAAATGATTTGTGCGGTGGCTTGCCTTTTTACCCCTCATTTCAGACTGAAAAACGATGGATTGCCCAATTTGATGCAGATGATTTATTGGAGAAAGTGGATTTAAACGAATTAAAAAACAGCGACTATCTTCTTCCATCAAAACGAGATAAGCTTGTAAAGATTATTGAAAACCTAAAAGAAGATGATAATCCTGTACTAATGATTGCCACATTGAAATGAAAAAACTACTGATTTGCCTATTTTTAGTGTCCTGCTTTAAGTTTTGTTATACGCAGGAAGTGAATGATCTGATTCATTCGTTTAATGAGTATGCCGGCTCTTATCCCGTGGAAAAAATCTATCTTCACCTTGATAAGCCTTACTATGCGGAAGGAGAGATTATATACCTCAGGGCTTACTTAACGAATATGCATCTGAAAAAGGATATGGATGGCAGTCGTATTATATATGTGGAGCTTACGGATCAAAAGAAGGATACGGTCCGCCGCATCGTGTTACACTCGGATAATAATGAGTTTGCCGGACAAATTGAACTTCCGGATTCCCTTCAACCAGCAAATTATCATTTAAGAGCATACACCAACTGGATGCGAAATGCGGGGGAAGCGTATTTTTATCACCGGGATATTACTGTTGGAAGCTCGTCATTAAAGGCACAAAATCTCTCAGTAGATTCAGATTTCGAGGTTGATTTCTTCCCCGAAGGAGGGGCTCTTCTTAAGGGGATGGAAAATAAAGTCGCTTTTAAAGTATTAGGCAGCGACGGATTCGGAAAGGATGCCCGGGGCATTTTGCGGGATGATACAGGGAAGGAGTTGCTCCAGTTTCAAAGCGAGCATCTGGGGATGGGGAGTTTCGTTTTTCTGCCCGAACAGGGTCGCACTTATACGGCTTCGGTTGAATCGGGAGGCAAAACAAAATTGTTTCGTCTGCCTTTAGCGGAAGAGGGGCTGACAGTTTCGGCTACCCAATCGGCCGATTCGATCTGTTTAATGATCAGATCAACCCAGATTCAGCCTGAACAGATCAGCATTATCGGCCAGTCCCGTCATTCGGTCTGTTATGCGTTGGACGGTATACGAAGGAAAGAAATGGAACAGGTTGTTATACCGAAGAATAAATTTCCTACGGGAATTGCGGTGTTTACCCTTTTCAAAGAAGGTATTCCAGTAAGTGAACGGCTTATTTTTATAGACCGGAAGGATGGTTTGAAAATAGAGATGGTTCCGGATAAAAACGAATATGGTGACAGGGAAAAGATCCGTCTGGCAATGAAGGTTATGGATGAAACGGGTAAGCCGGTGGAAGGGAGCTTTTCGTTGTCGGTGACAGATGATAAAGTTGTTTCACCTTCGATTGATGTGCATAACATAAAAGGCTCTCTTCTGCTGGAGGCCGATTTAAAAGGCTATATAGAAAATGCTGGATGGTATTTTGCAGGTGAAGAGGTGGAACGGATGGAGGCTCTGGATTTATTGCTCTGCACCCAGGGCTGGCGGCGCTTCTCTTGGCAGGAGATTGCTTCTACACAACCTAAACCGGTTTATCCGGTGGAGAAGGAGTTTCAACTCACCGGAAAACTTATAAATATGCTTGGTAAACCAATCAAAGAGGGATCGGTAATTCTATTCAGCAACAACAAAAGTATGATTCCCGATGCCGCGAAAACCGATGCCGGTGGTCGTTTTGGTTTTATAGGTTTTGATTGTCCGGATACTACATTCTTTGTTTTACAGGGAAGGAACAAGCGTAACAACCGTACGTTTCTGGATGTGAAGATTGATTCAACCGACAATCATGCGCAGCTGAATGTTATTCCTTTGTCGCCGGTATCTCATTCTGCAGCCTTGCCTCTTTCCTACATTAAACAGGCCGGACAACATCGAAAGTTTGAGAAGAGTATGTGGACGATCAATCTGCCGGATGTCGAGATTAAAGGAAAGAAGATGGAGGCAGAGGAAGCGGACAAGGTTCAACATGGGATGTTTAGCGATAAAATAGGCAGAAACGAATTAAATAATAAAATGTCGCTGAAGCATGAGTTAAACAGACTTCCGTTAAATCGACTAAACGGAGATGCTGCCATCTGGATAGTTGATGGTGTAGAAATTGATAAGGCAAGTATTAAAGATATGATTGAAGCTCCGGCCTTATACATCGAATCAATCGAGGTGGTTTCGCGTACAGGATTTTCTCTTTGGGGTGCCAGGGGAGTTCATGGGGTATTAATAATTAAAACCAGAAATCCTATGGATATTGTACAGTCTTCCGATGTGTTGCCACCGGGATTGGTTAGTTACAAACCGGAGGGGTATTGTGTGCGTAAAGAGTTTTATGTACCCGCTTATGATGATCCGAAAATCAAAGGAAGTTCTACTCCCGATTTAAGGACAACAATTTATTGGAACCCGGTTGTTAAAACCGACAGCGAAGGTAAAGCTACGGTTGAGTTTTATTCTGCTGATGCGGTTACCTCTTACTCCTACATATTGGAGGGAATGGGTGAGAATAGAATCGGATATGTGCGTTGAGGTTAATTTGTTATCTATTATAAAGAGTAATATTGTTTTAGCCATGAAAAAACTACTTTTCTTTTTACCATTTATTTCGGTTCTGTTTTCTTGTGGAGAAACGACGAAACAAGAAGTCAAATCATTCTGGGATCAATGTGATGTTATCGCAAAACGAGAAGTTATCAATGGTGACACCGTAATTGTATGTGATTCTAAATTAGTCAAGCAAAAAAAGAATATTCCTTTGGATTTATTGGTTGATAGTATTGAGGTTATCAAAATGGATAATAAAAATGAAGAAGCACTAATTAGCAAACGGTTTGTTCATACCTATTTTACAGAAAATTATATAGGAGTAACTGCCTATAGCTATTTTCCAATGAAATTATTCCGTAAAGACGGAACTTTTTTGCGCCATATCGGAGCCATAGGACAAGGTACGGGCGAATATACCGTAATAGATGCTATAGACATGGATGAAAAAAACGACCGGATCTATATATTACCTTTTAGTGCTGATTACATATTGGTTTATGATTTTAAAGGGAATATATATCCCCGCATAAAATTAGC
>WARQ01000111.1_pt1 | contig 15562 bp, 13 predicted proteins | sample 4769161 | NCBI WGS metagenome assembly WARQ01 (sample SAMN08893024, study PRJNA449175) | gut metagenome | isolation source: rumen sample fed with dry roughage | host: buffalo | place: India: Nagpur | collected 2016 | reverse complement strand
GAATCCGGATGGCCCATCAAATCCGCCCCATGGAAGAGGAAGGTGCCGTGTTCGCTGATCAAGCCGGGACATACAGACTTTCGTCCTCCGCTCACCCCTGCCATGAAGTGACTTTCCACCAAACCGGTAAGAATCTTCAAGTCGGCGTTCACATAGCTGCTGTTTATCTTCACCTCGCTGCCACGTTCGGTCTTGCCGAGGTAGGTGAGAATCGACTCATCCTTGCAGTCATGGTTGACGACGGCGATGCCGCTCTCAAACACCCAGGGATCGATGATGCGCTCGATTTCTTCGGCTGTCATCGGACGGTGGGTGCCCGTGGCGATCAATACGGTGATATGCCGGCTCTTGTATCCCGTTTCCAACAATGTGGTGAGAATAGGAACCAAAATGTTTCCTTTTCCCTTGTAGGGTACCGGTCTGGTGTTGTCTGAGATGACAATGACGGCAGTGGCATCCTTGTTGGCATCAAGCTTCTCCTTGGCAATGACCGAAAGGGGCTTGCTTTTAATGGGAGCATTGAGTGCTTTCTGAATGGCAGCCTCGGGATCAGAGAGGGCAGGGGGGGCCGACATCCCGTAACATACCGTGGTATCGGGAAGCAGTAGATCCTTGTTTGCGGGATCTATCGGATTGTGTACATGCATAAGGTCCTCCTGAGACTAATAAAGACGAGCAGATGCTCGTCTTTATGATTAATTGTATACAAACGAGTGCCTATAGCTTAAAGCTGTTGGCCTGCTGCGTCAACCTGAACGGAAGCGGTGATCGCGTGCTCATTGACAAGCCCGCGTTTCAGCTCCCAACGGTAGAAGAAATCCACCAGGAACGGAACCAGGATTGCGGTGACGATGATGGATGCTGCTACCTGCACGGTTGCCTGCTCGGCAAACGGCAGCCAGGACGGATCTACTGCTGCAATGGCTGCAGGAGTGGCGATTGCATTGCCAGCAGTGGTTCCAACACCGGCTCCGACGGCTGCAGTTCTTCTCATCTTCTTGGGTACCAACCACTTGTACACAAAATAGGAAGGAACGCCAGTGACGATAAGGGTCATAAGACCAAGTAAAATGCCGGGCACACCAGCCTTGATGATGGTCTGGAAGCTCAAACCTGCTCCGAGCGGGAAGGAGAAGGTGAAGATCGCAATAAACATACCGGGCTTGAGGAAGTCGCGGAACTTGTCATCAAGATTGCCCAGAATCATACCTGCGATAATGGGAACGATGACGGCGACCAAGCTCATCAAGGGAATGGTGGCAACGCCGGCGATTCCCATGAACATCATTTCGAAGAAGGGCCCGTCGTTTGAAGAGATGACTGCGATGGCGCCGACATCCGATTCATCGCCGTACTTGGAAGCAAGAGCGGTGAAAAGGCCGCCGTTGGAGTTGGACATGGCCGAGATCATGGCGAGCGGGGTAACCCCAAGCAGTGCTGCGCCGGGTCCTGCAACCTTTGCAAAAAGAACACCGATGATAAGACCGAAGAACACCTTGCTGGTGTTCAATACAACACCTTTGTACAGGGAGATACCAGCTGTTTTCAGATTGATCTGGGCTCCACTGCAGAAAAACAGAAGCGCGATCAAGGTCAGTGCCCCGGTTTTAAAGAAGGCTGTTGTGAAACTGCCTATATTCAATGCTCCTGGAAAGAATGTGTTAAAAATTACGCCTAAAACCAAAGGAACCACCATCATGCCGCCAGGAATCTTGTTGATCGTGTCAAAAATCGGTACTTTTCCCATCTTCATGTTTTGCTCTCCTGTTTGTTTTTATTGTCTCATTGACATCTTTGTGTATACAATACCATGTGACTGTATAAAGTCTACAAAAATGTTCTAGAAGTTTGAATTTTGATTCGGGAGTATGCATGGAAAGCTTACATGTGTTGAAAAATAATTGGATGAAAAGAGATTGTATACTGCTTGCAGCTCTATTCTTTTCGTGTTTTCCTCTTCTCTCAAGTCCAATTCCCCTGCTTCCTCTCGACCAGAACATCGGACAGGTTATTGAAGCCGAACCGAATAGTATAGAACAGACGGCAAAGACGGCACTGAGCCAAAGCTACTCCCTCTCCTGGATTGAAACCTACATCCCAGCCTCGATGAGGACGGGCTTTGTCTTCACGTATGACCGTCTTCTGGCCTCGCTGCTTCCGCTTAAGCAGCTGCAGGTTGCCGCCTCCATACAGCGAGGCCATCTCTTTGAAATCCCCTTCTGCTACCATGAACCGACCTATGGCTATGGCAGCATGACGTGGATGCTGAATGAGGACGGGCATTTTGTGCTTCTCTCTCTATCGGTGCATGAATGAAATTGTAATCACTTTCGTAAAATCCTTTCCTTGCCTGCCTCTCAATCAATGGTAGAATGAAGTATAGCTTTCTCTAGGAGGTTTTTATGAAACAGTTTCTAGTAGGTGCCTTATTGATCCTGTGTCTTCTCAGCCCTCTTGCAGCCCAAGGGTCCAAGGAGGATGGGCAGGCGGCAAAGGAACTGGTCGTGTATGCAAGCGTTGATGAAGCGAATGCAGTGAAGATCCTGGATGCCTTCACCAAGGATTCGGGTATCAAGACAAGCTTCGTCCAGCTTTCAAGCGGCCCCGCCCTCACAAGAATCCAGGCCGAGAGCGGCCGCCCGCAGGCTGATGTCTGGCTTGGTGCTCCGAGTGACAACCATGTGATCGCCAAAACACAAGGTTTGACGATTCCGTACAAAGGCGCAGCCTTCGAAGCACTTGGTGCAGAGTTCAAGGATGCCGAAGGGTATTGGAGAGGGTTCTATATGAATCCGCTCTGTTTCGGTGTGAATACCGTTGCCCTTGCCAAAGCCGGTGCAACGATGCCCACCAGCTGGGCGGACCTGCTCAAGCCCGAGTATAAGAATCTTATTCAGGTTCCCACCCCCCAGGCGAGCGGGACGGCAACCACCATGGTCTACAGCCTGATTGAGATCATGGGAGAGAACGAAGCGTTTGCCTACATGGCGAAGCTGAACGCAAACATCCAGACCTACACTTCAAGCGGAACCGGTCCTTCAAAGGGTGTGAACGTCGGTGATGCCGCCATCGGTATTCAATTCTCTCCGGCATTCTTCCAGATGAAAGCCAACGGGCAGCCGATTGAGATTGTCTTCCCGAAGGAAGGTTTCGGATTTGAATTCCCCGCAGCCTCGATTCTCAAGGGGGCAAAGAACTATGAAGCAGCGAAAATCTTCATGGATTGGCTGGTAAGCAAGAAAGGCCAGGATGTCTTGAAGTCCACTGGCACCTACTTCTATCCGGTCATCGATGATGCCGAGATCGATCCTGTCATGCCTGCATTCTCCACCCTCAATGTGGTTGGCGTCGATTTGGCCTACTACAGCTCGCGCAAGGCTGAATTGGTCGAACGCTGGGTCGGTGAAGTACTTTCTGCCAAGAAGTAAGTCTTTTCACGTTCTCCGGTGGTTTCCGCCGGAGAACCCTGATTCGAGGTTTTCATGAAACAACGGCTCATCTCCTCGTGGCATGATTTCATACGGTTAAGCAAGGACCCCCTGCTCTTGGGGGTGATTCTTCTGCTTTTGATCTCCTTGGTCCTGTTCATCATTTATCCCTTGTATAAAGTCGTCGTAGTGAGTTTTCAAGTCGATGGGTCCTTCTCCTTCAAGAACTTCACCGATGTGATGACCTACTCCAACGGCTACTACCTCAAGGCCTTGTTCAACTCACTGTGGATGGGAGTAGCGACGGCGATTCTTGGAACCTTCATAGCCTATATATTTGCCTACTCGTTGACACGGGCGAACATCCGGGGCAGAAAATTCTTCAATCTGATCGCCACCATCCCCATTATCAGCCCTCCGTTCATCGGGGCTTTGGCGGTGATCATGCTCTTCGGCCGCAATGGCTTTGTAAGCTCGACATTGCTTGGCATGCAGGATGCCAATGTGTACGGCCCCAAAGGCCTGTTGTTTGCCCAGGTGCTGACCTTCTTCCCGGTTGCCTACATAACACTGCGTGGAGTTTTGGAGTCGATCAGCCCGACACTTGAGGATGCGGCCATGGATCTGGGAGGCAATCGCTTTACCATTTTCCGCAAGGTCACCCTCCCGCTCTCCATTCCTGGAATTGCCAGTTCAATGCTGGTGCTCTTTGTCGAGTCGCTTGCAGATTTCGGCAACCCACTCGTGTTGGCCGGCGCCCAGTTTCCCATCCTCAGCGTCCAGGCCTATCTGGAAATCACCGGCATGGGAAATTTTGCCAAAGGGGCGGCTCTTGCCTTCATTTTGCTTGTTCCATCGGTTTCAGCCTACCTGTTGCAAAAGTATTGGGTAAGCAAGAAGCAGTATGTGACGGTGACGGGAAAACCGACGCAGTCAAGCAATGATGTGGTCAGTCCCAGGGCCCGTTGGATGTTGTTTGCCGTCTGCTGTCTCATCGCGGCATTCATCATCCTCGTCTATGCGAGCATCATATGGGGAGCCTTCGCCGAGTCGTGGGGAAACAGCAACAAGCTTACCCTGCAGAACTTCATCTATGTGTGGCGGGTTGGCTTTGAATCGGTACTCGACACGCTGGCAATTGCCGGGCTTTCGACTCCGCTTGCAGGAACGGTGGGCATGGTCATTGCCTTCCTGGTTGTCCGCAAGCGTTTCTGGGGCCGCAAGTTCATGGAGTTCTCCTCCATGCTCAGCTTCGCCCTTCCGGGTACTGTGGTGGGTATCGGGTACATCCTGGCGTTCAACAAGCATCCACTCTACCTTACCGGCACGCTGCTCATTCTTCTGCTCAACTTCATTTTCCGGTATCTGCCGGTAGGCGTGCAGGGCGGAGTCGCCGTTCTCAAGCAGATCGACCCCTCGATCGAAGAGGCTGCAATCGACCTTGGAGCGGACAGCAACAAGACCTTCCGCAAAATAACGCTTCCTTTGATGATCCCTGCCTTCTTCAGCTCCTTGATCTTCAGCTTCGTACGGAGCATGACAGCCATCAGCGCCGCAATTTTTCTGGTCTCGGCGAGGTGGAAACTGATGACGGTGCAGATCATGAGCCAGGTGGAGAGCGGGCGCATCGGGGCGGCGGCTGCCTTCAGCCTGATACTGGTTGCCATCATTTTGGTGGCCATGGCCGTCATCAAGCTGATCCTGCGCTTGAAGTATCACACCACCAGCTCTATTCTCAGCCATTAGGAGTCCTCAATGAGTGTAACCTTAGTAAACGTAACGAAAATTTTTACCGATCAGGATGACAAGAACAAAGAGTTCACTGCGGTGGACACGGTGAATATTGAGATCAAGGAGGGTGAGATGGTCACCTTCCTCGGGCCCTCGGGCTGTGGAAAGACTACAACGCTGCGCATCATCAGCGGATTTGAGAAACAGACCAAAGGCGATGTCTTCATTGACGGTCAATTGGTCAACGACCTGCCTGCCAACAAGCGCAACTCCTCGATGGTATTCCAGTCGTATGCAATATTTCCCCACCTGACGGTGGAACAGAATATCGGCTTCGGGTTGGAGTTGAAAGGTATGAAAAAAAGCCAGATCAAGGAAGAAGTCGATACCATCATGGCAACCATGGGTTTGTCCGCCCTGGGTGCACGTCAGCCCAGTCAGCTTTCAGGCGGTCAGCAACAGCGCGTCGCCTTGGCAAGGGCTATTGTAACCAAACCCAGGGTTCTTTTGTTCGATGAACCTCTCTCCAATCTTGATGCGAAGCTTCGCGATCAGATGCGTACCGAAATCCGCAGGATTCAGCAGCAGTTCGGGATTACCAGCATCTATGTCACCCACGACCAGGACGAGGCGATGACGGTCAGCGACCGCATCATGGTAATGGACAAGGGGAGAATCCAGCAGTTGGGAACTCCGTTTGAAATTTACAGCCGGCCCACCAACCACTTTGTCGCCGATTTCATCGGCAGGGCGAATTTCTTCAAGGGGATGGTCAAGAAAATCGATGCCGAGTTGACTATGGAGGTCAACCAAAAGGAGTATCGTTTTCCCTCGTTCAACAAGGATGTAAGGGTGGGAAAGCGTGCAACGGTGGTCCTGCGACCCGAAGGCTTGAAGATCGAGCAGCCCAATGACCAAGCCTTTTTCAACGGGGTGGTGCAGGAGGCAGTCTATTTGGGATCTACGGTGGAGTATGAGATAGCCGTAAAGGGCAGAACCGAACCGATTGTAGCCATCTCATACAATCCTGTCAAAGAGGGACTGCATAGGGTGGGGGACCAGGTCGGGGTAAGTTTTGATGCCATCAGTGCACATGTGATCAGCTAGCCGTTACTCCTGTTGCTTCTGAATGACCAGCACGAATTCACCGCTCTCTTGAACCGGTTGGATGTGCTGGTTCTCTTTTTCACCCAGATAGGCAAGCAACAACGCCATGTCCGCATCCAGTTCATCAAGATTGAGGACAATGGTGGTGTCCCTGGGTTTCACGATGATTTGTACATGTTCCATATCGGCTTGGTCGAGCAGGGGGCCTTCCCATTCGCTCTGATCGGGGTTGACAGGAGGTACTTTGCTGTAGACACCGCAACCAGAGAAGAGAAGGGTACAGATACATAGCAGTGCAAACATGTGCCGTATTGCATGCTTTTTGCGCTTCATCTGCTTCCTCCCACCTTTAGAACATTCCACTCATTGCTAAAACAATCAGGATTCCAAAAGATTACAAACAGAATTGAGGTGGCCAGAGCCGACAAAATGCGCTACAGTAGAACACTATGCGGAGGGGGATATGGCACTGATTCGGCTTGATTTTTTCTCTGATGTTCTGAAGGTTGACACTGCTGTGCAGGTGATAGTACCGCAGAGATGCGAGCGCAGCCCCTCCATAGGGCTGCCGCCCTACAAGGTGCTCTACCTCTTGCACGGCCTGAAGCAGAATGAGACCAGCTATCTGAGAAACTCCCGTATCGAGAGGTATGTGCAGAACTTGGATCTTGTGGTGGTAATGCCGTCGGTGGGGCGCAGTTTCTATACCGACCAGAAAAAAGGCTATCCGTATTTCACCTACCTGACTGAAGAACTACCCCGCCTGCTTTCAACACTGCTTCCCATCAGTACCCAGCGTGATGATACTGCCATAGCCGGCCTTTCGATGGGAGGGTACGGGGCGCTGAAAGCGGCCTTGACCAACCCGATGCAGTACGGCTATGCCGCCAGTATGAGCGGGGCCCTCGACCTTGTCTCATTGGCAAACCGTATGAAGGATGAAACACTGCCGTTTCCAGCCGAGTTCGAGAACACCTTCGGCCCCTTGGAGTGTCTTGCAGATGGCCAAGACGATTTGTTTGCGCTTGCTGCAAAGCTTGGAAAGGTGCGGCCCCGCCTCTATATCACCTGTGGGACCGAAGACTTCTTGTATGAGGACAACATCCATTTTGTGAAGACATTCGGTGAACGCCTGGATATACGCTATGAAGAGACGGCCGGCTCCCATACCTGGGCTTTCTGGGATGCAGCGCTGCCGGGGGTGCTCTCAAGCATGTTGCAGTGAGGGAATGGCTGTGTAATCGACCCAGCGGTCGTCGAGGGTGAAGATAATATCGGCTTCACACCAGCTGCTGTAGGTGTACAGGGCTTTGAGGATTTCCAACCGTATCGCATCAAGCTGCAGCAGCGGCCGCTCCTCCTTCAGGTATACATACATCAGTACGTTCAACGTTCTTCCCTGTTTCGATGCATAGACTTCTGCTTTCAAGAAATCGTGTCTACGCACAAACTTGTAGGCGATTTTCTCCAGAGCAGATTGAGTCGAACGTGCAGGCGCCGCCCCCAACAGCTCCTTGCTGTATTGGATCAGATCCTTGCCCAGAAGCGGAATCATGCAGAATAAGAAGGCCAGGGTCAAGGCTGGATCGATGTAACGCATCAAGGCACTGAGGGAATATTTGGAGGCAATGTAGGCGACCAACATCGCCAGCAGGGAAGCAAGACTGAGCAAGGTATCGAGCAGCCACGCTTTGCTTTCGGATCTCAATACGGGACTTTTCAGGATTTTCGCCTCACGTTTGAGTATTGCATACACCACGGCGCAGACCACAAAAGAAAGGCCTGCGATCGGCAGAGCGATATCCACCGATATAACGTATCCACCGGAAAATAGTGAGAGAAAGGCCGAAGACCCGATGGTCAGGACCATGATCAACAGTGTCAGCGAGCGCATCACTAAAAAGAAGGGTTCAAAGGCCGCAAAGCCGAAGGGGAATCTGGCATCGTCACTTTTAAACAGCAGTGATACAACATACCCCGAACCAAGAATGAACAGGCTTTGAATGAGTGAGTAGAGTCCGTCGAGCAACAGGGAGCGTGATTGGGCCAGCTGTGAAGCCACCACTCCTAGAATGCCGAAGAAAAGACACACAAAGGTTGTGATACGCAGGATTGTAATTTCTCGTGTTTTGGTTTGCATATGAGTTTTTCATAGGCCCGGCACAACCATGCATATTCCTCTGAATACCAAGTCTGGACACGCAGTATTCCTGACAGAAAGCGGGAATAAGGAGGTGATGTGCTGAAAGCTATATAACTATTATACGAGAAACTTGTCGATGCAGCAAGGTCCCGGCACCTCGATGAGTATGAGTTGAAGAGGCTTTATGTCTTGCAAAATAAAATAGGAAACAGTATATTTATTGGTAACAATTCCTAAAACTTCTTTCTCCGAGGTAAGTATGCACCACACTCGTTCGATTCGTTTGCTTTTTGTGCTCATCGGAATTTTATTCATAACCACATCCTGCACAAAACAGGAAGAGCAACCTCCGCTCGTGGTAGAGGAAGTTGCTGCAGCAACCGATTACACCCAGATTGTCTCTTCAGCTGTATCGGTACAGACCAAGGCCTTGCGTGACAAGGTGGTTGGCAGCGCAGCGATTCAAGGGCAGCAGGAAGTGAGCGTCAAAGCCAGAACCAGCGGTGAGATCAAATCGATCCACGTCGCCTTGGGCAGTACGCTCCAAAAAGGTGATGTCCTGATCGAGCTTGATGACAAGGTGGCCAACCTTACCTTGAGCCAGCTTGAGAAGCAGAGCGAGAACGCCCAAAAAGAGTTGGGAGTCAACGAGCAACTCTATGCGAAGGGCGCCATTTCGCTCTCTGCACTCAATCTCTCACGATCGGGCGCCGATGGTCTCTCGGCCCAATTGCAGAATGCCCGCAACAATCTCTCCAATATGAGTATCACAACTCCGATAGACGGGAGTGTTGCAGAAATTTCCAAGCTGGTTGTAGGGGATTTGCTGCAAAGCGGTACCCAGGTCGCCCGGATTGTCGACCTTGCCCACCTGCGCGTTGTTTTGGCGGTAGGGCAGTCCCAACTCTTCCTGATAAAGGAAGGGGCGAAGGCTGAAGTGGTCATTTCCACTCCCACCGAGGATATCACCGCTGAGGGTACGGTCAGTGCCATCAGTGCCTCCAGTGACAGCAGGACCGGCAGCTGGACGGTGCATGTTGACTTTGATAATCCAAGAGTAGATCGAATAAAGGCAGGTATTACTGCCCAGGTAACCATCTTCAACCCCGACGCTCCGGTCTACACACTGGTTCCCAATGCGGCTATCGTCAATAGGAATGCCAAGACCTATGTCTTTGTTGCAGAGAATGCCACGGCACAATTGGTGGAGGTTCTGATCGTCGACCAGTTCGGAGACCAGACTGCTGTACAGAGTGTGGACGACACCTATGATCTTTCCGATAAAAAAGTGTTGGTCAGTGCACTCTCACGTCTTGTCGATGGCAGCTCGATCAGCAGCCAGAGCTTGTAGGAGTAGGGTATGGACGACAATATCTCCCGCTTTACCATTGGGAAATTTTCTGTGACCAAACCAGTGCTCATCAATATCTTGATGATCACCGTATTGGCTCTTGGTCTCTTTTCTCTGATCTCCCTTCCCCAAGAGCAGTTTGCCGAGGTCCCCTTCTATTGGGTCAATGTCATCGTCCCGTATCCGGGAGTCGCTGCCGAGGACATGGAGGCCTCGGTAACCATCCCTGTGGAAAATGCGTTCCAGGGCATGGATAGACTCAAACAGATAAGCTCAACCACCAGTGAAGGACTTTCTGTGGTGCGAGTGGAATTCGATGACGGCATCGACGATCAACTCTTCAAGGCCTTGTTCCAGGATGCCCAGACCCGATTCAGCCAAGTCACGTTACCCGACGGCACCCTGCCTGCAATTCTCGATGACTTCTCATCTTCCGACTTCCTGCCGGTCGTCGAGGTTATTATCAGTGGTAATCTGCCCTATCAGGAATTGAGGGAACAGGCTCTGGCTTTGCAGAACGAGATTCTCAAGGTCGGCGATGTCGCCGATGTCCAGATTATCGGATTGCCCGAGCGACAGATCCAGGTTCAACTCGATCCGACCATGCTTGCCTCCTTGGGTTTGAGTGTAAATGAAGTAGTCCGCTCCATTAGCGAGCAGAATCGTTCAGTGCCCAGTGGAAACCTGACGACCCAAAGCCGTGAGTATCTGATCAGGACCCTCGGTTCGATTCGTGAAGTCGATGACATAAACAGTGTAATCGTACGGCGGTCCAACCAGGGCGAGGGAATCATCAGAGTCAGCGATGTCGCCCGGGTTGTCGACGGATTCGAAAAGGATACTCCCTTCAACCGGTTCAACGGCAGCCCCTCGGTGAGTCTGAGGGTAACCAAGGTGGTGAAGGGCAATTCAGTGTCGATTGTCGACAGGGTACGTTCCATCGTGGAGGAACAGCAACAGGTCAGCGGGGCCAAACTGACGCTCTTCAACGACTCCACCGTCCAGATAGCCTCAAGTCTTTCCGTGCTTTCAAGCAACGCCCTCATGGGGTTGGCACTCTTGGTGATCATCCTCGGGCTGTTCATCGGAGTACGAAACTCCTTGATTACTGCCTTGGGCATTCCGGTGACCTTTGCCTTGACGTTCCTTGTCCTCGACCTGCTTGGGGAGACGATAAATACCAATACACTCTTCGGCTTGGTCCTGGTGCTCGGCCTTATTGTCGACCATGGCATCGTCATAATTGAAAACTCCTATAGATTGCAGACTTTGGGCATGAAACGCCACGAAGCGGCAATTCTTGGAGTCAATCAGGTGATCTGGCCGATCATTGCCGCAACCGGCACTACCGTTGCAGCCTTCCTGCCGCTGATGATCATTCCCGGTACCATCGGCAAGTTTCTTCGTGTCATCCCCCTGACTGTCACCATCGCCTTGATCGTAAGTACGTTCGAAGCACTCTTCTTCCTCCCTTCCCACTATGCTGAATGGGGACCGAGAGAGAGAAATATTGTACGAAAACCAAAGAAAGATAGGTTTGGAATCTTTGTAGGGCGATATCGGATGTTTTTGGAAAATCTGTATAATCGCAAGGGTTTGTACTTGGTCATCCTCCTCCTGATCACTGTTGGAGTGTTCTCTTTGGTCGGAACACTCAAGCAGGACTTGTTCAGTGCCGAGGATTACAGCTATTTCAACATTGAGATCACTACACCGCTTGGTTCGACATTGGACCAGACAAACCGTATTGTGCAGAGCTATGAGGAGGTACTGCTGGGTAAGGTGGGCAATGGTGAGATACTCTCCATCAGCAGCAATATCGGTGGGTCCGGCAACTCACAGACAACGACGCAAGCCCAGATTACTGTCGATTTGGCCGAGAAGGACCAAGGCCGGCAGAGAAGCATCGAAGCCATCATCGATGAATTGAAGAGAGAGACCTACTACCTCAGCGGCTCGGAGCAGGTGCTTTTCACCAAGGCTCAGACCGGGCCTCCCACCTCAGCTGATTTCAGCTTCAGGCTCTCAGGCGACTCCTACCAGCCGATCATCAATGCAGCTGCTGCGCTTTCCAACGCGCTCGCCTCGATCAAGAATGTCTCGAACGTGCAGAGTGATTTCGTGCCGGGTAATCCGGTTCTCCGTGTTGAAGTCAACCAGGATCAAGCAAGCCGCCTGGGCATTAGTGTCTCCACCATCGCCGGGTATCTGCGTTCCCGCTTTGACGGCGTCACCGTAGGCACATTCTTCCTGGAGAATGAGGAGATAGACATCATCGCACAGTTTGCCGCCAAGTCAGCCGATCGCTTCGAGGACCTCGAACAGATTCTTATTCCCACCGACGATCTCAGATTGGTTCCGCTTTCAAGTGTGGCGACCATCAAGCTCGACAACTCTATCGGTTCCATCCGCCGTGTCGAAGGCAAGCGTGAGATCACCATCACCGCCGACGCATCGGGTGATGTTGATCAAAAGGCGGTCAACTCACAGATTCGCCAGCTTTGGGATACGCAGCTTGAAGCCCGGTATGCAGGGGTTGACTTGGTCGTGGGAGGGGAGTTTGCAGACTTCTCAAACCTTTTGATCGATATCCTGAGGGTCTTTGTCCTGGGTATATTCTTGATGTATCTCATACTGGGGGCACAGTTCAACAGCTACAGCCAACCGTTCTTGATTCTCCTCTCCGTCCCCTTCGCCTTCATTGGAGTCGTGCTCTATCTGTTTGTATCGGGAACCCCGCTCTCAACTACAGTCATCTATAGTGCCGTTGCCCTTGCAGGCGTTGCGGTCAACGATGCAATTGTTCTTATCAGTTTCATCAATGATCTGCGCTCTGAAGGCAAGTCGGTACGAGAAGCTGTCTTCGAATCGGCAGTCACCAGAATTCGACCGATTCTGCTTACCAGCTTGACCACTATTGCAGGTTTGCTTCCAACCGCCATCGGTATCGGAGGGTATTCGGTGGTCTGGTCGCCGATGGCCAGCACCATCATGGTGGGCCTTGTGTTCTCCACCCTCAGTGCCCTTTTGATCATCCCCTTGCTCTACGGCGTTCTCTATGACCGAAAACCCAGGAGTGCAGCATGAAAACTAAATTTCTAATTCTCTTGATAACCAGTCTTGTATGTCTGCCTCTTCTTGCAGCCTATCCCGACCTGTCGGTACAAGGACCTCCCTTGTTGTCCTTGCCTGGTCTCGAAGAACAAAACCTTGAGGACTTTCTCTCGGTTTGGTCTCCCTACCAAGGGCCTTCGCTCCAAAGCCTGGCACCAACCTTGCAGACTTTGGTACAAGAGACAAGCCTCGATGCCAAACAGCTTGCTACGGTGGTAGCCATCCAACAGGCACAGCTGGACTTCGCCCTTGAAAACAGAAAGCCGAAGATCGGCATCTCGGCAACCCCGTATTCCTATACCGACTCTACTACACCCACAGGACCCGGTTTGACACAGAGAACACAGAAGCATACCTTTTCTGTAGGATCCTCCCTTACCCAGAACCTGAGCACCGGTGGTTCGGTGAATCTGAGTGTGAAGCAAAGCTCGGCCTATGAGGGATTTACTACTTCCGCCTGGACGCACACACCTTCTGTTTCACTCTCCGTCTCGCAACCGTTATGGGTGGGGGAGACGATGTTGGACACAGGCTACCAAGCCAAGCAGCTTGAGAAACAACAGTTGGCTCTTCAGACGACGCAGGGTTCCTATAAGGCCCTTTCTTCAGCCATGGTCCTGCAGAATCTGAAACTGCTTGCCTTGCGCCAAAATCTGATGGAGAATCGCTATCTTATCGCGGAGCGGGCAAACCTTGCCTATGAACAGGTACAGCGAGCTGAAGAGGACCTCAAACAGGGCCTGATCAGCGCTCAAGCCTATGAGAGCAGGTTGTTGTCCTACTACCAGAGTGTTTCTGTCTATCAAAACCTGAACCATGAGATCGTAGAGCTGGAGAAGACCCTCACCCTGACGTGGGCGGATGCGCTGCCAAAGGACCTGACGCTCACGCAATTCAATCTCGAATCCATGATCGACCAGGCAACCAAGACAGATGTGATGCTCACCAGATATCTGCTTGAGGATGCCGATTACCAGAAAGCAGTGAAGGAACTGCGTAGTGCAACGTTGGACAGCGGTTTCTACGCTCTCTCTGATGCACCTCAAATCCAACTTTCCTTCCAACTCTCCCCGTTCTACAGTCCTGCCGCCAATACATCGTTCTTCGAATCTTTCAGCTCGATGTTCTCTGATTCCAAACCATTACTCTCTTTTTCCATCGGCTTCAGTGCGACCGACCTTTTCCGCCGTTCCTCCGATCTGCAGCAGAATAGTGCCGAGCAGGCACTGCTCTCAGCCAAGGCAAAGGTGGAGCAGGCTTACAAAAATGCCGAGGCCGAAGTGAGAGCCATACAACAGGATATGTTGACCTATCGGATGAATCTGATTCTGCAGTTGAAAGAGTATGAGCATAAGCAGGTTGCATTGGAGACCGAGCAGATACGTTTCTCTGCAGGAATTTCCGATCCATCGGCTGTGCGTCAGAAGGAACTTGATGTCATGCAAGCTGCATTCACCGCACTTGGAACGCTGCGTGAGTTGGAGTACCTGTTCCTAAGGTTGTCTCTCTCAGGAATGCTCTCGTAATATGTGGCGTTGTTCGCTCTTGTTACGGTACATCGCTTCATCGGCAAGGTGGAAGGCTTTTCTCAGGGAAATGCCTTCAGCCTTGTCGCTGATGGCATATCCGTAGGCGATGGAGATGGGATGGACTCTGCTTTCATTGGCCAGGGCAACAGATGCAAGGAATTTTTGCTGAAAGAGATCCGGGTCCGGCTTCTTGGAAAGTGGAAGAATGACGGCGAACTCATCACCTCCGATGCGAAACACCTTTCCCTCGGGCTCAAAGAGTTTGGTGAGAATCTGCGCAACACAAAAAAGAAGGCTGTCCCCTTCCTGATGACCCCAAACATCATTCGTGCTTTTTAGGTTGTTCACGTCGAACATAAAGATGGCACTGTCCCTTTCATGGTATTGGCGTGAAAGCAGCTCCTGTTCGAAGGCCTCACGGTTACGCACTTGTGTCTGCATGTCGTAATCGAACCGTGCTTCCTGGACGATGAGATAGTATAAGAGCAACGAAACACCAACGGTACTGAACACATAGATTTCGTCCCGTGTAGCCAATTGAATAGTCGTGGATACAATCGGCAGTGTGTACACAAAGCCGAGGAGAAATTTCGAGGGAACCACCCGCGTTTTGTTGATCTGCAACAATCGTATCAGTATCCATCCATAATAATAGGCTGAGAAGGCGGTGACAAACCAAAAATACGGCCCCCTCTGGTAGGTGTTGCTGGTAAGTATGGTGAAATACCAACCGCTTTGCATGGATAAGATGGAAATCAGGATATTCACAACCATGGGAACAAACAGCCAGAGTTTCTTGGCAAACGACCACGCAGAGCAACCTAGGTAGAAGAGGATGACCATGGGGACAAGCGGAGTGAGCGCATAGCCCAGGGCGTAGCTCAGGTAATGTACGGCCAAGGCAATGTTGCCTGCCTTCGAACTCATCAGTCCGGCTATGATTTCCATGAACAAAAGCATGATGGTGATGACTGAGGCAAAGATATAGTACCAATTCTGACGGGACCCCGAGAGATGACGTTTCGCCAAATAAATGGTGAAGAGCAGGGGGAACATACTGAAGACGTTTACGATCACCACTGTTTGCATGCAGGAGTCCACCTGCTCTCATCCTACACAAAACAATGGTATTTGCCTATGAAAAACGTGAGGCAGGAAT
>WARQ01012454.1_pt1 | contig 15659 bp, 17 predicted proteins | sample 4769161 | NCBI WGS metagenome assembly WARQ01 (sample SAMN08893024, study PRJNA449175) | gut metagenome | isolation source: rumen sample fed with dry roughage | host: buffalo | place: India: Nagpur | collected 2016 | reverse complement strand
TGCAATTCCCCCTCCCAAAGAATCAGCCCTTTTTGGTGCATGGAGGTAGACCTATGAAGAAGAACGCGTGGAAGAAGAAGATAACAGAGGCAACGGAGCTTGCAGGAACTTATCAATCATACTTTGATCCGATCATTGATACCCTGGCATCCATCCTCGAGAAGAGAGACGATGCCGAGGCTCTATATAAGAAGACGGGATCGGAGCTCATCATCGAAAAGACTATTCGAGTCGCAGGCGGCGGAGAGAAAAATCTCATGAAGAGTCCGATCATTCAGCTCATAGAGGAACTCAATCGAGATGCTCTTCAGTATTGGAGAGATCTTGGACTTACTCCCCGAGGCTTATCGGCTATCTCATCCGAGATAAGGGATGAAGTAAAGAAGAAGGAAAGACCGAAGATCGAAGACCTTCGTTCTCGCTTTAAGGTGGGATGACGTATGAGTATCAAAGGAAAGACGGAAGCGAGGCTATGGACTCCCCCTCTTCGAGAACTTACTACCGATACGTCTTTAGGATATGCGGCTATCGAATATGCTCAAACAATACTAGAGATGACTTTATATCCCTGGCAGGAATGGGCATTGATTCATATGTTAGAGATCATCGGAGATCTCGGGCATGAATGGCACTTTAGATACAGAGCGATCGTGCTCATGGTATCAAGGCAGAATGGAAAGACGGAGATCTCAAAGATCATCGCTTCGTTCTTCTTAAATGTGCTTCAAGTCGAGACTATCTTTGGAACGTCGCTCTCCTTGGATAAGGCCGAGGAAGTATGGGAAGCGGTCATCAGAGAACAGGAAGACCACGAGGAACTCGCTCGAGATATTCAGAACGTCGCTCGAAGAAACGGCGGCAAGAGATTAGTTCTGACTGGATTAAGAACATACAAAGTCGGAGCTCCTACGAGAAGGGCGGGACGTGGCGACGCGAACGATCTCGTTATGCTCGATGAGTTAAGAGAACATAGAGATTGGGAAACGTGGTCTGCTGCAGTTGCTTCGACTTCAGCTAAGCCAAACGGAATGGTTATCTGCTTTTCAAATGCAGGCGATCCTGATTCGGTAGTATTGAGACAAGTTCGATCTCAAGCCTTGGAGCGTATAAACGGCACGAAGGCTTCAGACTTCGGCGGACAGGTAGACGCTGATTCATTGGGGCTCTTTGAATGGAGTTCTCCCGAGGGCGCGGCAACGGATGATCTCGAGGCATTAGCTCAGGCGAATCCTGCCCTTGGCTATGGATTATTGACGGAACGAGCCCTTATGTCGAATCGTGGGACGTTCCCGGAGGCGAAGTTCCGCTCGGAGTGTATGTGTCAACAAGTCGAGACTATCCTTCCTGAGCCATTTCCCGAGGGGGCATGGAATAACGGAACGGATGAAACATCTATGATAGCTGAAGGCTCCGATCTCTATTTTGGAATCGACATGAGTTCCGACAGAAAATGGACAGTTATTGCAGTATGCGGTCAGCGTGACGACGGACTCTACCATATCGAGATCGTCGAGCGAAGGATTGGTACTGAATGGGCGATTGATTGGTTTAGGAATCGAGTCGGCAAATACGGAGGCATGAATCTTGCATTCCAAGGCAGAGGGGCTCCAGTATCGGGACTTGCAGAACAGATATGCACGATAGAAGGTATCGAGCGCATGGCTCAAGAAGGCCCCGACTTAACGGCAGGATGGAATCGATTCTATGACGGCATCGCAGGAGAGAAGATCTATCATCTCCCTCAGCCGATCCTAGATACCCCAGGACATACATGCCAGTTGAAGAATCTAGGCGGCGGCTCGATGTTGCCAGATAGATTAAAGAGTCCCGATGATATCGGGCCTTTGATGGCTTGCGCTATGGCATATGCGGCGGCAACGGCTATCACGAAGAAAGAAAAGAAAGTATATGAATCAGCATATGCCCAAGGCGCATCTTTGCTATTCATTTAAGAAAAAGGAGGTATCGGCAGATGCCAGGAATATTGGAGAGATGGCGACTCATGAAGCAGCCGTCTATCGTGAATGTCACGATATCGGGCGATGCATCGACTCAAGTTCTCAATTATTCTGCGAAAGAGCTATATCGGACGCAAGATAACTTGAGAGCCGTCGTTGACTTCTTATCTAACTCGATCGCTCAGCTCCCTTTGAAGGTATACATCCGAGAGGGAGAGACGGAGAGAAACAGAGACCGCACATCTAATGCGGCTCTTTTGTTAAGGAGACCAAATGCAGATCAGACGGAGTTCGAGTTTATAAGGGCATTAGTCCAGGAGTATTTTGTCTTCGGTACTGTCTATGTTTGGATACTTCCCGATGCAGAGTCCGAGAGCGGTTCTCAGCTTCGCATAGTTCCGAGTGATTGGATCGTATCGAGTGAATCTGATTCATACGGCCCCGATACGATTCGCATCTGTACGAAGAACGGCGGAACGGCGGTAGATGTTCCGAAGTCGGAGTTCGTACAGTTTAGGACTTATTCTCCGGGTAATCCTGGCGGCTATCTCTCTCCGATATCTGCTTTAAGACAGACGCTTCAAGAGCAGATAGAGGCAGGACGCTTCAGGAAGCAACTCTGGCATTCAAGCGGAAGACTTAACGCTCAAATCCTTCGACCTGCTAATGTGGCTCCTTGGGATGATGAAACTAGATTGAAGTTCGCTAAGGCTTTTCGCGAGTCATGGGGTGCAGGCGGTTCGAAGGCAGGCTCTATCCCGATAATGGAAGACGGAATGGAAATAAAGCCCTTCGCAACTTCATTTAAGGAGAGCGAGTGGGCAGAGTCCGTTAAGTTAAGCCGCGAATCAGTAGCGGCGGCATACGGAGTCAATCCTTCTCTTATTTGGCACTCGGGAACTCAAACTTACGCTTCCGCTAAGGATAATGCTCGTGCGCTTTATGCGGATTGCTTGGGGCCTGTTATTCAGATGATTCAGCAGAGGATCAATTCATTCTTGCTCCCTAAGATCGGAGCGGATGAGAGGATATATGTTGAGTTCGACCTTCAAGAGAAACTCAAAGGCTCCTTCGAGGAAAGAGCTCAGATCCTTCAGAGCTCCGTCGGTGCTCCTTGGCTTACTCGTAACGAGGCAAGAGCAGATATGAATCTTCCTCCGATCGAGGGCGGCGATGAGCTTATTACTCCGCTTAACGTTACGGAAGGCGGACAGGCGAGCCCTCGAGATAATGTTGATTCTTCTTATAGCTATCCTGGCACTCCTGGCAGACCTTCAGAGAGTGACGATATCAAGTCGTTAATTCTCGGAAAGCCTACAACATGCGGATGTAAGGAATGCAAGGAAGCGGAAGAACTCCGATTCAAGGGCATATCTTCCAAGGAAGATGATGAGAAGGTCACGGCGGTACTTCAGAAGTTCTTCGAGAGGCAATCAAGATCGGTGCTTCCTAAGATTGGAGCCGACAATAAGGACTTTTGGGATGCTGACAGATGGAATAGTGAACTTGCAGCAGACCTGCTTCCTGTTCTTACAGAGATAGCCAACAGGAAAGGCAAAGAGACAGCCGATGAGCTCGAGTGGGAATATGTCGAAGAGCTGACCACGGCCTTTCTTGAGACTTGTGCTCGTAAGAGNNAGAGGGCAGAGAGGATCAATGAGCAGACGCTCGCAAGGCTCGAGCGCGATCTTGAGAACGAAGAGCCCGATCCTTCCCATGTATTCGAAGTAAGAACGAACACGGCTGATGTCCTGGCAAGGGCGGCGGCAACATTCATCACGTCATGGGCGGTAAGAGAAGCAGCTCATCAGGCTCAAAGTGGAAATGCTCCGTCAATTAGAAGGCGAGTCGTTTTGAAGGAGTGGGTCACGGGGCAGAATGCCCGTCCGAGTCATGAGGCTATGGGCGGAGAGCAAGTACCCATCGACGCTAACTTCTCGAATGGTCAGTTCTGGCCCGGTGACTCGGACGATCCCGATGAATCGTGCGGTTGTAACTGCTCAACGGAAGTAATCATCAGATAAGGAGGATATAACATGGAACATAAATATAAGAACTTTGAACTCAAGTTCAAGGCTGATGAGGTCGGAAAGATAGAGGGATACTTCTCGACATACGATGAAGAGCCCGATTCATACGGCGACATCATCAAGCCCGGCGCATTCACAGAGACATTGAAGAAGAGAGAGGAGAGCGGTCATCCGTTTCCTCTCTGTTTTAATCACGACTTTTCTTCCGTAATTGGAGTTGTTGACTCCGTTAAGGACACGGAGAAAGGCCCCTATATCGAGGGACACTTTCTCGATACGGAGCTTGCAAACGATGTAAGGAAGATGCTCCTTAGCGGCGCAATCTATCAGTTCAGTTTTGCATATGACGTTCTTGGATGGGAGGAGCCTTCAAAGGAACTTCAGGCCAAGGGCATATTTAATGTCCTGACTAAGTTGGAGGTATTTGAGATATCCGTCGTTACAGTTCCCGCTAATCAGAATGCAGTCGTTACGGAAGTAAAGGCGGGCAAGAGAAATAGTACAAAGGATGAAGACACCATAAAGCAGATCATTAGCCTTGCAGAATCACTTCTTGTTAAGGCTGAAGATACCCAGGAGAAGGAAGACGAGAAACCCGAAGAGGAAGAGGCATCGAAGCAGATCAACGAGGCATCGGAGGAATCTGCTCCCGAAGTAAATTCCCAGAAGGACAGAACGGATTCTCTCATGGAACGAATAAAGACTATTAAGGAGGCACAGCATGAATCTTAAAGAGATGTTGACCGAGAAGAAGAACGCTCTCGTAGATCTTGAGCCTGAACTCCAGGCTGAGGATGTTTCCGAAGAGACACTCGCAAAGGGTGAGGCTCTCGTAACGGAGATTGAAGAGCTCGAGAAGAAGATCGAGGCTTCCGAGAAGGCAGCGGAGATCTTGAAGAAAGTCGGCACAAAGTCTGCCGAGAACATTGATGACACGGAGGATAAGGAAATGTCAGTAATGGATGATTTTGCAAAGAAGGTTAAGGAAGCAGATAAGACAGTTCCCGGATGGGCTGTATCTACTCAGTTCAAGAGTGCAAGCGACGTTGTTAAGGCTCCCACAATCGCAGATGTTGATAGAAGCATCGCGCCTCAGCCTGGCAGAACTCCTGCCGCTTCCCTTTTCACAAACGTTACTATCAACGGTAACGCAGTAACATACTTTACCCAGGGTGCATACGAGGGAGCTCCCCAGACAGTAGCTCAGGGCGCAAAGAAGCCCCAGAACTCTACGAGCTTCACACCTACTACACTTGCCCTTTCTAAGATCGCAGCTTACATCAAGGAAACAGATGAGATCGTTGATGATGCATCCTTCCTTGCATCCGAGGTACAGAATAGCCTCATCTATCAGCTCGGCTCTGTAGAGGATGGCTTCGTTATCGAGGCTATCGGCAATACTGACGGCATCGGTGCTGTAGAGTATACAGATTTTGCAGACGGTATCCTCGAGGCTATCCTCAAGGTAAAGAATGATTCCGCTTATGAGGCATCTGTTGTTATCGTAAATCCTAAGGACCTTTATAAGTTCCTTACAGCTAAGGATAAGAACGGACAGTATCTCGGTGGTGGTTACTTCACAGGCGCATACGGCAACGGCGGTTATAATATGCCTGTTTCCATGTGGGGTAAGGCAGTATTCGCATTCGCTAAGGTTCCCGAGGGCGGTGCTATCGTAGCCGCTCGTGAGGCTGTAAAGGTCTATAAGAAGGGCGGACTTGCAGTTAAGCTCTACGATCAGAATGAGGATGACGCTATCAAGAATTGCGTAACACTCCTTGCCGAAGAGAGACTTGCAGTTGCAGTCGTTGACCTCAAGGGCGTAGTTGCTGTAACAAGCGGCGAATCTTGATCACGGGAGGGAAGGTCGAAAGGCCTTCCCTTTCTTACTATTAGAGAAAGGAGGCTCGAAGATGAAGGTCTATATCGTTAATGGACAGAAAAGACTTTATCACGAGGGCAAAGCTCCCGATGGAGCTATCCTGGCACATCAGCCGAAGGCAAAGACTATAAAGCCCGTGGTCAAGGCTGAAGAGAAGCCCGAGGGAACGAAGACTAAGGCAAGAAAGCCCAGAAATAAGTCAAGAAAGGCGGAGTCCGACAAATGAGCATGATGACACCTTGGGGATATACCCTGACAACGGCAACATCACTTGCCGACTTCATCACTGCGACGGAGTTCGATTCCTACACGGCTAGTAAGTTTCATGGCGATTCCAGGATCGCGGCGAACATTCCCGCAGCAACGAGAGCGATTCAGAATTACTGCGGATGGCATATATCACCTAATCTCGAATGCGAGATGATATATAACATCCATGACTTGAGAGATGCGTTCGTTAATGGCGATCTTCTTATTCAGCTCCCTTCTCGATTCGTAACGGCGATAAAGTCTATCCTTCTTGATGCGGTCCCTGGTAACGAGCCTGGGACATGGACAGGAACGGAAACGACTGATTTCGAGTTCGATCGGACAGGCCTTCTTCGTATCTTCGATGTAGGCTGTCGGGGTAAGAGGTCAAGGATAAGGATCATCTTTGATTCTGGTCTACCTTCCGAGCAGATGGATGTCTTAAAGGAGCTGACGGCTCATCGAGTTACTCATGCGGTCACATCTTCTTATGGCATCACGTCAGAATCGGCGGGCGGTGTTTCCGTATCCTACAACGTATCGTGGGCGGGAAACACGAGAGCTACGGCCCTTGCTAACGATAATAAGGAGATACTCGAAGGTTACAGAGTAAAGGGGGTATATTGATATGCTCCCGTCATTTTGTAATCAGTCAATAACGATCCTAAGGCCTACGGCTGATAGGGTCGTTCGAGGCTCCGTGATGCCCGATTGGTCATCCGTAAGTAAAACAGTCGTGACGGGTTGCTCAGTACAGCCCGCCGGAACTAGTCTCTCCCAGGACGGGCGAGTTCTCGGAATATCCGACGGACTGACAGCCTATCTTCCTGATGGAACGGATGTTAAAGCGGGCGATCGTATCGAGTTCGAGAACGAAGTCTATACCATAAATGGCGAGCCGAGGAAGTGGACGGGTGCTTTTACCCGTTCACATATCCTCTTAAATCTCGTCAGATGGGAGGGATGACATGGGAGCTCGAATAGTATTTAACTCCGAGGGCTTTAAGCAGATATTAAATCTTCCCGAGACGGAATCTCTCGTTCTTTCCGAGGCTCAAGCGATCGCGGACAGGGCATCGGCTGAAGTTCCCGACTCAGAGGGCTATCGAGCAAGCAGCAGAAAAGCAGGCACTCGATATATTGCCTTCGCAGGAACGACAGACGAAGCATCATGCATCGCTGAAGCAGAGAATAAAGTATTGAGTAGGGCGGTGATACCTCATGGATGAACTTACTATTAAAAGAAACATTGATATTGAGGATGTTATCAGACAGGCTCTAGATCCTTACTTCGTGGTATACGTTCGACCTCTTCCCGAGAAGTTCACGATTCCATCTTTGCTTATTCAAAGAGTAGGTGGAGTCGATGAGAACACGATAGATACCTTTGATGTCGTTATTGACTCGAGGGCAGAGGATGAGGCGACAGCAGATGAGAATCTGCGAAATGCTATCGGAGCTTTAAAGGAGATCGCAAGACTTCAAACTTCGTCGCTACGACATATCGAGGTTAACTCGAGCGGTTCTTGGGGGAGTGATCCCGTAAGACCTGAATTATCTATGTGTTCAGCTCGTATAAGGGCGGTTGCACATGAAGAAACAATCACAATAGGAGGAAATGAATCATGACTAATGATGTTAAGCTCGGAGCGGGCTACGCAAGCGGTATGTTTTTCCACGCTCCCGCCGGGACTGCTCTTCCCGCTTATCCCGGTGCAGATCTGTCCGCATGGACAGCCATCGGAGATGTTACCGAAGACGGAATCACATGGTCTACATCCCGTTCTTTTGACACGTTGAAGAACTGGGCTCTGAAGATCAAGAGGCTCCTTCCCGGTACGGACGCTCAAACGGTCCAGGTTCCCATCATGGATACCACGAAGGAGGTATTTAAGACGCTCTTCGGAGCCGCTAACGTAGTTGAAACGGCTGCAACAGGCGATCACGGAATACTTCTTACAGTTGACACATCGGCTCTTAATACCCCCTCAGCGGAGGCTTTCCTTTTCGTAATGAAGGATGGAGACGATATGATTATGCTCGGAACTTCAAACGGCTTTATCTCTGACCTTTCAGATGTTGCTTTTAAGCCGAACGAAGGCATCACTTGGACAGCTACTATCTCGAGCTCTGATTTTAAGCTCATCACAGATGACGGTCAGATCGAGAGCTGATAAAGGAGGTTTTAACTCATGGCTGAGGTTAATTTAAGTAATAGGAAGATAGAGGTTTTGAAGGTCATTATCGGTGATAAGACCTATTCTCTGCCTCTTGGCGGAAGTGTCCCTTATAAGACACTTAAAACTATCAATACTGATAAGGGCATGATGGCATTCCTGGGAGAGCATATCCCTCAGGATGTCATAGATGCTTTGACAGTAGATGAAATACGGCAGATATTCTCCGCATGGGCTGAAGAGACTAAGAAGTCAACAGGTCTCACGCCGGGGGAATCTTAAGCCTCAAGGGATTTATCGAAGATCATCGAGAGGCTATTGAATCAGACTTGATTACCTCAGCCGGAATCGAGTTATCGGATGTTGGAGGCTCCCTGTCATGGGGAGCCTTCTCATCTTTCCTTAAAAATCTCTCATATGATTCGGCTTTATGGAAATCAGCACATCCCGATGCGGCGGTGTGGTCTACACAATTACAAACGAACATTATCCTCGCTGATATCTATGATGTCTTATCACAGATAAATGCGAATTTATGCGGGGGATTCTCTCGTAAGAAGCCCCAGAAGATAAAGCCCTATCCTAGGCCTTGGAATAAAGCAAAACAACACAGGATCGGCGGAAAGGGTGCGCTCCCGAAGGATGAGCTTCGAGAGTGGATATATAACTATCGGAGGAAGTGAACATGGCAAATATTGAGCTTGCGAAGGCTTATGTAACGATAGTTCCTTCTATGACGGGAGCTCAACAGAGCATCACTAACGGCCTGACGGGAGCCGCTGATACAGCAGGAAGTCAGGCAGGCAGTAGGGCAGGCTCTGCATTTACGAGAGCTCTCGGAGTAGCGGCTTCGGCAGGAGCGGCGGCGGTCGGTGCGATCTCTACGGGATTAACGGCTATCGGAACTCAGGCTGTCAATGCTTACTCTGATTTTGAACAGTTGGCAGGAGGTATCGAGACACTCTACGGAACGGGAGGACAGACTCTTGATGAGTACGCTCGACAGCTCGGTGTTATTCCTGCGGCGGCTATCGATTCTTATCGACAGCTCGAAGAAGCTCAAAATATGATGATGGAGTATGCCGCTCAAGCGGCTACGACAACGGGACAATCCATGAACGAGTACATGGAATCTGCCATCTCGACTTCAGCCGCCATGATATCAGCCGTTGAGGGCGATGAGCGAAGAGCAGCCGAATTGACAAATATGTCGATGATTGATATGGCTGATAATGCAAATAAGCTCGGAACTGATATGGAGTCTATACAGAATGCATATCGAGGTTTTTCCCGTGGCAACTTCACGATGCTTGATAACTTGGCTCTCGGATATGCGGGTACTGCGGAGGGCATGGCTCAACTTCTCGCTGATGCTGAAGCTATAAGCGGTGTTGAATACGATATAGATTCCTACGCTGACATCGTACAAGCTATTCATGTAGTTCAAGAGAATATGGGTATCGCAGGTACGACAGCACGAGAAGCGAGCGAGACTATACAAGGTTCGCTTGGTGCTCTTGGTGCATCTTGGGAAAATCTCCTCACAGGCTTAGCTAATCCCGATGCAGATATCGGAGCTCTCATTGAGGATACGATCGGCAAGGCTGAGATCGTGCTCGATAATATCCTTCCCGTAATCGAAACGACTCTTTCAGGACTCGGAACGGCGATATCAACTATTGCGCCTATCATCGCAGAGCGACTTCCCGGTATCATCTCATCTATCTTGCCGTCACTCCTTACGGCGGCGGCGGATATAGTCGAGGGTCTGGCTCAAGGCATCATCCAAGTGCTTCCTGTTCTGGGGCCTATCGCGGCGGATTTGATTGTAAACTTCATTACATTTGTACTTGATAATATTGATGATGTCATAAATTCAGCCGTACAGATAGTAGTTGCCGTCTGCGACGGAATTTCACGAGCCTTGCCCGAGCTGATACCTGCCGCAGTTTCCGCAGTTAACCAAATTTGCGTAAGTTTGATAGATAGTATTGATTTATTGGTTCCTGCGGCTCTCGAGCTTATGATCGGACTTGGACTCGGCTTGATAGCTGCTATCCCGGATCTACTCGCTACTGTCCCTCAGATAGCGACAGCTCTTAAAAATGAGCTCGTTTCTCTTGGCCCTTCTATCGTAGATGCGGCTCTGACTTGGGGTGCAGATCTCATCGGGAATTTCGTAAGCGGTATTGAGGGTAGCGTAGGTCGTTTGATTGACTCTGTATCTGAGATTGCATCGACAGTTCAATCATATCTCGGATTCTCGGAGCCTGAGAAGGGACCTCTCTCTAACTTCCATACATACGGCCCCGATATGATCGACTTATTCTGCGAGGGTATCGAGGAATCGACTCCCGAGCTTGAAGCGACTTTGAATCAGAGTCTTGCTCTTCCTACAATATCGGCTCCGTCTGCTCTTGGAGAATACGAGAGCGATTGGGGATCTACGGCAGGAGAGACAGTTCAGCCCGTTAATATCTTTATCGGACAAGAGAAGCTCGACACTATCATGCTCAAGAGTTCACAGCTTGCAACGTTTAGGAGGGGCTTATAAATGGCAGAAAAGATCGTTCTTAAACTCAATAATACGACTCTTAATCTTACGAACGACAAATACACGGAGAACTTTAGGAATGTTGATTCTGTCTCGACATCCGAGGCAGGAACGACGCTTCGTGCTGTCGTTCGAACGGGCATTCCTACTCTGTCCGTGGGCTATAAGTGCGACGCGGCAGAGAAAGCCCTTCTCGATGGATTCGCTAAGGCATCAAGCCTATCAGCTACGAGATACGATGAGGTCGCATCTGCTGCTGTTAATTGGTCATGCTTTATGAGCGATTATTCGGCAGATCTCATCGTAGAAGAGCCGACGACTAGAATGTATAAGGTATCTTTCAAACTAAACGACTTGGAGAACTGAAAATGTATCCTGTTTCAAATGCTTATAAGGCGGCGGTCCTTAAAAACGCTCGAGCGCATAAGCTCAAGGGCTACGTTGACGGGGTAGCCTTTGACGGAAACGATGCTCTGCTTCGGACGTTTGAAGTTAAGAATCAGCTATGCCAGGCTACGGAGATAAGCCTCGGTGGAGTCTATATCGGAGAGCTTGATATTGTATTCTCTGAAGCCTTCGCTAGTGCTATGAATCTTCGCGGATCGTGGCGAGGTGTTACGATCACGGCTGAAGTCGGAGTGGAGATCTCGAATAACACGTTCGAGTACGTTCCCGTCCCAGGTGGGACATATACGATCGATTCGGCAGAATGGACGGACGTAGGCTTAAAGGTAATTGCCTTTGATAATATGACTAAGTTTAACAAGGCTTATTCAGGTTTTCAGACGACAGGCGAGGCATTCGATATCTTATCCCTCATCTGCCAGGAATGCGGAGTAGCAATCGGTATGAATAGGGCAGATGTCGAAGCCTTTCCTAATGGAACGGAGACCTTGGCAATATATCCGACAGGAGAGATAGAGACATATCGAGATCTGCTCTCTCAACTTGCGATATGTATATGCGCCTTCGCTACGATCGACAGATCGGGAAGGCTCATCCTTCGTCAGCTCCCGGCTACGATCGATATTACGGATGAGATAAAAGCCAAGATGAGATACTCGACTACATTCTGCGACTTCTCATCTTATTACGATACTGTTAACGTCGTAGATGCTGAGAGCGAAGAGGTCATCTCGTATCATAATGGCAATGTGGGCGGCTTAGTTCTTAATATTGGAACTAATGTCTTCATGCAATATGGAACTAAGGAGACAGTTAATAGGATACGACAAGCGGTCGTTGACGGACTCGAGGACTTTCGAGCCACTCCTTATTCGGTAACTATCCTTCCGAATCCTGCATATGATCTCGGAGACCTTATCGAGTTCACGGGCGGCATAGGTCAAGGCTCCCTTGGTTGTATAATGTCATTCATTCTCAAGATCGACTCAAGCACTCTGGCAGGCTATGGAGAGAATCCTGCTCTAGTCGATGCCAGGAGTAAGACCGACAAAGAGATATCGGGCCTTCTTCAAAAACAGGCAGAGAATGAGGTCGTAATCCATACATTCGAGAATGCGACAGAGTATGAGCTTGAGGATGATGAACTAGTCGAGATCTTAAGGATACGATTTGCGACAGTTAATCCGAAGGTCGTTAATATATGGCATGAGATAGATCTCGATGTAGAGGCTGATCCTTTAGGTGACGGGATAGTAACATGTCAAGCCTTCTATTATATAGACGATGAGCTCATTACTTATAGCCCGGTCACGACTTGGAATAACGACGGATATCATCTGCTGCATCTCATGTACTTCCTGCAGGAATTGACGGGAAATCAGATCTACGAGTGGAAGGTCAAGCTCAAGATTAGCGGTGGCACTGCGAATATTGCTATCGGCGACATTCACGCGTCACTTTACGGACAAGGACTCGTCGCTTCCGATCAGTGGGACGGAGTCATTGACGCCGAGGACGTTATATCCGCTCACTTTGGCGGCTCGTTCTCCGTAACGGCTCTCACAGAATCCGTTACAACAGAAGAACGTGATGTTGAGTTCATCAACGCTAGTGATACTATTTCCGCTATGTTCGGTGGTTCGTTCAGAGTAGTAGGAGTATCCGAGGACGTAGACCTCGATATGATAAAGAACATTTACAACGTAGTATCCGAGGACGGACAGTATCGTATCGTATCCGAGGATGATAACTATAACCTCATATCTGAGGATTAATGAAAGGAGATTAAAATATGCCTGCATCAGAAGATAGAGCGATATCGGATTTTCCGATAGCATTACAGTTACTTAATACCGCATTAGTGCTTGCGTCCAATCCCGACGGATTAGGCGGTTACGATTCAGTTCACGCTACCCTTGCGGAAATAGGTAGAGTAATACTCGAAACGCAGTATACGCAGGACTTAGGTAACGTTGACGTATTCGACGCTATCAAGAATTGCCGTGTGCTTAGTGGTACTTCTAATCCTACGTCCGCACAGGGAGTTGACGGACAGATATACGTTAAGTATCAGACAGTATCTAACGTGGATACCGTAACAGGACTTTACGTTAAGTTGAATAGCGCATGGGTAGAGATAGCCACAGGTGGTGGTGGCGGTGGTGCGCCTGTTCTCTATGGTACTACTGACCCTACATCTGCACAGGGTTCGGACGGACAGCTTTACATGAAGTATGCCTATGTAACAGGGTGTGAAGTCGAGGTCACCATTTACAAGGCAACGGACGCACGAACAGTATCTATCACCATTACCGAGAACGGAAATACGGTATATAGCGCAACACCCTCTTGTGACATCATGGGCGCATATGCGGAAGTATCAACCACGATCACTTTGAGTACAGGCACATACAGTTTGAAGCATTGGGGTGTGCAAGAGAATGTACCTGACGTTGAATCACAGTTTGTCGAGATTGACGGAAATCAAATCGGGTTCATCGCTGACGGTTCTAATTCTTCGTACACCGTTGATGATACTGAAACCGTTGAGGTTGAATACGGCGGCGATATGGTTATTGCTACATGGTTGAAGATATCAACGGATTGGATTCCTGTTGATGATAGCGGTGCGATAATAGATGATACATCGGCAAGTTTGACGAAAGTATATTCATCCGCAAAGGTGCAAGGTGTATTCGATAGCCACGATGATAATTTTGCCGATGAATACGACGCGACAACGGCATACGCAAAGGGCGATTTGTGTATATACAACAATGTGTTGTATAAGGCAAAACAGGCAACAACAGGCAATCTACCCACTAATACAACGTATTGGGAGCAAACGTCTATTGCCGATGAAATAGGGCGTATTGATACGGAGTTAACGGCTAATGCACTAAGACAAACTCTCACGCTTGATAATTTTAGTGTTTATTCAGCCGAGAGAATATTACAAAATGCAACTAAGGATATACCATTAACGCAGAATTTGTTCGTCCTTTTCATAAAGTCATATGCGGACGCTAGAACTTTCGGAGTGTATCTTATTTCGTACCATGGAAGTGTTGCAACAGGTCAATATATTAGCACTATTGCTCAAGGTTCATATTTAGTGCCTACACTTTCAATAGTAGATGGTAATAAATTACGAATTGCAACAGGTGCTGTTGATGTTTATTATTCAATGCTTAGATTGAACTAATTGGGCATAACTAAAAAGGAGCGAACAATGGGCACTACTAATTGTATTTTCTATATGCGATGTCCTTATTATGACGAGTTCAATTGTAATAGTGGTAATTGCGTAGCTATCGAACATGACGATCACGAGAACGAGAAAGGAGCGAACAATGAAGATACTTAAAAGAACAAAGGGGATTGACCTTAAATCGAAAAGCTCAATTCTCCGAGGCGATGTTACGATTCAGTTAAAGGATGCTATCACAGGCAAGGTCAAGTTCGAGGAAAGCGGTCACAATATGTTGACCAACGGTTTGGCAAGTGCGTTAAACGGCTGTCCTTGGGATATTAACAAAATAGACGGCTGTTATGATGGAGTTGTCGGAACCGTCTTTAAGACAACGCCTTTATTCTCACAGTTGTTAGGCGGTGTAATGCTCTTTCCTAGTGCCCTTGGCAACGATCCCGACTTGCTCTTTCCGTCTTTCTCGAACTCTCCGACGGCTTATTCGTCAATGGAAGCGTATTCACAGACGGAAAGCAAACAAGGAACTTTTGATTCGGTATCGTCTGGAGAAATAACAAACGGATTCCGATTTGTCCATACTTGGGGTAGTGCATACGGCAACGGAACGATTGCTTCTCTTGGACTCGCTCCTAGAAATGCTCATAATTGGTGCAAAGACGTTACGTCTATGATAAAGCCGAACAATGGATTCGCGGGCGGCTTCTATGCTCAAGGATATAATCATGGAACGCCTCGCATAGTCTACGCTATGAACAAGGATTACGTAATAGTCGGTGACGGTACTTGGAACCCTGTTATGAGGTGCTTTAAGAACTCAGCACCAAACGTCAATATCAAGTTGCCCTACACAGGCGCTAATCTGTTCACAACGGACACTTACACGATAGACGGAGTAACGATCAACGGTTGCCTTTGGACTAATAACAATATGGGTATTAGTTATTTTGAGGGATATAATATGCAGATTATCGGCAATTATGTATATACCCTCATTCCTTCTGGTTCTTCTATCACAGTTAACAAGTTTGATATAACGGACGGTACTCTCGTATCTACGAATACTTATACTTATTCTGTTACATTTGGTAGCAAGTCGGCTTGTATCTATGACGGTTATCTCTATTGCGTTAAGAGTGGCGGCGGAGCGATCTATAAATGCAATATGTCAAACTTGGCAGATGTTACCGAGATTG